>Ga0182013_10001363_pt1 | contig 33472 bp, 30 predicted proteins | sample 612S2MmetaG_FD_120487 | JGI IMG/M metagenome (GOLD analysis project Ga0182013, IMG submission 120487) | Permafrost microbial communities from Stordalen Mire, Sweden - 612S2M metaG | ecosystem: Environmental > Terrestrial > Soil > Wetlands > Permafrost | place: Sweden: Stordalen | collected... | reverse complement strand
CGCCCTTGAAGCAGAACACCGAGAAGGCGCCGGACGCCGGATCGCCGCGCAGCACCGCGCTATCGTGGCCGGCGGCGAGGCCGGCCATCTGCAGCTTCAGGTCGCCCTGGTCGCTCCAAAACCACGGAACCGCGTCGTAGAGCTTGGGCTTGCCCGTCAAGCTGGCGGCCAGGGCGCGGGCCTGGTCAACCGCGTTCTGCACCGCTTCCAGGCGCACCGGCCCGGTAACGCTGAAGCGGTTGGGATGCAGGGCCACATCGCCCAGGGCCGAAATCGCCGGATCGGAACTCGTGAGCCGTTCGTCGACCACGATCCCGTTGCCTGTGGCCAGCCCCGCCGCCTCAGCCAACTCGATATTGGGCAGCACCCCGATGCCGACCACCAACAGGTCGGCCGGAACGACCTCGCCGTCGTCCAGCTCCACCGCCTCCACCGCGCCGACGCCGCGCACGTCCAGCACGCTCCGGTGGAAGTGGAAATGCGAGCCCCAGGCGCGGTGCCGCTCTTCGAAGAAATACGACATCGGCAAAGACAAGGCGCGCGCAAGCGCTCGCTCGGCGAGTTCGACCACCGTCACTTCAATGCCCTGGGCGCGCGCCACGGCGGCGAACTCCAGGCCGATGAAGCCGGCGCCCGCCACCACTGCGCGGCGCACATGACCCATGCGCGCCATCAGCGCCTTGGCGTCGGCTAGGGTGCGCAGGGACGCCACGCCGTCCAGCTCCGCCCCCGGAGCGGGCAGTGGACGCTGGCGCGCGCCCGTCGCCAGGACCAGATGGTCATAGGCCAAGGCGTCGCCATCAGACAGTTGCAGGCGTTGCGAGCTCCGCTCAATGGCTTGCGCCCGCACGTCGGCCCTCAGGTCGATGCGCAGGTCGGCGTACAGCGACGGAGCGCGCAGAAGGATGCCTTCGTCGTCCATCTTGCCCAGCAGATAGGCCTTGGACAGAGGCGGACGCTGGTAGGGCCAGCCAGGCTCTTCGCCGACCACGACGATCTGCCCCGCAAACCCCTCGTCCCGCAGGGATATCGCGCACTGGACGCCGGCCTGGCCCGCGCCGACGATGACGATCCGCTCCATGCGCGCCTACCGGCCTAGATATCGCGCGGCCGGCGCGCTCGATGACGTGGCGATGCCCATGGCTTTGTTCTCCGGGGGCTCGCCCCTCAATGACGGAGCAGCGTTCGCGCCTCTCCCGCACGTTTGGGTGCATAGGCCAGCCTCCTGTGCATACGCAATGGCGAAAAACGCCGCGCACGCTTAGGGCGAAGGCTTGGATCGGGTCATCGCGGCGCCGTGCGCGATCCCCTTCAGCCCACACCGTGCGCCTTGAACCAGGCCAGCATCTTGGCCCAGGCGTCCTTGGCGTCGGGACCGTTGTAGCTGGGGCGGTAGTCGGCGTTGAAGCCGTGCCCGGCGTCCTCGTAGACGACGATCTTGCTTTCATCGTCGCCCGCCGCCCGCAGCGCCGCCGTCATGGCGTCGCGCTGTTCCGGGGGGATGCCTTTGTCTTGGCCGCCGTAGAAGCCAATCATCCGGCCCTTGACCGCCGCGGCGTTCGGAATCGGCGTCTTGGCGCCGCCCAGGGGGCCGTACCAAGCCGCCGCCGCCTTTACCCCCGGTGTCGCCTCCACATACAGCCAGCTTTGGCGTCCACCCCAGCAGAAGCCGGTCACCGCCAGCTTTTTGATGTTGGCCCCATCGCTTGCGGCAAAGCGCGCCGCGGCGTCCAGATCGAGCCTGGCCCCGTCGTCGGAAACCTGGGCCGCGAGTTTCATCAGGGAGGGCGGGTCCGCGGCCTTGGTCGCGTCGCCGTAACGGGCGTAGAGATCAGGCGCGATGGCGTAGTAGCCGGCCTTGGCCAGACGGCGACAGATGTCCTTGATATGCTCGTGCACGCCGAAAATCTCGTGGATCACCAACACCGTCGGCGCGCCCTTTTTGCCGGCCGGATAGGCGCGGTAGGCGGGGATGGCGCCGTCGGCTGTGGGAACCTTCACTTCGCCTGCGGTCAGGCCGTCGGCGTCGGTGGTGATCACGGTCTGGGCGCAGACGGGCTGGGCGGCCAGGGCGAAGCCTACGCCGAGACTAGTCATGGCGAAGCCGCGGCGGCTGAACCGGCGCTCGGGGTTGAGGCTGTCCACCTGAGACTGCGCTAAATCCGCATCCATGTCCGTCATCGACCGATCTCCCACTTGTCCTTGTTTAGGTCTGAAGCCTAAACCGAGTGCGACAGTTTGTCAGGGTGCAGGCTCGAACAGATCCGGACGGCGATGGCGAAGGGCGTAGGCCAGGACCAAGGTCTTCATGTCACAGATTTCGCCGTCCAAGATTCGGCGCCAAAACTCGGCCAGCGCCATTTCAATCACCTCGATCTCTTCGTGCTCCTCGGCCAGACCTCCGCCTTCGGCCACGCGGTCCGCCGCGCTGATCGGCGCCAGGAACAGGTCGATCTGCTCGGTGCTGACCGCTGGCGAGGCCCACACGCCCTGCGCCACGGGCTCAAGCTTCCCCAGCTTCAGACCCGCTTCCTCCATGGCCTCGCGCCGGGCGCAGGCCTCGCCCGTCTCCGGCCCGTCTATCAGTCCCGCCGGCGCCTCGATGAGATAGGGCGACTGCCCGCTGAACAGGGGGCCGGTCCGCCACAGGCGCACCAGAACAGCCGTGCGCCGCTCGGCATCGTAAGGCAGCACGCAGGCCGCGACGCCGTGATCGTCCAACTGACGCTCAACCACCGCGCCTTTGGGCGTGGCCACATTCATCAGTAGATAGCGGCCCCAGCCCTGGTAAATGACGGTCTGTTGCAGAATCTGGGGGGTCGTCATGGCGCGCTCCGGTCGGCGCCTTTCCTGATGGCAGACGGCGAGAACCGCAAGCGTTGGCTCAACCTTTTGCCGAGATGCGCGCTATTGTTCAGCTGGAGGCAGAGGAGCCATGGACGGGACAAAGGATTTGCAGACGGATAATCCCTGTTGGCGGAGGGAAAAGGCCCGCCGGGCCGCGATCCTGCTCGACAGCGGCGCTTACTTCGCGGCGGCCATGTCGGCCATGCACCGCGCCCGCCACTCCATCCTGCTCCTGGGCTGGGGTTTCGATCCCCGCACCCGCCTGACCCCCGACTTGAAGGGCAATGAGCACGGCCCCGACGAGATCGGCGCCCTTTTGGCCCGCCTGGCGGCGCTCAGGCCGGAACTGGACATCCGCGTGCTGATCTGGAAGTCCGCCCTGCCCGTCAGCGCCTCCCAACGCTTCTTCCCCCACCGCGCGCGCTGGTGGTTCATCGGCACGCGGGTGCATTTCGAGCTGGACGCCACTGTGCCCTTCGGCGCCTGCCACCATCAGAAGGTGTTGGTGATCGACGACCAGGTGGCCTTCGTCGGCGGCGGGGACTTTGGCGTCGACCGATGGGACTCCACCCGCCACCTGGACCAGGACGTGCGACGGATCATGCCGGGTGGAGCGCGCCACGGACCTCGGCACGAAGCGATGATGCTGGTGGATGGCGACGCCGCCCGCGCCTTGGGCGACCTGGCGCGCCAGCGCTGGGCCGACGCCGGATTCACCCCCCCTTCCCCGGTCGAACCCACGGACCGGGATCCAGAGCGGCACGATCCCTGGCCCGCCCTGATCGCTCCCCAATGGCGCGATGTTCACATCGCCATCGCCCGCACTGAACCGGCATGGCGGCAAAACCCGGAGGTGCGCGAGATCGAGTCCCTGCACCTGGACGACATCCGCCGGGCGCGGCGCTTGATCTATCTGGAAAACCAGTATTTCACCTCCGTCCCCATCGGCGAGGCCTTGGCCGAGCGGCTGGCCGAGCCGGACGGGCCGGAGGTGGTGTTGATCTCCTCGGCCCATAGCCCCAGCTATTTCGACCGCTGGACCATGGACCGCACCCGCTGGCAGCTGGTGGAGCGGCTGAAGGCGGCCGACCGCTACGGCCGATTCCGCGCCTTTTGCCCCTACACCAGCGGCGGCCATGCGATCATCGTCCACTCCAAGGTGAGCGTGATCGACGATGAGGTGCTGCGGGTGGGATCGGCCAACCTGAACCATCGCTCGGCCGGCTTCGACACCGAATGCGACCTGGCGCTGAATGCCCGGCCCGGTTCGCCGGAGGCGGCGGCGGTCGGCTCCGTCCACGCGCGGCTTGTCGGCCACTTCCTCGGCCTGAGCGGACCGCACATGGAGGCCGCCATCGCCGAGGCGGGCGGCCTGGTCGGCGCCCTGGACAAACTCACCGCCCATGCAGACGCCCGCCTTAGACCCTTGCAACCCTTGATGATGGGCCCCCTGGCGCGGATCATCTCGGCCTTCCACCTGGGCGACCCGATCAGCCCGGCCGATTCCTTCAAGCCGCTGCTGCGCCGCCGGCTGCTCGACCCGGCGCGGCGCGGCCTGGCCCTGGCGGGCCGGACATCACAGCAGTTCAAGGTCGACGAGCAACGGGAGGTGATCTGACGCCAGCCGCGCCAGGGGCGCGGTGACCGCCCGCACCGCCTTGACCGCGATGCCGCCGCTGACGAACACGTGGTCGATGGCCAGGACGGGAAAGCGCGAGGGAAAGGTGGGGCACGGGCCGCGAGTCTGATCTGTCTTGCGCGCGTCCCCCAGCGTCGCCGCCAAGGTCCGGTAGACCGAATGATGCGGCGTGGCGTTGAAATCGCCCAGCAGGACGATGGGATCGCGCCGGAGCGGCCCGCCCAGCCATTCGGGGCCGGCCAGGGCCCGCGCCTGGGCCCGCTGCTCGTGGGGCACAAGGCCCAGATGGGTGTTGAGCACCTGCAGCCGGCGCCCGCCGATGGCGATGTCGACCAGCAGGGCGCCGCGCGGCTCCAGCCGCCGCAGGGCGTTGGACCCGGGCAGGGCTCCGGCCTTGACCAGGGTCAGATCGCCGGAGGTCAGGATGGCGTCGCCATATTGCTCCTCCTCCACCTTGAGCGCGGCGTTGAAGTGGAAGGCCATGCCCAGGCGCGCGGCCAAGGCGTGGGCCTGGTCCACCCCGCCGGTGCGCAGGCGGCCGACGTCCAGCTCCTGCAGGGCGACGATGTCCGGGCGCGCCTGGGCGATGACGGCGGCGACGCGGCCCACGTCCAGCTTGCGATCCACGCCCACGCAGCGGTGGACGTTGTAGGTCATGATCCTGAGCATTGCCCTTATTGAACGCCGGGCAGCGGGAAAAGGCGAGGCGGCGGTGACCAGCCAGAGGGTGGAATTGCTCCCCAATGCCGAACCCCTGAGTATCTGATTAGCTCGTTCGCGTGCGTTCTAATTGGCGCGAGGCGAGCATACCGGCCGCAAGCCGGGAGTCGGCGTCGATGCGGCATGCGAGGCGCCGCAGCGCGGCCTGGGCTTCGGTGCAGACCGAGGCGGGCAGCGGGCTTGACCCGAGCCGCTTGATCAAGACCGCCAGGCGGCCAAGCCGCAGGCGCGTTGGATCCGGCCCGGAACGCACCTCGACTTCAAAATTGTGGCGCTTGACGAGGGCGCACAGGCGCCGTCCCAGTTCGGCCTGCGCGGTCGCGCCCCGCGCGATTTCGATCATATCGATGATGGCGTCCACATCTTCCAGCGCGCTGCGGCAGCAGGCCAGCCGTTGATCGACAAAAGCTTGGCTGGAGAGCCGAGCCCAGCAGGCGACTTCGGCGGCGGCCATAGCTTCCTGGTCGATCAGCGGCCCGCAACCGTCCAGTAGGGCGAATCCGGTTTGGACCCCGTTGATTTCCCCCATGGGATCGCCTGGCCACAGGCGCGATTGGCTGGCCAAAACGTCGACCACGCGGGCCGCAGCTGCGCGGCGTACGCCCACAAGGCGCGCTGAGCCGTGCAACTCCAGCGCCAGTCGCGCGCCCAGTCCATGCAGGCTTGTCAGCGAACGCCGCGCGTATGGAAGCTGCTTGGCCGCCTGCACGGCCGAGGGCGGCGCGACGATGCACAGCAAGGCCAGCGCCTGGGCGCCGGGGGCGAAGTGCGGTCCGAATATCTGCGCTAGATCGCCGTGGACGCCAAGGATCTCGGTCAAGGGCTCGCGCGCCAGCGAACGCTCAGCTGGCGCCCCCTCGCTGATCAGGTCGAGCAGGATCTCGACCTTGGCCGCCCAATCTGGCGCGGGCCTCAAAGCTGCCGCCAGGGTGACGCCGGAACGCAACAAGGGCTCGTCCGCGCCGTCTGCGTCCAGCCGGCACAGGCGGTCGATCGCGCGCCGCGCCAGACGGCCGAGCGCCTCGCGCGTGGACTGTTCCGCTCCACCCCGCTCAGCGCCGTCAAGCGCGGTTGCGGCTTGGACCGCAGCGCTGAGCTCAGCTGCGCAGGCCTCCAGTTGTTCGGCCAAATCGGCGCGGTGCAGAAGCTCGAACGGCGTGACGCCATGGCGCGCTAGCCAGTCGCCCAGGACGCGGCCGATCACCGCCCTGGCCCTAGCGCTATACAGATCCTGGGGCCAGGAGCAGGCCGGTAGCGGACTTGCCTGAACCGATGGGCGTCGGGCTCCGGCTGGGACCTTCAGGCGCGTCAGCGGACCGCGTTCGAGCAAAATGAGGCTGCGGAACAGGCCCGAGGCCGGATCGCGGGCCTCCTTGGTCACCCGCACCGCGCCGGCGCCAGAGGCAAGAGCCTCGTCGGCCGCCGTCAACACAGCCGAACGACGCTCGCTGGCGAGCGTCAACGCCCATGCCGCCCGTCGATGGCGGCGCACGAATAGCTCGAAATGAATCAGGCCAAGTGGCATGGCGCACGACTCCCACGTGAGAATTTCCGAAATGCAGGGCCGGAATTCTTCCGTGGACGCGCTGTGGCGACCTGACGCGAAAAGCTTGCGCCGCCCGCGTTTCAGCTCGGTTAGCGGATATGGTGAACGGCGCGCTAAGCTGCGGCCGTTTGTTTAAGCCCGCTTTGAGTCATGCAGCGCGGTAATGACCGATCGGCGCCAATTTCGGTCATTTGCATCCCGCTCGAAAAGCGACATCGCCGCCCTGCGGCACGAGTAAGGAACATCGGCGGCCTTCGGTCCATGCAGGGCCGCACCCTTGCGGACCCGGGCACGAGCGCTGTCAAGGAGATTAGGTCAGCGGAGAGAATCGACCTGTCACGGACGATTGGGAGGTCCACTGTGGGGCCACAGTCATGGGATCTTCGGACTGGACGAGAACATCGCTGATCACTGCTGCGAGGCCTAGAAAGAATCGCCGATCAGCCTTAGCGCATCATGTCTATCGGACTGCGAGACTGGGAGCATCGGTACTAATCAGCGCCGGTTGGTGCAAGATATTTTTGATCTACTGACGATGCAATCATCTGTTCCGGATATTATTTTCCGTAGACCATAACATACTCCACAATATTCCGCGCTTATCATTCTTGATACAATTTTGGGCGGGGCGCTTGCTGAAAAATACTGGCTTGGTCTTTGCATCTCCTTTTGGCATCGATCGGCAACCGCCGACGAAATTATGGCGCCTACATTGGAGATACCCCAATGACTATAAGCAGCATCAACGGGGGGGGCAGTGAAAGCCTACTCCTTCAGCAATTAATGCGGATGGAATCGTCTGCCGCCGCCAACACGAACGGCCAGGCAGATTCCTCCCAATCGGCACTATCTGCCTCAGGTACGCAAGGTCCGCCGTCCGCCCCGCCTCCTTGGCCGAGTAATAATGGATCAGATCTTTTCAGTTCCGATACATTGTCCAGCCTGAGCTCGACGCAAGCAAACTCCAGCGGAAGTTCGACATCATCGTCGTCCGGATTAGACGCCATGGCATCGAGCTTGGCGTCCCAACTGATCAGCAATTATGGCTCGGCGGGGGATGGCGCCATCAGCCTGTCGGATATCGAGTCAGCGTTAGGCTCCAGCGCAAGTTCCTCCACATCGACGTCATCGGTCTCCACAGGCGCGGACACAAGCGGACTGGCGAGCGCATTTTCAGCTTTGGACACGAACGGCGACGGCAAGCTAAGCCAATCGGAGCTGGCAAGTGGTTTGGAGGCCATGTTCAGTCAAGCCGCGGCCTCCGGCGGGCCGCCTCCAGGTCCGCCGCCGGGCAACATCCCGGATGGCTCATCCACCACGTCTGCGACAGCAGCGGCCACCAGCACCGGAACAAGCGACGTATCAAGTTCGAGCACATCAAGCTCGACGGCCAGCACTTCGACTTCGACTACGGATCAGACTTCTGCGGCCCAGCAATTGGCGCAAGTCTTAGGGAGCCTTCTGACGCAGCTAGCCCAAGCTCAGTATGCGGACGTGAGCCAACTGACATCGGATGGCTCATCCACCACGACGGGAGGAGCCGCTAGCACTGGAACAAGCGACGCTTCAAGTTCGAGCGCATCAAACTCCTCGGCCAGCGCTTCAAATTCCAGTACGAATCAGACTTCCGAGGCGCAGCAGTTGGCGCAAATCCTGGAGAGTTTTCTGGCGCAGCTGGCTCAGGCCCAGTATTCGAGCATCGGCCAATTGGCGTCGAATGACTCATCGACCAACACGGCCTCTTCGGCAGGCGCAGGCGCTAGCACCGGAATAAGCGGCGTTTCAAGTTCGAGCACATCAAGCTCAGCGGCCAGCGCTTCGAATTCGAGCACAGGGCAGACGTCTGAGACGCAGCAACTGGCGCAAGCCTTGCAGCACTTTCTGGCGCAGGCGGCTCAAGCCCAATATGCGAATGCGAGCCAATTAATGAACGTGAGTACTCAACAATCGACGACAGTCACGGCGTAGCCCGCATTTTTCACCCTGTGGCTTGGGGCGGTGCTCTTGGGGTGCGGGCGGATTTTTGGAAGGTGTTGCGTTTGACGGCCACGGCGCAGGACCGGCCATTGAGGGCCTAGACTGCAGGGTCTAATTATCCTCGGTTGTTGATGACCCTGGCGGGGCGCGGGGTTCAGAGTTCCCTGGGGCGGGCTGAGGGGTGCTGTCGGCTTGATTCGCCAAAGTCGCAGACACCCCTCCTCTTTCCCATCTGGGCAGCCGCGTTCGGTGGCGGGGTTTGACCTCGCGCGGGAGAACCCCAAATCAGCCCCATCAGAACCGCGGCGGCGCAGGCCGGCAATGTCTGCCGAATAGGGGTTGGCGTCGTTCTGTGGGGGCCATTGGGGCCGTCTAAAGCCCCACAAGGGCGGCGGAGGGGCCGATTCTTACCGGAACTGAGGCAGGAATCCCTCCGCCTATCAGTCTTGTCACCCAACAGCTCGAGGCAGTACGACTTCAGCGATGAGGCCCCTGGCGCCGGACCGAAGCACGACGTCCCCGCCGTGACTTCGTGCGACGGCCCGGGCGATTGACAACCCCAATCCAACGCCGGTCGACTGCTCCTGCCGGGCTGCCTCGGTTCGGTAGAAGGGCGTGAACACCCTTTCCAACTCACGCTGGGGCAGGCCTGGTCCGTCATCGATGATCGTCACGACCGCCGCGCCGTCGCGCTCGGCGAAGAAAACCTCCACCCTTGCCCCGTACTTCACGGCATTGTCGATCAGGTTGGCGAAGAGACGCTGCAAGCCCACGGCGTCGCCGTCGACAACGAGGGGCGGCGCGAATGTCGCGCACACGTCCGCGCCGCCCGTCGCCGCCTCGTCCGCCGTGCTGATGACCAACGAAACCAGATCCAGCCGCTGGCGGACGCTGGGCGTCGCATGGTCTTGGTTGAACGCGATAACGCCATCGATCATGTGCTCCATCTGTCGCACATCGGAAAGGACAGCGGTCCGGAGCGCAGGCTCAACCTTCTCCAGCTTGAACCGAATGCGGGTGAGCGGGGTGCGCAGATCGTGGGATATCGCGCCGATCATGCTGACGCGGTCCGCGACGTAGCGCTGCAAACGAGTCTGCATGGCGTTGAAGGCGCGCGCCGCCACGCCAATCTCCGCTGGACCTGATGGCGCTATCGGCGAGGCCTGGGGATCGCGCCCCAAGGTCTCCGCCGAGGCCGCGAATCCGCGCAGGGGGGCCGATATCCGCTGGGCAAACCAGAACCCGATCGGCCCCATGATCAGCAGGCCACCGCCGACCCAGACGATCGCACGACGGATCCATTCCAGATCGGGCTCCGGTTCAACGATCGCCCACTTCTCATCGGGCCGTCGCCAAGCCGCGGCAAATTCGCCGCGCAAAGTCAACATCTCCAGGCCGGGAGGACGGAAAATCTCCAGGCCGGGAGGACGGAAATCCAGCGGGAGCTTGCCGGGCGGGCCGCCAAAGCCGGGACCTGCGCCCGGGAACCGAAGCGGCGGCCCCAGGTTCAGCATGAAGAAGGGGGGCGGCCCCCGACGAACCAGGCGAATTCTCTCTTCGGGTGATCCCATGACTTGCGCCAGGCGGCTCAGGCTGGGGTCTGTTTGCCGTCTCAATTCCGTCGGCAGGTTAGTGGCGACGCTGCGGCGCAGACGGCGCCCCTGGTCGCTCGCCAGGGATTCGCCCTTGAGAGCCGCGGCCACTTGCACAAAACTGTAAATCGGCGGCGGCGAGGGCGGCAGGAGGAAGACCGCGAGGATCGTGACGCCCTGGGCGGTGATCACGGTGCTAAGCACCAGGATCATGACCTGCGCCGTCAAGGACAACCGGATTTTGCCGCGATCCACGCTCATCCGCGGTCAACCTCGCAGTCGATGATGTAACCCACCCCGCGTTGGGTGCGGATCAGGTTTTCCCCGCCGTGACTCTGAAGCTTGCGCCGCAGCCGGCTGACCAGCAGATCGATGGCCCGACTGTCGGCCCCGTAATCCGTGCGGCTGGGGCCGAGCAGCTCTTCACGCGTCATAACCTCCAGGGGCTGAAGAAGGAGCGCTCCCAGGAGCGAAGATTCTCCGGCGGTCAGCACAATCAAGGTGCCACTGGGCGCCTTGAGTTCGCGCCGGGCGGAATCATAGCTGAATCCTTCAAACCGAAAGACCGAGGAGCGGCCGCCAGCCTGGGATCCAAGATCGCGCCGGCGCAGGACGGCCCGGGTGCGCGCCAGGAGTTCGCGAGGACTGAATGGCTTGGCGAGGTAATCGTCAGCTCCCAGTTCTAGGCCGAGCACGCGGTCGACCTCCTCACCCGCGGCGCTGACCATGATTACGGCCGTCCCCGCGTTGTGAACAACGCGGCGGCAGACGGACAAGCCGCCCTCCCCGGGCAGCCGCAAGTCCAAGATAATGAGATCGACGGGACGGGCCGCCAGCGCCCGGTCCATCGCCTTGGCGTCGCCGGCGGCCGAAACGTCGAATTCGTACTCGTTCAAATAGCGGCTGATCTGCTCGCGAAGCTCCGGATCGTCGTCCACGATCAGAATGCGTTTGTTGGCGGAGGCCATGTGAGTACCGGTTTGGAAAAGATATCGCGTTACGCGCCTTCTAGTCCTTTTTGTGGCCACGGAACCCAGACCGGCCAAAATTCCGCATTTCCACGGGCGGTCTTGTCGTTCATGTCAGCTTGACGTCACCAGCACTGTAAGATTAACAGTTTGACGTATAAATACCAATATCCCGTCGTTTTTTAGGCGAACGCCGCCATATACAAAGTATTGAAAACTTCTAAAAATGGGGGAACACACTACTTTTCGGCCCCTAGTTTCCGTGTCTCATCTCAGGGGTACAGTCCAAAATGGAAAACGGTCAGTGAAAGTGGTATGTATTCCTATGTTCCATGACCTGCCCCGCGAGCCGTTGTAGCGCTGAGCTAGGGGCTTGGGCAATTACACGTGGAGCGTTCCGCAATCCCGAAGTTGAGGTGGTACGACCTCGTTCAGCAAGGGTCAGCGACGTCGCGCCACGCGGGGTGCTGCGCTCGCGCCCTACCGTCAACCGTCATGCGTTTGGCCTGATCGGCCGTTCTCAAATCGGCGCTCAGGATCCAACCGGAATGTCACGGCCGCGATCTTCCAGGCCCAGAGCCTTGGCGGTGGCGTGATCGTATGCGCCGCGGGTCAGGCCCTTATCCCGCTGGAAACGAACCATGGCCAGCTGCACGGCGGCGGTGAAGCGGCCGCTCAGCGGTCCGTCATAGTAGCCGTGCCTCTTCAGGGCTTCCTGCAGGGCCAGGGTGCGATAATCGCCGCCCCGGGCCAATGCGCCCTCGCGGTAGGTCTCACGCGTGGTGGTGACGACAGAGGATTGCGTGCTCACCACCGGCGCCGAGCGGATCGCCGGAGCGTCGTTCGCGCCCAGACGCACCGGCGAGACATTGTCCGCTTCCGGCTGGCAGTCGACTTCCTTCCAATCGAAATGGGTCGCCGAGATCAGGCGCTGCTTGGTCACCGTCTTGTAGGTGGCTGGGATCACCACTGAAACGGTTTGTTCAGGGGTGACCAGCTTGGTGATGCGCACCGTCTTGTAGGTGGCCGGAATCTGGTGCTCGATCACTCGCCCCGGTTGGTCGATGACCTGCCGCGTCACTGTGGTGGTGATGGCCGGCTCGAGGACATCGCGGGTGGTTTCGGCCTGACGCACGACGTTGCGCGTCACTGTGCGGTATTCCGCCGGCACCTGCACAAGACAGATCACTTCTCCCGTCGCCAGCACCTTGGTCGTGCCCGGCATGATGATGTCGCTGGGCGAACGCTGGCCGCGCTTCCATTCGGTGTGCGCTTCACGCACCAGAACCTGCTCAGATTCCTCGGCGTAGACCGCTGGAACATCAACCTTGCGGGTCGTCTCGGGCTTGACGACGATCGTCTCGGTGATGGTCTTGTAGGTCGCGGGGATGGTCTCGTATTCGACGCGCGCCTCGGTCGCGACCACCTGCCGGATGTCGTCGGCATAGACAGCCGGCACCACATGCAGATCTGTGTGTTCGGCGGTGTCGACGACCTTTTCGGTGTAGGTCTCGTACTGTTCCGGCACCAGCAGCTTGCCGTAGCAGTGTCCGGCCACGGCGTTAGGCGGAAGATCGCTCGGAGCAATGCCTACATTCGGGGGCTGCGCGCCTGCGGCGCCGGCGGCCAACAGGATCAAGGCGCCCGAAGCGACCCCACTCAGATGAACACGCATCTCACCCTCGTTTCGAGACACAGCTGCCTACCGGAAATTCAGCGGCCTGCGCAGAAGTTAAAATTTATTAATAGTGGTTAAGCTTCGAATGCAAAGGCATTTTCCAATGGATTCAATTCTTAGGGGAAAACTGGCATTGGCAGACCTAGTTGGCTGAATAGGAAATGGGACGCGGCGACCTTCCCAACACAAGCCACCAAAGCGGGCGCCGTGCTGATCTGAGGCCGGCCCAGGGCGGACGCCGCTGCAACCGTGGTCAAAGCCTTTTTCAGAGAACCTATTGCATCTTCCAAGGTCTGAAACCGCTGCGGCGCGGCTTCATCAGGATGCAGAACCAGCACGCCCGATGGGAGGCCAGGAGCCGACACTGGGACCGATCCGGGAAGGCGATACTCGCTTTGACACCGAGTGGCGAGTTCGACTCCCCAACAGGGGTTGAGTGAAACGCTCGCGATCGGGGTGGTCGACCTAAGGGCCGTGGGCCAGACGCGACACCGAAGGCGCTTCCGAGCGACCAATCATCCTGGGCCCTATCAGGGCGTCGAGCGACCAGCCGCCGGGGCCGCGCAGGACGAGCACGACCATGAACGCCAGCCATTGGATGTGGGTCGGCCAGGCGTCAGGATAGATGAAGAGCTGGATGGTGAGGGTCATGCCGAGCAGGGCCAAGGTCGAGATGCGCGTGGCGAGCCCGACCAGGATCAGGCTGGAGCAACACAGCTCCATGGTCGCGGCGGTGTAGGCGGCGACCACAGGCGGCAGGACCGGGGTGTGGTACTCGTTCTGGAACAACAACAGGGTCGCGTTCCAGTCCGACAGCTTCTGCGTCCCCGAGCGGATGAAGACGCTGAAGGTGGCGAGGCGGGCGATCAGGGCGATTACGGAATAGGGCACGGCGTCGAGCGCGGCGACAGCGCGGCGGATCGGTTGAGCGAAAGGGATCATCGGTCGGTTTCCAGAGTCGGGGACATGGTGAGGCGCGCGAACGGCGCGGCGAAAATCTCGGTCTGCAAAGCAATGAGGTCGGCGCCTTCGGCGAGCGCGGCTTTGAGGGCGGTGTCGGGCGCGGCCCCGTCCAGCAGGGCGGCGAGGAAGGCGAAGGCGGCCGGGCCGAGCGGTCGGATCGCGGCGCCGGCCGGAACGCGCCAGAGGACGCGCCTATAGCGGCCGGGCGCGAGATCGACGGCCCCCAGCGCCGCGTCGTCTCCGGTCTCGATGGCGTCGCGGATGGCGGCGGCGGGGTAGGTCAGGTCCAGGAGGCGGATCGAGGCGTCCAGGATCAGCAGCATCTGGCCGAGATCGATGACGCCGCCGTCCGCTCCGACAGACAGGGCGCCCACCTCCTCCACCACCGCATCGAGCCGCGCGACGTCGACGAGATAAGGAATGTCCGTGGCCGGAGCATAGGTTTCGAGAAAGGCCGGGAAGTCCGCGCCGTAACCGGTAAGGCAGGCGCGGGCGGGCGGGTGGACGGCGACGAAGGCCAGGGCGGCCTGGTCGAAGAAGGCCTCGCCGACCAGGGCCTCGGCCGTGGGGAAGGTCAGGCGCAGGGCGTTGCTAAGAGCGCAGAGCACAGTGTTGCGATGCAGGCCGAGGGCTTCCTGCGCGGCGACAGGTCCGGCGACGATCTGGTCGCCGAGAGCGGCGAAACGGCCGTGCAGCAGGGCGTCGGCCATCCGGGTCTGCAGAGATATCAGGTCAGGCATGGGCGGCCTCGGGGACGGGAGCGCGGTCCATGGCGGCCAGATCGAGGATGAACTGGGCGGCGGCGGCCTCTTCCTGCAGGACGTCGAACGCGGGGAGGGCGGTGTCCCACTCGATCAGGGTCGGGCGCGGGCCGAGGCGGCGGATGGCGGTCTCGTAGAGGGCCCAGACTTCGGGGCACACGCGCGAGCCGTGGTCGTCGACGCGCACGGCGCGGCCGCTGTCGAGCGGGCACACGGCGTGGCCGGCCAGGTGGATTTCGCCGATCGCTGCTGCGGGAATGAGGTCGAGATAGTCGGCCAGCGCCCGGGCCGGATCGCCGCCCTGGTTCATCACGGCGACCTCGATGTTGTTGATGTCGAGCAGCACGCCGCAGCCGGTGGCGCGGGTCAGGGCGGCGAGGAACTGGGCCTCGCCGAGGACGGATCCCGCGAACCGCAGGTAGGTCGACGGATTCTCGATGAGGATCTGGCGGCCAAGCGCGTCCTGCACCCGGTCGACGTTGGCGGCGACTACCGCCAGGGCTTCCTCGGTATAGGGCAGTGGCAGAAGGTCCGGCAGATGAAGCGGGCCCGTCGGCAGGCTCGCGGCGCTCCAGGACAGATGATCAGATACCAGGCCCGGGCGCACGCGACGCTCCAGCGCCTTCAGCCGTGACAGGTAATCGGCGTCGATCCCGCAGGCCGAGCCCAGTGACAGGCCCACCGCGTGCAGCGACAGGGGATAGCGTTCGGCGACGCCGGCCAGTTCGTCGGCCAGGCCCGGGGTCATGTAGTTCTCGGGGTGAACCTCGAACCAGGCGGCGGCGGGCGCCGTCTGGCGCACGACGGCGTGGTGCGGCAGGCGCAGCCCGATCCCAGCCTCGGCGGGGATCGGGCGCGCGCCGCGGGACACGGCGTCGGACGACGCATTGGCGATGAAGCTGTGCAAGGTCATGACGCCGGTCCTCAAGTCCGAGCCTAGATCACATCGCCTTCAGGGAGCCGCCGGCGATCTTGGCGCAGGCGCCCTTGGGCAGGTAGACGAAGGAGGTCTTGTCCATGTCTCTGGTCGCCTGACCGGCGCAGGAATGGGCGCCGGCGGCGCAGTCGTTCTTGGCGGCCTTGGCGACGCCGTAGCACTTCTCGGACATGGCGGGCTGGGCGACCGGCTGGGCCGAGGCCGAGCCGGCGGCGGCGGCGGCAGACAGGGCCAGGGCGCCGAGGATGGTGGTAGCGACGATCTTTGTGGGGCTCATCGGTAGTCTCCTCGTAGGGTTTGCGAACGAGGCTTTAGCGCCCCGTAACCAGTTGTTCGTTGCGCCTCGGCGAAGGTTACAGGATGCTCGGACGAATTTTTCCGGGCGGGATTTGGGGGCGGATGAACGGCGTCGAGCAGGACCGGCAGTGGTCCGGGTGGATGGCGAAGGCGCAGGACGGCGACAACGCCGCCTATGCCCAGCTGCTGCGCGGGATATTGCCGTTCCTCAGGGTGCTGGCGCGACGGCGCTGCCGCGATCCGGACCGCTGCGAGGACATCGTGCAGGACGTGCTCTTGACCCTGCACCGAGTGCGTCACACCTACGACCCCGCGCGGCCGTTCACGCCCTGGCTGGCGGCCATCTGCGACCGGCGCTCGATCGACGCCTTGCGCAAGCGCGTGCGGCAGGCGAGCTATGAGACGGATAACGCGCGCGCGTATGAAACCTTTGCCGACCCCGCGTCGAACAAGGAAGTGGACGCCGGCGACGCGGCCCAGGCCCTGGCGGCCCTCGTCGCGCAATTGCCGTCCGCCCAGCGCGAGGCGCTGGAACTGGTGAAGGTGAAGGAGATGTCGCTGCTGGAGGCTTCGCAGGCGTCGGGACAGTCGGTCGGAGGACTGAAGATCAACGTGCATCGCGCGCTGAAGGCGCTGCGTCTGCGCGTGGGGGCGAGCGAATGAATACCGACGGTCTGATCGCCGAACTCGCAGCTTCCGCGCCGCCGGTAAAGCGCCTGGCTCCGCCGATGACGCGCGCCTTTGTTTGGCTGCTGGCCGTGGCCGCCATCGCCGCTGTGCCGATCATCCTGTTGTCGAACCTGCACGTCTGGGCCGGCCGCGCCTCCCACCCGCGCATGGCGCTAGAACTTGCCGCCACCCTGGCCACCGGCATCGCCGGCGTGATCGCCGCCTTCCACCTCTCGATTCCCGACCGCTCGCCCCGCTGGGCCCTCCTGCCCCTGCCCTTCGCCCTGGTGTGGGCGGCGAGCACCGGCCTCGGCTGCTGGCAGACCCTGGCCGAGCAGGACAAGCGCGGCTGGGGCCTGTTCCAGAGCAGCGACTGCTTCGTGGTGCTGATGATCGTCGGCATCCCCATGGCCGGGCTGCTGCTGCTCAGCCTGCGCCGCGCCCGGCCGCTGCAGCCACGCCTGGTGGCGACGGTGGGGGCCGCGGGGGTGGCGGGGCTGGCCGCCTTCGTGCTGCAGTTCTTCCATCCGTTCGACGTGACGGTGATGGACCTCGGCGCGCACCTGGCCGGGCTGCTGGTGCTGTTCGCGGTGCTCAATCTGTCAGCGCGGCTGGGGCTGGCGGGCCGGGCCTAGGGCCCCTTTACCGCCACCCCTCCCGCTTCACCCCCTACGCCGGCCGCCGCGCCCTCAGCGCCTGGGCGATCGTGCCGTCGTCGAGCCAGTCGAGCTCCCCGCCCACCGGCACGCCGCGGGCCAGGCTGGTGACCTCGATATTATGGCCGGACAGGCGCTCGGCCAGGTAATGGGCCGTGGTCTGACCATCGACCGTGGCCGGCAGGGCCAGGATCACCTCGCGCACCTGCCCCTCGGCCACGCGCCCGACCAGTTCGCCCACGCGCAGGGCGTCGGGCCCCACCCCGTCCAGGGCCGAAAGCAGGCCCCCCAGCACGTGATAGCGGCCGCGGAAGGAGCCGCCGCGCTCCAGCGCCCACAGGGCGCCCACCTCCTCCACCACGCAGATCAGGCTGGAATCGCGGGCCGGGTCGGCGCAGATGGCGCAGGGGTCGGAGGTGTCGAGCGAGCCGCAGATTGAGCAGGCCTTCACCTTGCGGCCCGCGTCGGCCAGGGCCTGGGCCAGGGGCGTCAGCAGCTGGTCCTTGCGCTTGAGCAGGGCCAAGGCGGCCCGGCGGGCTGAGCGCGGCCCAAGCCCCGGCAGCTTGCCCAGAAGGGCGATCAGCCGTTCGATCTCGGGGCCGGCTGAGGAAGCCAAGGCGTTAGAACTTCAATCCCGGCAGGTTCATGCCGGCCAAGGGCCCCGCGGCGGCCTTCATATGCTCGGCCTGGGCGGCGTCGAGCTTGGCCTTGGCGTCGGCGTGGGCGGCCAGGATCAGGTCGCCCACCAGTTCGCCCTCGCCGGGCTCCAGCACCGACTCATCGATCGCGATGGATTTCAGCTCGCCGGTGCCCTTCAGCGTCAGGCGCACCAAGCCATTGCCCGCCTGGCCCTGGACTTCGGTCTCGGCCATCCGCGCCTGGGCCTCCTGCAGCTTGGACTGCATGGCCTGGGCCTGCTTCATCAGGGCGCCGAAGTCCTTCACGGGGCCGCTCCTTAGTGCTGGTTTTCCGGCATGCGCACCACCAGACCGTCCAGGGCGTCGGTGACCTTGATCTGGCAGGACAGACGCGAATTGGGCTGCACCTCGCTGGCGAAGTCCAGCATGCTTTCTTCCATGGAAGAGGGGGCGCCGGTCTTTTCGGTCCAGGCCTCGTCCACATAGACATGGCAGGTGGCGCAGGCGCAGGCGCCGCCGCAGTCGGCGTCGATGCCGGGGATGTTGTTCTTCACCGCGCCTTCCATCACCGACAGGCCGTTGCGGACCTCGATGGTGTGGGATTTGCCGTCGTGTTCGATGTAGGTGATCTTGGCCATGCTCAGATAACCCGCTCGATCATCATTTTCTTGATTTCGGCGATAGCCTTGGCGGGGTTCAGCCCCTTGGGGCAGACCTGGGCGCAGTTCATGATCGTGTGGCACCGATAGAGTTTGAAGGGATCTTCCAAGGCGTCCAACCTATCGCCGGTCGCCTCGTCGCGCGAGTCGATCAGCCAGCGATAGGCCTGCAGCAGCACCGCGGGGCCGAGATAGCGATCGCCGTTCCACCAATAGCTGGGGCACGACGTGGTGCAGCAGGCGCACAGGATGCATTCGTAAAGGCCGTCCAGCTTCGAACGGTCTTCCGGCGACTGCAACCACTCGCCCTGCGGGGTCGGCGTGGTGTTGTGCAGCCACGGCTCGATGGAGGCGTACTGGGCGTAGAACAGGGTCAGGTCCGGCACCAGGTCGCGCACCACCGGCATATGCGGCAACGGCGAGATCTGCAGCTGCCCGCCGGGCACGTCTTCCCATGCGTGGGTGCAGGCCAGGGTGTTGCGCCCGCCGATGTTCATGGCGCACGATCCGCACACGCCTTCGCGGCAGGAGCGGCGGAACGCCAGGGTCGGGTCCATGGTGTTCTTGATATGGATGATGGCGTCCAGCACCATCGGCCCGCAGGCGCCCACGTCCACGTCGTAGATGTCCCACCGCGGGTTCTCGCCGGTGGCGGGGTCGTAGCGATAGATCTTGAAGGTCTTGACCGTCTTGGTGCCGGCGGGCGCGGGGAAGTGCTTGCCCTTGCCGATCGTGGAATTCTTGGGAAGCGCGAATTCAGCCATCTCAGTACACCCGAGCCTTGGGCTTAATGTAGTCGATCTCGTCGGTCATGGTGAAGGTGTGCACGGGTCGGTAGTCGATCGTCACCTTGCCGGTCTGGCCGTCGAACCAGGCCAGGGTGTGCTTCATCCAGTTCGCGTCGTCGCGGTCGGGGAAGTCCTCGCGAGCGTGGGCGCCGCGGCTTTCCTGGCGGTTCAGCGCGCCGTTCACGGTCACAGCCGCCTGGCCGACCAGGTTGTCCAGCTCGAGGGTTTCCATCAGGTCGGAGTTCCACACCAGAGTGCGGTCGACCACCTTCAGGTCGGGCAGGCGGCCATGGATCTCGGCCAGCTTGTCCACGCCCTGCTTGAGCGTCTCGCCGGTGCGGAACACCGCCGCGTCGTTCTGCATGGCCTTCTGCATGTCCAGCCGCAGGGCCGCTGTGGGCGTGGCCCCGGAGGCGTTGCGGAAGTGATCGAACCGGGCCAGGTGCCCGTCGGTCATGGCCGGTTTCAGCTCGGGCTGCGTTGCGCCGGCCTTGAGGATATCGGCGGCGCGTAGGCCCGCCGAGCGGCCGAACACCACCAGGTCGATCAGGGAGTTGGAGCCCAGCCGATTGGCGCCGTGCACCGACACGCAGGCGGCTTCGCCCACGGCCATCAGGCCGGGCACCACCTGGTCTGGATTGCCGTCCTGCAGGGTGACCACCTCGCTGTTAAAGTTCGTCGGGATGCCGCCCATGTTGTAGTGCACGGTCGGCAGCACCGGGATCGGCTGCTTGGTCACGTCCACGCCGGCGAACACCTTGGCGCTCTCGGTAATGCCGGGCAGGCGCTGGTGGATGATCTTCGGGTCCAGGTGGTCCAGGTGCAGGAAGATGTGGTCCTTGTGCGGACCCACCCCGCGCCCTTCGCGGATCTCGATGGTCATGGAGCGCGAGACCACGTCGCGGCTGGCCAGGTCCTTGGCGCTCGGCGCATAGCGCTCCATGAAGCGCTCGCCCTGCGAATTGGTCAGATAGCCGCCCTCGCCGCGCACCCCTTCGGTGATCAGCACCCCGGCCCCGTAGATGCCGGTGGGGTGGAACTGCACGAACTCCATGTCCTGCAGCGGCAAGCCCGCGCGCAGCACCATGGCGTTGCCGTCGCCGGTGCAGGTGTGGGCGCTGGTGCAGGAGAAGTAGGCGCGGCCGTAGCCGCCCGTGGCCAGGATCACGATCTGCGCCTGGAAGCGATGCAATGTGCCGTCGTCCAGCTTCCACGCGGTCAGGCCCCGGCAGGCGCCGGACTCGTCCATGATCAGATCCAGCGCGAAGTACTCGATGAAGAAGTCGACGTCGTTGTTGAGCGACTGGCCGTACAGGGTGTGCAGCATGGCGTGGCCGGTGCGGTCGGCCGCCGCGCAGGTGCGCTGGATCGGGGCCTCGCCGAAGTTGCGCGTCATGCCGCCGAAGGCGCGCTGGTAGATCTTGCCCTCGTCGGTGCGCGAGAAGGGCACGCCCCAGTGCTCCAGTTCGTACACCGCCGCGGGGGCGTTGCGCACCATGTACTCGATGGAGTCCTGGTCGCCGAGCCAGTCCGAACCCTTGACGGTGTCGTACATGTGCCAGCGCCAATCGTCCTGGCCCATGTTGCCCAGCGAAGCGGAGATGCCGCCCTGGGCCGCCACGGTGTGCGAGCGGGTGGGGAACACCTTGGTTACGCAGGCGGTCTTCAGACCGGCCTGGGCGCAGCCGAGGGCGGCCCGCAGGCCCGATCCCCCCGCGCCGACCACCACCACGTCGAACTTGTGATCGATGAAGCTGTAAGCCGCCATGTTTCGTCCTACGCCGGGATCACGGTCGGCCCGAAGGCGACCTTGAGAATGCAGAAGATAGCCAGCGCCGCCGCCAGGGTGCAGACGAACAGGTTGGTCAGCAAAAGGGCGTTCCGGCGGATCGGGGTGTGGATATAGTCTTCGATCACCACGCGAAGGCCGGCATTCAGATGCTGGAAGCCCACCGCCAGCAGCAGCACCGACAGCACAGCGTTGAGCGGCGCGTGCATCCAGGCCGCCGCGCCGTCATAGCCGACCTTGGCCAGGGTCAGGCCCGAACAGACCGCCCACAACGACAGCGGAACGAGGGCCACCGAAGTGACCCGTTCGGAAATCCAGACGCCGGCGCCGTGTTTGGCCGAGCCCAGGCCGCGCGCCCGGCCCAGAGGGGTGCGATAGCTGACCATCAGTGAACTCCCGAGAAGATCGCCACGGCCCAGATGGAAATGGCCGCGACCACGCCGAAGGCCACGGCCGCCGCGCCGGTCATGTCTGCGGTCTTCGGGTCGAAGCCTTCGCCGGTGTCCCACACCAGATGCCGGATACCGTTGGCCAGGTGATAGAACAGGCTGACCGTCAGGCCGAACAGCACCAGTTGGCCCACCGGGTTGGCGAGCAGGGCGCGATAGGCGGCGAAAGAGTCCGGCCCCATGGCCAGGGCCACCACCCAGCCGACCACAGCCAGGGCGCCGGCGGCCAGCGCCACGCCCGTGGCCCGGCCCAGGATGGAGGCGGCCATGGTGATATGCCAGCGCCAGACCTGCAGGTGAGGCGAGGTGGGCCGGTCGGCCGGTCCGCGCGGCGCGGGCGCAGCTTTGCTCATTTAAAGGACCCCTCCGGTCTTCCGCATTGCGGCGCCGGTTTTAGCCCCCTGCCCCCAGGTGTCAACGCGCGGCGACGCTAATTCCGGGAGATCGGGGCCCCGGCGCACGCATGGAAGCAGGACCAACTCGCGGCGGGCGGCGATAACCTGGGCGAGGCGTGTTTGCGGCGCGAACAGGTCGGCCCGCTACTCCCGCGCCTTCTCCAGATAGCCCTGCGAGCGCATCTCCTGCAGGCGCGAGGCTGTGCGTTCGAATTCGAAGGCGCCGTCGCCGGCGGGATAGAGGTCGTCCGGCTCGGCGGCCGCCAGCACGATCAGCTTGGCCGAGGCCTCGTACAGCTCGTCGATCAGCATCACCAGCCGCCGCGCCTCGTTGCGCTTGTCGACGGTCAGCCGAGGCAGGCCCTCCAGGAATAGGGTATGGAAGCGCTGGGCGACAGCCAGATAGTCCTGTGGGCCCAGGGCGGCGGCGCACAACTCGTCAAACCCCGCCCGCAGGAACCCGCCGCAGGCGCGTTTGAACACCAGCTTGCGGCCCAGCACCTCCAGGCTCGCCGGAGCTTCGGGCGCGCCCTCCAGCATGTCGATCCACAGGGCGTCGAAGGCGCGCAGGGTCTCGTCCTTGATCGGCGTCAGATAGGTCCGCGCGCCACGCAGGCGGTCCAGGCGGAAATCCATCGGACCCTTGACCGCCACCACCTGCAGCTTCTGCTGGAGCAGGTCGATGAAGGGCGTAAACAGCTGGCGGTTCAGCCCGTCCTTGTACAGATCCTGCGGCGGACGGTTGGAGGTGCACACCAGGGTCACGCCCTCGGCGAATAGGGCTTCGAACAGCCGCCCCAGGATCATGGCGTCGGCGATGTCACTCACCTGCAGCTCGTCGAAGCACAACAGGCGCGCCTGGGCCGCCACCAGCGAGGCGACCGGCGGGATCGGGTCGTCGCCCTTGTGCTGGCCGAACTGCTTCCTGCGTGCGGCCGCGTCGCCCTTGCGCCAGTCGTCGATCAGGCCGTGCACCTCGGCCATGAAGGCGTAAAAGTGGGCCCGGCGTTTCTTGGCCACGGGGGCGGTCTCGAAGAACAGGTCCATCACCATGGACTTGCCCCGTCCGACCGGCCCCCACAGGTAGACGCCGCGGGCCGCCTTGGGCTTGCGGAAGAAGGAAAAGCCCGAGCCCTCGCCCGCCTCGTTCAGGTCGCTCTCCAGCCGAGCCAGGGCCTCGATGGCCGCTTCCTGGTCGGCGTCGGGCCGAAGGTCGCCGCGCTGCAGGCGCTCCCGGTAGGCGGCTCTGAGGGACAAGGGCATGACCGCCCGAATAGAGCGCGCGGCGGCGAAAGGAAAGACCGACCGACTTGGCTATGGCCCCTTGATGCCGAAGCTTGGCCGGCGCCATCTATGGGCATGCGCCAGGGCCACCCTCAGGTCGACCACATCGTCGATGTGCTGATCGCCGAACGGGCCCCGCGCCTGCGCGCCTCCTGGGCCTGGCCGCTCGTCCGGCCCGCGCTCTATCGCATGCTCGACTACGACGCGGCCCGCGCCATGGCCGACGCCATCGCGCCCATGGGCGGCTACCCGGCGATGGACTACGCCTCCGATCTGCTGAAACTGGACGTCCGTGTGCAAGGCCTGGAGCACATCCCGGCCAAGGGCCGTATCTGCGTCATCGCCAATCACCCGACGGGTCTGGCCGACGGAGTGGCCCTGTACGACGCTCTCAAGACCGTCCGCCCCGACGTGATGTTCTTCGCCAATTCCGACGCGCACCGCATCAATCCACGCCTATCGGACATCTTCATCCCGGTGGAGTGGGTCCCCGAGAAGCGCACGCGCGAGCGCACCCGCCTGACCTTGCACCTGGCCAACCAGGCCTTCGAGCAGGAGCGCGCCGTGGTCATCTTCCCGGCTGGCGCCATCGCCACGCCCGACCGGGGCCATCGCCTGACCGATCCGCCCTGGCAGTCCACCGCCGTGTCCCTGGCGCGCAAGCACGGCGCGGTGGTGACGCCGGCGCACATGGCTGGACCCTGGTCGAGGATGTTCAACGAATTCCATCGCTTCTCCAAGACCCTGCCCTTTTCCAAGGAACTGCGCGACATCACCCTGTTCCATGAGTTGCTCAACAAGGCGGGCCAGCGCTTCGACGTGACCTTCGGGCCGCCGATCCCGCCCTCGGCCCTGGAGGGCGACGCGGCGCAGGCGACCCTGGCTCTGAAACGTTATATCGAACAGGCCTTGCCCAAGCATCCGGACCGGCCCTTCGCATGAAGCCCAAATCCTCTCATGAGCCCAGCCCCAGATGAGCGTCGATATTTCCCTGGCGGACGCAGGCGCCACCGAGGCGCTGGGCCAGGCCTTGGCGAGGGCCCTGCAGCCCGGCGACGCGATCTGCCTGCGCGGACCCTTGGGCGCCGGCAAGACCACCCTGGCCCGCGGCCTGATCCGCGCCCTGACCGATCCGGACGAGGATGTGCCCAGCCCGACCTTTACTCTGGCGCAGCTCTATGAGGGACGCACGTTCCCCATTGTCCATTTCGACCTCTACCGCCTGGAGCGGGCTAGCGAGGCGGAGGAGTTGGGCCTGGATGAGGCGCTGGACGAGGGGGCGGCCTTGATCGAATGGCCCGAGCGTCTCGGAGGGCGCCTGCCGCCGGATCGACTCGATATAGAGATCACCTTGGATGCGGAGGGACGGCGCGCGCGCCTGACGCCGCACGGCGCATGGAAAGGCCGACCGCTTGACTACTGAGCGCGACACCGCGAAAGCCGAATTCCTCGCCGTGGCCGGCCTGGCGCAGGCCGAGCGCCGCCCCTTGCCCGGCGACGCCTCCACACGCAACTACGAACGCCTGGTCCTGTCCGACGGGCAGACCTTCATGCTCATGGACGCCCCGCCGCGGCTGGAAAGCCCCCCGTGCGATCCGGCCTGGAGCGCCGAGCAACGGCTGGCGGCCGGCTGGAACGCCACCGCGCGCCTGGCGGCCGGCCGCGTGGACGCCTTCGCCGCCGTGGCCCGCCATTTGCGCGGACTGGACCTGTCCGCCCCTGCCGTCCATGCCTTGGACGGACCGCTGGGTCTGGCGGTGGTGGAGGACTTCGGCGAGGAGGCCTTCGCGCGCCGGATCGAGCAGGGCGCGGACGAGCGCGAACTGTATTTCGCCGCGGTCGACGCCCTGGCCGCCCTGCATGCGGCTGCGCCGCCGGCCGTTCTTGAAGGCCCCGGCGGGTCCTGGCCGCTTTTGACCTACGACGCGGTGGCGCTGAAAGCGGGGGCGGACCTGTTCGTGGAATGGACCCCCAAGCTCAAGCCCGAACTGAATTTCGACGCCGCCGCGCGCGCCGTCTGGGATGAATTGTGGAGCGATATCGCCGCCCGCGGCGAAGCCGGCGCGACAGTGATGGCTCACCGCGATTTCCACGCCGAGAACCTGATCTGGCTTGCAGACCGCAAGGGCGCGGCGCGAGTCGGCATGATCGACTTCCAGGACGCGCTCTTGGCCCACCCGGCCTGGGATCTGCACTCCCTGCTGCAGGACGCGCGGCGCGACGTCTCGCCCGACTTGGAGGCCGAGGCGCTGGAGCGCTACTTCCACCATTGGCCGGACCTGGACCGCGAGGCGTTCATGGCCGACTACGCCGCGCTGGCCGCCCTGAACGAGGCGCGCATCCTGGGCGTGTTCGCCCGTCTGGTCGTGCGCGACGGCAAGCCGCGCTACCTGGAGTTCATGCCCCGCATGTGGCGCCAGCTTGAGCGCAACCTGGCCAATCCGGCGCTGGTCGGCGTGAAGGCTTGGTTCGACCGCTATGTTCCCCCTGAGATGCGGGGATGAACGTCCCGTCCACAGCCATGGTCCTGGCCGCCGGTCTGGGCACGCGCATGCGTCCGCTGACGGAGGATCGGCCCAAGGCCCTGGTGGAAGTGGCCGGCAAGCCGCTGATCGGCCACATGCTCGACCGGCTGACGGAAGCTGGCGCGCAGACCGCGGTGGTCAACGTCCACTATTTCGCCGACAGGCTGGAAGCCTATCTGGCCCAGCGCCACCAGCCGCGCATCCTCGTCTCCGACGAGCGCAGTCAGCTTATGGAAACCGGCGGCGGTCTGAAGAAGGCCCGCCCTTTGCTGGGCGAAGAGCCGATCTGGGTCGCCAACATCGATTCGGTGTGGATCGAGGGCGTCAGGCCGGCCCTGCCGAGTCTGGCGGCCGCTTGGGAGCCGGAGCGCATGGACGCGCGGCTGCTGCTCGCGCCCCTCGAACGCACTCTGGGCTTCGACGGCCCGGGCGACTTCTTTCTGGCGGAGGGCGGCCGCCTGACGCACCGCGGCGGGGAGGCGCGGGCGCCCTACGCCTACATCGGCGTGCAGATCCTCAAGCCCCAGGCGGTGGACGGTGGGCCGGAGGGGCCTTTCTCCCTGTTCGCAACCTGGATGGACATGATGGCGCGCGGGCGCCTGTTCGGCACGGTCATGGACGGCTGGTGGATGCATGTGGGCGATCCTGAAGCCTTGAAGGCCGCCGAGGTCAGGCTGGCGGCCGGGGCATGAGCCCTCGGGGTTTTTCCGGAGATGCTTCGGGCGGCCCGCTCGCCCAGCCGGGACCGCGCTGGTTCTCCATCCCCGCGGACCGGCCTTTCCTGGAAGACCTGGCGCAGGGGCTGTCGGACAGCCTGCTGCCCCTGGGCCCGCAGGCCTTCGCCCAGGCGGTGGTGCTGATTCCGACCCGTCGGGGCGTACGCGCCTTGACCGAGGCTTTCCTCAAGGTAACCGGCGCTCGGGCCCTGCTGCTGCCGCAGGTCCTCGCGCTGGGCGACCTGGACGAGGGCGAACCGCCTTTCGAACCCGGGGCCCTGGGGATGGATCTGCCTCCCAGCATCGGCCAACACCGGCGGCGGTTCGAACTGGCGCGGCTGGTGGCCGACAATGCCGACCTGTTCGAGCGGCCCATCGACGCCGCCGGCGCCCTGGAACTGGCCGACGCCCTGGGCGCCTTCCTGGACGGCCTGCAGATTGAGGAGGCCTCAGCCGCAGGCCGCATCGAGGCCTTGGCGCAGGGCGACCTAGCGCGCCATTGGCGGTTGTCGGCGAGGTTCCTCGGCCTGGCGCTGGAAGAATGGCCCCGGCGCCTCCAGACGCTTGGCCTCATCGACATCAACGAACGACGGGTGCGTCTGCTGGACGCCTTGGCCCGTCAATGGACCGATAATCCCCCGTCCACACCCCTCATCGCCGCAGGGTCCACCGGCGCGGCGCCGGCCACCGCGCGTCTGCTGCAGGCCGTGGCCCAAGCGCCGGCCGGCGCCGTGGTGCTGCCGGGTCTGGACCTGGACTTGGCGCAGGACGCCTGGGAGCAGGTCGGCGAACAACATCCCCAGGGCGCCATGAAGCGCCTGCTCAGCCGCGCCGGCGTGGACCGCGACGATGTCCGCCCCTGGCCGACCCGTGACCGGTTCGGGGCATCGCAGGGCCGCTGGCGAAGGCGGCTGATCAACGAAGCCCTGCGGCCGGCCGAAGCCACCGCCGACTGGCGCGACCAGATCGCCAAACTGAGGGACGAAGCGGCGGGCGGTGCGGACCCCATCGCCGCGGGCCTGGAAGGTCTGTCCGTGCTGGCCGGCCGCAATGAGGAGGAAACCGCCGCCCTGGCCGCCCTTGCCATGCGCGAGGTCCTGGAGAGTCCCGGCAAGACCTGCGCCCTGATCACGCCCGACCGCGATCTGGCCCGCCGCGTCTCCGCCCGGCTGGCGCGCTGGGGCATCGAGGCGGATTCCTCGGCCGGCGCGCCTCTGTCGCACTGTCCCATTGGCGTGCTGCTGACCCTGCTGGCCCAGGCAGCGGTCGATCCGTGCGATCCGGTGGGCCTGCTGGCCTTGCTCAAGCACCCCCTTGCCCGGCTGGGCCTGGAACCTGAGGCGCGCGCGCAGGGGCTCGCGGAACTGGAGCGGCGCGGCCTGCGCGGACCGCGCCCGGCCGATTGGACGGCGCTGGAGGCCCGGCTGGCCAAGGCTGAAGCGCAAGCGGCCCTTGAGCTGCTGTCGGCGGCCAAGGCGGCCCTGGTCCCGCTGGCCGGCGACAGCGAAGCGTCCCCGCCCGCCGCCCACGCCCGCCGCCTCAGCCAGGCCGCCGAAGCTATGACTGCCGAAGCTATGACTGCCGACGGGGCGGGCGATTTCGGCGCCCTGTGGAGCGGGCCGGGCGGCGAAGCGGCCGCCGGTCTGCTAGCCGCCCTGATCGGCGAGAGCGACGGATTGCCCCTGGCCACCGCTCAGGGCTTCAGCCTTTTGCTGGAACGCCTCATGGCCTCGGTCGCCGTGCGCCAGGCTGGCGGCGCCCATCCGCGCCTGCACATCCTGGGCGCCATTGAGGCGCGCCTGGTGCGCGCCGACCGCCTGGTCCTGGCCGGGCTGGAGGAAGGCGTCTGGCCGCAGGGCGCGCCGGTGGATCCGTTCCTGTCGCGGCCCATGCGCGCCACGCTCGGCCTGCCGCCGCCGGAGCGCCGGGTGGGCCTGTCCGCCCACGACTTCGCCCAGGCCGCCTGCGCGCCCGAAGTGATCCTGCTGCATGCCGAACGGCGCGAAGGGGCGCCGTCCGTGCCCTCGCGCTGGCTGTGGCGCCTGAAGACCTTGGCCGAGGGCGCGGGTCTTGCCCTGCCGAACCGGCCCGAGCTGTTGGGATGGGTGCGAGCGCTGGACCGGCCGCAATCCTTCCGTCCCGCCCAAAGGCCTGAGCCGCGCCCGCCTCTGCGCGCCCGGCCGCGGGAGCTGCCGGTGACCGCGGTGGAGACTCTCACGCGCGATCCCTACGCCGTCTACGCCCGCCGCATTCTTAAGCTGCGCCTGCTGGACCGGCCCGACGAGCCGATGGAGGCGCGAGCGCGCGGCACCGCCATCCATGCCGCCTTCGAAGCCTTCGCCCGGCGCTGGCCGGACGTCTTGCCGCTGGACGCGGCCGAGCAGTTCCGGCGGCTGTATCTTCAGGCTCTCGTCGACGCGGGGGCGCCGGAGGCGGCCCTGGCGCGCGAACAGGCCCTGGCCATCGAAGCCGCCGCTTGGGTCGAGCAGACTGAGCGCCGTCGCCGTGCAAACGGTCCGAAAATCCTGGTGGAGCAGGAAGGGCGCCTGCGATTCGATTCGGACGCGGGCGAATTTGTGCTCACCGCCCGGGCCGACCGCATCGAACTGACGAGCGACGGCTACGCCCATGTGCTGGACTTCAAGACCGGCCGAGCGCCCACCGCCAAGGAGGTGCAGACAGGCTTCTCGCCCCAACTCACCCTGGCGGGCGCCATTGTGGCGGCGGGCGGCTTCGCCGCCGTGGGTCCAGCTCGCCCCGGAGACCTCGTCTATCTGCGTGTGACTGGCCGCCGTCCAGCCGGCGAGGAGATCGTGCGCGCCGCCGCCGGCACCGAAAGCGCCTATCTTTCGGACAAGGCTCTGGCCGGCTTGATGGCCCTGATCGCCCGCTTCGACAACGAGCGCCATCCCTATCGCTCGCGCACCGCGCCCCAGTTCGTGCACAGCTATCGCAGCGACTACGACCATCTGGCGCGGGTCGGCGAATGGTTGGCGATGGAAGAGGACGAGGGATGAGCCCCGACCCGCAGCGTCTGGCCGCCGATCCCGCCGGCTCGGCGTTCGTGACGGCCAATGCCGGCTCGGGCAAGACCACCACCCTGGTGGCGCGGGTGGCGCGCCTGTTGCTGGCCGGCGCTGACCCGGCGGCGATCCTGTGCGTGACCTACACCAAGGCCGCCGCAGCCGAGATGCAGCAGCGCCTGTTCCGTCAGCTGGGTTTGTGGTCGGTGATGGAGGACTTGGCGTTGCGCAGCCAGCTGGAGAGGCTGGATGGCAGTGGCGAGGCCGCCGATAAAGCCGCCCTGTCGCGCGCGCGCGCGTTGTTCGCCCGCGCCCTGGAAACCCCCGGCGGACTGAAGATTCAGACTATCCACGCCTTCTGCGAGAAGCTTCTGCGGCGCTTTCCGCTGGAGGCCGAGGTCTCGCCGGGCTTCAAGGTGATGGACGACGCCGACGCCGACGCTATCGCCCAGGCCGCGCGCGCCGATGTGGCCAAGGCCGCCCTGCGCGGCGTGGGCGCCTTGGCGCAAGCCTATGCCCGGCTGTCGGTGGCTCTGGATTTCGACGCCTTTCAGCAGATGTTCCGCGCCTTCGAGGACCGACGCGCGTCCCTGGCCGACTACACCGGCCGCTGCGGCGGCCTTCAGGGCGTGGCGGCCGACGTGTGGATCCGTTGCGGCTTTGACGAGCCCACGTCGCCCGAAGCCATCGAACAGGACGCCGCCGCGGCCATCGACCCGCATCTGTGGCGCGCGGCGGCGCAAGCGCTCCTGGCCGGCGGCAAGCGGGATGGCGTCTGCGGTCAGGCCATGGCCGCCGTGGCCGAGGCGGCGGCTTCGGGCGGGGCGCGCTTCGCCGATGCCCTGACAGCCCTTTTCACCAAGGAAGGCGAGCCGGCGGCCCTGGTCCGGACCAGCACGGCTCTGAAGACCCGCGAGGACCTGCGCGCGCGCCTGCTGGACGAGCAGGACCGGTTGACCGCCGCCCAGGAGCGGGCCCGCGCGGCGCGCACCGCCGAGGATACCCTGCAGGCCCTGGTCTTGGCCCAGGCCTATGTGGCCGCCTATGAGATCGAAAAACGCGCCCGCGGCCGGCTGGATTTCGCCGACCTGATCCTGAAGACCTCGGCCCTGCTAAACGTGCGCGCCGACGCGGCTTGGGTGCTCTACAAGCTGGACGGCGGCGTGGACCACATCCTGCTGGACGAAGCCCAGGACACGGCGCCCGAACAATGGTCGATCATCAAGGCCTTCACGGCCGAGTTTTTCGCCGGCGCCGGACGGCCCCGCCTGCGCCCGGGCCTGGAGCGCAGCCTGTTCGTGGTCGGCGACGAGAAGCAGTCAATCTATTCGTTCCAAGGCGCCGATCCGCATCTGCTGCGTATTGAAACCCAGGCCTATGTGGAGATGATTGCGGCCGCTGGCCAAAGCGCGCGCCCAGTGCAGCTCGCCCAGTCCTGGCGCTCCACGCCACAGGTGCTGAGCTTCGTGGACGCGGTGTTCGCCGATCCGGCCGTTTGGACCGGCGTGCCGCCCGCCCTGGGCGAAACGGTGGTCGCCCACATCGCCATGCGCACCGGCGACGCGGGCTGCGTGGACCTATGGCCCCTGGAGCGCGAAGCCTCCGGCGCCGAGCGCCTGGCCTGGGACGATCCGCTCGATCTGGAAGGGCCCGGCAACGCCAATCGGCGCCTGGCCGAGCGCATCGCCGGGGAGATCGAGGGCCTGATCGCCCGCGGCGAGACGGTGTTCGACAAGGACCAGCGCCGACGGCGGCCAGCCCACGCCGGCGACGTGCTGATCCTTGTCCGGCGAAGGCGGGCCCTGTTCGATGAGATCCTGCGCGCGCTCAAGCGGCGGAGCCTGCCGGTGGCCGGCGCCGACCGGCTCAGCCTGTCGCAGCACATCCTGTTTGACGACCTTACGGCCCTGGCGCGCTTCATTCAGTACCCGGATGATGATCTGACCCTGGCCGCTCTGCTCAAGAGCCCTTTGTGCGGCCTGGACGAGGAGGCCCTTTTCGCCTTGGCCTATGGGCGCGACCGCTCGCTCTGGTCCGTTCTGGAAGCGCGCGCCCCCGAACGCCCCGACTGGCGCGCGGCCCAGGCCCTGCTGGCCAAGGCGCGGCTCCAGGCCGGACGCCATCGGCCCTTCGACTTCTACGCCCGCATGCTGGGCTGGGCAGACGAGGATGGAGCTTCCGTGCGCCGGCGCATCCTGGAGCGTCTGGGCGCGGAGGCCGAGGAAGTGTTGGAGGAGTTCCTGGCCCAAACCCTGGCCGCTGAGCGCCGGGGCGTGGCCGATATGGAGCGTCTGGCCGCCGAGTTTGCCGGGCTCGACATCACCGTCAAGCGCGAGATGGACGAGGCGCGCGGCGAGGTGCGGGTGATGACCGTGCACGGCGCCAAGGGCCTGGAGGCGCCCATCGTCATCATGCCGGAAACCACGGTGAAGAAGGGCGCGCGCGGCTCGCCCCTGCTGCAGACGGAAGACGGCGGCTTCCTGTGGGCGCAGACGGCCAGACAGGACTGCAAAGCGTCCAAAGCCGCGCGCGCCTGGCGCGAGCTGAAGGAAGAGGAGGAGGCTCAGCGCCTGTTCTATGTGGGTCTGACCCGTGCGCGCGACCGCCTGATCCTCTGTGGCCGGATCGCCGCCAACGCCAAGCTGGAGAACGTCGGCGGCTGGTACGGCGCGGCCGAGGCCGCCCTGGCCCGGCCGGACATCGAACCGCATGTGCGCATGGTCGAGCGCGACGGCGTTCAGACGCGACGCTTCGGGCCCGATCCCGAGATCCTGCCGCTGGAAGCAGAGGCGGAGGCCGCCCAGGCCGCCCTGCCCGCCTGGGCCTTGGGACCCGCGGCGAGCGAAGCGGTGCAGCGCTTCGCCTCGCCCTCGCACCTGGACGACAGCGCCGACGCCGCCGGGTGGGCGTCCTCTCCGCTGGCCGCCGTGGGCGGACTGGGCCGCTATCGGCGCGGAGACCTGATCCACCGGCTGTTGCAGCTCCTGCCTGACATCGAGCCCGCCGAGCGACGGGGCGCTGCCGAGCGCATGCTGGCCCGCGAGGCCGATCTGACCGAACATCAGCGCCGGGAAATCGCCGCCGCGGCCTTCGGCGTCTTGGAAGACGAACGGTTCGGCGCCGTGTTCGGGCCCGGCTCCCGAGCGGAGGCCGCCGTCGTGGGCCGCGCGCCCGGACTGGGACCCACCGGCGCCATCGCCGGCCGGGTCGACCGCCTGCTGATCGAACCGGATCGGGTGCTGGTGGTCGATTTCAAGACCAACCGCCCCTCGCCCGCGCGCATCGAGGAGGCCGACCGCGCCTATCTGCAGCAGATAGCCGTCTACCGCGCCGTACTGGCCGAAGTGTTTCCGGACCGCCGGATCGAAGCGGCGCTGGTGTGGACCGATGGACCCAAACTGATGATGGTCCCAGAAAACTTGTGCGCTTCGGTTCTGGCGGGACTCGTGCGATCCGTTGATAGTTGAGCGTGGGGGACCTACATCGCAGTCCTGCGTTGGGCCGCGCGTCCGACCCGTCCTTTTGGGAGCAAGACCATGAGCGCCGTCAAGGTGACCGACGAATCCTTCGAGCAGGACGTGCTCAAGGCCGACCAACCCGTGCTGGTGGATTTCTGGGCCGAATGGTGCGGCCCCTGCAAGCAGATCGCCCCGGCGCTCGACCAGATCTCCGAAGAGCTGGCGGGCAAGGTGACCATCGCCAAGGTCAACATCGAGGACAGCCCCGGCGTGCCCTCCCGCTATGGCGTGCGCGGCATTCCCACCCTGATGCTGTTCCGGGACGGCCAGATGGCCTCGATGAAGGTGGGCGCCATGCCCAAGCAGAAGATCCTGGAGTGGCTCGCCGAAGCGGGCGTGAAAGCCTAAACGGGCCACGTCTCCTCGCTCGCGGCCAGCACCTCGCCGGCCAGGTAGAGCGAACCACAGATCAGCACATGCGGCGGCGGGCCTTGCAGG
>Ga0182013_10001362_pt1 | contig 33500 bp, 25 predicted proteins | sample 612S2MmetaG_FD_120487 | JGI IMG/M metagenome (GOLD analysis project Ga0182013, IMG submission 120487) | Permafrost microbial communities from Stordalen Mire, Sweden - 612S2M metaG | ecosystem: Environmental > Terrestrial > Soil > Wetlands > Permafrost | place: Sweden: Stordalen | collected... | reverse complement strand
ATCTGTAAAGATCCGGGCCTGAAGGCCGCGTATTCTGACCTCATTTTCAGGGGGTTAAAACCCCCTGCTCCCTCCGCAAAACGCTATCTGCAACTGTAGTACTAGAACAGAAACCGGGTCGTGACCGTGATGGCATGGTTGTAGCTGTGGAACTTGCCGGTGGCGATCTGCTCGCCTGCCCCGGCGCATACAGCAAGACGGCTGCGCGGCTGTTCGGGGTGAAGCCTGCGAGCGACGAGCAGTCCGGGGGTCGCAAATACCTGGCTCTTGCCGTCGTTGGCACCGCCTTTGAAAAAGCTGGAATTGAACTCGACCTCGGGCCAGAAATACTTGGCGACGTGGGCCTGCGCGGCGGTATTCCAGGCAATCGTGCGGCCAAGCTTGAGCGTGTCCTCGACGGGGAGTGAAGCGCCCAGCGTGGTCTGCACGTCGAACCAGCCGAAGCCCTTGCCGAGCCCGATATTGGGCCCTACCGTGGCGTCCGCGGCGCCGTTCTTGTAGCTTCCGGTGGGAATGGTCGAAGACAGGAACGCGCTGGCCACGTAACTGCCGTGCCGGGCATTGCCGGCGAGGAAACGATACTTCAGCACGAACGACATATCGCCTGCGCCATCAGCCACTTTCGGCGAGCTGTGTTCGAAGAACCCGGGCAGATTGGTGTCCACCTCGGTGTTTGCGAGAGGAATCAGGTTAAGCCCTTTTCCGCCGTCGAGGTTCCAGGTCTGGACGTTGTTTGAAGCCGTCTGGCGAATGAAATCCGCGCGGCCTACCTCGATGAGCCCGACATAGGTGGTCACCAGCGGCGGCGGCCATGCGGGCTGCCTATTCTGAGTTTCCGTGGCGCGCTGGGCCCATCGGGCAGTGAAGCTGTCCTGCGCAGGCAGAGACACACAACAGGTGAGAAGACTGAGTAGAAGAACGGGTGTGCGGCGCATCAGGACCTCCAAGATTTCCTGGGGAAGAAACCAACTGAGCATGACAGAGGGTTGTTGAGTTGAACAACCAACTTTAGGTGGAGAAGGCGCTCAATCCGGCGAGGCCGGTAGCTCGATTCGCCGCTGGCCTGCAACTTAGGGTGGAGATTTGTGCTCACCCAATGCCCGATATCGGGATCGGCCGGGAACCGTTAGAATGACTGGGCGATGCTTCCCCTCATCTTCCCCAAACGATATACGCGCGTCGCCGGGAGCCTGTTGGTGGCCGGTGCGAGTCTCTGCGGTCTGACGGCCTCGGCGCACGCCGGCGAAGACGCGGCGGCTCAGCGAACCGCGTACTCGCAGTCAGTGGCCGGGCACTACAGCTTCCGCTTCGGAGCAGACAGCCCGTTCCTGCCCTCAAACGCCACCACCGATACTGGTGAATTCATCGACTCGAAGAGTTTCCTGACCGCGAAATATTGCGGCCACTGCCACCAGGAGGCCTATGCCGAGTGGCGGCAGACGGCGCACGCGAACTCGTTCCGCGCCCCGTGGTACATCAAGAACACCAACATGCTGAAGTCGGAAAAGGGCGTTGAGTTCACGCGACACTGCGAAGGCTGCCACAATCCCATTGCGCTCACGTCGGGCGCGCTCACCAAGGGATCGCCGATCGATCGGCACTTCGATGAGGACGGCGTGACCTGTTCGGTTTGCCATTCGATCCAGAAGGTCGACCAGCGCGGAACGGGAAGTTACGTGCTGGGGCAGTCCTCCGCGTTGCTGGATGCGGACGGCAAGCCGATCTACGGCGAAGTTCCGGACAAGGAGATTCTGGCGCATCTCGATCGCCATTCAAAGGCGGTGATGAAGGACTTCTATCGCACCAGCGAGTTCTGCGGGGCGTGCCACAAGGCCGCGCTGCCGCGGAGTTTGAACGGATACAAATGGCAGCGCGCCATCTTTCTCTACGACGAATGGCAGCAGTCGTCATTCGGCAAGCAAAATCCGCTTCCCTTCTACGTGAAGCCCGCGGTGTCCACGTGCCAGACCTGCCACATGCCGTCGCTGCCCATCACGGGGCGGGATTATGGGGCCGAGGACGGCAAACTGATGTCGCATCGCTTTCTGGGCGCCAACACCGTGCTATCGAAGTATTACGGCTACGACGAACAGATGGAGAAGACGATCGCGTTCCTGCGCAATGGCGTCTTCAACGTGGACTTGTTCGGCATTGAGAGGAATGGCGGCAAAATCGTTGCGCCGCTGGGCGCTGCGCCGGTTGATATTGCCCCGAATGACGATCTGATTGTGTCGGTGGTGATTCAGAACAAAGGGATCGCACACAATCACGTGCCTGAGCAGCGCGATTTTTACGAGAGCTGGGTGGAGTTTGAGGCCAAGGATGCCGCCGGGCGCACGCTGATGCACTCCGGCGGGTTGGGGGCAAACGGCGACCTCGACCCCGCCGCGCACAGCTTTACCAATCGGCTGGTGAATATTCGCGGCAAACTGAACGACCGGCACCAGGTGTGGGACACGCGCGTCGTCGCCTTCAACAACACGATCATCTCGGGCCGCTCACAGATCGTGCGCTACGAGTTCAAGGTGCCCGAGGGCGCGCCGGGCCCCATCACCATCACGGCCAGGGTCAACTATCGCCGCTTCAATCAGCGCTTTATCGACTTCGGTTTGGGAAAGCACTTTGAAGAGCCGGTGGTGGAGATGGCGTCGCGCACGCGCACTCTCGCCATTGGCGCGAATCCGGCAGCTGCGCCTGACCCGACCGACAATCCGGAATGGATGCGCTGGAACAATTATGGAATTGGTTTACTCGATGCGCAGCAGTATTCTGAGAGCGTGCATGCCTTTGAGCAGGTGGTGAAGTTGCGTCCCGATTATGCGGATGCCTATACGAATGTCGCAATCGCCAACTTCTCGTGGCAGCGCTACGACGCGTCGCGGAGCCATCTTGAGAAGGCGCTGGCACTGGCGCCTAAGAACGCGCGCGCGCTTTACTACATGGCTTTAGTGGAGCGGATTCAAGGGAACCCGGCCGCGGCCATTGCCGACTTGCGCGAGGTCGCCGCGCAGTTTCCGCGGTCGCGCGACGCTCATCGCGAGCTGGGCTTCTCGCTCTATCAACAGCACAAGTACGATGAAGCGCGGGCGGAGTATGAGACCGTGCAGTCGATCGACCCCGATGACCTGTCGGCACATTACATCCTCTCCATCGTCTATCGGCGGTTGGGGATGAAGGACAAAGCGACTCGTGAAGCGGCCGCCTTTGCGGACCAGAAAGACGACCCGACGGCCAACACCTACGCGCTTGAATTTCTGAGCAAGCATCCTGATGTGACAGCGGAAAGCGTGCCCTGGCATGTGCATCGGGGCGCCGGAGTCACAGCCGCGGATGCGAGCGCAGGAGCCGGCCAGTGAGGCTATATCCGGCAGCGGCGATGGTGCTGCTGAGTTTTTCTTCACTGCTCTACGCTTCATCTAAAGCCCAGCGGGAGCACGGCGCCCAGGTTTATGCCGGCAGCGGCTGCCAGCACTGCCACACGTTGCGCGCGGTGGGCGGCCACAAGGGGCCGGACCTGTCGAGCGTGGGCCGAACCAAGAGCAAGACCGAGATCCGTAACCAGATTGTTTACGGCAGCAAAGTGATGCCGGAGTTCGGCGACATTCTGGAGCAGGCGGAACTCAATGACCTGGTCGCTTACCTGCGATCGTGCCGCGACAAGCCCAGGAAATAACGCATCATCTGCCGGGCGGAGAGCATGGCCTGCCTTGGCGAAAGTGTGCGCCGGGGTTATGCACCCTGTCATGTAAGGCGGGCCGAAATCTGCGAGCCAGTCAAAGTGAATTGGGTGCGGCGGCTGGGCATTTCTTTATGCGCTCGCGTAAACTGGAAGGTTCCGCGATGATAAGCCGGTTGGCGCGATAGGGGATATGGATGACGAGGAAGTGCGCGACCTTCGCGCTGATGCTTTTTGGGGGAATGGCGCTGCTTTGCGGGGCACAGACACGGTACGATGCCGAGGCGGTGCGGCTGAATAATCGCGGCGTGGCGGAGATGGGACAACAGTTTACCGAGCGCGCCGCGGAGTCGTTCAGCGCAGCATTCAAGAAAGATCCGAAACTGGCTCAAGCCGCGATCAATGACGGAATCGCGCTGCTGACCCTGCAGAAGCTTGACCAGGCTGAAACGGCACTGCGGGCGGCACTGGCTTTGGATGAGACCAATGCGCAGGCGTGGTATAACCTTGGCCTGGCGCAACATGCCGACAACAATCTCGATGGCGCGCTGGCCAGTTTTCAGCAGGCGATAAAGTACGATCCGCGCGATGCGGACTCGTATTACTTCGAGGGCGCCTGTTACCAGGAGATGAAGCAGTACGACAAAGCCATTGCGGCCTTTAACCAGGCCCTGGCGGTGAGTCCGCTGCACGCGTCGGCGGAGTTTGGACTGGCTCGGTCGCTGCAGCGCGCGGGCCGTACGGACGACGCGAGAGAACACTTCAAGCGCTTCCAGCATCTTTCGAGCACCAAGGTTTCGTCGCCTATCGGATTGTCGTATGGCGAGCAGGGCCACTACTCGACGGCGACGACGGTCGAGGAGCCGACGGCGAAGCCGCGCGTCATGATTCCGGTGCGGCTCGATGCGAAGCCGCTTGTAGCCGCGAATTCGAAGGGCTCGCCGTTCACGACAACAGGCGGGGCCTGCATGCTGGATGTGACCGGATCCGGGCAGACCGACCTGGTGCTGATGCAGTCGGGGGCCAAAGCCATTCGCGTCCTGCACCACCGCGACGATGGCGGTTTTGAGGAGATGGATTCCGAGGCCGCGGGGCTTAAAGCGAGCGGACGCGCAGTGGCTTGCGCGGTGGGCGACTACGATGGCGACGGCTTGAACGACCTGGCTGTCGCGCTGGACGATGCGGTGCTTTTATTCCGCAATCTCGGCAAGGGAAAATTTCAGGATGTCACCGCTGCGGCCGGCCTTAGCCCGAAGAACAAGCCCAGCGGAATTACGTTTGTCGACTACGACCACGATGGCGACCTGGACCTGCTGCTGACGGGAGATCCGTTGAAAGCAGGCGGCGCGCCTAACGTGCTGTGGCGCAACGACGGCAACAAGACGTTTACCGAGTGGACTGAGCCGACCGGATTGGGAGGAAGCGGCAAGACCGCGGCCGCGATTCTGACCGACTTCAACAATGACCGCGCGGTTGACCTTGCCGTGACGGGCGACGGGCCCTCGCCGCTGATCTATGTGAATCCTCGCGAGGGAAAATATCCGACACAGCCGCTTTACGACGCTGCGAAATTGCCTCCGACTATCGGCATCTCTGTGCTGGACTACAACAAGGACGGCTGGATGGATATTGCCGTCACTCATGAGGGCGCTCCGGGGCTCACCTTGTGGCGCAACGTCGAGGGTCCGAATCATGTGGGCCGGCGGTTCGAACAAGTGGAGTTGCCGCTGCATGGAGCCACGCGGGGCTGGGGGCTCACACCAGTCGATATCGATAACGACGGCTGGATCGACCTGGCAGCGATTGTGGAGACGGCGCAGGGCCCGGGTGTGCGGGTTTTTCGCAACCGCGGGGACGGTAGTTTTGAAGACGTGAGTCACGCCCTGGGACTGGACCAGGTGAAGTTGCAATCTCCTCGCGGACTGATTGCCGCGGACGTCTATGGCGACGGCGCGGCCGACTTGATTGTGACCCAGTGGAACGCGCCGCCGGTGCTGCTGCGCAATGTGGGCGCGAACAAGAATCATTCCGTGCGCCTCGACCTAACCGGTTATGCCGATAACAAGACGGCGCTGGGCGTGAAGGTTGAAGTGTTTGCCAACGGGCTGTGGCAGAAATGGGAGCTGGCGGGCGCGTCAGGTTATCAGACGCAGGCTCCGCCGCAACTTCTTGTGGGATTGGGCGACGCCGAGGGCATCGAACTGCTGAGAATCCTTTGGCCAACCGGGGTTCTGCAGGACGAGGTCGATCTGCCACATGACCCGGTCATCGCCATGAAGGAGGCCGACCGGCGAGGCAGCTCGTGCCCGGTGCTGTTCGCCTGGGACGGGCATAAATACAAATTCGTGACCGACGTGATTGGCGCGGCGGTAGTGGGACACTGGTTTACGCCCACACGCCGCAACAAGCCCAATCCCGGGGAGTGGATCAAGGTCGACGGCGCCTATGTTGCGCCGGTTGACGGCAAGGTGAGCCTGCGGTTCATGGAGCCGATGGAGGAGGTCAACTACATCGACCAGCTGCGACTGGTTGCGGTGGATCATCCGGAAAACGTGGAAGTGAATCCCGATGAGCGGTTCCTCGACGATCCGCCGTTCGCTTCGGGGAAGGTTGTGGCCGCGTCGGCTGCGCATCTCCCCCACGGTGCGTGGGACGGCGAGGGCAAGGATGTCCTCGACCTGCTCAGCCGCAGCGATCACCAGTTTGCAAGCGGGTTTACGCCGTTGCCTTACGACGGCTTCGCGAAAATGCACACTCTCACGCTCGACCTGGGCGACGTCAAGCCCGACGCTCCGCTTCGCCTGCTGATGACGGGTTACGTGAACTACTTCAGCGCGACCTCGCTCTATGCAGCGTGGCAGGCGGGTGTGGAGCCGATCTCGCCTTACGTCGAGGCGCAACTGCCAAATGGCGAGTGGCAGCGCGTTCCCGGCGAAGCGGGTTTTCCCGCAGGCCAGGAGCGCACCATCGTGATCGACCTGACCGGCGAGCTGCCGGCGGGCACGCGGCGCATTCGCCTGGCGACCAACCTGCAGATTTATTGGGACCAGGTGCTGATCGACCAGAGCACGGGAGCGGAGACGCACACTGCCGAGGTTCCACTGGCAAGCGCCACGCTGCATTTCAGGGGCTATCCAACGCAGATCGATCTGCCCAGCCCGGGCGATCTCGATTACGACTACAACCGCGTCAGCCTCACCGGGCCCTTCCAGCACGAGCGGGGAAACTACACCCGCATGGGTGACGTAACGGCGCTGGTGACGGGCATCGATAACCGGTTTGCCGTCTTCGGCAGCGGGGATGAGATTGCCGCGGAGTTCGACACCGCAAAACTGCCCGCGCTGCCCGCGCATTGGAAGCGCGATTACTTCTTCTATGCCAACGGATTTGTGAAGGACATGGATTGGTGGGATGCGTCGCCCTTTACGGTGGCGCAGATGCCGTTCCATGGGATGAGCACTTACCCTTACCCGGCGAGCGAGAAGTTCCCCGATGATGCGGCCGCGCTGGAATACCAATTGAACTGGAATGACCGGTTCGACTCCGGCGAACAGGTTCATTCCTATCGCTTTAACTACCAGTTGCTGCCTTCGACTCCGCGGGACGACAAATTGCCTGCATTGCCGGCGGTGACTCAGCCGTGAACGATCTTGTGCTTCAACCGGCGGTAAAACAACTTAGGCTCATGCGCGGTGGCGAGATCTCAGCGGTTGAACTGGCCGAGGCGCATATCCGGCAGATCGAGCGTTTGAATCCGGAGCTGAACGTCTTCGCGGATTTCGACGCGGGGCGGGTGCGCGCGCAGGCACGCCAGATGGATCGAACGGCGGACGACCGGCGCGGACCGCTGCACGGGCTTCCGGTGACGGTCAAGTCTTCCATTGCTACCGCAGGCTACCGCTGCGAGATCGGCAGCCTGCTGCACAGGGGCGACGTGCCGGCGGAAGACGCGGTCGTGGTGGCGCGACTAAGGGCAGCGGGCGCGTTGATTCTGGGCACCACCAACTGCCCCGAATTCCTGATGGCATACGAAACCGCAAACCTGCTCCATGGACGCACGCGCAATCCGTGGGATCTGGAGCGCACGCCGGGCGGATCGAGCGGGGGCGAGTCGGCGGCGATTGCAGCGGGACTTTCGGCTGCCGGGCTTGGCTCGGACAGCGGCGGCTCGGTACGCGTGCCAGCGCACTTCACGGGTATTTGTTCGCTGAAACCAACGCCGGGGCGGATTCCAGGCCGCGGACATTTGCCGCCGTGCGTGGGACCGTTCTCCACGCTGGGCGCGATCGGGCCCATGGCTCGCACCATGGAAGGTGTCGCGCTTCTCTTTCGCACGCTCAGCGGACAAGACCCGAACGACCCCGTCAGCCCGCCGGTAGCGTTGCGTGAACCGGGCGGCGACGATTTGCGGACCAACACGATTGGATTTTTCGAGGACGACGGGCTGGTTCCGGTGACTCGGGAAACCCGCACCGCGGTGCATGCGGCAGCCGCTGCCCTGCGCGACGCGGGCTTTCGCGTGGAGCCGTTCAGGCCGGCGGAGTTGGAGCTATTGCGCAGGCTGTGGTGGAAGTTTTTCGTCCAGTGCGGAGCCATGTTCTACGCGCCGGAGATTGCCGGACGCGAAGAGCAGTTGAGCCCCATCTTCAACGAGTTTCTTGGCATCGCGAGATCCGTACCGCCGCTGAAGACTGAGGAGTTGTTGGGAATCTGGGCGGAGATGGATCTACTGCGCGCCAGGACGCTTGCCGAGATGAGCAGGTTCCCCGTCCTGATCTGCCCGGTGGCCAGCATTCCGGCGTTTCGCCACGGTGAGCGAGCTTGGACGATCGAAGGAGCAACTGTCAGCTACCTTGACGCAGTGCGGCACACGCAGTGGTTCAATTTGCTGGCGGCGCCGGCCGCGGTGATTCCTGTGGGACGTTCAGCCGAAGGGCTGCCCATCGGAGTGCAGATTGTGGCGCGGCCGTTCGAGGATGAGACGGCGCTGGGCGTCGCGTCGATTTTGGACGCCGCCTTCGGCTACCGTCCCCCACCGATGGCGCTCGCGTAACAGCTGGAAACGACTGGGCCTCAACCTTTCGATGGAGGCGCGCCGTTGCAGATAGCGGTACCCTGTAGCTTCTTCCCCGGACTGGAGCGCACAGGGTGCGTGTAAGTTGGCAAGAACGATTTGCCGAGACTCCTGATGTCCTGATTAGCGCAAGACGTCGGCTGACGCTTGTGCCGGTGCTGGATTTCGAGATCGGTGGAGACGAATTCGTCACCATCGCGGGGCCCTGCTCGGTGGAAACCGAACGGCAGCTGATGGCCATCGCCCATCACGTGGCGAGCCGCGGCGCGCGCATCCTTCGCGGCGGCGCATTCAAACCCCGCAGTTCTCCTTATGCATTTCAAGGACTTGGCCTGGAAGGCCTGAAGCTGCTGGCGCGGGCGCGCGAAGAGAGCGGCCTGGCAGTGGTGACCGAGGTGATGGCCGAGGGCGACGTTCCGCTGGTCGCCGAATACGCCGATATCCTGCAGATCGGCTCGCGCAGTATGGAGAACTACACGCTGCTTGAAGCAGCAGCGCGCTCCGGCCGGCCCATCCTGCTGAAGCGTGGCATGGTTGCAACCGTGCTCGATTTTTTGAGTGCGGCGCAGTTCATACTCGAGAACGGCAATCCCAACGTCATCCTGTGCGAGCGCGGCATCCGAACCTTCGAAACCGCCATGCGCAACACTTTTGACGCGGCTGCCATCGCGCTGCTGAAGCAGATTTCGCATCTTCCGGTGATCGCCGACCCGAGCCACGCAGCCGGCTGTCGCGACCTGGTACCCGCGCTGGCGCGTATCGGAGTTGCGGCCGGCGCGGACGGGATGATTGTCGAGGTGCACCCCGATCCTGACAAGGCATGGAGCGATGGAGACCAGTCGCTCGATTTTGCAGAGTTCGATGGAATGATGGCCGCGCTTGAGCCATGGATTGCGCTGCGCGAAAATCCCCTGGGCCGCGATCTCGCTCCAAAGATTCGGACCATGGAGGCGGTGCGATGATGTCACCGCAACTCCGAATTGCCGCCGCGCTGGCTGTGGTGCCCACCGCCGCAATGTTGATCGCCGCTTGCGCCTGCGGCACTGGCAGTGTGTCGGCGGCCACTGGAGCACTGCGGACAGGCGAGCATCTTATCTATGCCTCGCCGGTGGAGATTCTTTTTTCGCCCGATGGGTCCCGGCTCTATGTTCTCTGTCAGGGCAGTGACGAGGTGCGGGTGCTCAATGCCGCCGACGCGACGGAGATCCGGAACATCCCCGTGGGCCACCTGCCGCGCAGTTTTTCCCTGTCGCCCGATGGCGCGCGGCTGTTCGTGACAAACACCTGGGACGACACGCTCTCGGTCATTGACACGCGCGCGTTGCAGGTGGTGAACACCTGGCCCGTCGGCGCGGAGCCCTCGGGCGTTCAGGAGGATCGCTCCGGCAAGCGGCTGTTCGTCGCCAATCGCATCTCGAGCGATGTGGCGGTGCTCGATGCAGCCAGCGGTGAAGAACAGGCCCGGTTGCCCGCCGGCCGCGGCGCCAGTTTCATCACGCCTTCTCCCGACGGCGCCCGTCTCTACGTCACGCATGTCTATCCCAACCCTCCGCGCGGATCCACGCTGAATGGCAATCGCGTCGCGCCGCAGTCGGAGATCACGGTGGTCGATGCGGCGCGCGCGGCGGTTGTCGATCGCATTCCCCTCAAGGATATCGCCCACGGTTTTCACATCGCATTCTCCTCCGATGGCCGCCTCGGCGTGGTCGCCGAAATGCATCCGAAGAACCTCGTTCCCCTGGCGCACCTGGAGCACGGCGGCGCATTTGCCGACACGCTCACGCTGTTTGGCGCCGACGTCGGCCACCCCGTCGAAGTGCCGCTCGATGAACTGGAACGTTATGCGGCGCGGCCGTTCGGCGTAGCCGTGGCTCCCGACAAATCGAAGATCTACGTCACCAGCGGTGGCTCCGAGTCGGTAGCGGTTCTCGATGTTCCGCGGCTGCTGCGCTTCGTGCGCGCGCATCCGGAGCCCCTAGCCTCTGATCTGGCCGCCAGCGCCAATTACGTGATCACCCGCATTTCGGTCGGCCACGACCCGCGCGGCGTGGCGTTGAGCCGCGATGGCCGCAGCCTGCTGGTAGCCAATCGCCTCGACGATACCATCAGCGTCATCGACACCCGCACCAACCGGGTGGCGAAGACCATTCAGCTCGCGTCTCCTGCAGAGATTTCAGTTCTCCGCCACGGCGAGCAGACCTTCTACACCGCGCGCTACTCCTTTCAGGGGCAGATCGGCTGCGCCAGCTGCCACATCGATTCCAGCTTCGACGGCCTCACCTGGGACCTGGAGCCTGACGGCTTTGGGCGCGACATCGTGGACAACCGGCTGCTCGAAGATCTGCGCGGCACCGAACCCTTTAAATGGAATGGCGGCAATCCAAACCTTCCCACCGAGTGCGGACCGCGAACCGAGAAATACTTCTGGCGCTCGGAACAATACGACGATCTCACGCTGACCGACCTTGTCGTCTACGTGCTGGGAATCCCATTGCGGCCCAATCGCCGGCGTCAGCCGGACAGCAGCATGACGCCGGCGGAGGAGCGCGGCAAAGCAATTTTTGAACGTGATGTGGATAGGTTCGGCAAACCAATTCCTTTGGCTAACCGCTGCTCATATTGCCACAGCGGCGCCAAGGGCACCAGCCAGAAGTCATTCGATGTGGGCACGCGGAAGCCCACTGACAACTCCGGCATGCTGGACACTCCGCAACTGACCAACGTTGCGCTGACGCAGCCTTATCTGCATGATGGTTCGGCCAAAACGCTGGAAGAGATATGGACGGTCTTCAATCCACATGACCAGCATGGCCGGACCAACGATTTGACCAAGGATGAGCTCAACGATCTGATCGAATACCTTAAGACGCGATGAGAAATCCTCGGCTGAATGCAACAATAGTTTTGACGCGGTATTCAAGAATCCTAAGGAGCCACCATCATGATTTCATTTTCTGAAATTCTGGAGACCATAGCGCACGCGCCGATTAAAAAACGCGCCATGACCAATCACGGAGTTCTCAATGAGGCGTACGCCTACGCCAAACCGAGCTCGTTTTCGCGGGGCATGCGGATCGATCTGAATGGATTGACGATCCTGCTCATCTCCGGCACCGCTTCAATCGATGAGCGCGGCGTCAGTGTTCATGTCGGCGATTTTCGCGCCCAGATGCAGCGCACCCTCGCCAACATTACCGGCCTGCTCGAGAGCGAGGGATGCACATGGCACGACATTGTGCGCACAACCTGTTACCTGCGGGATATCGAGCGCGACTACGAGGCATTCAACGAAGAGCGGACCGCGTTCTTCAAGCAGCAGGGACTTGATCCGCTGCCGGCATCGACCGGAATTCAGGCCATTCTGTGCCGCCCTGAATTGCTGATTGAGATTGAGGCTATCGCCATGTTCCGCACCGACAAGGCATCGGAGCGCGAATAGCAACTGATGTTTTTGGGAGACATTTCCCCGGGTGCCCGAACTGAGACCGCATCGATTCGTGGTTTCCCAGGTCCCAAAAGCGGGATCTCCACCCCAAGAACGAAGACCTGTTCTTGGGGGCCCGGACCTGGGGCACCCGGCACCCGGCCTTGTTCGGCGAGGCGCTTCTCTCCGAGGTGCTACGCGAGGGTTGTCCAGTCGAGCACTACCTTGCCGGCTTCGCCGGACTTCATGGCCTGGAAGCCCCGCTCATAATCGCTATAGGCGAAGCGGTGCGTGATGACGGGCGAGATGTCGACGCCTGACTCCAGCATCACCGACATCTTGTACCAGGTCTCGTACATCTCGCGCCCATAAATGCCCTTGATGGTGAGCATGTTGAAGATGACCTGGCGCCAGTCCATGGGAGTTTCTTTCGACGGAATGCCGAGGATGGCGATCTTGCCGCCGTGACTCATGTTGGAAATCATGTCGCTCAAGGCCCGCGTGCTGCCGGACATCTCGAGGCCGACGTCGAAACCCTCCACCATGCCCAGCTGCTTTTGCACTTGTTTAAGAGAGGTTTCGCCGGGATTCACGGCCACTGTGGCGCCCATTTTGCGAGCCAGCTCAAGCCGGAACGGATTGAGATCGGTGATGACGATCTTACGTGCGCCGGCGTGGCGCACCACTGGAATCGCCATGATGCCGATGGGGCCGGCGCCGGTGATGAGCACGTCTTCGCCGAGCACCGGAAACGAAAGCGCGGTGTGGACCGCGTTGCCGAACGGATCGAAGATAGCCGCGACTTCCTGGTCGACGTCGGGATTGTGCCGCCAGATGTTGGTCATGGGGAGGGAGATGAATTCGGCAAAAGCTCCCGGCCGGTTGACGCCTACGCCGAGAGTGGATGCGCACAGGTGACGCCGCCCGGCAAGGCAATTACGGCATCGTCCGCAGACCACGTGGCCCTCGCCGCTGACGATGTCGCCAGGAAAGAAGTCGTTGACGTTCGAACCCACCAGCACTATTTCGCCGACGAACTCGTGGCCGATGGCCATGGGCACCGGAATCGTGCTTTGCGCCCACTCGTCCCAATCGTAGATATGCACGTCGGTGCCGCAGATGCCGGTGTAGCGCACCCGCACCAGCACGTCGTTGATGCCTATTTGCGGCTCCGGAATATCTTCGAGCCAAAGTCCCGGCTCCGCCTTGCTTTTGACCAGCGCCTTCATTGCCCGACCTCCGCGTTCCACTGATTTATTGCGTTTGAACGAATGTTCCCAGCTCCCTGTCTTTGCGCACGCGAGCGACGGGAAATACCTGGCCATGGATCACCACAACGACTCCGGGACCAAGCAGCCGCGCCGCAAAGAGGCTCTCGGTCAGATTCTGCAGTCCATCGCTCTTCTCAAATCCCAGCGGAGACATGGCGCCAGTGAGAATCACCGGCACACTCAAATCGGGAAATGCCTTCTGGATGCAGAGCCCCGTCTCGACCATGGTATCGGTGCCGTGGGTGATGACGATGGGATATCCCGACGGAATCAATTCAGCGATCTTTGCGACCAACGCCGCCCTATCTTCCGCGGTCATCTCCAGGCTGTCTTTGTTCATCATCGGAATGACTCTGACATCGGAGTCAGGAAGACGCAGCAGCTTAAGGTACTGGCCGATCTTGCTGGCCGTGTTCAGCACCGCGCCCGATTGCTCGGAGTAGGCCTTCTCGATGGTGCCTCCGGTGGTGATGACGTGAATGGTCTGCATGGCTCCTTCGACGTTCGATGATTGCAGGCGCGGCGGCTGCGAGAGGCCGCAATTCCAGAGTATAGCTCTCGATGCGGGGTGCGGAATACTGTTGAAGCGAAGCCGCCGCCATTCGTCCCGGCAACACTCAAGATGCGGCGCGCGCCGCGTGCGCCTGGCAGCATTCATGCGCGATCTCCAGGCCCTCTTCGACGGGAATGACCCAGGCCTGAATCGCCGAGCGGGAGGTGGAGAGCCGTCCCTCGATATCGATCACATCGTGAATTGCCTGGGGATCCATTTCAAGGCCGAACCGCCGAAGCGCTTTATCGATCGACTGCCGCAGCAGAACATTGTTTTCCGCGATGCCGCCGCCGAAGATGATGGCTTCGACCTCACCCACGGCCGCCAGGTAAGCGCCAACGGCCTTCACCACGCGATAGACAAACATATCCATCGCCAGCGTGACGCGCGCATCCGAGCCATACTTCTTCATCAGCACGCGGGTGTCGAGCGACTCGCCGGAGACCCCTTGCAGACCCGACTCTTTGTTGAGCAGGTGCATCACTTCGTCGAGACACATCCCGCCTTCGTTCACCAGGAGCGGAATCACCGATGGATCGATATCGCCGCTGCGCGTGCCCATCATCAGTCCTTCGAGCGGCGTGAGGCCCATGGTGTTGTCGACCGACTTTCCTTCGTGAATTGCCGTCACCGAGCAGCCGCTTTCAAGATGCATGGTGATCAGATTGCATTCAGCCGGGCTCTTTCCGGCGAGGCTGGCATAGCGCTCCAGCAGGTAGCGATGCGAGATGCCGTGAAAGCCGTATCGCCGGATGCGATATTTGGCTGCGATCTCAGGTGGAATTGCGTAAAGCGCGGCATGATCGGGGATGGTGCGATGGAACGCGGTATCGAAGACGCCATAAATCGGAACGCCGTGAAGCGCCCGACTCACAGGCTCCAGAACCTCCAATGAGTTCTTGTTATGCAAAGGAGCTAATGTCTCAAGCTCGCGAATTTTCTCCGCGACCTCCGCCGTGATCGGCGTTGGCGATGACAGTTCCAATCCACCATGGACCACGCGCACTCCCACGCAGTCGATCTCGCTCAAGGCGGGCAGACCGCGAGCCGTGCTGTTTGCGAACCGCTCCAGCAGGCTCTCTGCCGCAGTGCGGTAGTCAGCGGCATCGATCGATTCCGTTGCAACTATTTTCTTGCCGTCATAGGTGAGAAGCTGAGGCTCTTTCCCGATCCCCTCAATCGCCAGGCTGACCAGCATTTTTCCTTCAAAAGCGTGGCTCTGCGACGGCTCGGTCTGAACTATCTCCGCCTTCAGAGAGTTGCCGCCGGGATTCAACACCATGATCAACATGGTCCGGAACTCCGTCATAACTGCCGTGAGTAAGAAGAAAAGTTAAATGAGTTCGCGCACAGAATCGCTGAAAGCTGTCAGCGCGATTTTGCCACGATGCGGCTCTCCGCGCAGCAGGGATTCGGCGAATCGGGCGATCTGCGACGGCTTCACCTTGGCCGGCATGGGCGGCGTGAATTGATCGACTACCGCCTCAATCAGCACGGGTCCTTCTTCGGCGAGCGCGTCATCCAGTTGCGCTCCACATGCCGCCGGATCGTCGATGCGCAGGGCTCTCAGACCGCAACCGCGCGCGATTGCAGTATAGTCAGCCGGATAAAGATCACAGCCGTACTCCGGATTGCCGAGGAAGACCATCTGCTCCCACTTGATTTGCCCGAGGGTATTGTTCTTGATGACAATGATTTTGATGTTGAGCTTGTAGGCCGCGATGGTGATCAGCTCGCCCATCAACATTGAAAGACCCCCGTCGCCGATCATGCAATACACGGGGCGGTCAGGATAAGCAACCGCCGCTGCAATTGCATAAGGCAGTCCGCACGCCATGCTGGCCAGGTTGCCGCTGCAGCTATGCTTCTGTCCTGCGCGCGCCGGCACAAAGCGCGCCCACCAGGTGGTCACAGTTCCCGAGTCGGAGGCGACAATGGCGTTGGCTGGAATGCGCTTGCCAAGCTCCCATCCCACCACCTGGGGCTTCATCGGCTTGTCGCCGCGGGTTCCCTGGGCTTCGATGCCCTTCTCCCACTCGCGCTTGCCGCGCTGCATGCGGGAAAGAAATTTATGGTCATGCTCCTCGATCAACGGAAGCAGCGCACGCAGGCATAACTGAGAGTCCCCGACCAGGCCTACATTGGCCGGATGCCGCAGGGCGATCCGCTGCACATCCAGATCGATCTGCACGCACTTCACGCTCCCCGGCTTGGGCAGGAACTCGGTGTAGGGAAAGGATGTGCCCACCATGAAGAGCGTGTCGCATTGCTCCAGCGCATCCTGCGAGGGCTCGGTACCCAACAGCCCGATGCCGCCCGCGGTATAAGGACTGTCGTCCGCAACAGCCGCTTTTCCCAACAGCGATTTGACGATGGGCGCACCCAACCGCTCGGCCATTTGTTCAAGTTCAGCCGTTGCGTTGAGCGCCCCCGCGCCGGCCAGAATCACGATTCGCTTGCCGCGATTCAGGATGTCAGCGGCATGCTCGAGATCCGGCTGCGCGGGCACTTGAGCCACGGAAGCCTCGATGGGCGACGTGTGATGAATGGGATTCCGTTCGGAGCGGTCCTTGGCGATGCTCTGCACCTGCACATCGACGGGGATGGTGATGTGCGCAACGCATCTCCGGCCCAGCGCGGTTCGGATGGCAAGATCGGCCACTGCTTCCATGTGCGCCCCGTTCATGATCCGCTCGTTGTAGGCGGCGACGTCAACAAATGTCTTATCCAGCGCGACATCCTGCTGCGTGAAAGTGCCGATGAGGTCGGAGTGCTGCAGGCCGGTGATCACCAGCACCGGCGCGCCGTCGAGCTTGGCGTCGTAAAGACCGTTGAGCAGATGAATTCCACCCGGCCCGGACGTGGCGATACAGACGCCCAGCCGGCCCGTGAACTTGGCATAGGCGCAGGCCGCGAACGCCGCCGATTCCTCGTGGCGCACATGGATGAAGCGAATTCGATCCTTTTCTTTTCGCAGCGCCTCGAAGACGCCGTTGATGCCGTCCCCGGGAAGACCGAAGATGGTATCGACACCCCAGGCGATCAGCCGCTCCACCAGCACATCAGACGCATTCCGCATCCGCACCCTCCTCATCCATCTCAGATTGCTCGCCAACCGAGTAGGACGCTGCCCGGCGCGGCGGAGTTTCCTGCCTGGCGGTTGCCGGGCGGTCATCCCGAGAAGCGATTCCCTGAAACCTCACGTGATTTCGGACCCAAGACCGCCCAGGGAAGCGGCAAGGGCAACTTTGCGAGGACGCCGGGTATCCAACTGATTGATCAAGGGAGATTTATGCCATGGCGCGTCCATACTGGTCCGGCCAGATCCAGATTTCGCTGGTTTCGTTCGGGGTGAAGTTGATTCCAGCCACCGAGGCTAAAAGCGAGATTCACTTCCACCAGCTCAGCCGCAAGAGCGGCGACCGGATACGCCATCAGAAGGTCTCTTCCTCGGACGAAGAGCCGGTTCAAAAAGACGATATCGTGATGGGATATGAATACAGCAAAGGCGAGTACGTTCAGATTGAACCGGATGAGCTCAAGCAATTGCGAGTCGAGTCCCAGCACATCATCGAGGTGCAGCAGTTTGTGGGCATCGACGAGGTGAGCCCGGCATTCTTCGAGAAACCGTACTTCGTCCTGCCGGAAAACGAAAAGCAGGCGGCCGCGTTCGCCGTGGTGAAGAAGGCATTGCAACAGACGGGGAAGGTCGGCCTGGGGAAGATTGCGCTCAGCGGCCGCGAGCATGTGATTGCCATCGGCGCTCCGGCTGACGCGAAGCTGGCGGGAATGATGGCATACACGCTGCGCTATGCCGCAGAATTGCGCAATGCAAGCGAGTATTTTGCCGAGATCAAGAATGTGGACGTGGATGACGACCAGTTATCGCTGGCGAAAGAGCTGATCAAGCGCAGGACGGCGAAGTTTGCTCCGGAGAAATTTACCGACGATTACGAAGGGGCGATTCATGAGCTGGTTGAAGCGAAGCTGAAGCACATTCCGCTCAAGAAGCAGGAGAAAGCTCCGCGCGGCAAGGTCATCGACCTGATGGATGCGCTGCGCAAGAGCGTGAAAGAGCCGACGCAGAAGAAGCCTGTGAACGGCGTGAGCGCCGAACAAGCGGCAAACCAGCGTGGCGGAAAGCATGGGTTGAAAATTGTCGGGACGGGCGAGAAGCGGCGTAAGTCCGCTTAGCGGCGAGCTATGGCAAAAGTAGACAAGCCTTCGAAGAACGATCGAAAGAAACCGGCGGTTGACCGGCAACTGGCCCGTTATCGCTCCATGCGCGATTTCAAGGCAACCGCGGAGCCCAGCGGCACAGGTCGCAAAGCTGCGGGCAAAGCGGGGAAGAAAACTAAAAACGCCGGACTTCCGTTCGTGATTCAAAAGCACGCTGCGACGCGGCTGCATTACGATTTCCGGCTCGGCTGGAATGGAGTGCTGAAGAGTTGGGCGGTGACCAAAGGCCCGAGCTATTTCCCGGGCGACAAGCGGCTGGCGGTGCAGGTGGAAGATCATCCGGCCGAGTACGGCGGGTTTGAAGGAACCATCCCTAAAGGCCAATATGGCGGCGGCACGGTGATGCTGTGGGATCGCGGGACATGGGAGCCGCTGGTCGACGTCGATGAGGGATTGAAGAAGGGCAATCTGAAGTTCGCGCTGCATGGCGAACGGCTGAAAGGCAACTGGGTTTTGGTGCGCATGAACGGGCGGGCCGCGAATGAGAGCAAGCCGAACTGGCTGCTGATTAAAGAGCATGACGAGATGGAACGCGGCGAAGACCAGAAGGCCGTCACCGACGAGTTCCAATCGAGCGTGGCAAGCGGGCGAAGCATGGACGAGATTGCCCGCGCTCAGGACCGCGTGTGGGATTCAACCTCGGGCGAAGTGAACAGGAAGACCGCCAACCGCGGAGTCGGCGAGACTTCCCGGCGCACTCAGCCAGCCGGCGATCGGCCGCGCAAGAACAGCAAGGCGGACACTGCTGACGCAATCAGCGGTGCGCCAAAGGAGAAGCTGCCTGCATTCATTGCCCCGGAGCTTGCTTCGCTCGCCAAGGCACCGCCGCAGGGGGATGGGTGGCTGCACGAGTTAAAGCTGGATGGTTACCGGATTCAGGCGCGCCTCAATCACGGCGCGAAGCAGCCGGTCCAATTGCTCACCCGCACCGGGCTCGATTGGACGCACCGCATGAAGTCGATTGCCGACGCCGTGGCAACAGTGCCGGCCAAGACTGCGCTGCTGGATGGCGAAGTGGTGGTGTTGACCAGCGATGGACTAGCCAGCTTCGCGGCCCTGCAAGCGGCCTTTCAGGATAAATCGAAGGAGGATCTGACCTATTTTGTCTTTGATCTGCTTCACCTTGACGGCCGCAATCTGCGCGGGCTTCCGCTGGTGGAACGGAAGGGGATTCTCACCGCTCTGCTCAATGGCAATGCAAACGAGGCCCTTCGCCTGAGCGAAGACATCGATGGAGACGGCGCGCACATTTTCAGCAAGGCATGCCGCCTGGGCGCGGAAGGCATTGTTTCCAAGCTGGGACGCGCGAAGTACTCCTCCGGTCGCAGCGGCGCGTGGCAGAAGCTGAAGTGCTATCAGGAACAGGAACTGGTCATCGGAGGATTCACGCTGCCCTCGAACAGCACCTACGGCATAGGCGCCCTGTTGCTCGGCTACTACCGCGAAGGCAAATTGGTATACGCAGGACGCACCGGTACCGGCTTTACGCAGAAGACGCACCGCATAATGCGGGATCGGCTGGAAAAACTTATCCGCGAAGGCCCGGCTTTCGATGAGATTCCGCGGAATGTCCGGCGCGGCGTTCGCTGGGTGCGCCCGGATCTGGTAGCCCAAATCTCGTTCGCCGCGTGGACGGCGGATAATCTGGTGCGACAGGCCGCGTTCAAAGGCCTGCGGGAAGACAAGCCGGCAAAGGAAGTCCATCGCGAAAAGCCGATGCAAGTCACGAACACACCTTCCTCGCGTGAAATGAAGAAAGCCTCGGCATCTCACAAGCCGAAGAGCTACGCGGCTGCCCGGACTGCGACTCCATCCACGAGCGCCACCACCGAACTGCCGATACGTCTCACGCATCCTGAAAAGACCCTTGACAGCGTGTCGGGACTGACGAAGGAAGCCCTAGCGCGCTACTACCTTGCCGTCTCCGATCGCATGTTGCCGCATATCGCCGGACGCCCCCTGACGCTAGTGCGTTGTCCAGAGGGAAGCGGCAAGCCATGCTTTTATCAGAAACATTCAAACCAGATGCTTCCCGCCGATTTTGAGAGCATCGACGTCGTTGACAGGAAAACGGGCAAGCCTGAGCCCTACATCACGCTATCGACAGCGAAGGCGATTGTGGAACTGGCCCAGGTTGGCGTTCTTGAGATTCATCCGTGGGGCTCGCGCAACGACTCGCTCGAGCAGCCCGATCGCATTGTCTTCGATCTCGATCCCGACGTCGCGATCTCGTGGAAGACCCTTGCGGCGGCGGCTGATGAGGTTCGCCGTCGCTTAGGCAAGATTGGTCTTGAAAGCTTCCTGAAGACCACCGGCGGCCACGGGCTGCATATTGTCGTTCCGATTCGCGCTGAACATTCATGGGCCGAGGTAAAACAGTTCGCGCATGAATTTGCGCAGGAGATGGAACGCGACGAACCGTCGCTTTACTTGACAAGAATGACGAAGGCGGCGCGCAAGGGAAAAATCTATGTCGACTATCTGAGGAACGAACGCGGCGCAACCTCAATAGCGCCGTATTCGCCGCGGGCACGTGAAGGCGCGCCGGTTGCGCTCCCGCTCAAATGGAGTGAACTGAAATCGAAGGGACGGCCCCGGTTCCTGGTTTCGGATCTTGCCAAGTGGAAAAATCGGCTCGCAGACGATCCTTGGAGCGAGATGCCCGGGCTCAAGCAGCGGCTTTCCCTGGGAGGCTGACTACCTAGCCCGGCCGGATTCGGCTGCGGCACCTGATGCCAAACCGTCTGGGCACACTTCGACGACCACGGTGCCGACGAGTCGGTACGAACAGAGGGCGAAGAATCACCTATGCTCTGGACCCTGCTCGACTGGCCAAGGTGCGGACAGAATAGCGCATTGTTCACCGGAAGACTGTCGGGCGCCAAGCCATTCTGCGCCGCGTGAATACTGCTGGGCCTATTCGGACCCCGTGGAAAAGCCCGCCTGATCAGGGATCGCGTTTCAGGGGGAACATCATAAACTGTTATCTGCACGGTTCAACTGAACGGGATAACAGCCGATGAGCGAAGCAACGATGGAACTCAAAAAAAAGACACAGGCGGAGAAGCTCGACCTGCTTGCCAAAGTGGCGGTCAACGTTGGGCTTGGCCTTAAGCCCGGGCAGGAACTGCTTATGACCGCCTCGCTGGATGCGCTGCCGCTGGCCCGCTCGATTACCGAGCAAGCCTATCGCGCGGGCGCTTCGCTGGTCACCACGCTTTATTCGGACGATGAAGCAACGTTGATGCGCTACCGGCTTGCCCGGGATGACAGCTTCGATCACGCCGCCAAGTGGCTTTACGATGGGATGGGCGCGGCCTTCAAGAGTGGCGCGGCGCGGCTGGCGATCGCCGGTGGAAACCCGTCGCTGCTTTCCCAGCAAGACCCGGGCCTCGTGAGTCGCGCAAATCGAGCGGTATCGCAGGCTTACCGCCCCGCCCTTGAGCTGATCACCCGTCACGAGATCAACTGGACCATTGTTGCCAGCGCCACGCCGGACTGGGCCGCGGCCATGTTTCCCGGCGAGTCGCCGGAGGCCGCGGTCGAAAAGCTGTGGGAGGTGATTTTCTCGACCACGCGAATCGACAGCGCCGACCCGGTGAGCGCGTGGAAATCGCACGATGCCAGCCTGCAGCAAAGAGCCGCATTCCTGAATGAAAAGCGATACGCGGCACTGCAATATCGCGGGCCTGGAACCGATTTTCGACTCGGCCTTTCCGAGGGGCATCTGTGGCTGGGCGGCGGCACGACAGCGGGTAATGGCCAGTATTGCATCCCCAACATGCCCACCGAAGAAGTGTTCACGACGCCGCACAAGGATCGCGCCGACGGCATCGTCACGGCGACCAAGCCACTGTCGCATCAGGGCACCATGATTGAGGGGATTCAGGTGCGCTTCGAGGGGGGGCGCATCGTCGAAGCGAAGGCGAGCAAAGGCGAAGAGGTGCTGCGCAAACTGATCGAAACCGACGATGGCGCGGGGCGACTGGGCGAGGTCGCGCTGGTGCCGCACTCGTCGCCCATCGCCGCCAGCGGCCTCATCTTCTTCAACACCCTCTTTGATGAAAATGCCGCATCGCACATCGCGCTGGGCCAATCGTATAGCTCGTGCCTCCTCGACGGGGACAAGTTAACCAAAGCCGAGCTTGCAGCCCGCGGGGCAAACGAAAGCCTGATTCACGTGGACTGGATGATCGGATCGGGCGAACTCGATATCGACGGAGTTACCGCCTCCGGCGCCGTCGAGCCGCTTATGCGCAAAGGCGAGTGGACCTGAACGAAAAACGGTCCGGGCGAAGCTCCTGGCTTATGCCGGTTCGCGCAGCCTTTGAAAGACATCCTCGAGCGCCTTTTCCCAAGGGTCGAGCTGAATGCCGAATCGTGTCCGCAGCTTCTCGTTCGAGAGCACCGAATTGCGCGGACGCGCGGCAGGCATGGGATAGTCTTTGGTCCCTATCGGCGTCAGCTCCGGCTCCTTCGACATCCCCAGTTCCACAGCGCGCCGGAAGATGGCCTGCGCGAAGCCGAACCACGATGTCGATCCGCCGCAAGTCATGTGGTAAAGTCCCGCCCACTCTGCCGCGTTGCCGAAGCGGCCGTCGAGAATGCCGCCGACAAGAGCCTTCGCCGCGTCTGCGAGCGCGATGGAGGTGGTCGGCGCGCCCACCTGGTCATCGACAATCGAGAGCTCTTCGCGCTCCCGCCCCAGCCGGAGCATGGTCAGCAGAAAATTGTTGCCGTGCGGCCCATAGACCCAGCTGGTGCGGAAGACGAGATATCTGCCGCCGGCCTTCTCGACAGCTTGCTCGCCGGCAAGCTTCGCCGCTCCATACGCATTCAGCGGTCCGGTCGCATCGCTCTCCACCCACGCGCCCGGCTTCTCGCCGTCAAAGACGTAGTCGGTCGAATAGTGGACAAAGAGCGCTCCCCGGTTGCGAGCCTCTTCGGCGAGCACGCGCGGAGCCTCGGCGTTGATGGCGTAGTTGATCTCCGGTTCAGACTCGGCCCGATCAACTGCCGTGTAAGCAGCAGCATTCAGAATGATCTGGGGCTCAAATCGTGCGACCAGGGCTCGTGCCTGATCCGGGTCGGCCAGGTTGACCTGCTCTCGATCGACCCCAGCGATGGTCCCAAAACCGGCAAAGCTGCGCTCAAGCTCACGGCCGAGCTGGCCAGCGTTCCCGACGATCAAAATGCGGGGATGTGGATGCTGATGCTCCTCTTGCTGGTTGCTCATTCGATCGGTCTCCGGCGGCAGTCTTTTCATTTTATGGGACATGGGCCCGCCAGGCGTGGCTTTGCACTCCAGTTCGCGTCAAAGCACGATTGCCCGTACAATTTACAAAGGAGAGCTGACGCCGTGCCCCGTGTTTATATGGATGCGAATGCCACCACGCCTCTGTTGCCTGAGGTGATGGAAGCCATGCGCCCGTATTGGATGGAGCACTTCGGGAATGCCTCCTCGATCCACCAGCAGGGCCAGCGGGCGCGTACAGCGGTAGATCATGCCCGCGAAACGCTGGCTGCGTTCTTCAACTGCATTGAGGCGGAGGTGGTGTTCAACTCCGGCGGCACGGAGGGCGACAATACGGCCATCTTTGGCCTGCTTCGTCCGGGCGACCATTTCATTACCACCTCCATCGAGCACTCGGCGGTGATGCGGGCCGCGGACCGGATGGCGGAACGCGGCGTCGAAATTACATTTGTGGGGCCTCTGCCGAATGGACTCATCGACCCCGCCGCCATTCAACGCGCCATCTGTCCCCAGACGCGGCTCATCAGCGTGATGCTGGCCAATAACGAAACCGGGGTTCTGCAACCGGTTGAAGAGATTGCAAAGCTTGCCGCGGACGCGGGCGCTTTCTTCCACATCGATGCGGTGCAGGGTGCGGGCAAGGTCCCTTTCGACGTGCGGCGGATCGGCTGCCATCTCCTCTCCATCAGCGCGCACAAGATGCATGGTCCCAAAGGCGTGGGCGCGATGTACATTCGTCGCGGAACGCCGATTGAGCCGCTGCTGATTGGCGGCGGCCACGAACGGCGCCGGCGCGCGGGCACTGAGAATGTTCCGGGGATCGTGGGGCTGGGCAAAGCCGCGGAGTTGGCGATGGAGAGCCTGGCCGACGGCGCGATTGACCGGCTGGCCCGATTGCGCGACCGGCTCGAGGAAGGGATTCTGAAGATTTCAGGCACCGGAGTGAATGGCGAGGGCGCTCGGCGAACGGCCAACACCACCAATATCCGCTTTGAGCAGGTGGAGGGCGAGGCGCTGGTGATCGCCCTCGATTTGAAAGGCGTCGCGGTGAGCGGTGGCTCCGCCTGCCACTCCGGATCGACCGAGCCCAGTCATGTGCTGATGGCCATGGGTCTCGACAAGAACGCAGCGCGGGCAAGCCTGCGATTCAGTCTTATGAAAACAGCCACCGAAGCGGATGTGGATCACGTGCTGAAGGTGGTTCCGGAAGCCGTGAATCACTTGAGGGCGCTTTCGCCGGTGGAAACAGCGGCTGGCTTTTAGCTTTCAGCTGGTTCGTGGCCGACGGAGTTTGTAGTTTACACAGAAAAGCTAGCAGCTAGTTGCTTGTTCATTTTGATGATAGAGCACACCACCATTGCCGTAGCCATGTCCGGAGGGGTTGACTCCTCGACGGTGGCGGCGATCCTCGCTCGTGGTCCGTCCCGCGGAGATATCGGCGACTCCGGCGCAGATCACTCGGTCGTTGGGCTTACATTGCACCTTTGGGATCAGACGCGCCTGGCAGGGAAACACGGCATTCCCGACGCTCCTAAGGCTGGCCGCTGCTGCTCTCTGGATGACGTGTATGACGCGCGCCGCGTAGCCGAGCAGCTTGGCATCCCCTATTACGTTGTGAACCAGGAGGAGCGGTTCGAGCGCGATGTGGTGCGGCCGTTCGTGGATGAGTATCTGGCCGGGCGCACGCCCATCCCATGCTCTCTCTGCAACAACCACCTGAAGTTCGATCAGCTGCTCAAGACGGCACGCAGCATCGGCGCCGAACACATTGCCACGGGCCACTATGCGGTCAACGAGTACGATGCTTCGCGCGACGGGGGGCGCGGGCGCTGGATTTTGAAGCGGCCTGCTGACCTGGCCAAGGATCAGACTTATTTTCTTTTCGGCTTGACGCAGGAGCAGTTGGCCCACACGCTTTTCCCGCTCGGCCGCCTGACCAAGCCGGAGGTGCGGGAGATCGCGCGCCGCCACGGACTGAAACTCTCCGAAAAGCCGGACTCGCAGGAGATTTGCTTCATTCCCGGCGGCGATTATAAGCAGTTCCTCACCGCATATCTCGAAGAGCAGGGCGAGGCATTTCCTGAGACCGCCGGCGAGCTGGTGGCGGCAAGCGGCGAGGTGATTGGCCGGCATGAGGGGATCTCAAACTTTACCGTGGGGCAGCGCAAGGGGCTCGGAGTCTCTTCGCCCACCCCGCTCTATGTCTTGCAAATCGACCCGGCAAGCCACCGCGTGAAGGTGGGCGCGGAGCCCGAGCTCGCCACGCGGACCTTGCGCGCGAGGCGCCTGAACTGGATCAGTATTCCTGCTCTGACCGTGCCGATGCGTGTGCGCATCAAGATCCGGCATCGCCACGAGCCGGCCTGGGCGACGATCGAGCCTGCGGGGATGGATGAAGTGACAGCCACCTTCGATGAGGCGCAGCGCGCGGTTACGCCGGGCCAGTCGGCAGTCTTTTATGACGGCGATGAAGTGGTGGGCGGAGGATGGATCGTCTGAATCATTTGGCTGCGTTCACGGCACGACGAATCGTGCCGTTTCAACGCATAAATCTCTAGACCACAATCTCCGGCTTGCTTGACTTATGATTTGTCCCCGCTTGCACAGCCGGAGGGGCAGGCGCCCTCAATGCCTCCACCACGGCTTTGGCGGAAGCTAGAATTCCGTTCAGCTGGCGGATCGGTTTGGCAACGGCGCCGCTTACGAATGCCCCGGCGCGGTCGGCAGCGTCGAGGGTTTCCGTGAGCATTGCATCGAGCCGCGCCGCCTGTTGACGCGTGCGCTCGGTGATCTCCGTGATCGGCACCTTAATCTCGTCCAGTTGCAACCGCAAGCCGTGAATCAGCGCGGCGAGGTCGAGCGTGGTTTCGTCAATGCGCGGGGCGAGTTTGGTGAGCAGCGCGCGCGACTCGCGGACCATGTCGCGTGACTCGCCTATCATCGGTATCGCCGCGGTACGAAGTTCCTCGACTTGCTCGGCTGCTTGACGCATCGCCTTGCGCGCTCCGATGGTGATTGCCATCAGGGCAATTCCCTGCAGGAGGAGGGCGACAGCCACTATTCCGGTGAAAACCAATAGAACCGTATCAGAATTCAGATTGGACATGATCTTGATCTCCCGCGGCGAAACCGCGGTCTTGCGCCAAGTGGGTCAAAACACGCCTCCACGGGCAAATGGAAGCACTGCTGCAATAGTGAGTTCCTGGTATCCCGGTACGGGCCAACAACTGCGGCAAAATCGCCGCATTGCGGCGCCGCACCGGAATCAGCTCATCCTGGAACGGCCGCTCAGTACTCGTGGGTTTCGGTCTTGTAAGCCTGCTTGCCTGCATCGACGGCCGCGGTCACGCGTCCCGTCTGCTCGGTTACCAGGTTCTTGCCCCGCTCCACGAACTCTTCCCATTGCGCGCGTCCGCGGTCCACGGCTTCACGGCCGCGATCCACGTACTCGGACACCTGCTCTTTGCTCTTGTCGACCAGGGCGCTGACCTGTTGCTTGCTCTTATCCACTAAGGCGCTTACTTCCTCAGCAGCCTGTTTGGTCTTGGTCCGAAGGTACTCGGTTCCCTCCCGCGCTCCGGTGGCGATGTCCTCGCGCGTCTCGCGTCCGCTCTTGGGCGCATAAAGAATACCGACCAGGGCGCCGACGCCTAATCCTGCCAGAAACCATGCAAAGCCGTAAGAATTGTTTTCTTCTGTCATAAGAATGTCCCCTTCCATTGAGCTTAAAGGATACTTGAGCGTATCAAATGGCCCCTATTGACCACTACTATACATCCCTCGTGCGACCGGCGGAGTTTCGTTGCGCCGTACATTGAACGCGAGGAGAGTGCCGGGCCTCCTCTGCCGGTTGGACGCGATGCGGTGCCGGGGAGTTGTAAAGAGGTTCACGCTCATTTGCGGCCGCCGGCCAGGGCCTCGGCGAAATGCACTGCCCTTCGGCTTGAAAGCTGCGCGATCTGTTCGCGGCAACTGAAGCCGTCGGCAACGATGACGGTCTCGGGCGCCGCCGATTCGACTGCCGGAAGCAAGCCCTGGTTGGCGATGATCTTCGACACCTGAAATTTATCGGCTTCGAATCCGAACGGCCCGGCCATCCCGCAGCAGCCTGCCTGGATGGGTTCGACTGTCGCTCCGGCCTTCCGCAGCAGGGCAATCTCGCTCCCCGCCCCACCGAAGACGGCCTTGTGGTGGCAGTGGCCGTGAATCAGGAAACTTGCCCCTTCCAGGCGGCCGGTGGCAAAGTCGGGAGCTTTTGCAGCCAGCCAGTCGGCCAGAAGCCAAACCTGCCCGCCGAGGAGCTCCGCTCTCTTATCTTTTGGAAAAAGCTCGTGCAATTCGTCGCGAAAGACGCTGGCGCAGCTCGGCTCCAGGAAGATAAAAGGCAGGCCGGCTTCGATCTCGGGAGCCATCCGGTCGAGGATGCCGGCCAGATAACGGCGCGCAGCACCGAGCAGACCGAAGTCGTAAAGAGGACGTCCGCAGCAGATGTGCCCCTTTGGGGTCTGAACTTTAAAGCCGGCCTGGGTCAGAACAAGCTCGGCTGCGGCCAGGGTCTGAGGATGGTAGTAATTGTTCCAGGTATCGGGCCAAAGCACCACCACCTGCGCCACCTGCGGCGGGGCTGGCTGCACTTCGCGCGCTGACGATTGTTTCCCTTTGGCAAGCATCGCCTTCTGGAAGCTTTTTGGGGCCAGGCTGGGCAATTGCCGCTCGCGGGCCACGCCGGCGATGCGCTTGACCAGAGGGCTGGTCAAGGGACCGGTGAGGATGGCGTTGGTCAGGGCCGGAGTCAGCGAGCCGTAGCGGGCCAGTTGGTCGGCGAAGCCGAAGATGTAGTGCTGCAGGGGATGCATGCGTCCCTTGTAGCGCTGGGCCTGGAACTCCGATTTATAGGCGGCCATATCGACCTGGACCGGGCACTCGGACTTGCATGCTTTGCAGCTCAGGCAGAGGTCGAGAGCTTCGTGGACGGCGTCGCTCTGGAAGCCCTCCTCTCGCAGCGACCCGGCCAGCATCTCCCACAGCAGATGGGCGCGGCCGCGCGTCGAATGCTGCTCCTCGCCAGTGGCGCGGTAACTCGGGCACATGACGCCGCCGACGGTGTTGCGGCAGGCTCCGACGCCGACGCATCGCTCGGTGGCGCGTTCCAGAGAGCCGTTGTCCCTGGCAAACACAAAGTGCTTGTCTGGCTCCCGGGGCGAAGAATCTTCGGGCTTGAGTAGGCGCGGGCGGAGGTTTTCGACGGGGTCGTAGACGCGTACCGCATCTGATAATTTTCCAGGGTTCATCCGGTTGTCGGGATCCCAGAGCAGCTTGAACTCGCGGAAGGCGTCAACAAGCTCGGGGCCGAACATTTTTGGCAGCAACGATGCCTTGGCCTGTCCGTCGCCGTGTTCACCGGAGAGCGAGCCACCAAAGCCGATGACCACATCGGCGGCGCGATCGATGAACTCCCGGAAGATTTCTATCCCCTTCGGAGTAGCAAAGTCGAAATTGATGCGGGAGTGAACGCAGCCCTGGCCGTAATGGCCGTAGAGCGGGCTGCGGAAGCCGTACTCGGCCATCAGGGAGGTGATAGCGCGCAGATAATTGCCGAGTTGGGCGGGAGGAACGGCGGCGTCTTCCCAGCCCTCCCAACGGTCAGGCTCGCCGGGTACGAAGACCATGGCGCCGAGGGCGGACTCGCGCACCTTCCAGACTGCGGCCGCCTCTTCCCGGTCGCAGATATGGGCCACCGGCGGGGAGGGCCAGGATTGCGAAGCTCGGGCAATCGATTCGGCCATGGCGTGGGCCTCTTCGGAGGACCAGGCGCCCATCTCCACGAGGAGGAAGCCAACCCCGGCCGGAAGGCAGTCCAGCTCTTTGAGCGCCAGTCCCTTGCGGCGCATGAACTCGACCAGCAGGTAGTCAAAACCCTCCAGGCCGATGGGTTTGTGTTCGAGGACCAGCGGCACGGCGTCGGCGGCCAGAAATGAATCCTTGAAACCGAGAACCGTGAGCACGCGGAAGGGCGGGCTGGCGGTGAGGTTGAGCGTGGCGGAGACGATGTTGACGCAGGTGCCTTCGGAGCCGGTCAACGCCCGCGCTACGTTAAAGTCGCCGCCGGGAAGGATCTCGTCGAGGTTGTAGCCGGAGACGCGGCGCGGGATGCGCGGAAACTTCTGCCGCACCAGGTCGGCATAGCGCTGGCTGATGCTGGCCAGGCCGGAGTAGATCTGGCCGACGCGGCCGCCGGAGCGGGCCAGCGAGTCGACCTGTTCAGCCGGAGTGGGCCCGACGGTCATACGGGTGCCGTCGTAGAGGACGATGTCCAGGGTCTGGACGTTGTCGACGACCTTGCCTCCCAGCAGGCCGTGAACTCCGCAACTGTTGTTGCCGATCATGCCGCCCAGGGTGCAGCGGGAGTGGGTGGCAGGGTCGGGCGCGTAGGTCAGATGATGCAGCTCGGCGGCATCGCGCAGGCGATCGAGAACGATGCCCGGCTGGACACGCGCGATCTTCGCTTCGGCGTCGATCGAATTGAGTGCGTTCATGAACCGCGAATAGTCGAAGACCACGGCTACGTTGACACACTGGCCGGCCAGGCTGGTCCCCGCGCCGCGCGGCAGCACCGCCGCGCCGGTGGAGCGGCAGGCGGCGAGAGCAGCTTCCACGTCCGCGGCGTCGCGAGGGTAGACGACGCCGATGGGAAGCTGGCGGTAGTTGGAAGCATCGGTCGCATAGAGAGCGCGCGATCCAAGATCGAAATGCACTTCGCCGCGCAGGGATTTCTTCAGCAGGGATTCAAGCTCGCGATGGGCCGAGAAGCTCTCGTGGGCCAGCGGCCCCTGGAGAATGGAAAAGGTTGATGTGCTCACGGAGGAATGTTAACGCGTCGGGCCTAGCGCGCCGGCCACTCTTCGACCACTACGCCGAGATCGTTGAGCTGCTGGATGGCCGATTCCACGTTGCGGCGTACGGTTCGGCGGTCTTTCGGGGCGGTTGAGGGCGACTCTGCGACGGCTATGACGCGGCCATAGCGCCATGCGCCGGGAGGGATGGCGGCAACTGCCTTGGCCAGGTCAGAGGGACGCAACTGAAGTTCCTGGCGGCGCGCTGCCTCAGGACGGAGCAGCGTTCCCTGCCCCACTGTGCTGGTGTTTGCGTCGGGCAGCACCACCCGCAGGGTGATGTAGTCAGGCCCGATCGAAAGAAATGGATTGCCCCAGGCCGAAGGCTCGCGAATATCAATGTAAAGGCTCTTGGTAGGCAGGGGAATCAGCTCGAGCTGGGCGCGTTCCTGGTCGCGCTCCGTGACTGTGGCCTGCACCCGCTGCTCGGCCTGCTGGGCGTGCTGGGCCACGCCTTCCACGGCCTGTTCTTCCTTGTGACAGGCAACCAGCGCGACAGGCAAGAGAATGGCCAGGGCCGCAATGCCCCGAATAGATCGGCGGGAGATCACAAGGTCAAGAATAACAGGGCGATGGCGGGGCTGGTTGAATGCCGTCGAAGCCTGAGTTGCGTCGGTGGCCGGAAATTTGACGCCTGCGTCACTGCACGTACCGCAGAAAGAGGAGTAATCTGCACGCGGAGAGTTGCGAGAGGTGGAAAATGACTCGGATCATCGCGATCGAAGGGAGCTATCGCAAGGGCGGGGTAACCGACACGGTAGTTGAGGCCATTCTCGAGGGAGCGCGGGCGGGGGGCGCCGCGACCCAAAAGATCCATCTCAGCGACCAGCATATCGAGTTCTGCACAAATTGCCGGACTTGCACGCAACAGCCTGGCGAGACACGAGGCAAGTGCGTGCAGGAGGACGATCTGGAGCCGCTGTTGCAGGCGGTTGAGGGAGCAGACGTGGTGGTGCTGGCTTCACCCGTGAACTACTACAACGTGACAGCGCTATTCAGGAGGCTCCTTGAGCGGCTGCTGGGATACACGTATTGGCCGTGGGACCAGGCGGGACCTAAGGCGCGCACCAACCGGAGGCCGCGGAGGGCAGTGCTGGTTGCTTCAGCGGGGATGCCGGGGTTTCTGATTCCAATTGCGACCGGGGCACCCAGGACGCTTCGACTGGCCGCGAAATCGATGGGAGCAAGGCCGGTTGCGAGTATGTGGGTTGGACTGGCAGCGCAAAAGCCGATGCAAGCGCCCTCCGCACACACACTGGCAACAGCGCGGAAGATCGGGATGGGACTGGCCTGAGTCTCGCAGTTGCTATTTCCCGATCAGGCTGCGCGCTATGGAGTCCAGCATTCCATTGAGAAAGTTGATGGACTCGGGAGCGGAGTAGCGCCGACCGATCTCCAATGCCTCGTTGATGACGATGGGGAAGGGCGTTCCCTTGAAGCCCAGCATCTCCGCGACAGCCATGCGCAGCAGGTTGCGATCGACGGCGGGCATGCGTTCGATGCGCCAGTGCTTGGAATTAGCCACGATGAGCTCGTCGATCTTTTCCTGCTCGGCGATGGCCACACGGAAGAGATCTTCGGCAAAGCCGCGGGTCTCCTGCCCGACATCGTCGCCGGCCTTCCAGAAGGTGGCTCGAACCTGGTCGGGAGTCTGCTTGCCGATGTCAGCCTGGTAGAGCATCTGCATGGCGATTTCGCGGGATTTGCGGCGGTGTCCTGTGGTCAATGGGGACCGCCCTGAATGCCCGGTGCGCCGAGCTTGCGCTTCAGGCTGACCATTTCAATGGCGGCGACCGCGGCTTCGAAGCCCTTGTTGCCGGCCTTGATGCCGGCGCGGTTCAGGGCCTGCTCCAGGGTCTCGCAGGTGAGCACGCCAAAGCTGTGGGGAATGCCCGTTTCCTGTTGCGACTGGCCGATGCCGCGCGCCACTTCGTTGTAGATGGCCTCGTAGTGTGCGGTGTCGCCGCGCAGCAGGCAGCCAAGAGTGATGACGGCGTCCACCTGGCCGTCTTCCGCGAGTTGGCGGGCGGCCGATGGGATCTCCCATGCGCCCGGTACGCGGACTACGCGGATGTGGGCGCGATGGGCGCCGCTGCGCAGCAGGGCATCGAGCGCGGCGTCGAGCAGGCGGTCGGTAATCACGGCATTCCAGCGTGAGACGATGATGGCGAAGCGCATGCCTTCGGCAGAGAGATCGCCTTCGATGGCTGCCGGCTTGCCTCTGAGGGGATCGGTCCAGGCCCAGAAACTGAAGGACATGCCAGGCTCCGGCTCAACGGTAAAGATGCGCGATTTCCAATGGGTTTCCGTGATGGGCGAGAGCCGCGCCGTGGCCTCATCGCCGCCGTTGACGCTGAGCCAAGCAGCGGCGGCATGATGGACGGCGTCGATGGCGGTGACTTCAACCAGAACGTCGGCTGTCGAGGGAAATTGGCCGTCGACAAATTCAAGGTTGCCGAGCGGGGCCAGGAACGATACGCCTCGACTGGTCGGGATCCCCTGCGGCAGGTCTTGACCGCCGGGGTGACCATCCGCTTCATTCCATCCCTTCCCCGGCGCAAAACCGAGCGCGGCAAAGAAGCTGCTCAGCCTGTCGTACGAGGCTGCGCTGGCGGTGGGACGCAGAAAGGAGATGCCCTTGATCATGACTCAATTCTAACGTGCAGGCGCTGGGTGAATGGGAGGCTGAGAACAGTAAGGCCGGCGCTGGGCCGGCCTCGCTGCGGTGGCATGCAAGCCGTTTACGTGATGGCGCGGGGTTTGACGCCGATGGCCGTGGTGGGAACGATGGTTCCGTTGCCGGTGTAGGTGCAGCCAGGATCGTTGCCGCCTGCCGAGACGGGAGTGCAAGCGGGCAGATTGGGGCTGATCTGCTGGGTATCGGTGGGGGGCGTGGCGGCGTTCACGGTGGGGGGAATGCTGATGTAGTGAATCTTGTTATCGCCGGCGGTTGATACAAAAAACAAGGTATCGTCGGGCGAGAATGCGCCTACCAGCGGGGCGGTGATGTTGGAGGCACCATTCAGGGTGACGTAGTTGACGCTCCCCGGGGCTGCTCCAGCGGCGGGAATGTAGTAGGGCAGCAGCGCTCCCGAGGTTGAGCCCGTGTAGGTGAT
>Ga0182013_10001360_pt1 | contig 33506 bp, 20 predicted proteins | sample 612S2MmetaG_FD_120487 | JGI IMG/M metagenome (GOLD analysis project Ga0182013, IMG submission 120487) | Permafrost microbial communities from Stordalen Mire, Sweden - 612S2M metaG | ecosystem: Environmental > Terrestrial > Soil > Wetlands > Permafrost | place: Sweden: Stordalen | collected... | reverse complement strand
TATCCACCGGGATACAAGGAGAACGCAGGCATCTTTTGCCATGTGAATCCATGGGTCATGATTGGCGAAACAAGGCTGGGCCACGGCGATGCGGCACACGACTATTACAGCCGCATCAATCCGTCTGCGCGTGAAGAGATTGGCGATCTTCATCGCTGCGAACCGTATGTCTATGCGCAAATGATTGCGGGCAAGGATGCGCCCACGTTTGGCGAGGCGAAAAATTCCTGGCTCACCGGAACCGCCGCGTGGAACTACTATGCAATTGTGCAGTGGATACTGGGTGTGCGGACTTCGCTCGATGGCCTGGAGATCGCACCAGTAATCCCGAAGAACTGGCCGGGATTTACGGCAACGCGCACTTTCCGCGGCGTGGTCTACAGAATCTCGATCGAGCGCAAGGGCGATGGCAATTCGATTGCATTGACGGTGGATGGCGAGGCGATTGAAGGAAACATTGTGCATGCGCCGGCGGATGGGCGGAAGGAAGTAGTTGTGCAGGGTATCTTGAATTAGTGGTTTCAGACCAAGGAGAAGAATTTTGTACATCGCAAACGAGCAACGCTACGACACTATGCAATACCGCCGCTCAGGCCGCAGCGGCATCCGCCTGCCGCTCATCTCTCTTGGGCTGTGGCATAATTTTGGCGGGGTCGACACGTTTGAGAACGGCCGCGCCATGGTGCGCCGCGCCTTCGATCTCGGCATTACGCACTTCGACCTGGCCAACAACTACGGCCCGCCGTACGGCAGCGCAGAGAGCAACTTCGGTGAAATCCTGCGCCTCGATTTGAAGCCCTATCGCGACGAATTGATCATCAGCTCGAAAGCCGGCTGGGATATGTGGCCTGGCCCCTATGGCAATTGGGGATCGCGCAAATATCTTCTGGCTAGTCTGGACCAGAGCCTGAAGCGCATGGGCCTGGAGTACGTGGACATCTTCTATTCGCATCGACCCGATCCGGAGACGCCGATCGAGGAAACAATGGGCGCGCTTGACCATGCGGTGCGCTCCGGCAAGGCGCTCTATGCAGGCATCTCCAGCTACGACGCGAAACAGACCGCGGTAGCTGCGAAGATCCTTCGCGAACTGGGCACGCCCTGCCTGATTCATCAGCCGAGATACTCCATGTTTTCCCGCTGGGTTGAGGATGGGCTGTTGGATGTGCTAGGCGATGAGGGAATCGGTGGCATCGCATTCTGTCCGCTCGCGCAGGGGCTGCTGACCAACCGCTATCTGCACGGGATCCCTGACGATTCGCGCGCCAGCAAGCCATACAGCTTTCTGAAGAAGAAGGACATTGACGAACTCCGGCTGGGCCAGGTGCGCGCGCTCGGCGACGTGGCAAAAGAGCGTGGACAGAGTCTGGCACAAATGGCGTTGGCGTGGGTGTTGCGCGATGGGCGCATTACCTCCGCGCTGATTGGCGCCAGCCGTGTGGAGCAGATTGAACAGAACGTGGCGGCGCTCGGGAATCTTGCTTTCTCCGCGGATGAATTGGCCAGGATCGACGCAATCCTCGTCCCTTCCGCGTGATCGGAACATGAGCTCCTTAAATCCGAGCCAGGAGGGACCGCCGTGAACATTCGCAGAAAAGTTGAAGCGGAGTTACTTTCCGGCATCCTGCCCTTCTGGCTCAAGCGCACCATTGATGAGGAGTACGGCGGCTTTCGCGGCCAGATTGCGAACGACCTGACAATCGATCCGCATGCACACAAAGGGCTCATCCTGAATGCACGAATTCTTTGGACGTTTGCCAAGGCGTTCGGCGTCTATAAGAACCCCGTGTACCTCGCTGCCGCCCGTCGCGCATACGAATATCTCTGCGGTCATTTCTGGGACTGCGAGTTTGGCGGCGTCTACTGGATGTTGGATTACAAGGGCTCGCCAGTGGACACAAAGAAACGCATCTATGGCCAGGCGTTCACCATTTATGCGCTTGCCGAATATGCCCATGCCACCGGGGAACAGGAGGCAACGGACCGCGCCATGCGCCTCGTTGAGCAGATTGAGGCAGCCGGCCACGATGACGCGCACCTTGGCTACTTCGAAACTTACGAGCGGGACTGGACACTTGCCACCGATCAGCGCCTGAGCGATGTGGACATGGACGAAAAGAAATCCATGAACACACACCTGCATTTGCTCGAGGCATACGCAACGCTGCTGCGCTACCACGAGGACGTGACCGTTCGCTTTCGTCTGCGCGAGTTAATTGAAGTCTTCCTCAAATACATCGTCGATCCGGCCACGCAGCATTTCATTCTGTTCTTCGATGAGGAATGGAAACCGCGGTCGAAAAAGGTCTCCTTCGGTCACGGCATTGAGGGGAGTTGGTTGCTATGTGAGGCCGCAGAGGTTCTTGGCGATGCGGACGTTCTCGCACGCGTGCAGACCGCGGCGATAAAGATGGCGCAAGCGGTTTATGCACAGGGTCTTGACCACAACGGCGGGCTGTTTTACGAGCGCGAACCCGATGGTCGCTTTGACACCGACAAGCACTGGTGGCCCCAAGCCGAAGCAGTTGTGGGGTTCCTGAACGCTTACGAGCTTTCAGGGCAGCAGCACTTTAAGGATGCGGCCGAACGAAGCTGGGCGTTCATTGAAGAACACATCGTCGACCACGTGAATGGGGAATGGTTTTGGCTGGTTTCTAAAGACGGCATCCCCGATGCGCGCCACGATAAAGTGGGCCCATGGAAGTGTCCTTACCACAACAGCCGCACCTGCTTTGAAGTAATGGAACGGCTCGATCGAATCGACCGCCTGCATCGAGTTCGCTCGGGGAATCAGTTCGTGCAGATAAGCTCGGTCAAGGGCTAAAGAAAGCGTAGGAGCAGGATGAATCAGGCAGCGTTCAGGAGAACCGTTCAAGGGATATTCAAGCAACAGGAAAACCTGCTGGCGCGCCGCAACCGCAAATCGTCCACTGGCAATGGGGTTTTCGATCGCTATGAGTTCCCAGTGTTGACCGCTGCGCATGCACCCATCCCCTGGCGTTACGACCTGGATCGGAAGACGAATCCTCTTCTGCTGGAGCGCATCGGCGTGAATGCCACATTCAACGCCGGCGCCCTGCTGCACGATGGGAAATACCTGGTGGTTGCACGCGTTGAAGGCGCGGATCGCAAATCGTTTTTTGCCGTCGCTGTGAGCCCCAATGGCGTTGACAACTTCCGCTTCTGGGATTATCCGATCCTGATGCCGGAGACCGGCGAACCGGACACCAACGTCTACGACATGCGCCTGGTGAAGCACGAAGACGGCTGGATCTACGGACTGTTCTGCACGGAGCGCAAGGACCCGCAGACGCCGTTGTGGGACACGTCTTCCGCAGTTGCCCAATGCGGCATTGCGCGAACGCGCGACCTGAAAACGTGGGAGCGCCTCGCCGACTTGAAATCGAAATCGCCGCAACAGCGGAACGTGGTTCTGCACCCGGAGTTTGTCGATGGACAATACGCCTTCTACACACGGCCGCAAGATGACTTCATCCAGGCGGGCAAGGGCGGAGGAATCGGTTGGGGGTTGGCGCGGAGCATTGAGAATGCGGTAATCGACAAAGAAATCATCGTCGATAACCGCGAGTACCACACCATTCAGGAAGTCAAAAACGGCTTGGGCCCAGCGCCCATCAAGACAGCGCAGGGCTGGCTGCACCTTGCGCACGGAGTCCGCAATACGGCTGCTGGCTTGCGTTATGTGCTATACCTTTTTCTCGCGGAGTTGGAACGTCCCTGGGTGGTGACACACAAGCCAGCGGGTTACTTCATTGCGCCGGAAGGCGACGAGCGCGTCGGCGATGTGTCCAACGTAGTCTTCAGCAACGGCTGGATCGAAAAGGAAAACGGCGTTGTGCTGATCTACTATGCGTCCTCAGATACGCGGTTGCACGTGGCTACGAGCACGGTCCCGAGGTTGCTGGATTACGTGCTGCACACACCCGCCGATCCGCTGCGCAGCTACGCATGCGTTGAACAACGGTATGCGCTTATCGACAAGAATTTTGCGGCGTTGAATGCGATGAAGATCCCGACTGGAAAGCGACGCGCCAAACACACAAAACGCTGAAATAGCGAATTCAGCTTGCCCCATTACCAGGTTGACGGATCAAATCGTCTGAGATTTTAAAACTATTTCGGATTCTGGTCTGAATTCGGCTTGGTATCCTGCTGGCTCTTTGGATCGGCAGACTTTGTGGAGGGATTCTGAGCGGCGTCTTGTGCCTCCTTCTGAGCTGCCAAACGAGCGAGTTTCTCGGCCTGCTTGCGTTTGTGTTGGCGCACCATGTCCGGCCAGAACTCAATCACCTCGGCGCCCACAATTCCTTCAAGCGACACCGTTATTCCGTCCGTGATCGTATCGCTGACCGTGCGTTCAGATGCAGGATAATACGCTCGCGCAATCGCGGAGCCAATCAGATTGCCGCCTACGTTGGCATAGTTCGGGCCCCATTTACCATTGTCGCGCTTGCACCAGAACGTGCTCGACGCAGCCCAGAAAAATCGGCCTGTGGCGCTTCCCGTTCCTTTCTGAAAGTACCGCGGATCTTCACGCAGCAAACTGGGTAGTACCGCATTGCCAAAGAAATTTCCCACAAAAGCGTCGGTGTATGCAGCGCCATAGCGCTTGGCGTAACCTTGCACGCCCTGGCCCCACTCCGGGTAACTGTTGTCTGCCTGACCAATGCCGGAAACAACCCCAGCCAGCATGAAGGGCCACGGATCAGTGGAACTCTTGAAGAATAGCCGGAACTTCTGGCCCGGCGAAAGAGGAAGCGCGTCCTTGTTCCTCGTAGTGTTGAACGTGGCCATCACACCCATGACCCGCTGCTGTTCCTGTTGCTTCAGCTGCTCCTCAGCCTTTTGATGTGCACTTTTTTCCGCATCGGTCTGCGGGGGGGTGGGCTGGGAGCTTGAGCTGCTTTGGGAGGCGGGAGTGGTCTGCTGATTTTGAGGCGAATCTGCGGGCTGCGTATTCTGCGGATTGGGAGCCTGTGGCAGATCCGCGGAGGATGCTAGTTCAAAACCCGCTGTTTGCTGCTGCGAAAAAAGGGAACGAGGCAACGCCAAAAGAGCGATACACGACAAGAATATTGCAAATAAAGGGCGAGAAACTAGACGCATCATTCACCAGTTCTGGATTCTGCGCCCACGTCGCCGATCTGCCTCAAGGAGACAAGTTGGGGCTGATTCTGACAGGCTCATCACCGGTTTCGAATCGCGGAAGCACATCCTTAAGGATAAACCAACCCGACCAGCAAGTTACCGTTGAGCTCGGTCAGCGGCGCCAGGTTTGATCGAGCGCAGTTCGTCCTGCTGGTTAGACGTGATTGAGCGCTCCGACGACACAGGGATTCCAACTGGTCACGCTTGTTTTTCAAGAATTTGTTGTCGATTCACACAGCGAAGTCGATGAAGCCTCGCTGCGGGTCGGTTGAAATGAGCTTGGCGGTGACTTTGTCGCCTACGTCGAGGCCCTTGCCGCCCTGAACCACCATGCCGTCGACATTCGGATTGAGGGTGCGGACGAAGGTGCCGTACTTGTTGACGCCGGTGACGATGGCGGGGAAGCTTTGGCCAATGCGGGGGCGGAGAACAACCGCGGCAATGCGCTTCTGCATATCGCGCTCCACTTTGCGGGCGTTGTCCTCCATCAGCGTGCAATGAGTGGCGATGGCGTTGAGATCGCCTTCGGAATATGGCTGGGGCTTCTTGGCCAGCAACGCCTTTACCAGCCGCTGCGTCACGATGTCGGGGAAGCGGCGGTTGGGTGCGGTGGAGTGAGTGTAGTCCTGGAACGAAAGTCCGAAATGACCTGGGGAGGGCTCGTTGGGCTTTACCAGCACATATTCGCCGGGTCCCATCAGTTTGATGACGGTGAGCGAGAGGTCGGGAAAATGGTCCGGATCCTTCTGCTTCTGGGCGAGAAGAAAATCGTTGAGGGCCTTGGAATCCGGCTGGGCTGGAAGGGTTGTGCCCATTCCCTGGGCGATTTCAACGATGCGGTCCCAACGCTTGGGGACGCGGACAATACGGCGGATGGAGGCGACACCGGCATCTTCGAAGGTGCGGGCGACGACGCCGTTGGCGGCCACCATGAACTCTTCAATCAGGGACGTTGCGCGGTTTTTCACCAGGCTCACAATATCGACCGCTTTATCCGCCTGCATCAAGGGGCGCGTCTCGACGGTTTCAAGATCGAGCGCGCCGTGCTGGAAACGGCCACCAACCATGCGCTGGGCGGCTGTGTCCTGAAGCTTGAGTTGCGCGGCCAAGTCGGAGCTGGCGGCTACCTTGGCGGGAGCGGGGCCTTTGCCCTCAAGCCATGCGCCGACAGCGTTATAGGCGAGCTGGGCGCGGTTGTTGACGAGCGCGGCGTAGACCTTGCCGTCTGAGACCGTGCCGGATGCATCTACCGAGAACTCAATGACATGGGCGATACGGTCTTCGTTTTCATTGAGGGAAGTGATCCCCTCCGAGAGCTCAACAGGGAGCATGGGAAAGACCTTTACGCCGGTGTATACGGAGGTCGTTTCGCTTTTGGCGTGGCCGTCAAGAACAGTACCCAGCCCCACACGAGCGTCAACGTCGGCAACGCCAATAAGGACGCGGATGCGGCCATCGGCTAACTGCTCGGCCCACTCGATCTGGTCAAGGTCTTTGGAGGTGTCGTTGTCAATGGACGACCAGAGCAAGCTCCGCAGGTCCTGTGCCCCGGGAACGGCGGGCGTCTCGGGATGAGCTTTAATTGCGGCCAGCTGCGTATCAGAGCCGGCTGGAAACTCGGGCTGGAAACCGTGCTCGATCATGGAAGCGTGAGCGGCGGCGACAAGATTGAATTGCACGGGCTGGCTGGAATGCATGAAGGATTCGGCTCCTGGGAACTGACAAGCCAGCCTACCACGCTCGCCCTGCAGTGGGTCGGTTGGCGGGGAATGTTGAACGAGAAGGCGACCGCCAAAAGCCAACGGCCCCAGTTCGGAGAGATCCGAGCCGGGGCTGCTGGGCTGCGAATTGACGCCTTATTGAATGCCGAGATCGGCGAGAACCTTGGGCCTGGATTCATCCACGGCCAGCAGGTTGTGGCAGGCTGCGCAATCCTGGGTGATGCTGGCGCCGTCCTTGGCTGCGTGGCTGCCGTCGTGGCAACGGAAGCAGCCGGGATAGCTCATGTGGCCAATATGGTTGGGATGAGTTCCCCAGGTCACCTTCATGAAGGGGAACACATTCTGGCTATAAAGTGTGACTAATTCATCGGAGGCGGCTTTGACCTGGGGCGCCTTGCTCGCGATGACCTCCGGATGCTGGCTGCCGTAGAAAGCCTGCAACTGCGCCGGAATCTTCCGGCTGGCTTCTTCTTCCGATGCATAGTTGCCATTGAGCAGCGCGAGGCCTTCCTTGTGAACCCAGGGCAGATCGGGGCTGATGGCTCCCTCGGCCATGGCGCGATTGATGGCGTCTTCAGCGGTGACGAACGTGTGCGCCGCCCGGTTGTGGCAATCGATGCAATCCATCACGCGCCGCTCGCCCTTGGGAACGCCGCTGCCGGCATCGGCCGTGGCAAACACGGTCTCCGATCCATCTGGGTTGCGCTTCTGCACCCAGGGGATGGTAGTGCGAGTGGGGTCGGTAGCTACGTATTCAATGTGCCCCAGGTGAACGCCGTGAATGCCGGTGAGATGCGAGAGCGAATCGCTCCCGCCCAGATGCAGCACGACGACTGTCTGCGTCTCGGTGTTCTTCTCGTCGTCCGCAAAGGTTGATTTGACGAGCAGCTTCTCGCCGATAAACCTGGCGGGTGTGTGGCAGCCTTCGCAAATGTCGCGCGCGGGGCGCAGATTCTGTACCGGCGACTCGATCGGCGTGGGATAGCGATTGAGGCTTACCTCTACCAGCTGCTTTGTGCCATTGACCTTGGCTTCAAAGTACGACTTGGCGCCTGAGCCGATGTGGCAGGCAACGCAATCCACATGAGAGTGCGCGGATATCTTGTAGGCCGTGTACTCCGGATGCATCACATGGCAGGATTGGCCGCAGAACTGCGGTGAATCCATATAAGCGGCGCCTCGATAACTGGCCACGGCCACGACGAGCAGGTTGACGATGGTGGCCACCAGCACGATATCCAGGCCGTGCCGGAATATGCGGTCGTTGAGATCGATCTTTGGGAATTGAACCGGGATCAGGCCGGCCTTCTGCAGCTTCCTGTGGCGAATAAAAATGCCGATCGGGATGAGGACCAACCCGGCAATGAAGAGCGCCGGCAGACACAGAAAGAAGATGATCCCGAGGTAAGGATTGTCATTGGGGCGGCCAAAAAGCTCCACCAGCCAATAGCCGATCATGGTGACGCCGGATGCGCTGGTGATGGCGCCGCCTGCAAGGCTGACTGGGTTGTTGCCGAAGAAAAGCGCCGGTCTTACCCAGTGTTCGCGAAATCTTTGAAACAGTGGCACCTTGTCCCCCAAATGGTAATGAATATGCCGCCACACAGAGCGAAACCTCGAACGGTGTACCTCGCATCGGCATTGACGCGGATTGATCTCTCACCGAAATCAATCCGTGGCAGCCGGAGATGCGGTCACGCCGGTCGGGGTTTCGCTCCAGGCGAGCCTGGCGCTGCTTCCCGCGCCAATTGTACCGGTTACTTGAGACCCTTGTAGTAGGCCGCGACTGCCTTGATCTGCGCGTCGGTGAGACCCGCAATCGGCTTCATCTTGCCCTTGCCGTCCTTGATGGCTGCGCTGATCTGGTCGATGGTGAGCGCCTGAATGGCCGGATCGCTGGAGGCCTTGATACCCATCATCTTGGCCATGCCCGCGCTGGGTGTGCCGGCTGCGCCATGACAGGTTGAACACTTGGCTTTATAGTCTGCCTCCTGGGCGAAGCCTACAGCACTGGCCATGCTGATAACGACGGCCAGGACGACCTGGGATTTGAACGACTTCATCATTGTGTTTCTCCTTTTTGTTTTGAAAGCGAGGATGCACAAGGCAGTCCTGCCGGTTGGGTTCATTCAAAAACCGGGGCTCCTGGGGCGAAACCCTTGGAGCACCGGCAGGATACATTCGTTTTAGCAGGTACAGCGCAATCTTACTCTCGCTGGCCCCAGCCACTTTCCGCGTGCCTAACTTCAGAAACTTGCGGAATGCGTCCGCGGCGGTTGTGCCGGAAAGGCTTTCAACTCCCTCCGGCGTTGCCACCCCCAGCTTGAGAGGAAGGGCTGAATCGGCCTAACCGCCGGTTCAGTCCATCCCCTCAAGAGCGGGGCGGCGGTTTCGATCAGAACTCGTAATGCACTCCCAGAGTTACGTTGTTGGCATGAAAGTTCCGCGGAGCAGTCTCACCGGCCGGCGATATGTTCATGCCGGTCTGTTCAGGCAATGAAGAGCATGCGACGGGCGTAACAGGAGCCGAAGGTGTGGGGTTTGTGGTGCTGCACAGTTGCGCACCGGAAGGACCGCCTTCGCCGTAGCCGTAGAAGTTGTACTCAGCCTTCCAGGTCAATCCGGGACGAAGCGTCCATGCAACATTCACGAAAGGAGACTGATATGTGGACACCAGGGAACCGGCGACGTCGCGAGGATCGTTGTAGAAGCGGCTGCCATTCACAGAGTTAATGTTGTAGCCGATGTTGGATTTGAAGGTTTTGACCGGCGACAAGGTGAAGGCCACCGACCCGGATTGCGTAGGCGCATGCATGAAGTCCTTGACCGGCCCGAATTCATAGTAGGTCGCTCCCCTGACGGTCGCGCCAGGGCAAGCTGTCCCGCTTGCCGTCGCGGCGCCAGGCAGTGTGGCGCTGGCGGCGCCGTCATAGCAGGTGTTGGTCGACGTATAAACGTCGCTATAGACGTAGTCGAAATCGAACCCATAGTGCTCGTTTGGCGATAGCACCGCACCCATACCCAGAACCCGGCTGTAATCGACATGACCGAGCGGGCCCGCGATGGACGCCGTGCCGGTGTTGTTGGTGTTGTTGTGCCGCTCCAGGTCGCTATAGGCCCCCGAAACAGTCGCCCAGGGCTTGGGCCTGAACTTTGTGTGTACCCTGTAATGCTGCGTTTGCCGTGCACCGAGCGGAGTGAACACATTGTCGCTGTAGAGCAGTTCGGCCGATCCGTTCAGGTCCCAGTTGGCGGTGGGACGCACAGCAGCGGCAAAGATTCCACCGTTCTGGTTGATGGTCACGGTCCCGTTTGTCGTAGCGCCAACGGCTAGTGGCATGTTATGAGGGCTGCCCTGGGCGATCACGTGGTTTTCGTAGCGATAAGTCAACGAAAGAGTGGCGCGTGCCGAAACATCCCAGGATGCCGTCAGGTTGTTGGTCAGGAACCGCTGGCCGAAGTAACCCAGGGCCGGCGTACCCACAGCGGGGTTGCCCGGAACTCCACCGGCAGTGACTGTGGTCAGAGCGCCGGGGTAGGTAATGGTCTGGTCGGCCGCAACCGCCGGCGTGAGCAGCGCCGATGAAGTGACGATGTTGGCAGTTCCCGGTTGCTGTACGTTGGAGAAATTTACTTGGTCGTCCAGGCTGAACGTCTTGGTCGCCTGCCAGTCAATGCCGTAATCGGCGGCTGTCACTTTCCGCTTCGCGTTGGCGTTGCCGGCGTAAGTAAGCGAACGCATTGCACCGCTCTTGCCGGGCAGAGTCAACCCCTGGAAGTTCTCGTAGTAATTCGCGAGGTTCATGTTCGCGCTCGTATAGCGAACGTTGCCATTCATCGAGATGTTCTTGATGCTCGCGCTTTGCAGCCGGAAGATCTCCGTCGGGTAGAGGATGCGCGTGGGTTGAGTGCGCTGATAACTGGTCATCACCGAGCAGGCGGCATTCACGATCGGCAGGCCGCCGTTGGAGTTTGCCAACAAGTTTGGGAAACCGCCCGAGGCGCCTGCGTTGCAGAGACTGCCGATGGTGGGAGCGGTCAGCGTGTCGTAGCTGGCTAGAAGCGCCGCCTTGGTTCCATCCGCCTCCTGTACGTTGTAGGCATTGGGAGCCATGGTGAAGTAGGAGTCCCCTTTGTAGTGGTCAACCTGCTCCTCAAAGGTCAGCTTGGTTCCCTGAATGGGCTTCCAGTCGATTCCGCCGGTGAAATCGTCCGTGCTGTTGCGCTGGTACTCGGCGAGCACAGTGTCGTAAATGAAGACAACCGGCGAGGTGACCTCCCAGAATCCGCTCGGGCTCAAACTCGGCCCCTGGAAGATATTCTGCGAATACCCGAAGCGGAAGGTGACTTTCGAGAGCGGCAGAATGGTGAGATTGGTGTCGGTCATGCGCCGCACGGTGTTGAACATGAACGGCGACTGGTTAACCTGCGACCACGGAACCGAGACATTTGTGGTCGGATCCGTAATCGATTGCCCGCTTGGAATATTGGGATTGCCCAGCAGGTCGTAGTCGAAGTACTGGCGGTCGCGGCGGAACATTCCCGAAAACTCGTAGGCCTTCCCCTTGGAAAAATCCAGCTTGGAGAAGCTGTTGGGATCGCCGCCGAACCCGGTGCCGAAGGCGCTTATGGAATCGACAAGGGTATTCTTTCTTCCCGGCACCGCATGCATCTCAAAAGTCTCGCCAAGCACGCGCGGCCCCGACTGCAGATTAACCAGCGTGTCGTACATGGCTCCGCTGCCCGCGGTGTTGGTTATGCGCCCACCAAGGTCGACGCTCTGGTGTATCGAATACCCATCCGGCGCAGAAATCTGTGTCTCCGGCACCGGAAGCGGAGCGGCGGGCGTTGGATTCTGGGCTGGGGCGATGTTCGCCGTCATCAGTAGACTGGCGACTCCAATACTCCCCGCGATGCGCAGGACGATTGCGAGAGAAGGCTGTTGCTTGGACAGCCGGGTAAAACAGCCGATCTTGTTCATATAAAGCCTCACTTCAAAAAACCAATGATTGCTGACATCGAACCCGTGAACGCGCGTGCCCGACCGGTACGGGATCTGGGCCGCGTCGTCCGAATGGACTGGAGGGCGAGGCGCAGATTCACGACTCCTACCTGAGGAACGCCGGATTAATGTTGGACCCATGAATGAAGGTGTGGCAGCTGGTGCATGGCGCTATTTCCGCCGATGCATTGGCCATCCCATGAACCGTGTCGGCCGCTACCGGGCTATGGCACTGGTTGCACAAAGTGTTGATACTCGGCATGTTCAGCAACCGGGCATTCTGAGAACCATGCGGAGTGTGGCACGACATGCATCCCTCCGCCTTGACCGCGGCGTGCTCGTATACGAATGGCCCGCGCGTCTCCGTGTGGCATTTGGTGCAAATTGCATTCTGATCGGCCGTGGACTTCAGGTTGTTGTTTCCGAAGGTGCCGTGCGGGTCGTGGCAATCGGAGCACTGAATCAAGTCCTCGTTGACCTTGTGGTGGAAGGGCATTGCAAACGCCGACTTGGTCTCGTTGTGGCACTGGAAGCAGAGCGTGGGCTGGGGCGCCTTGAGCAGCGCCTCTTCTTTGCTGCCATGGATATCGTGGCAACTGGTGCAGCCTACGTTAGCCTTGGCGTGAGGAGAACGATCGAAGTTGGGATGCGCTGCCGCATGGCAAGTCAGGCACTTGGCATCTACTTCTTTGGCCGTGGCCTTGGCGGGATTGAAGATCTTGGTGATATCCCCGCCGCCCTCGACGTGGGCTCCGCCCGGACCATGGCAACCCTCGCAGTTCACGCCGGCCGCGCCATGTTGCGCCGCGAGCTTGGTATGCGGGTTGCCGGCGAATTTCTTGGACACCTCTTCGTGGCAGGTGGCGCAGACCTCTCCACCCACATAAGAGTTCGGAGCCGCATCCTTGGCCTGCGCCGTGGCCGCCTTTGCAGCTGGGTCGGCCTTGGTCGCGGGAGCAGCCAGAGCAGTGGCGCACAGGATGCTCGCGCCAAACATCACAACCAAACAAGCTCGCAGTCCCGGCAACTTCCCCGGAGCCGCACCAAATGACAATTGCGTTAAAGGCCCACCGCTATGCATAAGAAATACCGCCTTCGATGCTCTTGCTGCATCTTGTTGAATCCGCTGTACCACCAAACCTGCCGAACCCATGAGCAAATCCTCGAACGAAAAAGCCTCGTGGAAGGCCGGCTTATTGAACAGGCTGCTGCCGAAGCTGCTCTTCGTGGGGAGCCTCACTTCGTGCTTGAAGATTACGGCCTCATCAAGGTGTCAAGCCGTGACGTTAATCACACCAGGTAGCAAATTAGTTTTCCGGGTTGTGTTACCTATGCCGAAACGCAAGGAATTCCCGATTCCGGAAACACGAGCGTTCGCCATGGGGGCACTATCTTCTTGATCCGCATAGAGTTGCCCTGGACATTCATGCCGTCGGAATGCTGCGGGGACTCGCTCCGCATTGAAACACCAAAACGGGAATGAAACTGTATAAGACCGCACATTTTTGAGAGCAAAGGTACGAAAGTGCGCGGAGTCTGCTCTTTCAGCCCGCGAGAGACGTGATTTAGCGCACAGCGCGCAAAGGGCGGACGATGTGTGATCGATTCAGAAAAACGGCGAAGCTGGGATGGGCGAAGCCGCACGGGACGCCAATTTCTCAGCCACTGACCTTCGGCACTCGCTGGCACTCGCCTTTGTCGCGACTGCAATCGGCAATCGACTGCGAATTACCGATCCATGCTCCTCTCAGGGACGTGAGGCCCATCACATCCAATGGGATTACCTCTCCGGCAAACTGTGGTGGAGCAAAAGTCTCTCCAGGGGAAGCTATATACATTTCGCCTTGTGCGCAACTCTTACGGGAGCGCATGTTTGGGGAGGCGAAACAGCTCGATCGAGGTCGGGAAGGGGCACGACCATGACAAGCGTAGGGATCACGATGGAATCGCAGGTTCGCCAGAAGCATTTTACCCGCCAGGTTCCGGCGGGGTGCGCGGCCTGTGCCAATCGGCGCCCAGGCTGGTTCTGCTCGCTGGGCAGCTCGGTCCTGGCGGATCTGGAGCTGGCCACCAGCACTATCAGCCTTCCCGCGCAGGCTTCGCTGTTCCACCAGGGCGAGGATGCGCGCTGCCTTTATCTGATATGCGGCGGTTATCTGAAGCTGACCGCGGGGCGCATGGAAGAGAAGCAAATGATTGTCCGCATCGCCGGCCCTGGTTCCATGCTGGGGTTGTACGCGGTGCTTTCCCATGGAGTCTACGAAGTTTCAGCCGAATCGTTGACCAGCGCACAGCTGCGGCCCGTAGAGCGAGACCGGTTCCTGGGCTTTCTGCGCACGCACAAGGAAGCGCAGATGCGCGCGGTTCAATGCATCTGCCAGGAATACCGCTTTGCCCTGCAGGATGCCTGCCGAATCGCACTGGCGGAGACCGTGGCGGCGCGCCTGGGACGGTTGCTGCTAGAGCTGTCTCACCAGATCGGAGAGCACACGGCGGACGGAGCCTTCCGTTTTCCGCTCCTGTTGACGCACGAAGAGATGGCCTCGATGACCTGCACCACGCGCGAAACCGTGACCCGCACGCTGGGCCAGTTCCGCAAGGAGGGCTGGATTTCCATTGAGGACTCGCTGGTGACCGTTCACCACCCGGAGCGGCTGCAAACGCTGGTATAGCAACAGCTTCACCCCTTACCGAGTGTTTGAACCGAGAGCCGATTGTTCCTTTTTACCGCTCGCGTTGCTCCTGCGCCCGAGTCCAACAGCTATCATGTAAGTTGTCGGTTCTTAGTTGACATAGCGTTCGGCTTAGCCGATTCAAAACTGACTACGAACCACGAAAGACTGTTCAGGTGGGAGTTCATGCTGCGTATGACCCGTTTTTTGGCTTGCTTTTCTGCTCTCCTTCTAATTTCCTGCGTTGCAATTGCCCAGGCCCCGGCTCCCGCGGTAACGCCGACCCCCGTCAACGTCACCACTTCGGAGAGCCCGGAAATACGGGAGTTCCAGAAGATTGAGGATTCCTGGGCGACCTCGGTCAACGATCGCGACCAGTATGCTTTGGAACTGGTTCTATCGCCCTTGTTTGTGGATGTTTCCGCTTCCGGCGACATCACCACGCGCAATCAACAGGTGGCCTTTGTAATCACGGGTGAGGATAAGACGATCCATCTGGAGCAAAGGGTAATCACGGTGCGCATGCTGGGAGATATCGCCGTAGCCAATGGAACGTATACCCTGCACCACAAGGCGGCTTCCGCGGAGGTTAACGAAAAGGGCATCTTCACGCATGTGTTCGAGCGCTCGCACGGAAGTTGGCTGTGCATCAACTCGCAGCGTACGGTGCTGCGCGAGGACTCGAATGCCAAGCAGAAGAAGCAGTCCAATGCCGAGCTACCCTTCCACATCCCGCTATTCTCGAAGAGCGACAAGGGACCGCAGTAGGGCATTCCCGCGCGGCTGACTGGCAACCGATTTAGGATCCGTCCCTTCTCAAGGCATCTCTCCCTTGGCCGATAACCTTTCAAGTGCCTGTGGCGCGGGTAGCGATTAATCCCGAGCGCATATCGGTAGCAGAAGGGATCACTGGTCAAAATGAAACCATCCTCGCTTGGCATGCGCCTCATGCTTTACACGCTTGTTGTGGTTTCTGTCACATGCATGGTGTCCGTTGTTTTTGCCTTGCGCATCGCTACCGCCTGGATCTCGAGCGACGCGAGCGCGGGTGCGGCAGCGCAGGCGGCCGACGCGATTGGCCGCATTACGACAATTGACCAGCTCTCCCGTGCGCAGGTGGAGAGCGCCATGCGCGTTCTTCAGGACCAGAGCCGCTTGAAAGGAGCACCTTCTCTGAGCGGCGAAGAAGTCATCGCAGGCAAGGCGGTCCCCAGCCTTCGTTTCGGGACAGAATCGCAAGTATTGAACTTCGCCATGGTAGACCATGTGAAGGAACTGGCGGGCGGAACGGCTACGCTGTTTGCGTGGGACGGGGCAAACTTTATCCGCGTGAGCACGAATGTGCTGAAGGCGGACAGTTCGCGCGCAGTGGGCACAGTGCTCGATATCCACGGCAAGGCATTTGCCTCTCTCTCGCAAGGGCAGCCATTCGAAGGCGTGGTTGAGATTTTGGGAGTGCCCTACACCACCAGCTACGTGCCCATATGCGATGGCAACGGCAAGCTGGCAGGGGCCTGGTACACGGGCTATCGTCTCGACTCGATTGCTTCGCTGGGCAAAAGCATTCAAGAGGCTGCAATTCTGGACCACGGTTTTGTGGCGTTGCTGGGACCCACAGGAGCCGCGGTGTTTCATGGCAAGCAGGTCTCCGACGCGGAGTTGGAGCGGTTGCAGCGCAATCCGTCCGGCTGGATGATGCACAAGGAGACATATCCGGGGTGGGGATATGCAGTGCTTACCGCGTATCCCAGCGTCGACGTGATGAAGCTGGAGGTCAAAATTCTGAGCTTGCCTGCGGCGGGAACACTTCTCATGGTTACGTTGATCATTGCGGCACAGCTCATTCTTTTGAAGAAGCTCGTGTTGAGACCGGTCACGGAATTAACCGGTCACCTGAATACCGCCGACCTGAATACCCTTCTGCCGACCGATCGAACAGACGAAATTGGCGCGCTCGCGGTGAGCTTCAACCGGTACGTCATGCGCCTGCGAGAGACGCTGCTGCAGGTGCGCGCTGGATCGTCGGCCACCACTGCGAAGTCCAGCGAGATCCGGCGCATTTCGGAACAGGCAGTGACGGGCATGGCCGAGCAGCGCGATTGCGCGGAAAAAGCTTCGGCTGCCGTGGCCCGGCTTTCCAGCGAAATCGCAAGCTCGTCCAGCCACACCGACGAAGCGCTGGAGCATACACGTGCGGCGGCGGACGCGGCCCGACAAGGCAACGACCTGGTGGCTTCGGCGGTCACGATGATCCGCGCATTGACGGCTGATACACAGCTGAGCGCCAGTTGCGTGGCTACGCTGAGTGAGCGGGCGCGCGAGGTCGGCTCGATTGTTGGAGTGATCAATGAAATTGCTTCCGGAACAAACCTGCTGGCATTGAATGCTTCCATCGAAGCAGCGCGCGCCGGCGAGCACGGCCGCGGGTTTGCGGTGGTTGCCGGAGAGGTGCGGCGATTGGCCGAACGCACAGCGCAGGCTACGCAACAGGTGTCGTCGCTGGTCAGCGGCATTGCGCAAGAGACAGAACAGGCCGCACATGGGATTGAAGTGGCCTCGGCAAGAGCTACCAAGGGAGCAGCCACCATCTCCGGCCTGAGCAACACATTTGAACGCATTGTGGCGCTGGTGGTTGAAGTGGATGGACGCGTCGGCGAGATCGCCCAGGCCGCGCGCGAGGAGGCGGCAACAGCAACCATGGTGAGCGAAAAGATGAGCAGGGTTGCGGCGCGCGCGCAGGAAAGCGCTACCGGAGCCGGACAGGTGGTGGCAGCGGCTGAGGAACTGCTGGGCACGGCAAACAGCCTCGAAGGCCTGGTGCAGCAGTTCGATATACATGCAGTGTCTGGGGACAGCGAGGGCTACGCACGGCAATCAGCAAGTTTGAAAGGCGATTAGCTTGCCAGCCGCTTTGCGCCCTGTACGCGAATCGAGACATGAACCAGCGAGAGCGCGGCAGGAGTGACGCCGGGAAGACGACTCGCCTGACCGATGGTGATAGGGCGAACGCGCTCCAGCGTTTCCCGCATCTCGCGGGAAAGTCCGCTGATGATGCTGTATTCGATCCAGTCCGGAATGGTGACGCCCTCTGCGGCTTTCAATTTCTCAATGGATTTCTTCTGCTGTTCCAGATAGCCGGCGAACTTGATTTCAGTCTCGACCGCGCGGGCTTCATTGCGGAACACAGCGGGCAATCCCTTCACATTCTGGTCCGGATTCAGCGCCAGCGCGGCCGACAAATCCGCAAGCAGAGGCTCCTGCGCAAGGGTCTCGCGCATCGCTCCCAGCACAGGCTCAATGGTGACCTCGGGACGCTTGAGTAGTTGCGCCCAGGTGAGGCCAGCGGTTGCCGGGAGGTCGGCGAACCCTGCCGTGGCCAGGCGAGCGACATCGGCTTTTCTCGTGGTGAGCAGCTTGCTGAGTACTGCCATGCGCGCTTGTTTCCGCTCGTACTCGGCCCAGGCTTCATCGTTGATGAGGCCGAGGCGACGGCCGTAAGGAGTGAGCCTTCGGTCTGCGTTATCGATGCGCAGATGAAGGCGGAACTCCGCGCGCGAGGTGAACATTCTGTACGGCTCGTTCGTGCCCTTGGAGATGAGGTCGTCGACGAGAATGCCGGTGTAGCCCTCGGTGCGGTCCATCGTGAAGGGCGGCTCGCCCTTGAGCCACAGCGCAGCGTTGATGCCAGCCATGATGCCCTGACATGCAGCTTCTTCATACCCACTGGTTCCGTTGATCTGGCCAGCGAGGAAAAGTCCGTCCATGCTTTTCACGCGCAAGGTGCGGTCGAGTTCGGTAGCGTCGACCGAGTCGTATTCGATCGCGTAGCCGGGGCGCAGCATCTCCGCATCCCCGAGCCCGGGAATGGATCGGACGATCTGAAATTGCACCTCCATCGGCAGCGAGGTGGACATGCCGTTGATGTAGACCTCGTGCGTATTCAAGCCTTCCGGTTCCAGGAAAAACTGGTGCTGCGTCTTGTCAGGGAATTTGACGATCTTGTCTTCGATCGAAGGGCAATATCGCGGACCGATGCCTTCGATCTGCCCGGAATACATTGCCGAACGGCCCACGTTTTCGCGGATAATTCGCAAAGTTTCCGGCGTAGTGAATGCGATATGGCAACTGATTTGGGGCTGAACAATTCTCTTCGTTCGGAAGCTGAACGGAGTTGGATCTGCATCGCCGGGCTGCTCTTCGAATGCATCCCAGTGAATCGTCCGTCCGTCGAGGCGCGGCGGCGTGCCTGTTTTCAGCCTGCATGTACGCAGGCCCAGCGCGCGCAGAGCTTCGCCGAGCAGAACAGATGCCGGCTCGCCGCTGCGTCCGGCTGGATAGCGCTCTTCGCCGCAGTGGATGAGGCCATTGAGGAAGGTGCCGGTAGTGATGATGGTGGCGCCGGCCAGCAGATTGCGCCCATCGCGCAGCTTGAGGCCGAGCACCCGGCGGCGGGGACGGATGGACCCACCCACAAATCTGTCATCCTGAGCGGAGCGCAGCGCAGTCGAAGGACCTGCTTCTCGTCCCTCGTCCCTAGTCCCTAGTCCCTCTTCGATCACGAGGTTCACGACCTCAGCCTGTCGAATGTGGAGACCGGGCTGGCTTTCGAGAACCTCACGCATCTTCACCCGATAAAGCTGCTTGTCGCACTGGGCGCGCGGGCTCCAGACGGCGGGACCGCGGGAAGTGTTGAGCAGACGGAATTGAATCCCCACGGCATCTGCAACCTCGCCCATGATGCCGCCGAGAGCGTCGATCTCGCGCACTAGGTGTCCTTTGGCCACGCCGCCGATAGCCGGGTTGCAGCTCATCTGCGCAATCAGGTCGAGGTTCATGGTGATGAGGGCGGTCTTGAGGCCCATGCGCGCTGCGGCCATGGCAGCTTCGCAGCCCGCGTGACCGGCGCCGACTACGACTACATCGTATTGTTCGGTAAATGCCATCTGGTTGGGGAAACAGGCTTACATATCTATTCTACGGATTGTTACCTGTTTGAACCACTGGCGCCGCTTGCGTCGAAAACTGAGCGCACCGAATTGCATCGACCACGATGACATGTCCATTTTGGGTACGAACGTTTTAAAGACAACCTCAAACCGCGGTCTCGTCGGGTGGCGGAACCTCTGCTCTTGCTCTCAGATTGCCGTTGGGCGGGCCGGAAAGGACAGGGACAGGCACCAGCACTTCTTCTGTGGGTAGCGTTGACGGATGCTTGCTAAATAACGTGGCCCACCAACCCAGCAGCAGCACCCAACTGCCCACGGCTAGTAAGTAAGTCGCGGTCAGCTTCCAGATAACTGCCCACTCTTGCGCGGCTACGGAACCCTTGGGCATCGCGTTGAAGAAATGACTGGGGAGCCAGACGCCTAGCAGAGCTGCAATCACCACACCGAGCCACCAGTGCCAGTTGAAGAGGAATCTGAGAACTCTGCGCCAGGGGAGATGCCAGCCCCATTGTGTTGAGGCAGCGGCGTAGGGGATGAGCTTGGCCGGGACAATGATCCAGCGAATCACCCACTCGAAAGCGGTGAGCCAGCGCTGAATGTGCTCGTAGGTAAACGTCGTGGCCCGCGCGTGGGCTGAGCTCTTCGAGTTGAGGTAGCCTGCGAGAAGCGGAATCTGGTCGTCGAACCAGTCGAGGAGCGCCCACACGGCGGCGCCCACGGCGATCCAGACAAGCAGCGTTACCGCGCCCCAGACAAGCTTGACGCGCTTGCCATCGTCGTTGGCGAATTTACGCACGGTGCCAGCTTGTAGCTCAAGCGCGCAAATGATCAGGATCAGCGGGACGAACAGACTGAGCGCGACCTGCCAGATGTGTTTGTCGGGCAGGCGGGTCCAGGCCAGGCCTGCAAGGATCAGAATCGGGGTTAGTACGAATTGGAGCGCTACCCATACCCAACCCAGGTGCAAACGGTGAAACAGGTCTTTAAGATTCTTCACGGCTGCACCTCCAGAGTTGCCGGGTCGGTTGTTACTTCAATGCCCGGCTGATACATGGGCCCGGCCTGCGCGGGGCTGATGGCGAACTTGCCGGGGTTGACCACCTTCAACAGGTAAACATACTCGCGGCGCTTGCTGAAGTCGGTATTGAAGAAGGCTGCGCGGTCATCGTGATACTCCTTGCGCGTAAACCAGTCTGCCCACCAATCGGGCTTGTTGTTCAGCGTATAGAGCTCAGGATGGTCGAGGAATTCTGCACCGGATGGAATGGGGTCCTCGGCGAGAAGATACTTCCAGTCGGTTCCATTCACGGCCAGCTTCACGGCGAGAATGTCGCCGACATGGACGGGGCCTTTGAGTGGGACGAGGTCATAAGTTATGGGATCGGTTGGTTTGGGCTGATTCTTCTGCAACACGTAATAATCGCGCGTGATATTGAGCGCGAGTTTCTCTTGCTGGAACAGCTTCTTATCAGCTGAATACCAGGCACTTTCGGTGGACCAGTAAGTAAGGCCATTGCCGGTTTTGCGGATGGTGACCTGGCCGCCGTTGCCGAACTGTGCGGCGGGGACGACGAGCTTCCACGGAAGCGCAAAGCCATCGCCGACGCCGAAATGGCGCTTGCCGACGCTGGTGCCGTTGACGAGCACTTCAACATCGGAGGTATTGGCTAACTCGCCGCTTAGTGAGAGATAGTCGGTAAGTCCCTGGATGACCATGGCTGTCTGCTTGGTCGACTCCCAGTAATCGCCATTGCGATGGCCGGCTAACCACACGGCGGCTTTGGTAAGAAGACCGCTGCTCTTCGATTGGCGCGTGAGAAGCTTCAGCACTAGCGCCGTGGTTTCAGGAGTGGTGTCGTCCCAATAATCCAGCAGACCGTCGTAATTTCCTGACCAATAGGCGTCGCTGCCGGTAGTCTTGGCTTTTTTCTCCAGCATGTCCGCTGCTTCTTTGGCGCGGGCATCTCCTGCGGCGTCGAGAGCCAGGCCTGCGAGAGCGAGGCCTTCGTCGCTCAATTTACCGCGGTTGCTCCAGGATTTGTCGAGAGCATCTTTGGGAGCGGTGCCGGTGGTGGCCAGCGCATAGACCGCGTAGGCGCGCAGGTCGGCGATCATGTCGGGATGCGCCTTTGCCGTGGATTCAAGCCATGAGCGGCCGCGGTTGAGCCGGGCGTCGTCCACGGTGTAACCGGCTTCCTTGGCCTGGCCGAGGCCGCTGACCACATAGGCCGTCATGAAGACGCGGCTCTGATCGTCGGGCCACCATCCCCAGCCTCCATCGTCGTGCTGGAAGCTATAGAGGCGATCAAGGCCGTCGCGCACCATGGTGTTCAGCGTGGCGCGATCGACAGGCGGCCTGAGGTGCAATTTGTCCACTGCCTGCGCGACGATTACGTCGGGCAGGAAGCTGGACATGGTCTGCTCGGTGCAGCCCCATGGATAACTGGTGAGGTAGTCGAGCGCATCGAATACCGTGCCTGCAACGCTGGGCGCGATAGTTACAGTTAGTGCGCGCGTGCCTGCATCCGAGTTAGCGGGATAACTATAACTCCAGTCATTTTGCACGGTGCCGGAGAAGACTACTCCTGAGCCAGCAGCGCGTAGTTTTACGCCGTAGGGCAGGATGGGCAGCGGCATCTCCAATGCGTCGCTTTCCTCATTGGTGAGAGCCTTGGCAGTCAGGACGGCATTGCCGGTGGTGCGCGCTTTGACGCGCCACTCGGCGAAGTTCTCGCCCTTGGCGGGAATGTTGACGACTTGCTGCTGCCCGTTTATTACGTCGAGCCCCTGTACATCGAGGGCAAAGGTTACGTCCTTGGCGGTCTCAAGGTAGTTATGCGCAATGACGCGCAGAGTCACTTCATCGCCCTGACGGAAGAAGCGCGGAGCGGCGAGGCGAACGATGAGGTTCTTGTGAACCAGCACGCGAGTTACAACTCCGCCGGCCTTGCCATCGTCGGTCATGGCGCGGATGGTGGTGCGCCAGGTGGTGAGCGCATCGGGGAAGTTGAAGTCGACTTTGGCGTGGCCGTCGGGGCCCGTGTGCACGTTGGGATTCCAGTAAGCGGTGTCAGGAAATGCCTTGCGCACCTTGGGCACTACGAGGTCCGATCCGGGCTTTACCTGCGCCAGGCGCGGATGGTAGAGGCCGTTGGCGAGCTGAGCGAGAAGCGGGCTCTTCAATCCCGCGTCGCCGGAGAAATAGAATTCGAAAGATGTCTGCGGCTCCAGGGGGACATATCGCTTTGGATAGAAAGAGGCAACCATGTCTCCGCTCTCATCGGGACGCACGGAATAGAGCGCCTCATCGACTTCGCCAAAGCTGAGGTCGGCCTCTACCGGCTTACCTTTGTAGTCGACGGCGAGCACATCGAAGCTGCCTTTTTCACCAGGCAGATACTTAGCTTTGCTTGGCGTCGCGGTGATGGTCAGAGTGCGCTCGACGGTGGGAACTTTCAGGCTCTTCTGAGCGGTGATGATCTGGTCGTTTTGAACGATGATGGCGCTGACGACCAGGTTGGGCTGCGCCAGTTTGGTGATTGGAATGTCGAAGGCGAAGCTTTCGCCGGTGGCATGAAGCACCTGGCGCGACTGCACGCTATCGCCTTCAGCTGTGATCACCGCCCACGACTCTTTCAGGCCTGAAACGAGGAGAAGATGGGCTGTATCGCCCACCTGGTAGGTCTTTTTGTCGGCGACGATTTGCGCTTGCGTGTTCTGGTTGTACCACTCGCCTCCGCCGTTCCAGATCCACACCCAGGTCTTTCCTTCGACGGTGCGGTTCTCCGGCGTTTTGGCGCTGGCGGTTACGTTGAAGTCGCCGCTGCCCTTGTTGCCAACAGGCAATTCGACGAGCGCGATTCCGTTGGCTCCGGTTTGCGCATCGCTGCTGGTGACGGGGGTTTCAGAGCGCTCATGGGTGACGGAATCCCACTTCTCCAAGGTCACGGCGATGTGTACCGGCGTCTGGATGGGCTTGCCGTCATAGTCCTGAGCGGTCACTTTCACTTTGACGGGATCACCGGTCTTGAATACATAACTCGTCGGTTCGGCACTTACGCGAAACGAGCCATAGGTTGCAAGGACCGTGGAGTGGCCGGCGACTTCACGCTCGCCTGCGTCGGTGACGCGCGCTTCGATGCGGTAATCCTGGTCCTGGTGTTTCGGGTCGATGGCGACAGGGATTGAAACGGTGAGGCGGCCGTTGGCGTCGAGCACTCCAGCGTGCTCCTGCTGCTCGGTTGCGCCGTAGGTGTCGTCGGATTCGCCTCCAGTGTCCTCGGTCGCGCCATTGTCGTCTGCCGAATCGTCTTGATCCTGGTCCCACCAGTAATGCGTGGATGTGTGGACGACATACTTCACCTTGGCATTGGCTACAGGTTCGCCGAAGAAATAACGCGCTTCGATTGTGGCTTGAATCTGATTGCCTTGCAGGATACGGGCGGCTGTTGGCTTGACTGTCACCTGGTATTCGGGCTTCTTGTACTCCTCGACATAGAAATTGCCGTCATTTGAAACGCCATCCAGATTGATGGAGTAATAGCCGAGGCCGGCATCCGCGGCCAGCGTCAGGTCGGCGGTCACGGTGCCATGCGCGGAGACAGGAACATCCTGCTGCAGCACAACTTTGTTGTCGGCGTCGGTCACCTTCAGCTTGATTGGCTTTGTGTCAGGCAGGTCGAGGGCGTCGTTTTTCTCCTGGCGAAGGACTGCCTTGATGTGGACCGTGTGGCCGGGACGATAAACGGGGCGGTCGGTGTAGATGTATCCCTTCAAGTTGCCGTTCTGGTCGGGCGTGAAGTTATAACTCCACGGCGTAACCAGCGCGGCGTCGGCGCCATGCTTTGCGAGTATCCAGATATTGTCCGGCTCGGGTCCACCGGCCATCGAAGGGATCACAACTCCGCTAGCACTCATGGCCAGAGTGGCCAAGCCGTCGCTATTGGTCTGCGCTTGCGACTGCTGCTTGCTGTTGGCCCACAGAGCTACCTGGGCGTTTGCAATCGGCGCGCCGGTTTTGCGGTCGGCTACATAGAGGCTGACGTTGCCGTTGGTTGCGCGCTCGACGATTGCAATGCTGGTGACAATGGCAATCGTGTACGCCTTGTAGGTTCCATCGGTTGCTTCGATCAGATAAACGCCTGCTGCCAGTCCGTCTATGGGAAGCTGCTGCGTTTCGCTGACAATGGCGGGAGGGGTCTCGAGCTTCCAACGGGCTACGAGCTGGCTTTCATTCAGGATGGGGATCTGTGCAAACTCCGCCTGTCCGACAACGCGGCTCTTCCTGCCGAGCTTGCCCTGGCTTTCGCGGAAGCTGTCACGGGCGTCGTCGGTGAATTGGCCGCGGAAGAAGCGGCGCACCATCCACCAGAGGTGCGCCTTGTAGTCATGCAAGCGCTCGATCCAGGTGCGCTCGTCGATCTGCTCGGTGGGCGACTGGCTCTGCGCGCCGAAGCTGTGCATGTCTTTCAGGTTGGAGAAGAATTTTTCGGCGTCGCGGACTTTGTAGACACGAAATTCAAGGGCCGGCACGTTGCGCGCAAATAGCTGCACCTTCACACTCTCGCCGGGAGAAAATGTCCGCGTGGTCGAGAGGGAGAAGGAGCGTGGCGCGTCTTTGGCGGCGGCTGACTGGAGGGCGGCAAGAGCAACAAGGAGCGACGACGAAACCAACAGCAGCGACTTACGCAAGCTCATAGAGTTCCTCGCAGAATATTCCATCGATAGACGCCCAGGAAATTGGGATTGCCGGGGATGGGCCGCCATTGCGGCTGGGGATGGTCAAGTAGTTCAGCTAATGTTACTCGGCGCAATTCGCCGGATTTGCCGTGGTCTTCGCCGGTGTCGTAGACGACCGCCGCCTGGCCGCCGATGCGGGTAACGATCATGGAGTGCCAAGGGGACGACTGGCCGAATTGCCGGTAGAAGAGCAGATCGCCGGGCTGGGCCTGACGCACATCGCGGGTGACGAAGTAGGCGTTGCGCTCGACCAGCGTTTTGGCGTCGGCAAATTGGGCGAAGGTGCCGTTGGTGGCGTCGGCAGGTTCAAAGCTGCCGGGGCGGACGCGAAACAGGCCTGCGCCGAGCGGCGTTTCAGGATAGCGCCAGGCGCGAATCTCGCCGGGCAGTGCGGAGACTTCTGTTCCGGTCTGAGTAAACCACGTATCGTCGTGGCGCTTGAGGGCTTCGCGATAGGCGTAGCGGAGCAGGCTCGCGCAGTCGGTGATTTCGGAGGGAATTTCCGGCTTGGGACGAACGGCCTGGAAGTCGGCGATCTGGGTGAACCACTGTCGGAAGGCGGCCTGGTCGGCTGGGTCGGTGAGGCGGAGGAAGTCTGGTGTGCCGTCGTTGAAGCGGTCGGTCCAGGGGCGCGCTGCCCAGTTGGCTGTCGACCCGATACTGGCGGCATGTACGGCGGAGGCCGCTTCTCTTGCTTCTCCGTGATACCTGGGTCGGCCATGGCCGTTCACAAAGACAAACAGCCGCAGCAGAAGCAGCAAAAGCGCGAACGCGACAAAGCCTATCAGTACGAGGCGTTGCGGGCGCGGCTTTGGTTGGGGTTTCATGGGGGTGGCCGGTAGGAAGCGAAACCCATCTTACCGCGAATCTGCGGATTCTGGTGCGAAAGTGTTTGAGAGATTGATTTTGAGACGACACAAGCAATTGGACGGAAGGTTTGACCCGAGACGTAAAAAGGCCCTTCGACGGGAGCCGAAGGGCCTTTTCACCACTTACAGTTGAGTTACGCGGTGACGGTGCGGGAGGGTTTGTGCCCGACAAAGCCGTAGAAGGCGATGTAGAGGTAACAGAGAACCGGGACAACGAGTGCCCATTGATAATTGGTGTTGTCGACCAGCCAGCCAATGAAGACCGGAATCAGCGCGCCGCCCCACACCGCAGTCATGATGAGCCCCGAACCTTTGCTGGTCATTGGTCCGAGCCTTGCAATACCAAGTGTAAAGATATTCGGGAACATGATGGAGTTGAAGAAGCCTGCAAGGACCAGGCATCCGATGGCCACATTACCACTGGTCAAGATGGAAAGGACCACGAGGACTGCGGCGATGGTTCCGAAGATTCCGAGCAGCTTTCCCGCAGCGATCTTGGTAAGCATCCACGACCCGAGCAGACGGCCGACAAGCGCTCCCAGCCAGTAGAACACCACCAGCTTCTGCGCTTGAGCCACCGTGAGAGCATGCAATCCGCCATGGATTGTATCGCTGAAGTAGAGCACCATAGTTGTTGCGAGGCCGACTTCGACGCCGACATATACGAAAATGCCCAGGGCGCCCAGCACGGTATGCCGATAGCTCCAGATGCTGCGGCTCAACAACGGGTCGCCTTCCTTTGCCGGACGGAACTGCTGCGTGGCCTCAACGTGTGGCAGCCGCGTGAATGCGACAGCGATCCCCAGAATGATAAGGGCGAAGGCGATAACCAGATACGGCACTCGGACAGTGTCCGCGATCGTCAATTGATATGCATGCTGCTCGGCGGAGCTTTGTGAGGCAACTACAGACGGATTGAGGACTGTGGTGGTCAGAATGAACGTACCGGCCACCCACGGCGCAAATGTGCCACCGAGCGAGTTCAGCGCCTGCGCCAGGTTCAAACGGATAGGGGCACTATGTTCCGGTCCCAGGATCGAAACATAAGGATTGGCTGCGGTCTGCAGCGCGGCTACCCCGGCTCCTACGACGAAAATCGCCAGCAGAAACAACGGGAATGAAACCTGTTGGGCAGCGGGCACAAAGAGCAATGCCCCCAGCACCTGAACAAACAAGCTCACAACCATGGTTCGCTTATAGCCGATCAACTCAATCAGCTTGCCCGTGGGGCTCGAGAATACGAAATAAGCAGTAAAGAACGCTCCATTCGCCAGCATGGCCTGCCACGTGGCGAGCCCCTGAATCTCAAAAATCTTCTTCAGGTCTGGAACCATCCCCATATTCAGGTTGGTAATGAACCCAAAGATGAAGAACAGCGCAGTGACGATGATAAAAGGGACCAGGTACCCAGGCGACGTGAGCGCCGTCGATTGTTTCGATTGTGTTGCCATATTTTGTCGTTCCCCGCTTCCTCAAAGAAGTTTCGCCCGGTTAGGGCTCAAATCTGCATCCTGGAACAATCACCGGCTCACTGCATTCGCAGGATGTCCGCCAGGATCCGCCGTCGGTTGGTTTGCCGCTCCACGGAATCCCGGCCTTTTGCACCACACAACACTATACGGAAAACCCCATAACGGGGAAGTGGCTGCAACGTGAATAGGTAAGAGGCGCACCCGAAGGCTACCGCTGCCACCCCGCATTCCGGTATTCTCAAAGAAAGCGAGGAAAGACACGTGGCCACTGCAACGCTGAGCGGCGCCAGGCTGAAAAAGGTTCTGGCGGCCCTTGAAGAGAACTGGCACGCCGAGGTGGAGGCCTACCACACCTACCAAGCCCTGGCCGAGCGCGATACAGACGCGGTGCGCGCGCAGGTGCTGCGCCACCTGGCCAGCGCAGAGTGGGAGCATGCCGCGCTGTGGCATGGGCGCATCCTTGAACTGGGTGGAAAAGAGCCCGTGTATCACGGCAAGCCGGGCGGCGAGGCCGATTCACTGGCGAACCGCGCCGGCGGCGTACGCATGGCGCTGCGACGGCTGGAAATTGAAGAAAGCCGCCACATTGCCACCTACGGCGAGCAGCTCAAGGCACTGGGCGATGAGGGATCCACCGCCATCCTCGATCACGTTATTGAAGACGAGAAGGACCACTATCGCGAGCTTGGATCGCTATTGCGCGGCCACTATGCGCCCTCGGCCAGCGCGCCCAAGATCGACCCCAAGGCCGTGCTGGAAGAGCTGCTGGCCAAACGAAACCAGGGGCGCAAGCAGCCGGGCGCTTGGATAGGCGACGCAATCTACGGCGTCAATGACGGACTGGGGGCTATTTTCGGCATTGTCTCCGGCGTTTCCGGCGCGACGGCTGGCGACAGCAAGTATGTGCTGCTTGCGGGGCTCTCCGGCATGATCGCTTCCGCGCTCAGCATGGGGTCAGGCGCGTATCTGGCCGCTAAGAGCAACCAGGAGATCTACCAGGCCGAGGTTGCCCGCGAGCGCGAGGCTATCAAGATGAATAGCCCCGAGGCGCGCGAGATGCTTTCGCTTTATTACCAGATGAAGGGCCTGCCTGAGGTAGACGCCTTGCACATGGTGAACCACATCGCCAGCGATCCGGAGCAACTGCTGCGTGCATTGACGACGGAGCGGCTTGGATCGTCTGAAGAATCTCTGAGCAATCCGCTGGTCTCGGCCAGCTCAGGGGCTCTGTCGACGGCAGTTGGCGCGGCCATTCCGATCATCCCGTTCTTCTTCCTGCATGGCCTGGAAGCGGTCATTGCCGCTGCCATCATTTCGCTGGCTGCGCACTTTGCGGTTGGCGCGGCCAAGAGCCTCATCACGGTGCGGTCGTGGTGGTCTTCCGGATTTGAGATGACCGTGGTGGGTGCTGTAGAAGGCGCTGTAACCTACGGGATCGGTATCCTGCTGGGCAAAGGCGGCGTGTAGCCGGCTGCGCTCCCGAGGGCTCGCGAAAACCGGAAAAATGCAGCCATCCGAGCAATTTTATCCAGTAAAAATTACACGACGGGCGAAAATAGTTCGCACTTCGCCTGCCAGCACGCATCCGGTCGAGCAGCCGGAAAACGGACGCGCGCCCAACTTATCCGGTTATGAAATCAGCGGGTTAGCGCCAACTCCGAAGCCAGGTCAACACCTTGGCATTGCAGTTGCTGCTGGACTTCTTAGCAAAACCAGAGCCGGCGCCAATGCCAGAACGAAAGCTCGGAAGGAAAAGATGCCGATGGAGCGCGGCGAACGAGTCATTGAACGACAGGATTCAGCATCCCCGGCCGAAGCAATTCCAGCCCAATCTCCCGCAACATATTTATCGGTTAGATCACAGTTGATTCGAAACAGCTTAGGCGACGTTTCCCCCGATCCTCTCGGAGTTTTGTTTTTTTAGCTGAATACAACTCGCCATTCTTTAGGCATCCAAATTACTTATCGGAGGCAACGTATGACCGCTGCTGGAAGCCCTCTCCCCAAGGCTCCGCTGGCCGCAACTGAAGGAAAACGGTCGTCAGGCTCGCGGAAGCCGCCCGTTCTCCCTTTTCACCGCAAAGTCGAGCCCCGGCACCGCAAAGTCGAACCCCGGCAGAAACCGGGAGCCTCCGTCGATAAGGGAGCTGATCGCGAATTCACCAAAGAAATTCTGGATATGCTGTTTTGCGACAACTGCATGTTGAAGCACAGCGAAGCCGACGATGACCTGCGCAGGCAAATGGCGGCATACGGGCTGCGGCGCGACATTCAGACCGGGTTGATGAACTACCAATCGTTCCAGGAGGCGCTGGCCGATCTGCTGCGCGATGGGCCGCCCGGCCAGGAAATTGCTTTGATCTGGATCGATCTGCTGAATCTGCGCCGGGAGTTTTCACTGCGCGGATTCAATGGGTCGGAAACGCTGGTGCGGCATGTTGCGTCCGGTTTGCGCTCCGTTGTGGATCGAGATGAATTGTTGTGCCGGTTCAGCGGCCGATGCTTCCTGATCGGTATACGCGCGCAAAAATGGGACAAGAACGGAAAACGGCGCATTCAGGCAATCGCGGAGGCTCTATCCCGGTTAGGTGAGGGCGGTCCGGGGGAAAAGCCGGAGATTGCCGCCGGCGTGGCATTCTACCCCGCGGATACCAACTCGGCAGAGGACCTGGTGCGGTTTGCGTCCCTCGCTGCCACGCGGGCCGGCAGCGTTAAGACGCCTGGACCCTTTGTGATGAGCTTCCATTGCGGGATGAACAACCTGATCATGCGTGAGTACAAGCTGGAACTGGAGATGCGCAATGGGTTGGACCGGAGTGAGTTCAGCATCGCGTATCAGCCCAAGATCGACCTGGTGACCGGGGACGTGCTGGGTGCGGAGGCGCTGATTCGCTGGAACCATCCCGACCTGGGTTCGGTGGCGGCCAGCGAGTTCATTCCCATTGCGGAACGCTGCGGACTGATTCACCGCATCTTCGACTTCACCTTGCGTTCAACACTCCATGACACGCGCGAGTGGAGCAGGCAAGGTCTATTCGTCCCAATCGTCTCAGTGAATATCTCTGCAATCGATCTGCGCCGGGAAGATTTCGCCCGCACCGTGCGTGGCATTCTGTCGGAAGCGCCGATCGCGCCCGTGCAACTGGAACTGGAAGTCACCGAGTCTGTGCTTTTCGACGACGAGGAACTCTTCACCAAACGGGTGCGGCAGTTGAGGGAGATTGGTGTACGGATCTCCATCGACGACTTCGGCACCCGCTATACCGGCTTCAACGTCCTGTTGCGGTTGCCGCTTGCCGCCATGAAGATCGACAAATGCTTCGTGGGTGGCATTGACCGCTCTCAGGACATGCGCGCCCTATGCCAGACCATTGTGGCGATGGCGCGCCAATTGAAAATGCACTCGGTGGCGGAAGGCATTGAAGAGCCGGGTGAGCTGCGAACTCTGCAGGAAATCGGCTGCCAGGCAGGACAGGGATACCTCTTTCAGCGCCCGGTGCTATCCGCTGGCTTCGCGTCTTTCCTACGCGATTGGCCAGACCGGAAAGGGATCTTCGGTTTCGCGGTCTCGGAAGAACTGGAGTCCTTTGTGCCATTGCAGGGAATCGCCTAAACCTGTAATGAAATCTGCATAGTGCAGCCAAAAATGCCCCGTGCCCCATCCTTGCGATTTTTTCTTATCGCAAGGGTGGGAAACCTCAATTCTCAACTGGCTTTGTTCACCGGAAGGCCGCTTTGCGCACTCCTACCCCCGGAGGCTTAGCGTTTCGGTTTCAGTCTTTCCATATCAAGTGAATAGAATGATCTCGGCCATCGCCGCCGGGAGAGTTCCGTGCTGAAAAAATCTCTTTGCCTTCTTGCCTTTGCCCTTCCCTTCCTATCGTGCAACCCCGCTCTCGGTCAGCCCGCTCCGGCGGCTACCGAAACCCCCACGCACATCATGGTGCAGAAGGGCGTCCCCATGAAGACGCGCGACGGGGTTACGCTGCGCGCGGATATTTACTGGCCGGCCACGGAGGGCAAGTATCCAACGCTGCTGCAACGCACTCCGTATAACAAGAGCAACGCCGCCGATTTCGCCAGCCAGGCTGCCGTTCGTGGCTATCTCGTTGTCGTGCAGGATGTGCGCGGCCGTTACACCTCCGACGGCGAATGGTATCCCTTCAAGCACGAGACGGAAGACGGCTACGACGCGGTGGAATGGGCCGCGGCGCTGCCTCAATCCAATGGCAAAGTGGGCATGTTCGGCGGGTCTTACGTCGGCGCAACGCAGATGCTGGCCGCGATCGGCCACCCACCCCACCTGGCGGGAATCTGCCCTGTGGTTACGGCCAGCAACTACCACGAGAACTGGACCTACCAGGGCGGCGCATTCGAGCAGTGGTTCAACGAGTCATGGACCTCCGGCCTGGCGCAGGACACGCTGGACCACGTCATCCGGGACAATACGAATGCACGCGTGGGTAGCTCGGTTTTGCCGCTCAATCAGTATCCGGTCTTCAATATTCCTCCGCCGCACGCAGCATCCGATTTGACCGGCGTGCTGGCGCCTTACTTTCTGGATTGGCTCGCTCACCCGACCTATGACGACTACTGGAAGAAGTGGTCGATTGAGGAGAACTTCCAGAATATTCAGGTGCCGGCGCTGACGATTGCCGCCTGGTACGACATCTTTCAAGGCGGGTCGCTGCGCAACTACATGGGGATCAAGGCGCACGGCGGCACAGACGCCGCGCGCAACGGACAGAAGCTGCTGGTGATCATCGGCGGCCACTCCGGCGGTGGCCGGAAGATTGGCGCAGTCGACTTTGGGCCGGCGGCTGCCGAGTTCAGCGAGGACAGCGTGACGCTGGACTGGTACGACTACCTGCTGCAGGGGAAGCAGAACAAGTTCGCGACCAACAAGCCGGTGCGGATTTTTGTGATGGGTAGGAATGAGTGGCGCTACGAAGACGACTGGCCGCTGAAGCGTGCGAAGGAGACGCGCTATCTGCTTGCATCAAGCGGGAAGGCGAACAGCGCGGCGGGGGATGGCGCGCTGTCGACGGCGGATGCCAAGGGTGCGGAGGCGGACAGCTACATCTACGATCCTGCCAACCCGGTGCCCACGGTGGGCGGCCCTCTCTGCTGCGACGGCACACATTTAGCGCCCGGTCCGCGCGACCAGAAGGAAGTCGAGGCGCGTCCCGACGTGCTCGTCTACTCCACCGAGCCGCTAGAAAAGGATCTGGAAGTCACCGGCCCGATAACACTGGATTTGTTTGCCAAAACATCCGCCGCCGACACCGACTTTACCGCCAAGCTGGTCGACCTAGGCCCCGACGGCTTCGCGCAAAACCTGACCGAGGGAATCATCCGCGCCCGCTTCCGCGAATCCACCACCGGCGCTCCGCAGCCCATCGCGCCGGGCCAGGTCTACGAGTACAAAATCGATCTGTGGTCGACGAGCAATGTGTTTTTGAAGGGGCATAGGATACGGCTGGAAGTAAGCAGCAGCAACTTCCCCCGCTTCGACCGCAATCTGAATACGGGCAAGGATGCGGCATCGGACGCGGAGATGGTTAAGGCGACGAATACGATCCTCCACGATGCAACGCATTCGAGCGCGTTGATTTTGCCGGTCGTGTCGCGATAAAGATCTGCGGTCTCCCAGGTCTCGCTGTTGAGACCTGGGGGCACCCGGCCACTAATGCTGATGGGAGTTCGCAATGCGAATGAAGAACCTTGTGGGGATCGCTGTGGTTCTCATGGTATTTGCAGTTGGAATAGGTTTCGGTATCTATTCAGCGGAGAAAGCGGAACCGGTCGTTGCCGCGCCACTTGTGATTGACTTCTGTTCTCTGGCCGCAAACCAAGATTATCTGGTAGGAGCAAGGATCCAGACGACGGCAGAAATGCTTTTGTCCCTTGAAGGAG
>Ga0182013_10001359_pt1 | contig 33519 bp, 36 predicted proteins | sample 612S2MmetaG_FD_120487 | JGI IMG/M metagenome (GOLD analysis project Ga0182013, IMG submission 120487) | Permafrost microbial communities from Stordalen Mire, Sweden - 612S2M metaG | ecosystem: Environmental > Terrestrial > Soil > Wetlands > Permafrost | place: Sweden: Stordalen | collected... | reverse complement strand
CTGACTGATCTTCCTGACCAGCAGCGGCAGCGACCTGACGTTGTGCACCTGCCTACCTTCGGGCACCTGATGGCGGCGGGCGCGCCGCGGTCGGGCCGCTCCCAGCTGCTGCGCACCATCGCTGCCTCGATCGCGGTCAGCTGCAGCTGCGCCGACGTGCACCTGTACGGGATCGACTGCGGTAACGGCGCGCTGCTGCCGCTGGCCGGCCTGCCGCACTGCGGCGCGGTGGTCACCCGCACCCAGGCCGAACGGGCCGCCCGGCTGCTCACCCGGCTCGGCGCCGAGCTGCAGCGGCGGCAGGACCTGCTCGCCGAGGGCGGGTTCGCCGACGTCACCGAGCAGCGCGCCGCCGCCCCGCCGCTGGGCCGGCTGCCGCACATCATCGTGCTGCTCGACCGCTGGGAAGGCTTCACCACCACGCTCGGCGAGACCGGCGGCGGAGTCCTGACCGACGTGATCACCGCCATCCTGGCCGAGGGCGCCAGCGCCGGGGTGCACCTGGTCATGACCGGGGACCGGTCGCTGCTGGCCGGGCGGATCGCGGCGATGTGCGAGGACAAGCTCGCGTTCAGCCTGGCCGAGAAGGACGACTACGTGCTGATCGGGCTGCGGCCCCGCACCCTGCCCGACGACATCCCGCCCGGCCGGGCCTTCCGGGCCGGGACCGGCACCCAGACCCAGGTCGCGCTGCTTGACCCCGACCCGTCGGGACAGGGCCAGGCCGCCGCCCTGCGGCAGATCGCTGCCGCCTCAGCCGACCGCGACACCGCGGTACCCCGCTCGCTGCGCCCGTTCCGGGTCGACCTGCTGCCCGCCCGGATCACCTTCGACCAGGCGTGGAACCTGCGCCCGCCCGGCGCGGCAGCCAGCCCGCTGTGGGGACTGGCCGGCGTCGGCGGCGACGAGCTGACCGCGCTGGGACCAGACCTGGCTGACGGGACACCCGCCTTCATCGTGGCCGGCCCGGCCCGGTCCGGACGCTCCGCCGTGCTCGCGTCGATGACCCGCTCCTTCCTGGCCGGCCCGGCCCAGGTGATCCTGGTGACCCCGCGCCCCTCCCCGCTGCGGTCGCTGGCCTGCCTGCCCGGCGTCATCGCCTCGTTCACCGGACCCGACCTCGGCGAGGACGACCTCGCCGCGGCGATCGCCGCGCTGACCGCCCCCGGCGTCGTGGTGATCGACGACGCCGACCTGCTGGCCGGCTGCGACGCCGGCCGGGAACTCTCCAAGATCATCACCGGCAGCGCCGGGCGGCCGCTGGCCCTGGTCCTGGCCGGGGACCCGGACATCCTGGCCAGCGGGTTCGGCGGGTGGCAGGCCGACGCACGGCGGGCCAGGCGCGGCTGCCTGACCGCCCCGCAGGGGCTGCCGGACGGCGACCTCATCGGCGCCCGGCTCACCCACGCCCACACCGGCCACCCGGTCAAACCCGGCCGGGCCCTGCTGCACACCGGTGACGGCACCCTGACCACCATCGCCGTCCCGATCGGCGGCGGCCCACCGCCCCTTGGCGGTACTCCAGCCCGTTCTGTTCCCACCATCCCGGCCATGGCCGCGTCTCAGGCCCAGCATCGCGATCCGTCAAACCCGGCTGACGCTTACCGGCCAGACCAAGAGTAATCTTGTCTTGGATTCTTATAACGAGGTGTCACAGTGACGGGCAGGAGACGACGGCGGCGGCGATGGCAGCGGGCGCGCGATCGTGCCCGGCAGCACAAGCCCGCGCTACTCGCCTTGGCCACATCTGCCTGTTTCCTGGCCTCAACGGTTAGCGGCTGGAGTGCCACTCCGGGGAGCTCACAGATGATCGCTGCTGTGTGCGGCTGCGCTCTTACATTCGGTGTTTATCTGGCCAGCCAAGGGCCTACCCCAGTCGCTACCCTTAAAAAAAATGCCCTTCATTTTGACGTACATCAACTTGCTCCTTTGCTAACGTACTATTGACGAACGTCGGAGTGCTCATTGACGGCTCCCAGGTGGGGTCCGGCTCTGCCTCGCCTCCCGTTCGGGTTGTATTGTAGGGGTCTCATCGACGCGGCTGTGGATCGACGAGGCTCTTATGCGTGGGGCTTGAGAGGTTCGTGAGTCCCGTGCGCTTAAAGGAGACGACATGAGACCAGGGAGTCTTGGTCCTGCGGTCGAGCGCGCACTTCTCTGTGCTGAGCTAAGGAAACTCAGGTCTATCAGCGGGGAGACGCAGGAGAGCGTAGCCATGGCCTGTGAGTGGTCGCTGGCGAAGGTCTATCGTATCGAGAACGGCACGTCGATCGTCAAGAAGAGTGATCTTGAGGCGCTACTCCGTCACTACGGCGTCGATGACGATCACATACAAGAGTTGACGGCGCGTGCGCGCGAGGCACGAGCACCCGGCTGGTGGGAAGATTATGACTTTGGTCCGGATAGGGGCTTCGAGGCCTACGTCGGCTATGAGGATGGCGCCTCTTCTATCCGGATGTGGCATCCCCTGGTAGTTCCTGGACTTATCCAGACCCCCGCAATATACCCGGCAGATCATGGCGGACTGGAGCGTACAGCCGGAGGCTACCGCCCGCGGAGTGCAACTGCGTGAAGAGCGTCAGCGGAGAGTTGCTAATCGAAGCCCCGAGCAGTATTACCTTCTCGATGAGGCAGTGATCCGCCGTCCTACAGGTTCTGTCATGTCCGGGCAACTCCGTCATCTAGCCCGGATCGCCCAGAAACCCAGCGTGACAATTCGTCTAGTCCCCTTCAGCAAGGGGCTGCACATCGGCCTGCGTGGACCTTTCGTCTTGCTAGGTTTCGATGGTCCGCTAGACAGCATTTTGTATCTTGAGAACTCCCGACGAGGAGATCTGCTCATCGCCGAGACAAAAGATCGGCTCGCTGGACCAAGCGTACTGAAGATCGAGGATCCAGCCGATGAGGTAGCCCAATACGAAGACGCCTTCGCAGGTCTCATGAAGCTGGCGCTTGACCCCGAAGAATCCTTGAGACTCATCGACCAGGTCGCTGAGGAGGCAGAGCAACAAGCGCCATAGCTGAGCCAGGCCCGGCCGGGCGGCGTCTGAGCTAGACGGCTCTGTCGTGGTCCCTCAACTGGGACCGGCAGCGGGGCTATCCGCCGGCGCGCCGGGTATGCCCTGATCGTGCGAGCTGATCTTCCTATCTGCAGAACGTGCGGCGTCCAGTACGGTGCCCCGCGCGAGGACTGCCCGATCTGCCTGGACGAGCGCCAGTACGTGGGGTGGGACGGGCAGCAGTGGACGAACCTGGCCGAGCTGCGGGCCGCGGGTCACCGCGGCCAGGTAGCGCCTGAGGGGCCAGGGGTGACCGGCGTCGGTGCCAGCCCGCCGATCGCGATCGGGCAGCGCGCGCTGCTGGTGCGCGGCCCGGCGGGGAACGTGCTCTGGGACATGATCACCTACATCGATGACGACCTGGTCTCCCAGGTCCGCGAGCTGGGCGGGGTCAGCGCGATCGCGATCAGCCACCCGCACTTCTACGGCTCGATGATCGAGTGGGCGCACGCGTTCGACGCGCCGGTTTACATCCACGCCGCCGACCGGCAGTGGGTGGCCCGGCCGGACGACTCCGTCCGGTTCTGGGACGGCGACACCCTCGAGATCGGCGCGGGCCTGACCCTCGTCAATGCCGGCGTGCACTTCGACGGCGGCCAGGTGCTGCACCGGGCGCCGGCCGGGGACGACGCGGGGGCGCTGTTCTCCGGGGATATCTTCACCGTGGTCCAGGACCGGCGGTGGGTCTCGTTCATGCACAGCTACCCGAACCTGATCCCGGAGCGACCGCGAACGATCCGCCGCGCGCTGGCGCTGATCGAGCCGCTGCCGTTCGACTGGGTCTACGGCGCCTGGTGGCAGCGGATCGTCCACGGCGACGGCGCCGCGGCCGTCCGGCGCTCGGCCGAGCGGTACCTGCGCTGGGCGCTCGACGACCCGGTGCCGGACGGCACCGGGCCCGGCGACTGATGCTCGTCAGCAGTTGCCCGGCTCGCACGGGGTGCTTCACCTTACGATGATCTGGTGAGCAGCGGCCTGGCGAGAGCCACCTTCACCCGGATGCAGGACGGCACCGCTGAGGAGCACGCCCTCATCCGCGCGCGCGAGGCAGCGTACAACCGCACCCTGCACCTGCGGGTGCTGGACGCGGTGCGGGCACTGGAGGCGGCGGAGCCGGACCCTGGGTACGCGGTCAGCCGCCTCGCCCATAGCCTGCAGTCCGCGACGCGGGCGGAGCGGGACGGCCGGCCCGCCGACTACGTGGTGTCCGCATTGATCCACGACATCGGCGACGGCCTGGCCCCGTACTCGCACGGCAGCTACGCGGCGGCGGTGCTGCGCCCGTTCGTCTCGGCCGAGCTCTGCTGGATCATCTCACACCACCCGCTGTTCCAGATGCACTACTACGGCGCCCAGACCGGGGACGACGTCAACGCCAGGGAGGCATACCGGGGGCACCGGTGGTTCGACGCCGCGGTCGAGTTCTGCGAGCGCTATGACGAGAACTGCTTCGACCCCGGCTACGACTGGCTGCCCCTGGAGCACTTCGCCCCGGCGGTCGAGGAAGTCTTCTCCCGCGAGCCCGCCTTCCGCTAGCCCGGGCTAGCCCAGCGCCGCCCCGCCTGTCGCGCGCGCCAGCGCAGCCTCGCCTGTCGCGTGCGCCAGCGCGTCCCGCCTGTCGCGTGCGCCAGCGCGTCCCGCCCCGCACCCGCCATGCCGCCCATGTGGCGCTGCCGGTGTCATTGCGACGTTCCCTGGCGTCCCGCTGGCCGCTGTGGTCCCGGCTGCCCCGGCCGCCGCACCACGGGCCCGGCAGGTGCTGTCCCGTCACACGGGGACCGCGGGTCCCGGCAGAGCTGACCCAGGGGGCAGAGCCCGTCGCGCTGCCCCTTGCCATCGCCGCTCAGCAGTCTGCTTCGGGCGTCCTATGACTGCGCCACGACCAGCGGCGGCCACTACGCGGTCGAACCATCCGTCCGGGCTCAGTTCGGCGACGGACTAGGGCCCTCCGGCGCTGCCGCAACGAACTGGAATACCCGCCCCTTCCCGCAGACACGGCCGCCTCGGAGGAGGCCGAGCACGTAGCAGGAGCGGCGCAGCGACTTGCCGGTGTCGATCCCGAGACCGGCCAGACAGTGCTCTCCGGGCTAGGGGAGCTGCACCTTGAGGTGGCGGTGGAGAAGATCCGCCGGGCCTGCGGTCTGGAAGTCATTGTCGGGCGGCCGGAGGTGGCCTACCGGGAGACCGGCGTTGTGGCGTGTCCGGGCTGGTGTACCGGCACGTCAAGCAGGACGGGGGGCCGGCCAGTTCGCCCATGTCGTCCTCGACGTCGAGCCAGCGGACGCGGAGGACGAGGCAGGCTTCGTGTTCCGGTCGGCTGTGGTCGGCGGCCGCGTGCCGCGCGAGTACATCCGGGCGGTGGAGGCCGGATGCCGGGACGCCCTGGCCGAGGGCCCGCTCGGCGGCCACCCGGTGACCGGGCTGCGGGTCACGCTGACCGACGGCGCCACTCACCCGAAGGATTCGTCAGAAATGGCGTTCCGGACGGCGGGCCGACTCGGGCTGCGGGAAGCATTGCGGGTGAGCGTGATGCAGCTCCTGGAGCCGGTCGTCGAGGTCGCCGTGACGGTGCCTGACGACGCCGTGGGCGGGGTGCTTGGCGACCTCGCAGCCCGGCGCGGCCACGTCACGGACTCGGTGGTGCGGGGCGGGACCGCCGTTGTCACCGCGACCGTGCCGCTGGCCGAACTGTTCGGCTACGCGAACCGGCTGCGTAGCCGGACGCAAGGCCGGGGCACCTTCACCGCCCGGCCAACTGGCTACGCCGCGGGGGCCAAAAATCCGCATTTCTCCGATACGCGGTCCGCGGGAGCAGCAGGATGGAGGCCGTGAGGCCTGGGTCAACACGGCGAGACCAGCGGGCCGTGACATGTCCTAGGTACCGGTGGGGTGTCGGAAGCAGATGAAGCTCCTGTCCGCCGATGACCCGCGCGTGGCCGGTGAGTTCCGGCTCCGGGCCCGGCTCGGCGCTGGCGGCATGGGCGTGGTCTACATCGGCTTCTCGCCTGCCGGGCGGGCGGTGGCGGTCAAGGTCGTGCAGCCGAGCCTGGCCACCGACCAGGCGTTCCTGGCGCGGTTCCGGCGGGAGGTCGCCGCGGTCCGTTCGATCAGCGGCTTCTACACCGCGCCGGTGGTCGCGGCCGGGCCGGACGACCACCCGCCCTGGCTGGCCACCGCGTTCGTCCCCGGGCCGGTCCTGCACGAGCTGATCACCGCGCACGGCCCGCTGCCGGAGGACGCGCTTTGGCGGCTGGCGGCGGGCCTGACCGAGGCGTTGCGGGCCATCCACGGCAGTGGCGTGATCCACCGTGACCTCAAGCCGTCCAACGTGCTGCTGGCCGCGGACGGGCCACGGCTGATCGACTTCGGGATCTCCCACGCCGCGGACGGTTCGGCGCTGACCGCGACGGGCCAGGTGTTCGGCAGCCCTGGGTACATGTCGCCCGAGCAGGCGGAAGGCCACCGGGTCGGCCCGGCCAGCGACGTGTTCTCGCTGGGCTGCGTGATCGCTTTCGCCGCCACCGGCCGCCGGCCGTTCGGCGAAGGCAGCGCCGCCGTCATGCTCTACCGCGTCGTGTACGGCCAGCCCATGCTGGACGGGATGTCATCCCGGGTGCGCGACCTGGTGGCCGCCTGCCTGACCAAAGACCCTTCCGCCCGGCCGCCGCTGGCCGCCCTGGCCTCGATCATCGGCGGCGGCCTAGGACCGGAACCGTCAGGGAACGTCGTTTTGGCCCGGTCCTGTCGCTTCCGTCGTGGCCGCCTACCAGGCCAGGCTCGAGGCGGAGTTGCGGGCTCTCGTGGTGGGCCCGTCCCGGGGGGAGCCGATCTCCGTGGTGGGCCCGTCCCCGGGAGCGCCGATCTCCGTGGTGCCGCCGCCTGCGGCCCCCGCTCTCGGCGGCGGCCGGCCCTCCCAGCCCAGCCGAGGGCTCAGCCGCCGGTGGCTGCTGACCCTGGGCGCCGTCTCGGCGGCCGGGCTCGGTGTGGGCGGCTGGCGGCTCGGTTTCTCCGGCGGTCCGGCCGGGCTGGCGCTCGGACCGAGCACCAGCCCGTCCAGGTTTCCCGGCGCGCCGAGCACGGGGAAGCCGGGGAAGTCGGGTACGTCCGGATCGGGCCGCACGCCACTGTGGAGCTTCCCGGCCGGCGGCCAGGTTCAGTCCGACCTGGCCGTAGCGAACGGGGTACTTTACGCGGGCACCAACGCCAACTGGGTCTACGCGCTGGACGCGGTCACCGGCGCGAGACTGTGGGCCTACCAGGCAGGCAGCCAGGTCCAGACCGGCCCGGTCGTCTACGACGGCATGGTCTATGCCGCCGACATGGACGGCACCTTGTACGCGCTGGACGCGGCCACCGGGGCCAGGCGCTGGCATTTTTCCGTCGGGCCGCCGGGAGTGTCGGAGCCGGTCCCTGGCCATGGCCTGATCTTCCTGGCCGGGGAGATGAACGCGCTATACGTGCTGGAGGCCCGCACCGGCGCCGTGTACCACCAGATCACCACCGAGTACGACCTCAACCAGGACCTGGTCGGCGCCGGCGGTTTGCTCTATACCGGTGACAATCCAGGCGGCGTCCTGGCGTTCCGCCAGGACGGGACCCAGGCGTGGCGTACGCAGGTAACCACGCGGGCCCTGCTGCGGCCGATGGCCGTGACGGGGGGTGTCGTCTACGTCCCGGACACCGGCGGTACCCTGCACGCCCTGGACGCCACCACCGGCGCGACCCGCTGGACCACTGCGCCGCCCCAGGTGATCGGGGCACCGCCCGCGGTGGTCGAGGCGCCGCCCGCCGCCAGCCGGGGCATGGTCGCCATGGTCAGCGGTACTTACCTCTACGCGTTCCGGGCCAGCGACGGCCGTTACGCCTGGAAATTTAACGTGGGCGGCAACAGCGCGGCCCGGCCCGCGGCCAGCAACGGCCTGTTCTATCTGGCCGGCCTCACCGTCAGCGGCCTCGGGGCGGTGTACGCGCTCGACCCCGGGGCCGGCCGCCAAGTCTGGTCATACACCGGCGAGCTTGGCGTCGTCGAAGTCCGGCATCGCCGTGGCCGGCGGTCGGGTGTATGTCGGGGACGGTACAGGGAACATCCTCGCGCTGCGCGGGTAGCCCTGGCCGGCCGTTCAGGTCGTCACGGGGCCGGCCGGTGGCGGCGCTTCCGTCGCAGTGTCCATGTGCCGGGAATTCGGAAAGGTGCTCTACGTGCCTCTCCCATCCGGGGCAGCTGACCAGGCCGGCAAGACCACGGAACTCGTCGTGCCGGCGCCGGGCTGGCTTTCGATCACGAGCTGGCCGTGCATAGCCCCGGTAAGCCCGCGGGCGAGCGGATGCCCAGGCCCTGCTCGAGGCTGTTCTCCGCACCCAGCCGTTCGAAACGGTATGAAAAGCCGGTCGAGCATGCCCTCGGGGATCCCCGGCCGGTGTCGCTGACGCTGACGCTGATGGCGTGCTGGCCGCGGTCCACGCTGACCTCGACCCGGCCGTCAGGATGTTGCACCGGATCGCGTGGTGACCCGGTTGATCAGCACCTGGCGGAGCCTGCGCTCATCCGCCCGAACGGTCCTGGCTGCGTGTTCTCGTCGCAGGCTGATGCCCCGTTCGGCGGCGAGCGGGCTGAGCAGGTCAAGCACGTCCGGGATGACGGGCCGAGGTATTCGGCGAAGCCGGCTGCGGCCTGCATCGGGGTGCGCAGCTCGCGGCTGAGTGCGGTCAAATGGCGATGTGCTTATGGGTAAGAGTCCTCCCGTATAACCACGACCAAAGCCCGTGAAGACAAGACGGTGACGGTGCAGCCGAGGGCATCGAGCTCGCGGATGTGGGTGCGCTTGCGGCGTTCGGGGTCGTCTTCATCGTAGAGATGCCCAGGCCCGAAGACCGGGCCTCTCCGGGTGGCGCGGGCGGTGGGCCGGGGCGGTGATGATTGGCGGTATGGGAACTTCCGCAGACGCCGGTGACGGGCCGGCCGGGCAGGGGCGCACGCCGTACCTGCCTGAGCCGACCGGTCCGTGCCCGGTCGGTATCACGTCCTTGTGGCTGACAGACGTCTCCCGCCCCGATCCCTGGGTCGCGGGGGTGAGCGCACGGGAGCTGATGGTCTCGCTGTGGTATCCGGCGGCGCCGTCGGACGGGCGGCGCGCCCGGTACATGACGCCAGCGGAGTCCGGACTCCAGCTCGCCAGCAGGGGCATCACCGGCGTCCCGCAGAACTCGCTGAGCACGGTCCGGACCAGCGCGGTCAGCGATGCCACACCGGCGGGGCGGCAGCGCGCCCGGCCCCTGGTGGTGCTCTCACCTGGTTTCACCAATTCCCGCAGCGCGCTGACCGCGCTGGCTGAGGACCTGGCCAGCCACGGCTACGTCGTGGCCGGGATTGATCACACGTACGAGAGCTTCGCCACGGCCTTTCCCGACGGGCGGGTCACCACCGGCCTGGCCCGTGATGCACGCCGCAGGGGCACGGGGTTCTGGGAGAAGGTGGTGGCAGGCCGGGCCGCCGATGTCCGCTTCGTGCTCGATGAACTGACCGGTACACACCCGGCATGGCCGGGCGCGGGGCTGATCGACCCGTCCCGGATCGCGATGGCCGGCCACTCCATCGGCGGCGCAGCCGCCATCGCCGCGATGCTGGCCGACCCCCGCATCCGGGCCGGCATCGACATGGACGGCGCCACCGCCGCCCCGATCCCGGATGAGGGCCTGTCACGGCCTTTCCTCTTTCTGGGCAAGCAGTCCAACTACACCCCGGGCAGCGGAGGTGCCGTGACCACCTGGGAGCACGACTGGAAACTCCTGGCCGGGTGGAAGCGGTGGCTCCTGGTCGCCGGCACCGTGCATGCCTCGTTCACCGACCTCGGGCTCCTGGCCGATCAGATCGGTATCGATATCGGCGCCGCCCTCCCCGGATCCCGGTCCCTGGACATTACCCGCGCCTACGTCCGGGCCTTTTTCGACCAGCACCTGCGCCGCAAGCCACAAGCCCTGCTGGACCAGCCGTCACCTCGCTACCCCGAGGTCACCTTCTGTTCCCCGGACTGAAATTCGCGCATAGCTGGCCCGCCTACTTGTCGTTTCAGATGTCGTTTGTGCATCTGCTTGTCGTCTGCGGCGCGCTGTTGCCGTGTTTGATCCGCTTATTGCCGCGGCGCCCGTCCTACTCAGGTATCGCTTCCGTCTGCGGGCTCCGGCCGGGAGATGCCCTGCATGACCAGGTCGATGACGGTCGAGACGCGCTGGCTGGTGGGAGCCTCCTGGAGCAGGAGGCGCCGGAACACCAGTGGCCCCATCAGGGCCGATGCGGCGAGCTGGGGGTGGATGCCGGGGCGGATCTCCCCGCGCTCGATGCCGCGGCGGATCAAGGTCTCGACCTGGCTGAGCGCCTGGGCTGTCAGCCGGGCGACTATCGCGGCCAGCTCGGGGTGGCGGGCGGCCGCCTCGACCAGGGCCGGCATGCAGCGTTCCCATTGCCGCGCGTGCGCGGCCTGGACACGGCGGGCGAAGAAGTCCAGGAGATCCTGGCGTACCGACCCGGTGTCGGGCAGCTGCCCCGCACCTGCGAGCTGGCCGATGACGGCCGCCAGCAGGTCGTCGCGGGTGGGCCAGTGCCGGTAGAGCGTGGTCTTGGCGACTTTGGTGCGGTCCACCACGCCCTCGACGCTGAAGCCTGAGTAGCCGCGCTCGGCGAGCAGGTCGATCGCCGCGTCCAGCACGACCTCCCGGGTACGCGCGACTCTCGGGTCCAGTCTGGTGCCGGGTTCTTCGGTCACCCCGGCCTCCCTCACGTCGTTTCCGCACGATACACTACGCTACAGTAGCGTATTGTTTCTATGAAGGACAGGTGGCTGAGATGGCGCTAGTGCTCGTGACCGGCCCGGCCGGCACGCTCGGGTCCGCGCTCGTGCCCAGGCTCGCCGCCCGCGGGCACCACGTCCGCGTCCTCGTCCACCACAGGCCCGCAGACTACCCGCCTCCGGTCCAGGTGGTGCGGGGCGACGTGTGCATCCCCGCCGACCTGCGCCGGGCCGTCGCCGGCGTCGACGCCGTGGTCCACGCTGCCACCTCACCGTTCCGGCGGGCGAAGACAACCGAGCTGGAGGGCACCCGCGCCGTCCTGGCGGCTGCGGAATCGGCCGGCGCCCACTTCATCTATCCCTCGATCGTGGGCGTCGACCGCATCGGCGGCACGTACTACCAGGCGAAGTGGCAAGCCGAGCAGGTCGTGGAATCCGGCAGGCACTGGACGATCCAGCGGGCGACCCAGCTCCACCCGACGCTGGACCGGATGCTGAGCCACCGCCTGTTCCCGGTCACCCGTCACCTGGCGTTCCAGCCGCTCGACGCCGGCGAGCTCGCCGAACAGATGATCGGTCACGTCGAAGCGGGCCCGGCCGGACGGGCGCAGGACTTCGGCGGACCGGACGTGCTGGCCCTGCGGGACCTGGTCGCCGCGCGCCGGGCTGCCACGAGCCGCCGCACCACGCTCATCCCGGTCCCCGCCGTCGGCCCGCTCCGGGCGCTCGACGCGGGCTGTCATCTCTGCCCCGGCCACACCCGCGGGCACCTGACCTGGCAACAATGGCTACGCTCCGGTGAGCCCGCGCGGTAGCCCCCCGCCTTCGCCATTGCCCTCACCGCCGGAATCGTGACTTGTGTCCCGATCGGCCCGATTCGCCTGGCGTCGCCGGGAAGCAGCATGCGCTAGTGGCGCAGCTGCGCGCGGTGATCGTAGCGAAGGACGCTGAGCTTGGCGCGCTGCGGTTGCCGGGCTGCGGGCTGACCTGGAAGCTGAGCGGGAGCTGGCCGGGATCCAGCAGTGCTGCCAGCCCACGTCATCCGCCGCTGCCGGGCCGTCACCAAACTCGGCCCGGCCGCCTGCAGTCCTGGGCCGCCGACGTGATCACCATCTTGCGCGAGACCCGCCAGGCCGTCGAGGATGTCCAGTCCCGCGGGCAGCCCGCCCTTGACGCCGCCCTGCTCAAGGGCTTGCGGGAACGCTACGACGACGCTGTCGCCTTCGGCATCATCCATAACCGGCTGCGGGACTGGGACTGCGACGGGAACCACCCCGGCTACGCGCTCGCTGCTGGCCGCGCGATCACACGGACCAGATGTGGCTGTTCACCAAGGTCTTCGACGTTGAATGGACCAGCAACTCAGCGAGCGTGCCGTCAAAGGACCCAAACGCCACCAGGCCGTCTCGGGCTACTGGCACACGCAGCAACCCCTCAGCCGCTGGTGCCGCATCCGCAGCTACCTCGACTCAGAAGCAGCCAGCCACGTCCTCATACCGCGTTGTGGAGGAATCGCGGGCCAAGGCGCGAACATGGCGCGCCTGTTGATCAGCGTGTTGGATTCGCGGGGCGGCTGTCGAGCCAGAGAGCCCAGCGCTCTATCGTGCCGATCCGGAGCAGCCCTGCTGAAGCCCAGGGATCCCCGGCGAGGCGTGCCTCGATTTCCTTCTCATCAGCAGCCTGGACCACGTGCAGGGTCTGCTCTCCGTCGCCGACCGGGCCGCCGAGGATGACGAAGCCATCATCGACTAGTCCATCCATGAATGCCGCGTGCTCATCCCAGCCGTCCTGGTCCCGGATCGGGCAAGGGATCCCAACCCGGGCCGTGAACGAGCCTTACTGCGAAATTAGCCACGACCGGAGCGTACTGGCCGCTACTGACATCCACCTGCGCGCCTCGGCTACCCCGGAGGCCCGCATCTGCCGCGATGTGATCGTCAGTCAGTGGAACTCCGCGGTCGCCTCGATCGTGCCGACGATACTGGCGTTCAACGCGGCCAGGTCTTCGGCGGGGATCCAGTATTCCACGATGGTCTGGCCACCGACCTGGTGCACGTCGTAGTTGTCCAGGAAAGACCGGCGGACCAGGAAGCGGGTCACGTAGCCCGCGCCGGACTGCCGGACGTTCCAGTCGCGGGCGATCTTCGCGGCATAAGCCTCGTTGAGCACCGGGTAGAAGATCGGCTGGGCGGGCAGCCGAGGTGGCCATTCCCGCCACCCTGAAGCCTCGACCAACGCGAGTTCTTCTGGCCCGGTGGGCCGCCATAGCGTGACAGTATCCGTCCCTGTGGCCACGGGCTTCATGATGCCTCCCTTACGCTCCTGGCGGCGACCCGATTCCGTCGCCACAGGTCAGACGGTTCGCCCTCATCTGCCGTGTTCAGTTCGTCGGGGCGACGGTGAAAACCTGGCCGCCAGGAATCATGAAGTAATACGGATGGTCCGGGTGCTTGACCTCGGTAAGTCCCGCCCCGAGCGCGGCCCGGAGCACGGCGGCCGGATCGTCGGCGCGCAACTCAAGCCAGGCACCCAGACGCGGCCGCTCATCATCGGGTGCTTCGTCGGTGAACTCAACGCTGAGATGTCCGCCACCGGGAAAGCTGACCACGAGCATCGGCTGATCGATGCCAGGGAAATCAACGGTCCGTACCGGGCAGCCCAGAACCATCTCGAAGCACCGAGCAGTTCCTCGCGCCGGTGCGGGCCCGCGCGAAAAATGCACATTGCCGCCGAGAGCGATCACGACGTAACTGGCCCCTTCTGCTGGCCTCCGGAGCCATCCGCAGAACGCTGTCCCCAGGCGTCAATCCTCTCACAGGGCCAGATCACGACGCTCGTCATGCCGCTGCGGGGGTGTTGAATCGAGGCGGATCGGTTCATCGCTCGTGACGTCGTTCGATTGCAGGTGCCCTAAGCAAGGAAGTCGCGCAGGGCGGCGCTGACTAGGTCCGGTGCTTCTTCGGGCAGGAAGTGGCCGGTGGGCAGCGCGTGGCCGCGGACGTCGGTGGCGTACTGGCGCCAGACGGCGAGCGGGTCGTAACCGCGGCCGACGAATCCCTGTGTCCCCCACAGCACCAGGACCGGGCAGCCGACCCGCTGCCCGGCGGCAAAGCTCTCCTCGTCGTGCACCAGGTCGATGCCCGCTGCCGAGCGGTAGTCCGCGCACGAGCCGGCGATCGTCCCCGGGTCACCGAAGCAGCGGATGTAGTCGGCCATTACCTGCGGATCGATGCTGGCGCCCTCTCCCAGCAGCGGTCCGGTCAGGGACCGGACCCAGTAGCCCGGGTCGGCGGCGATCATGTGCTCGGGCACGCCGTTAGCGACCGCGAGGAAGAACCAGTGGTAATACGCCGTGGCCATGGCCCGTGTCACGTGGCCCAGGACATGGCGGGTCGGCACGATGTCCAGCACGGCCAGCCTGGTGACGGCGTCCGGGTGGTCCAGCGCCAGCCGGTGCGCGACCCGGGCGCCGCGGTCGTGCGCGGCCAGCTGGAACGGCCCGAAGCCGAGCTGGCGCATCAGCCCGGCCTGGTCGCGGGCCATGAGCCGCTTGGAGTACACCAGCCCGGCGGCATCCGGGGCGGGCTTGCCGGAATCGCCGTAGCCGCGCAGGTCGGCCAGCACGACCGTATGGTCCCGGGCCAGGACCGGAGCCACCTGGCGCCACATCAGATGGTTCTCCGGATAGCCGTGCAACAGCAGCAACGGCGCGCCCGACCCGGCCACGGCACAGTTGACCGTCACGCCCTCCACGTCCACGCGCCGGTACTCAAAGCCAGCCACCCGCAACGCAGAGGCTTCCGTGCTGGCACCCGGTACGCTCATGGCCTTCGCTCCTTCCGCAGTGGGGACATGCCCGGATCTCATGGCGTCAGGCCCGTGAGGACATCATCCCGCAGCAGGTCCCGGTATCCGCCGCGTGGCCTGCGACCGGCGCAAGGCGGCACCTGCGCACCGGGCGCAGACCAGGTCCTCGAGCCCGCGTTGCTGCACCCTGCACGGCGCAGGCGTCGGTGTGGGCGCGCCGGACGAGCGCGTATCGCATTACAGTTTGCTGGGTGGCAGGTGATCAGTCTGGGCGGGTGGACAGCTGGATCTGGTCGGTGCGGCTGGCCAGGACCCGTTCGGCTGCGTCCGGTGCCTGCCGGGCCGGGCACGTCCGGGTCAACGGGGTGCGAGTCAAGCCCGCGCATACCGTACGGGCCGGCGATGAGGTGCGGTTGCGCGGCGAAGGACGTGAACGCGTCGTGGTCATCCAGCAGGTCATCACCAAGCGTGTCGGCGCATCCGAGGCCGCCGCATGCTATATCGACAACAGCCCTCCCCCTCCGCCCCGCGAGGAGGCTGTCCCGGTGGCTGCCCGCGACCGCGGCGCGGGCCGTCCGACCAAACGCGAGCGCCGGAGCATCGATAAGCTGCTCGGGCGGCCGGCCCGCTGAGCCCGGTTCGGCCATCACGAACGGGGAGCCTGCAAGTCAGCGACAAAGTGACTCCATCAAGGCTGTACGCATTGCGTTAGGGGCGGGCGACATGGTGAGCGAGGCAAAGGCCTGGCTAGGCTTGGGAGGTGGCGCACTACAGTCGGCTGTCCAAGGTCGTCATTGATGTCCCGTCTGACGGCAATGACCGCGAGCTTGCGTTCTGGAGCGCGGCCGCCGGCCTGCTGCTGACCAGGTTTGAAAGGCACCCCGAATACCACGGAGCTGCGGTGCATGGCCAGGAATTCTGATTGCTCGTCCAGCGGCTGGACCAAGGGCCAGCCAGGATGCACATCGATATCCACACTGACAACCTGCCCGGCGAGATAGCCAGGCTGGAGGAACTCGGCGCCGAGCGGGTTCAGCAGGTGCACTCCTGGCAGGTGATGCGCGATCCTGCGGGAATGCTGTTCTGCGTTATCCCCGAAGCGCCCGGTGCGCTTAACGACGACAACGCGAGACGCTGGGACTGACTCATCGCACCATGCGGCGACCCACGAGCCTATCCAGGCTGCCGGCGGCCCGGACGCCGTCCCGGTTAGCTATTCTCGGCAGTGGCCGCGGAGCGGGGGGATGTTCACGCCGAAGACCGGCAGGACGATTTCGGCCTGGGGGACGGCCGCGGCGCGGCTCCCGGCAGTGACAACGCGAGTGATCAGATGTTCGCCTGAAGTGGCCGCTGGATCGGCTGACTGTGTGTTCATATGCCAGGGTTCTGCCTAATGACCGCGTCGGCGCGGATGTCCCGGCGACCGGAGACGCCTGCGGCTGGCGGCAGGTCCGCGCGGCCCTGACGCCGCCATGGCTGGCGGCGTCAGCCGGGTGGCCGGGCGGCTGCCACCAGGGGGACGTGATGACCCGGTAGGCCGTACCAAGTCCGCCAATCTAGCTGCCGCACGGACACGTCAGTGCAGCCGGCGTCCCGCAGCACGGCGGCGTAGCGGTCCGCGCCTTCATCGACGATGCGCAGCCGACCGCCGGGCCGCAGGACCCGCGCCGCCTCGCGCAGCGCCTGTGCCCGGCCGCCGGCTTCCCGGATGTTGCTGAGCGCCAGGCTGCTGACCACCAGGTCGAACGACGCGGTCGCGAACGGTAGGTCACGCGCGTCCGCGTCGACAATCTCCACCCGGTCGCGCACGCCCTCGGCCGCCGCGTTGCGCTCTGCGGCGGCGCGGCTGTTGCCGCTCTGGTCGCGACGGCGCCATACGTCCGCTCCCACCGCCCGGCCTGCGGGCAGCCGCCGGGCCGCCAGCATCAGCACCGCGCCGCGGCCGCATCCCACGTCCAGCACGTGCTCATCGCCCCGAAGGCCCAGCTCGTCCAGCAGCTGCGCCCAGATCGCGCGCTTGCCCGGCCCGGTGGAGTACAGGTAACTCGCCGCTGATCCCGCCACCACCACACCGCCCACGTCGGCCAGCGCGGCCACGGTCGGCCTGCGATGGCGCACCGCCCAGGCCACGGTGCCCGCCAGCCCTACCTCGATCACGCCGAACACCGCCAGCCCGGCGAACCCGCCGTCGATGCCGTACCTGCCCCGCTGGCCGACGCGAGCACCGCGTTCTCCGGCCGAGACCTCCGCGACTGGCTCCACGCCACCAGTCTGACAGCAACTCTGCTGGCTCGGCGAAAGGCGTCACGATCAAGGCCGCGTGCTGGCCGCCGCAACGCAGAGGCATAAAGTCCTGCTAGCGCGCGGCTGACACCTCACTGCCCGTGTCATCAAGGACCTTCGCGATTTCGGCCTATCCTCAGGCCCGCTCGCGGGCATCCTCGCCGTCGGCGCCGTGGCCGAATGGGTGACCGGCATCCACGGCGGGGCCATTCTCTGCTTCGTCTTGACTGTCGGCACCGGATGGTATGACTACCGGGTCTGGACGTTCAAGGCCCGGCGGCTCTGGTTCATCTGACGGGCTGGAACCGGCGGCGAGGCGGCGGGCCCGGACCCCGCATCGGCGTGGCGGACCTCCACCAGCCAGCAGAGCTAGCATGGTATCACTCGTGATACCATGTTGGCATGGCGATGACACTGAGGCTCGCAGACGACGAGACCGAGGCGCTGCGGCGGCGCGCCGAGCTGGAGCACAAGTCCATGCAGGAGGTGGCCCGGCAGGCGATCCGCGAGTACGTGGAGAACCACAGCCGCGCTGAGCTGCTCGACCAGGTACTCGACGCGGAGCTGCCCCGCTACGCTGAGGCCCTGGAGCGCCTCGGCCAGTGATCTACCTGACCCTGCCCGAGCTCCTGCACATCGCCGGGCGCGTCCTCGGGCCGGACTACGCCGTGCGCGACTACGGCCTGCTCGATGCCGCCCTTGCCCGCCCCCGGGCCACCGCATTCGGCCAGGACGCCTACCCGGACCTGGACGCCAAGGCCGCCGCGCAGATGCACTCCATCGCCCGCAACCACGCCCTCATCGACGGCAACAAGCGGCTCTCGCTGGCCGCCGTCATCGCCTTCTACGGACTCAACGGCCGGCGCCTTACCCTCACCAACGACGCCGCCTACGACCTGGTAATCAGCGTAGCCTCCGGGCAACTCGACACGGTCGAGGAGATCGCGGCCGCCCTGCGGCCTGCTACCAGGCCCCGCGGCTAGGCCGCCAGCCGAAACGTTTTCCGACCCAGAGCGGTCATCGCCGGGGCACTCAACTTCTCCTGGAGCGTGACCCCTGCCGGTTCCGTGCCCGCGCGTCGCGTGAGGTGCCACCGTCTTTTGTTCAGCCCGGCTTGCGGGCCATTATCACCTCGGTGTCGCCCGGCCAGTCCCACAAGGTGCCTTCAGCAGAACGGCTCGCGAGCAGCGTGCGCACCTCGCCGGCGAAGTCGTCAAGACGATCACCAAATAGGTGCGGGGCCGAGGAGGAGAGGGACAAGTAACCGGACAGGACGCTCTCGCTATCTCGCAGCAGATCGGGGATGCCGGGGACGAAGAGCTGCCGGGGACACCGAAGCGAGTCCGCGCCAGCACATCCTCGAAACGGTGAGTTCGTTCCTGGGCGACGCCCTGGCCGGCCCGGCGCGTAGATCCGAGATATTTCCCCACCAGGCCGCAGCCGGCAGCCAGAACTGACCTTCTGAGCCGCGGTCGCCTGCCGCCTTGCCGAGCCAGACCGACGTGGTATGACTGAGCACTATGTCGCTGTGCCTGCTCGCTGAGGAACCTTCAGCCGGGCCGTGGCACACAGAGCGCCCGGCCGTCGTCGTGGCCGAGATGATGCGCCTGGGACATGACAGGGGCGCTGATTGTCGTCCTGTGGTGCTGGCTATCGACGGGCGCAGTTCTGGCGGCAAGACCACACTGGCAGGACGGCTGCAGAACGTCGTGGCGGCCTCGGCCATCGTGCATACCGACGACATCGCCTGGTGGTACTCCCGGTTCGGCTGGGCCGAGCTGTTGATCAACGGTGTCCTCATCCCGGCGCGCTCCGGCAAGCCCGTGTCCTACCGGCCGCCGCCCTGGGACGAGCGGAAGCGACAAGGCGCGATCGAGGTACCTGTGGACTGCCCGCTGCTGATCGTCGAGGGCGTCGGTGCGGCCCGAAGGGAATGCGCGCACCTGATCGACGCGGCCATCTGGGTCCAGTCCGATGAACGGGAGACCGAGCGCCGCAACCTCGCCCGTGTGGGACAGCCCGACGGACTGTCAACCGAACAAGACCACCGCGAATGGATGGCCGAAGAGATCCCCTTCCAAACCAGCCAGCGACCCTGGGAACGCGCCGACCTCATCTTCTGCGGGACACCGCAGATTCCCTTCGACCCTGCTACCGAACTCGTCATCGCATCCCCCATAGCCCACTCCGGCTAACGCGAAGCGCGATCTGTGCGGCCGTTGCCCCAGATGACGGTGGCGCACGGCCCGCCCGTAAGATGCGGCAAGCCGATTGCAGGGGCGCGGACCGAGAACGTCAGGCGCCAAAGGACAGAGAACTCACTGCGAACCGGCGCACGGTTCCTGCCCGGGCTGGAATGGTGCCGCTGCCCCTGCTGCGAACCGTCCGCGCAATCCAGGCGGGGGACTGACCAGCGGTGGGACCAGAGCCAGCCAGTACATGTCCGTCGCCACGCCGGTCCAGGCATGCCCGGCCAGTTCCGCCGCCCCATCAGCGCCGGTGAGCCCGGTAGCCCAGGCGTGATCAGGCAACGGCGCTGCGGCGGAGCAGTCGTTCCCGGTCAGGTCGTACACAGTGCCCGGCCTGCCTCCGGCGATGACGGCGGACACGGTGAATTGCGCACGGTCCGCGCCGGGCTCAGCGGCGGCGGTGATGACCACCATGCCGGTGACGGTCCCCCCGGCCGGAAGCCGCAGCGCGACGCTGGTCATCTCGGGCAGCAGCGGGGACGCAGGCCGGCTAGCGGCTGATGGCGTGCCCTGCCGTGCCCTGCCGTCCTCGGAGCGATAGTGCAGGGCGAGAGCAGCCGCGCCGGCCAGCGCTGCTGTCTCCGCGATGATGAGCAGCCAGGTAAGGCTGCCCAGCCGCAGCTGACGACCAGACGGCTCGCGTCCTGCCGTGATGACATCATCGTGCGCTTGACCGGCCATCCCATCATTGGAGGTGCTTGTCCGTGGTGGTGTCAACCAAGCCCCGCCGCCCGCCGCCGTAGTAACCGAGGGGCTCGCCACCATCGAAGAAAGGCGGGTAGCGGTTGCCTGGCTGCGCGGGCCCGCTCCTGGCCCAGTCGGTGCACTGTTGGCTGATCCAGCATTGCCCGTCCGGGCCAGGAGCGTACCGTTACGCCGGTATCTGGTTTGCGCCTGTTTCCAGGCGAGTCACTTCACGCCCCGCCGACGTTACTTCAGGCCCTCCTGGGAGAGGAACCCGCTGGCCACCTGCGTGTAGCTGGCGTGGTCGATGATCAGGGCCTTGTCCATCTGCAGCAGCGCGTTGGTGGTCAGCACCGCGGAGATCGCGTTGAGCGTGCTCACGATGGTGGAGTTGACGCCCTTCTTGTACACGAGGGGGGTCACGTTCTGCGCGGCGAAGTCGTTCTTCGGGTCGGCCAGCGAGACGAAGTGGTCGGTGATGATCTGCGGAGTGGTGGTGAAGACGTCCGCGGCCTGCACCTTGCCACCCTGCAACGCGGTGATGGTGATCGGCCCGGACTCGTCAAGCGGCTGGAAGGACTTGAAGGTCAGCCCGTAGATCTTCTTCAGGCCTGGCACCCCGTCGGCCCGCGTCTGGAACTCGGACGGGCCGCCGATGACGAAGTCCTTCGCGACCGAGGCCAGGTCGGAGATGGACGTGAGGTGGTACTTGGTGGCGGTCGCCTGGGTGACCGTGAGCGAGTCCTTGTCCTGCGCGGGCGCCGAGTTGAGGATCTCCAGCGCGCTCGGCAGCTTGGCCGTCAGTGCCGCGTTGACCGCCGCGGTGCTGGAAGCGGTGCTGGTCGGGTCCACGGACGTGGTCAGCAGCGCCCCGTTGTAATCGGGGATGATCGTGATCGCGCCCTTTTCGATTTCGGGGTAGTACACCTCGCGGGCCCCGATGTTGAACTTGGACGTGACCTTGATGCCCTTGCCCTGGAGGGCGTCGACGTAGATCTGGGCGATCAGCTCGTCCTCGGGGAAGTTCGCCGAACCGACGACGACGGAGCCGGTGGCCGAGGGCGTCAGCGGGTTGGATGAGGAACTGGACTTGCTGCTACTGCTACTGGCGGCACTGCTACTGCTGCTACTACTGCACGCGGCGGCGGTAAGGCAGGCGAGGGCCGTGACCGCGACCGCGGCCGTTCTTATCGTGGTCCTTTTCGGCGCCGGTGCTGCCGCGCGCCGAGACGAGTTATTACGCATAAGGGTCTTCCCTTCAATTCTGGACGGAAAAGACGTTATCAAGAAGTTTGCGTCTGACGGCGCAGACCCACCGGAACGATGAGCCACCTGAGCAGCGTGAAGAGCGCCTGGATGGCGAGCGCGAGCAGGACGATGACGGCGGCGCCCCCGGCTACCACGTTGTACTCGTCCCGGGCCAGGCCATCGATAATGTACCGGCCCAGGCCGCCGAGGCCGATGTAGGCCGCGATGGTGGCCGTCGCGACGACCTGGATCGCGGAGATGCGCAGGCCCAGCAGGATGAGCGGCGTCGCGACCGGTATCTCGACCTTGCGCAGGACCTGCCATTCGGTCATGCCCATCCCGCGGGCCGCGTCGGTCAGGTTAGGATCCACCCCGAGCACGCCCTCGTAGGTATTGACCAGGATGGGCGGGATGGCCAGGGCCACCAGCGGGACGAGCCATGACGCCGACGACCCGGAGGTCAGCACGAAGATCAGCACAAGCAGGCCGAGGGTGGGCAGCGCGCGGCCAAAGTTCGCCACGGTGACGACGACGAAGCCGCCACGCCGCAGGTGACCCATCGCCAGGCCCGCCGGTAGCGCGATGATCAGGGCGATACCCAGCGCGATGCCTGTGTACTCGAGATGCTGAACGAGCCGCACGGGTATGCCGTCGCCGCCGTGCCATTGCTGGGTCGCGGTCAGCCATTGCCAGGCGATCTGGAAGTAACTCATGGCGCGCCTCCGGCACGACAGCTCATGGCGCGCCTCCGGCACGGCAAACTCATGGCGCGCCTCCGGCACTGGAGCCCCGCCAGGTAGCGGTGAGGAGCCGGCTGCCGGGGCGGACCGTGCGCCTGACCTCCCAGGGGGTCAGCCAGCGGCGCAGGAGCACAAGGATGCTGTCGGCGAGCAGGGCCAGGACGATGATGAGAATAAACGCGGTGTAGATCTCGGTCGGGAAGTCTCGCTGCTCTCCGTCGATGAAAAAGTAGCCGAGGCCGCCGATGCCGATCAGCTGGCCGACACTGACCAGGCTGATACTGGAGACGGTGGCGACCCGCAGGCCCGCGATGATGACCGGCACCGCCAGCGGCAGCTCGACCTGGATGACGCGGCGCAGCGAGCCGAAGCCCATCGCGTCTGCGGCCTGGCGCACCGGCGGCGGCACGGACCGCAGGCCGTCGACCACGTTCGGGATCAGGACCGACAGCGAGAACAGGGTAAGCGGGATGATCACCGTCCAGTCGGTCAGGCCGGTGTAGTCGATCAGAACGAGATACAGCGCCAGCGAGGGCATCGCGTAGAAGATGCTCGTCAGGCTGAGGACGAGCGGCCAGGTCCAGCGGTAGCGCACGCACATGACGCCGACCGGGACGGCCACGATGACGCCGAACAGGACCGGCAGCAGGGCCAGGTACAGGTGCTGACCCAGATAGTGCGCGAGCAGCGCGCGGTTGTCCCAGGCCCAGCTCATGACGGACGGGCGCCTTGGCCGTCGGCGGTCTCGTCCCCGGCCTGGACCGCGGCGCGGAGCCGTTCGTAGGAAGTGATCCCCACGACAGAGCCCTGGTCGTCCACGCCGACCGCGAGCCCGGTGGGCGACAGGATGGTCGCATCCAGCGCCGCGCGCAGTGAATCCTGCTCCACCCGGAACGTATGGCCGTAGCGGGTCAGCGTTAGCTGTTGGAGTGGCTCCGGCCCGTCGTGGGTTTCGAGCTCCGACAAGGCGGCCCAGCCGCGTGGCAGCCGATGTTCGTCGGTGACCAGGACCCACGACTCACCGGCCCGCTTGGCGGCCTGGCGGGCCTGCTCGACCGTGGCGTCCTCGCTGAGCACGGTCTCGGTCTGGAGGTCGAGTCCGGCCGCGGGGAAGAAGCCCAGCCGGCGGATCCCGCGGTCGAAACCGAGGAACTCCTCCACATAGTCGTCGACCGGGGAGCCGAGAAGGTGCTCGGGCTTATCGACCTGGGCAATCTTCCCGTGGGGGTAGAACACGGCGACCTGGTCCCCGACCTTGATCGCCTCCTCCACGTCGTGCGTGACGAGCACCACCGTCTTGTGCAGCTCGGCCTGCAGCCGGATGAGCTCATCTTGCAAAGAGGCCCGGACAATGGGGTCGACCGCGCTGAACGGCTCGTCCATGAGCAGGATGGGCGGGTCGGCGGCGAGCGCCCGGGCGACCCCGACCCGCTGCTGCTGACCGCCGGACAGCTGGTAGGGGTAACGACGCGCCATCGCCTGATCCAGGCCGACCAGGTCCATCAGCTCCCGGGCCCGGTTCCTGGCCTTGGCCTTGGGCCATCCGTTCAGCAGCGGCACGGTGGCGATATTGTCCTCGATCGTGCGGTGCGGGAACAGGCCGCTCTGCTGGATGACGTAGCCGATCCCCCGGCGCAGCTGAGCAGCCTTGGTCTGCGCGACGTCGCGGCCGTCGAGCAGGATCCGTCCCTCGGACGGGTCGATCAGCCGGTTGATCATGCGCAGCGTCGTCGTCTTGCCGCAGCCGCTCGGCCCGACCAGCACCATGGTCTGACCGTCCGGGATCTCGACGTTCAGATCGTCGACCGCGATCGTTCCCCCGGGGTACCGCTTGGTCACGCCCTCGAAGGTGATCAAAGCGTGCCCTCACTGGTCGTCGGTGGCTGGTCGTCTCCGGTCATCTATGCTCGTCGTCTGCCCTCTCCGCGAGGGTTCACACACGACGGCGGTGAGTTACCCGCCGACCGGGACGGTAACCCATCTCCCTCGGACCACGGGCGCCGCCGTAGCATATATTCGGCGCCTGCGGGCACAGGTGTACCGTCAATGCTGCGCTGAGCACCCACCCCAGAGCGGCCGACCTGACCGAGCCCGCTCTTCACCCGGTCCAAGTCAACGTGGCGCCGAGCCGTGCGGGCACCTACCTCCGCAGTATAACACCAGGCCTGGGGAAAGTCAATATTTCCGACTAATTTAATCGACTTTGGTCTCTGGACGGAATCGCCGGCTGGACGCGGCCGGTGCCAGTGACGGCTACCTGGATCGTCCGGGATACCTCCGGTGATGTGGCCTCCGCATATCACTCGTCGTCCCAGGATCACGGAACCGGATAGCCGTGGAAGTAGCGCCGGCCCGCCTCATAGTAGTCACGGTTCGCTGACCACCAGCTCTGCCATTTCCTGATGGCCCCAGACAACGGAAGCCGACGGCCGAAGTCCTGCCCGGTCCAGTCGCTGAGCGCGTTGAGTATCGCGTCAGGCACGACGTCATGTCGCCGTGCTTCGAGCGGGCCGATGAACGCGCCGGGGCTGGCGGGTTCCGCCATGAAGTACACGCGCTCGGGGTCGAATCGACCGGACTGTTCGTGCCACCAGTCCATAACCCTGGCCGGCTCCTGCGGGTCAGCATGATCGTGCTCGTCCTCGTCGGCGAGCAGTCTGGTCACCCCGCGTCCGAGCAGGCGGTACAACGCCGCACGGGCGTCATTCCGGCGCTCGCGATCCGGGTCGCCCAGCGCCTCGGCGAGGACAGGCACAACCGCGGGCCGCCCGATGCCTACCAGGGCGAAGATCGCTTGATTCCTGTTGGCAGAAACCGGGTCGTGCCGGGCCATGTCGGCGACCGCCTCCATCGCCTGGTGGGATCCGGTCCGTCCGCTCAGCCAGGCGGCCCTGATCCTGACATCGTCGTTCTCGCTGCGCAATCCTTCGATCAGCGCGGGCAGGCCACTGAAATCCCCCGACTCAGCCAGCCCGAACGCATCGTCAAGCTGCTGTTTTTCTGAGCTTTGGCGCTGGCGATGTCCTGCATCCTGGTCTCGGTATAGCCGCGTTGGTCGAACAGCTCGGTGGCCGTGTCCAGGATGGACTTGACCATGAGCGCGTTGCGCGTCTTCGTCTCGGCCAACCGGCCCTCCTCGCGCGGCCGGGCCCGGCCACGTCCCGCTGAAGCTAGGAGATACAGGCTAGCGCAGCGCCGCATCCGGGCCGGCTTCGCCTGACGTGAGAGTCAAGGAGTTGACCCAGCAGACCATCATCAGCCGTGGGCGGTGGCAAGAGTACGGTCTTGCCCTGTGAAGTTCAGGCCGGACGCGGCACCATAAGGCGGAAGCAAAGTGAGGTGTAGACGGGGTCGCACTGTCCTGATTGAATGAGGGTGAGCATCGACCGACGCAGCCTACTGCCCGGCGAGGACTGGAATAGCCGGATTCCGGCTGCGCATAAGCAAAGCGCCGTGACGTTGGTGCTGATCTCTTCGAGCACGGACAGTGCCTATTATCAGCAGGAAGAGATAGCCGCGGCGATTGACTGGTCTCGTCATGACCCTGCGTCGCATCAGCTTCTGGAACTCAAGATGCCGGACCGACGAACGTCGGTCCGCCGAATGGGGTAACAACCTCCTCCGCGACGTGCTGAGTATCAGCTGGCTTTGTTTTAGTGGCAGAGGAATAACGGAAGCGCCGACTCCCGGAAATTCAGGCGGCATCCCATCTCGGGTGTTCTTCGTAAAGAATCTTCCCCTGTCCAGCATTAGCTGCCGCATCGAGGATCTCGGAGCTCCGGAGGATGATATCGTCCTGGGCTAACGCCTTCGGCGCGGCTGGCTCGGCGCGCGAGGACAAGCCGGCACTGCGGGCTGCCGTCCTCGCGTCGGCCTAGAGCCGTCAAGGGAACTGTCGTCACGGTGAATCCGGATGCTGTCAGGTCGTTGCGGACCGCGGACAGCGGGCAGGTGCGGTAGTACATGACGAACGGGGGCCGCCACACGGCATTGCGGACCCGCATGGCCAGGTCGAAACCGAGCAGGGCCCAGTACCAGCGTGAGGTGACGGGCTGCGGCGCGCCGACCGGGAAAGCGAAAAGCCCGCCGGGCCGCAGCGCGCGGTACACGCCGGCGAACAGCGCGGGCCGTTCGGCCGGCCGGAAGTGCCCGAACGCTCCGAAACTGACCGCCAGGTCGAAGGCCCCGGCGAAGGGCAGGGCCCGGACGTCAGCCCGTACCCACCCGGTGCCGGGGTGTGCCCGGCGCGCCTGCGCGAGCATGCCAGCGCTGAAGTCGACGCCCATGATCCGTTCTTGGCACAGGGATTCCAGGACCCGGATGCCCGCGCCGGTTCCGCAGCACACGTCCAGTCCCCGGCCGAACGGGCCGAGCGGGCGCAGCGCGCCGGCGGTCGCGTCGAGCAGGCCATCGGGGGTGCGAAAAGGCGTGTGGTCGAACTTCGGGGCCAGCAGGTCGTAGCCGCCCTCGACCGAGGACAGCGCCTGCATCGCCAGTTCACGCAGAGACGGGCCTTCGGGCGAGAACATCGCCCAAGGGTACTTCCCCGATGTCAGGCAGGCCGCCAGCGCCGGGATCACCCACCCGTACCGAGGCCCAGGCGCAGATCAACACGACCAGGATGACCGCTACGGACCCACGGCCAGTGACCATGCGTTCAGTCCGCGCCGGGCCAAGAAGGTCTCGAAACTGGTCCGCTGTTCAGCGGTGGCCCGCTGCGCCGCGTGGCGCCGTCCCGCATCGGCCAGGCTGGGCCGCACCACGTTGACGGCCCCGCCCAGCGTCGGGTCGGGTGCCGCCGCCAGTCCATCGGCCCGGGCGAGGCGCCGGTTGAACTCGTCCTGGGATGGTCCCAAGGCCGGCATAACCCACAGGGGGCCGTCCACGCCCAGCTGGTAGGAGCAGTAACTGCCACCCCAGGGCTGCGCCGCGGCGCGAACGTCGGCGGCGAGCCTGGTGCTGTCCCGTTCCGCCGGCACGGCGTCGCCGCCGAGGGCGGCGCTGAACGCCCGGTGTCCCTGGGCGACGACGGGATGCCCCTGACGTGCCGGCGACTCGTGGTTCTCGGTCCTGCCGTGTTCGGCATAGAAGGCGTGCAGGTGAGCGTGCTGCACGTCCTGCCGGGGATTCCTGGTGATCGCCATGTCGGTGCCGCGGCCGGCGAGGATCCCGTTCGCGAGGTCCGTGTCACGCAGGTAGTCGAGGTTCGGTGCGCTGTCATTGGCGCAGAACACCACATGTCCGTCGTCCAGGCTGCGGTACCACGCGGCGACCAGGGTCATCGCCGTACGACAAGCCGCCAGTTCCGCAGCCGTGGCCGACGACCATCCGTCGCGATGGCTGCGGGGCACCATGAGCACGTGGGGCCGTGCCGCCCGCCGGGGACCGTTCGCCAGCATGAAGGGGTTGCGATCCAGGACCAGATCCACCAGCGCGGTACCGTCGGGCGCGGTAACCGTCCCCAGATAGCTGGGCAGACCGGGGACATCGGCGAACACGTCCACCGGCCGGAACCGGCGTGAGAATTCCCCCGCCGGCACCACGCCCTGGACGCTCCCGGTCGCCTGGTCGACCAGTACCCAGCTCCCGGCTCCGGCGGTGCCACCCGGCCACAAGTACCCGCTGGCCGTAAGGACGCCATCACTGTACGTCCACATTTTGCGCATCTCGACCTGGGTGAACGGGGAGCGCGAGCGCTCTGGGTGATCGACCACGCCTCCCATGTTCGACCCTCCTGGCAGACGGCGGAAGACCAGGCGGCGGCCCTGCCACCGGGCAACTCCGCCGGGACCCGCGGTCCCCGTGTGACGGGACAGTACCTGCCGGGCCCGTGGTGCGGCGGCCGGGGCAAAGATCGTGGTGGATCCGGGCTGCATGGAGTATTTGGTGCATCCCCGTGCACCGGATCCACCACCAAGCCCGGATCCACCACGCAAATCCCGGCCAGGACGCCGGGAACGGGCGGCGGGCGGGACAGCCGGGACCACAGCGGCCAGCGGGACGCCGGGGAGCGTCACCTTGACGCTAAGGAGCGTCATAGTCGGCGGGCGCGTCCAGGCCCTGGGCCGTGGTCAGGTGATGCTGGAGGGACCCGACGAGGTCGCCGGTGTCCGGCGGGGCGGCCCACGGCAGGGCGAGCGAGGTAAGGCTGGCCAGGCCGCGGTGCAGCAGGTCGGCATCGGTCCCCGGGATGAACGGCGGTGCGGTCGCGGTCCGGGTGACCTGGAGGTGATCGGTCATCCACCGCAGGCCTATCTCGACGATGCCGGCCGGCCCCAGGGTGGCGTCGCCTATCCCGGCCAACCGCTGCAGAGTCACACTGGGAACGTTCACGTTGAGCGCGAAGGCCGGGCGGCTCCGGACGGTCAGGTCGGCGGCGATCCAGGCTGCCAGCTCCGCGGCCGTATCATATCCGGTGGCCGAGTCGCTGGCGGTGCTGACCGCGACGCCGGCGATGCCCATCGCGGCCGCGGTCAGAGCCGCGCCGACGGTGCCGGAATGGATGATGATCCGGCCGGTATTGTGCCCGGGATTGATCCCCGACATCACCAGGTCGGGCACCGGGCCGAACGCTCCGCCACAGGCGGCGCGCACCGCCGCCGCGGGCGGGCCGTCGATGGCGTGCGCCCGGATGCCGTCCCACCCCGCCGCTGGCTCGTCATCGACCGTGATCGTGGCTTGGTTCGCGACGACGCCCAGGCTGGCGGAGCTCCCGCTGCGTTCCCGGGCCGGCGCGACCACCACGACGTCGTGACCGTCGCGCCGGAGCCTGCGGGCCAGCACGCGCAGCCCGCCGCGTCCGATCCCGTCATCATTGGTGACCAGGATCCTCACGATGCGAATCTACTCACGACCGAATAGCTCGCCGAGCCCGGGGACCGAGGCGGGATCCGGCTCGAAGCCGAACGGCAGGTACCACGCGCTCTCCATGGTGACCAGCGGATCAATCATCCGAACGACGCTGGCCTCGATCCGCCGCCGGACATCGTCGGGGGCCTGACGGGACTCGCGGATCGTCCCGCGGACTGCCGCCCACAAGACCTTCGACGCGGCCCGCAGGTCGCCCGTCTGCGCGTCCTCGTCGCGGATGACGTCCTCGGCCGTGTGCAGCGCGGCCTGAAGCCGGAGATCCGCCTGGTCGCAGACCAGCTTCGCGTCGTCGGCCAGCGCCTGCGCGACGTTGATCTGGTGGCTGAGCTCGTACCGGTGCCTGGCATGGAGGTCGTAGAGCCGGACGCGGAGAAAGTCCAGGAAGTCGATCGTCAGCCGCAGTTGCTCGACGGCCTGGGCGTCGCCGGGGTCGACGGCCGGCGCGACGGTGAACCGGAGTGCCTTGATGGCCGCCCGCAGCGTGTTCTCACTGTGGTCAATCATTTTCTGTCTGCCTCAGCAGCGTGATGAGATGCCGGGAGATGACAGGAACCATCCCCTCCACCCGGGTCAGCAAGATGTCCTGATGAGACTTTCCCAGCCGGGCGATGCGGTAGTTGGAGGCCATCGTGGAGACGATGATCACGAAACAGCACAGCACCTGGTAGTACCGGAGTCGTTCGGTATCAACAGACAGCCCGGACACCTCCGAGTAGCGCTCGAAGAACTCATCAAGCGGCACAAGCCCGCAGACGTAGTAGCGGCCGTGCCGGTCGTAGTGCCCCATCGTGGGCAGGGTTATCCAGGCCAGGTCCCGGTGCCGGTCGCCGAGGTGGCCCCGCTCCCAGTCGAGCCAGGCGTTGATCTGGCCGGTGTCTTCGTCGAACAGGAAGTTCCCGCTCCGGTAGTCGCCGTGGACCACGCTCAGCACGTCCAGCGCGGGCAGGTTCCGCAGCAGCCAGCTGGCGGCCACCTCCATCAGGGGCGAGTCCTCGCCCCGGTCCTCCTCCCAGGTGCGCAGCGCGTGGTTCAAGGCCCACTGGGCCGCCTGCGTCGTCCCGGTCTCGGGCACGTCGAGCGTGCCGAACGAACGGCCGGAGACGTCCATCGCATGGATGCGCGCCAGGTGCTCGATGTACTGCGGGGCCAGCAGGCGGCGGTACTCCGGCCCGAAGTCCGTCCCGAGCCCGCTGATCTTCCCGGTCTGGGTCAGCCGCGGCTTGGTCACGCCCGGGGCGAAGGCGTAGATCATGGCGGGCTCGGGGAACCAGGTACCCTCCGCGTCGAGGAAGAAGGTCCCGGGCACCGGGATGACCCCGTTCACCAGGCCAAGCAGCTCGAACTCGCGGGCTCGGCTGGTGGCGTTCGACCCCTCGGAGGGATCCATCCGCAGCACCAGCCGGTCACTGCGGCGTTCGTTCCCTGGCGGCTGCCAGTCCAGGGTGAACCCGATCTGGATCTTCGACACGCCCCCGGTGAACCAGCGAAGCTCGCTCGTGCGGAAGTCAGCGCCGCCCAGCTCATGGGCCAGGAAAGCATCGAGATAGCCGGCCATGTCGGGCAGTGACGGGCGCTGATAAGGCGGTCCGGCGCGGTGGCTCAGCTTGCGGGTGAGTATCTTGTCCACCTCGCGCTCGGTCGGGAACTTGGCCCGCAGCGCGGCGATGAAATCTGGCCCGGGGTTATCCTGGATATCGAAATCCAGGCCCCAGGTCAGGTCTGGCCCGGTCACTGTCCGGCATCCTTGTGACGGCCGTGCCAGGACATGCGCTCGGCCAGGTAGTCCAAGCCGAAAATATCCGCCATCTCACCGTAGCCGATCCGGTCTCCCCAGTGATAGCGGAATACTCCCTGGTAGCTCACATGGCAGGGATTGAAGCTGTACCAAGGATGGCTGGAGATCGCCGTACCGTAGAATTCGTAAATCTTCCCGCGGATATCCGTGGCCTTGATTTTATTATTGATGGCCAGCATCTGGGTATGGGTGGCGGTGATGTCCGCGGCCACCACGGGATGAACCTCGCCGTGCTCCACGACGAAGCCGAATCGCAGCTTCTCGTAGCGGACCTCCCCGTCGGTGATCGTGAGCAGGACGGCGAGGTGCATGGCGAGTTCGGGGCCGAAGTTCACCGACACCCAGGCCACGGACCTGGTTCCGGTCTCCGCGCGGGGGCCCCAGCTATGGTCCATTCCGTCGTAGCAGTCGACCGTATAGTGGCGGCCGCGGAGCGTAAGCTCCCCGGTGATATGCCCCTTGGCCTCGAAATGCCCGTTCTCCCAGGCGTCGCCCTTGCGGGCGTCGGCCGCGGCGCGGTCCGGCGCGAGCAGCGGGTTCTGCGCGGGATCACCCGGGTCGAAAGGCTCATGCATGCCACGGAACGACAGGTTAAAGGAGCACGCCCCGAGGGCATTGTTGTAGGCCAGGTCGTAGTGCCGGGGGTTAGGCGCGTCGACAGAAAGCCCGTTCTCCAGGCTGAACTTCGAGAAGGAAGCCGGGCATGGCAGGTGCACCTGAGGATCGGTGAAATCAACCTCGTAGGGCTGCGCGCAGAACCCCCGCCCCACCAGGATCGAGGATGTGGCGACGCCGAGGTTCGGCCGGGCCAGCACGTACACGTTCCCGAAGAGCTGCTCTTCCGGCACGGTGAACGGCAGGAACATGGTTTCTGTCCAGGTGCGATCCACCGGGTCGCGTGGATGGAACTCTGAGTCCGCGTCGGTGATCATCGAGGGCCGACCTCCTGTGTCCCAGTCGTGGTGTGTTCCCGGTCGTGCTGGTTCCCTCGGCCGCGACGTGCGGGGCCCCAGAGCTCCAAAGAAGTGGGCATGCCCCCTCAGGCGTGCCGCGGCCGCGCCATCAAATTACCATAATTATGGTCTGACCATTAGATCCGACGCCCGCGGCCAGCTGCCGCTCGACCGTCTCCTGCCTAGCCGCCCACCCCGCCTGCCGGTCATGGCGGCCGGTCAGGCTGACCGGCCGGGTCAGCGGGCGAGCCGGTGGAGCCAGTCGCGGAGGAGGGCGGTTTCGGTCGGACGGAGCGGGAGGGTGGCCTCGTCCGCGGCGGTGAGGGCGGCATCGAGGGCGAGGGCCCGGGAGGCGAGGCCGGAGTCCGTGGCCGGGGGCGGGTCGGTGGTGAGGGAGTCGATGAGGGTGTCGCGCATTCTCCCGGAGATCTCCGGGTCGCGGTCCCCGGCCGGGGCGCTGATCAGCGACAGGGTGACGCCGGTGACGGCGGCCAAACAGAGGCGGGCGGCGAGGGCGGACGGAACCCGGAGGCGGCCGGCGGCGGCGGCGCGGTCGAAAAACTTCAGCAGGAGGTCGTTGGCCTCGGCGGCGGCGGGCGGGCGGCGGCCGGGGCGGTCGGTGCCGTACATCAGCAGGTAGAAGGCGGGGTGGCGCAGGCCGAAGTCGACGTGGATGTCCCAGCCGCGGCGCATGTCGTCGACCGGGTCGGCGGTGCGCGCCAGATTGTGCTTCTCGGCCAGGTAGGTGTCGAAGGCGTGGATGGCCAGGGCCGCGAGGAGGCCGTCCTTGTCGCCGAAGAGCTGGTAGAGGGAGGCGGCGCGGATGCCGGCCGCCGCGGCGACCGAGCGGGTGGAGACCGCCTGAGCGCCGTCCCGTTCCAGGAGGCCGGCCGCCACCTCGAGGATCTGCCGCCGGGTACGGGTCTTCGCGTCGTCCACGCAGGCAATGCTACGGCATTGGGTGTATCACTGATACGATCGGTGCTACGCAGATTAGCGTGGCAGCGATACGCCGAGGGGGAAGCCAGTGAATCGTGTCGGATACGGCGCCATGCAACTCGCCGGGCCGAACGTATGGGGACCGCCGGCCGACCCCGAGTCGGCGCGGCGGGTGCTGCGCCTGGCGGTCGAGCTGGGAGTCACGTTCTTCGACACCGCGAACGCGTACGGGCCGCGTACGGTGAACCGGCTGATCGCCGACGCGCTGCGGTCGTTCCCGGCGGGGGTGATCGTGGGCAACAAGGTCGGCGCCGGGCGCGGCCCGGACCGGTCGTGGATCATCACCGACCACCCGGACACGGTCCGCCAGCAGGTCCACGAGGCGCTGGCCGACCTGGATACAGAGGCGAGCGAGCTGACGTACCTGCGGCTTGGCGGCGACGGTCCGGCCGCGCCGAGCGAGGTGCCGCTTGAGGACTCGCTCGGCGTACTCGTCGAGCTGCGTGACCAGGGGCTTATCCGCCGCATCGGCCTGTCAGGCGCGTCGCCTGAGATGCTGGCCCGCGCGCGGAAGATGACGCCGATCGCGGCCGTGCAGAACCGTTTCAACCTGCTCGACCGCAGCGGCGTCCAGGTCCTCGCCGACTGCGAGGCCCAGGGCATCATGTTCGTCCCCTACTTCCCGCTGGCCTCCGGCCGGCTCAGCCGCCACGACGAGCTGACGAGCCCCCGCGGAGCGCCTCGGCGCGACGCCGGCCCAGGTCGCGCTGGCCTGGCTGCTGCGCCGTTCCCCCGCCATGGTCGTCATCCCCGGCACGACGAACCCCGATCACCTGCGCGCCAACATCGCCGCCGCCGAGATCGCCGAGAACCTGACCGACGCCGAGGTAGCCCGCTTGACCGGCCTCGTCGACGAGTCGAAGGCCGTCGCGGGAACGGCGGGGTGAGTTGCTCGTTATAGGGCGTGGGGGAGTTTTCGGCGGGGCGGCGAATTGTCTCGGAGGTGCTCGTGAGGTTCAAGGTAGCCGCGGCACTGGCGGCTGCCGCGCTGTGCGCCGCGGTCCTCTCGTGCTCGTCCGGATCGGCAGCGAGCACGCAAGCACCTCCG
>Ga0182013_10001358_pt1 | contig 33529 bp, 38 predicted proteins | sample 612S2MmetaG_FD_120487 | JGI IMG/M metagenome (GOLD analysis project Ga0182013, IMG submission 120487) | Permafrost microbial communities from Stordalen Mire, Sweden - 612S2M metaG | ecosystem: Environmental > Terrestrial > Soil > Wetlands > Permafrost | place: Sweden: Stordalen | collected... | reverse complement strand
GGTTTCGAGCCGTCCTTGGACTCAGGCTTCGCCACGGGCGTTGAGTCAGGCTTCGGCTCCGGTTTTGCCTCCGGCTTGGACTCGGGCTTCTCTGTCTCCGTTTTCATGGTCCTCACGTGCTTGTTCGATTAGTTCGACCCGCCCATCTCATTCCCGTTCACTCCTCTAGGCTGCAGTCCTTGGCTTCGACGGCGGCCCAGCGTGGACCAGAAGTCGCATTGGCAAACCTCTGGACCCACGCTTTACCAGCTGGAGGCGGATGGGCTCTTCGAGCTCCAATGGCAGCATGTGACTTACCGTACCGTAAGCCTGAATTTCAGGCGATTTCTGATGGAAACGAGGTTGCGCGTTGAGGGTGTTATTAACTGGATCACCGTGGCTTTTTTTTGAGGACACTACATTCTCCCTTATTTGAGACGCGGGCCGTCTGGCTATCAGCAGATCCTGTGCCTGCTTCGAAGCCGTCTTTGGGATCGTCGCGAAATCCTTGGCTGCGGATAGCTTGAGATTAGTATTCGAGATCGAACTCTTCTGAGCAGAACTGCTCAAAGGGAGGAAGCTGGGCTCGGCAAACTACGGCGCTGTCATTCTTGAAGAAATATATTGAGCAGGGTGTTGTGCACCCGAATCTCTCCGTTGTATTCGATGAAGCCCAGTTTCCGGAAGCGATTCATGAAAAAACTTACTCGGGACCGGGTGGTGCCAATCATCTCCGCTAATATCTCCTGGCTGATCTTTGGAACCACCGTCTCCGGTTTGCTTTCCTTGCCAAACTGAGCGAGCAGCAACAGAATCCTCGCCAGCCTTTTCTCGCTGGAATTGAAAAGTTGGTCGACCAGGTCCGCCTGAATACGAGCATTCCGTACGAGAAGAAACGACATGAACATCTCAGCCAATTGTGGTTCTTGACGAAGCACTCGGACCATTTCCGGCTTGCTGATCCTAAGCAGCGCACACTCGCTCATCGCGGTAGCCGTGTCGAGTCGCAGAGGATGCGCCGAAACCATGCAGTTCTCCCCCAGAAATTCCCTCGCTCCCACCAAGGCAATGGTCGCTTCTTTTCCGTTCGCGGAGGTGACGGTTACTCTCAGTCGGCCTGTCTGCACGTAAAAAATCGTGTCAGCAGGGTCGCCTTGCGCATAGGCGACTTCATTCTTCTCCAGCTTGACAACTCTCCTGCCCAAACCAGCTATGGCGAGAAATGCCTCGGCATCGAAAACCCCATCGCCATTTCTTGGTTGTGACGGGGAGGTTTGAATCCGGGAAGGATTTGTTGCTTTGCCAAGCGCAGGTTTCTTGGATCGGATCACGTCAACTGCCGCAATGCCGTTGGCCGCCAAGGCTTGGCTACGGTTTGGAATACCCCTCGTACTCATTTCGCACCTCCGAAGGGCCCATACTTACACTTCCACATTCTACATCGTAAAACTCGTCCATTTGGGCTGTCTGTTCAATATTGCACAGTCACCAGTTACCCCCGTACCGGGACAAGAGCGCACCTATGGGCGACGCTGCGGTGCCCTTTGCGCAGTGGGCATCTCCCCGGCAATTACTGCTTAATCATCTCCGTGTTCTGTTTTGACCAGACTGGCGGTCAACCACCTGACACCGTAGAGATGTGCAATCTGTTCTATCTCGCGCAGTGAGGTGGGCAATATGTCGGAGGCGTCCAAGCCGCAGATTCTCGTCGTGGACGACGATCCCAGTATTCGGGAAAGCTTAGGGATGTTACTTACGTCGGTAGGATATGACGTGATCGTAGCAGAAAACGGCGCTAGCGCTGTATCGCACCTGGGTCGAACAGTTGCGGACTTGATGGTCACCGATCTCAACATGCCAGGGATGTCAGGTATGGATTTGATCTCCCACGTACGTAGCCGGTATCCGGCCACTTTGATCGTCGCAATGAGCGGAGACTATCAGGGGGACTCCGTGCCCGCCGGCATCATCGCTGATAGGTACTACCCTAAAGGGCAGCACCCTCACAATCTGTTGACCGTAATCGCAAGCTTGATCGAGAACCAGGCCGGCAGGCGTGTTTACGAAAACCGCACTCGAACGGCTCTGGATTCTTAGAACTTTGAGGAGGAAATTATGCTTGGAACCGTCTTGATCGTTCTCCTGGTTTTGTTTCTGGTGGGCGCTCTCCCAACGTGGAATCACAGCCGTTCCTGGGGTTATTTTCCCAGCGGAGGACTGGGTTTGATACTGGTTGTCGTTGTCGTCTTGCTGCTGCTCGGCCGGATCTAGTTGCAGCAACCACTCCAAAGCCATGCTGCCAGTGCCAACGCAGTGGGCTCACCGTGAACTTCGCTCGGAGTAAAGACAAATCTGTCTTAACTGCCTAGCCGCACTCGCCAACCACGCAACCCGGCCAAAGGGAGACACTTATGCTTTGGACAATCTTCGTGATTCTGCTGATTCTGTGGCTTCTGGGTTTCAGTTTCCACATAGCGGGCAGTCTCATCCACCTGTTGTTGGTCATCGCCGTAGTGGTTTTGGTCTTCAACCTGATCAGTGGCCGCCGCACCGCTTGATCCTCGGGCGAATCTCGCCCTCACCAGTTGGCCCACAAAATAGCGTGGAATGAAAAGGACGTGTTTCATGAAATACACAATTGCTTTGTTGACTTTATCTTTGTCCACCTTCGCCTTTGCCGGTTCGGGGGAGCAAGACACGACTGCGCGCCTACAGGCGGCCGGCACAGTCATGAACCAGATCATGGCTGCTCCCGATAAAGGTATCCCGGAAGAGGTGCTGAATGGCGCCAAGTGCATCGCGGTGGTACCAAGCATGGGGAAGGGCGGATTTATTGTGGGTGGCGAGCATGGACGCGGCGTGGTAACCTGCCGCACTGCCCATGGGTGGAGTGCGCCGGCATTCATTTCGATCGGTGGCGGCAATTTTGGCTTCCAGGCTGGCGCCCAGTCAGTCGATCTTGTCCTGTTGTTCATGAATGACAAAGGTGTGCAAGGACTGCTCTCCAGCAAGTTTGAACTCACTGGTGAGGCATCAGCCACCGCCGGTCCGGTTGGAAGGCATGCCTCGGCGGGCACCGACTGGAAGATGAACACCGAAGCCTTGAGCTACTCGCGTACCAAGGGCCTCTTTGTTGGAGTCGCCGTGGATGGCGCCAAGATCCAGCAGGACGATGACTCAACCATCGCCATGTACGGCAAGAATGTTTCCTTCCGCAAAACGCTGTCAGGCGACGTGCATGTCCCAGCGAGCGCTGATTCGTTTCTCGCGGCGGTAAATGGAGCCGAAAAACAGACGAGCCAGCACGAAGCTGCCGAAAGCAAGTAGTTGAGCTTAGCCGGTGTGCTGCCAAACTGCGGCACCTCGATATTCGAATGTCACGGCGTTGATCAGTGAGTTTCTGAAGAGAAGCCCCACTGATCAGCGCCGGCATTCGTCCTCCGCATTTTTGCACCGCGAGCTGGCAATTTGCCCCAAGTTTATTACCCAGGGCTTGATGTACCGTGTCTTCGCCCCCCTGCCGCCAGCCACTTCCGCAGTCTTTTTGCAACAAACTCTGGTGCATTGTCTGACCGCATGGGTTGCGGGATGCCGTGCACCTGCTCGTTAGCACCTTGGCCGCGGTGAGTCAGCTTTGTTCGGGAAGAGGTATCGTCAGCAGTGATTTCTATGGGATGTTTGCCCGCATGTACCAAGCGAAAAGGATCCAGCGTTACTGGATCCTGCTCTTGAGTATTCGGCCTGCGGTAACAGTTATCTTCGCTTAATCGTCCAGCCGACCAATATGCCAACCGCGATACCTATCGCGAATGTCGTTACAACTGTTTCAATGGGGTGTCGCTGTAGCCGCTTGGTTGTATCGTCGATAAACTCTTCCGCAGCATCGCCGCCTTGTTTGGCGACACGCCGCGCTACTCCTACGCCGTCCTCAAGTGCATCCCCAACTGCGGATGCCGCTCGCGAAGCCTTGCGCGCTGCTTCGGCAACTTGGTCACCAGTTCGTTCCAACACTGATTGCGTCATTACGTCTTGACCTCTCTCTCGTAGAGTTGTTTATGATTCGTTTATTCCCCGACGGCCTTTTCAACCTTGCCAATCCAATGTTGAACTTTGCCGGCCTTCTTTTCGGCTCGGCCATCGGCCTCCAAGTCTGGGTTCTGGGTAAGCTCGCCGACTTTTTCCTTAATTGTTCCTTTCACTTCGTGGATCTTACCTGCGGTTTTGTCGTCTGTGCTGGGTTTCATCCTGAATCTCTCCTCTGTTCCTGAGTAAGGTTCAATTGACACCTACAGCTGGAAAAGTGCCCAACCTGTCGTTAGCAGGTTGCTGAAAAAGTCGTACTCGACATGTTTTGACGGGGCGCACCTTCAGGTGCGCCGTCCTACGCCCTTTGTTCTTGCCATTCCGAGCGGGCTTCAGCCCGCGAGGAATCTGCGTTTCCGACTTTTTCAGCAGCCGGTTAGGCGACTCTTTTGTCCGTTGAGGTTTGCGCCTGTACCAGTTCGTCGAACAGTGAGCGATAGTGAATCATCGCGGTTCGCAGGTCTTCGGTGCTGGCTTCGCCTCGGCCCAGCCGCAATGCGATGTCGTGTGCCGACCGGTAGTTCTCTACCACTCGGGGATGGTCGACCGAAACGTCGGCGGCCCGCTGATCAAAATCGGTGACGGGATAGCCACGCGTCTGCATCAGCGAACACACTAGCTCGTCGGCTTCGGTCACGGCGCCCTTCGGATAATCGACGAAGCGGGATTGCACCGCCTGCCACCGGGACAAGTAGCCCTCACGTTCCGCTAGGTCAAGATCGCGGATCTTTAACATCTCAACTCGCGTTTCACGGTCCGCCAGCTTCGCTTCAGCTTTGCGTTCCGACCCGTGCTGCCGAACCACCCGATCGTACTCCGGCCCGAAACGCTGGCGTAGTTCTGCGGTAGTGTGCTTGCGCTTCCGCACGTACAGCGCAACGGCAACCACGATTACCAGAAGCGCTGCGACGGTGTAAGCAATCAGTTTTGGATCCATCAGATTGAGGTTCATCGATAACTCCCTGCGCCTTGAGCGTTGGCGAAACGGTTAAAGTCTCACTTCGGAGCTTGTCTGCGCCTAAGTTGAAGTATCCATCGAGCGCCTTTACAAAAGCTGGTCAGAATTGCTCGTTCACTGTATGCGGCGGGTTGATCGAAGCCGAAGCATGCTGCTTTCGCGTTGTCGCTCACGCCTTGAAGCTGGACCCATGCGAATGTGCGCGCCTTCTTATGAGTACGCGAACGATTGAAGTGTGATAATGGTCTGGGTTTTCTGTCTTATGGGTTGGTTTAAATCTTGCGGCGCTCTTGTTTGGCAGCCTATACCCTGCTTGCGGCGCCTCGTTCGGGGCGAACAACGCAGAGGAACTTTCGCCTGAAACGATTCTGCAAATCATCACACTATTCTTCCGCGCGCTCTTGAGCGTGAGCGCCGGAGCTACTGCAGGTTGGCGTACTCGCTTTGGCATGAATGAGGATGGAGATCCAGGATCGCCGTCTTCCCAGGAAATGCGGACACATTGCGTGCCCAACCACCCCCGTCTCCTCACTGGAACTTATCTGGCCTGTTCACTTCCCAGGCGGGGACGATGACACCCGCCATTCATCTCGCTTTTTCTCGCGCATTTGTTTGGCATCTATGAGACAATGGGATCTTCAGTAGTTCGCGAAAATAACTCCCTCCTTGCACCTGCCGGAAAACTGGTTTTCATTGGGGAAAAGCGTTGTGAGGTCATTGCTCTTGAGCAAGCAGAGGATTGTCTTTGGACAACGACCGACCTCGTCACCAATGTAATCATTTCACAACTTGTAGCTGACGACTTCTTGAAACGCTGCAGAGTAGCTGGAAGGCCCCATTGAGCCTGCAGTGCAATAATTGGGAATGGCAGACACGACTCAGAAAGCTAAAGCAGAAAGCTTTCTTGGCCAGTGCGACAATCGGCCCCGGAGCCACATGTCAAGCTGGCCCGCGGCACAACCGGTGTCTGGCACTCCCGTATTTCAAGCCGCGAAGACCGAGGTCTGCACCGGTCGCCGCTCATCTCGCCCTAACCCAGCGAACACCGCAACACGAGGACATCTAGAATATGAAGAAGCTTTTTGTTTTGTCGATCGGCATGATGGTTCTTCTTGCCGTAACCCTTCCTTTGGCAGCACAATCGCCAGCCTCGAGTCACACCGTTTACCCCCCTATTAAGGTTGCGCCAGGGCCACAAAATCCGAACAATCCCAGCGGTATTTTGCCGCGTTCGTTCAAGGCTGCCTACGGGTTCAATCAGATTAATAACCAGGGACAAGGGCAGACCATCGCCTTGGTGGACGCCTACGACGATCCGAACATCGCGTCTGACCTGGCGTTTTACGCGAGTTATTTCCACATCGCGCCCTGCAACTTTACCAAGGTGAAATTGGGCACCGTGACCGGCCAAGGTTGGGACCTGGAAGAGTCCTTGGATGTCCAACAAGCCTGCGCCCTGGCGCCACAAGCCAACATCGTCCTGGTGGAAGCCGCCAGCAGTAACGATACCGATCTGTTTACCGCCGTCCAGGTCGCCACGGCAGCGCCGTATAACGCTACTGTGGTTTCCATGAGTTGGGGCGAAGGGGAGTTCAGCGGCGAACTGGCGGATGACAGCTATTTCTGTAACATACTTAACGGAAACGGGCAGCCCGTGACCTTTGTGGCCGCCAGCGGCGACGGTGGACACGGCACTATCTATCCCTCGGCTTCGCCTTGTGTGGTTGCCGCCGGCGGTACGTCGCTGGTCTTGAGCACCACTCTTCCTCTGGGAAATCCCTTTCTGTTGAACTACGGACATGAGACAGCATGGGACGGCAGCGGCGGCGGAGTCAGCCCCTACGAGTCGCAGCCCTCATTCCAGAATCCGGCGTGCGCAACCTGGTCAACCAGTGGTCGTTGCCTTCCCGACATCGCCTCGGATGCCAATCCGGGTACCGGCGTTCCGGTGTATGACACCTTCAGCTACGGTGGCTGGGTCCAGGTCGGCGGCACCAGCGTAGCCTCCCCCGATTGGGGTGGGTTCTTTGTCCTGGTGAACTCGGCGCGTGCGATCGCCGGTAAAGGCTCGCTCAGTCAGGCGGACTATGATCTGTACCAGATTTACTACTCCTCGAATTACGCCAATGATTTCCATGACATTACGTCGGGAACCAACGGTGGTTGCGGATCGCAGTGTGACGCCGGTCCCGGCTACGATTTGGTGACCGGAATCGGCACCTACCAGGCCAATGTTTTGTATTCAGCATTGGTCGCTGCCACAAACTAAGCTAACCCTCTCCTCATGAGGCGCGTTCCCCAGTGGAACGCGCCTCATTGTTCTTGCATTGTTCCGGGAATCCACACCTCCCGCACGATAACGATTCCAGAGTTCAGCGGAATTGCGTCGAGATTTTTCATTCCCTTCGGCCTCGGGGTCGCAGCACTGTTTCAGGAGTTCGGCCTGATCGCCTTTTCAAAGCTGCTCAACGTCCTGCAGTTTCTTGCATCTTCACAACTCATGGGAAGCGCCTCCGGCGCGACTCCGCGTTGCCGTGCTCGTCTAGTCTAAAGAAGCTACCTATAGCTGCGCTCGTCAAGATAGTTCAGCAGTTGGCCTCGCTTCCGCGGGGCATCGCGTAAAATCGTGGCCATGGCCTCAGAGCAGGAAGCCGCCTCGCTCGCCGTACTGAAGCGTGTGGCCCTTTTTTCCAGTTTGTCGGAGCCGGAGTTCGCGTTCCTAACCACACACCTTTTACAGCGCAAATACGCCGCTGGCGAGCTGATCTTCGGCGAAGGCGACCCTTGCGCGGGCCTTTATGTCGTGCAGTCGGGGAATGTGCGCATCTTTAAGAGCTCGGCCGGCGGACGTGAGCAAGTGCTTTCGATTGACGGCCCCGGCAGCTCAATTGCCGAACTTCCGGTCTTCGATGGCGGAAACTATCCGGCCTCAGCCCAGGCGGTCAGCGACACCACACTGCTGTTCTTCAGCCGCCAGGATTTCCAGGCTCTGTGTCTACAGCATCCTCAGGTTGCGTTGAAAGTTCTGGGCGTAATTGGCAGTCGCCTGCGGCGATTAGTGGGCATCATCGAAGAACTTTCGTTCACCACGGTGCGGCACCGGCTCATCGCTCTTCTGGTGCGGCTGGCCAAGGCCGAGGGTGTTCGCAATGGAGATGCCATCACGCTGACGCTTCCGATGAACAACAGTGAACTGGCGGCGCAGATCGGTACCGTGCGCGAACTGGTATCGCGCAACCTCAGCCGGCTGCAGGCTGAAGGACTAATTCAAGTTGACAACCGCGCGCTGGCGATTCCATCGCTGAAGCGCCTCGAATTGGAACTCGAGGCTTCCGGCGGTTGAGGCTTCGTGCTTCCCTCTAGTACCCGAAAACCCTGCCGTCCGTTGCCATGGCGGCGGAGGCGCATCGGTCACCTTGCGGCTTTGCGGCGTATTCGAACCGCAAGGCTCCTCTGCCAACGGCTCGCCGTTCGCTGGGTAAGCACCGGCCCGCGGGCCTGCGGAGTTGTCGCGAACTGAAACAATTTCGCCTACCCGTGACCGAAGTCATAGTTGCCGTGCGGCAGGGCCGCTAGTCTGCATTTGAAGGCGGGAACCGGCGCAATGCTCCGATACTCGCGGGAGGAAATAGACATGACGATTGCAACGACCAAGACCGTGGGCGAGATCGCCGCCGCAATGCCCAGCGCCACGCGCGAATTCGAAAAGCTTGGAATCGACTACTGCTGCGGCGGAAGCCGCACCCTGGGCGAAGCTTGCGCGCAAGCCAACATCTCGATTGATGAAGCCCTCACACGCCTGGAGAAGAGCCTGGCATCTACTCAGCCCGGCGAAAGCAGCGACTGGCAAAACCAGTTGCTGGCTGACCTAATTGCTCACATCACCAGTACCCATCACGTGTTTGTACGCGAAGAGGGCCCGCGCATCGAGGCGCTCGCCGCCAAAGTAGTCGGCGTACACGGGAAGAACCATCCAGAACTCCTCCAGGTTCAGCAAACCTTCTCCGCGCTTGCCGAAGAGTTGAGAGTTCATCTCATGAAGGAAGAGCAGGTCCTTTTTCCCTACGTGCTGCGCATGGAAGAGAGCGTGGTGGCCGGTGAGCCTGCTCCGCCGGCGATGTTCGGTAGCGTTGTGAATCCCGTGCGCATGATGATGCAGGAGCACGACGGTGCGGGCGATTCGCTCCGCTCCTTGCGCGCCATCACCTCCGACTACAAACTTCCTGAAGACGCTTGCATCAGCTACGGCACCCTCTATCAGGCGATCCAAGGCTTCGAAGCCGACTTGCACCAGCACATTCATCTGGAAAACAACATTCTCTTTCCGCGGGCCGTCGCCATGGAAGCAAGGCGGTAGCCGACGGCGTCCACTTAAGGGAGTGGACGCGGCATAGCCATCACAGTGGCTCCATTGGTCGGTCCGTATGAAAGTACTTCTTGTAAGCCGCAATCCAGTCGGTGGCAAGCTCGCGTTGCGCGGTTGAAAGGTCGATCTTGTCTCGGCAGACGAGTTGATGGAGGCGATCTTCCAAGGCATCCTTCACCCGCATGTTCCAACCGTCCAGCGAGGAAGGTTCAGGCCAGAGGTTGCGGATGTCGCCGGTACCGCCTAGCTGCGGACTGATGAGATAGTCCAATTCATAGTCCTTCGATTGACTGCCGGCCATTCCGTATTCCTGGAAAACCTCCTGTCTGACCGAGGCCGGGACTACATGAGTGTCATCGCTGTATCTCATCGTGCAAACTTCGCTGGTGCTCAGCGGATGAGCAACGCCCGGCGTCAGACGCCGGTCCGGAACGGCCCCGGCGGTCCCGCGAAAACCCCGCGCCGCGGACGCGGGTGGCGATACGAAGTGATGCGCAATGGATGTTCCCAAAGCTACAACGAGGACCATCGCGCCGACATAGGCCAACCTTCCGCTAGCAAACGCTCGCTGGAATGGTTGCAGCCACGGGCTGTGGAGTACAGGCGCCGGAGGCTGCGCCAGTCGAGCTTTCAGCAACGCCCGGGGCCCGGCGCTCGGCGGCAGTTGAGCATCGAGAGTTCGATGGTGCACCTCCACGAACTCAGCAATCGTCTCCTCTAGCTGTCTCAAGCGGGTGCGGCAATCCCAACATGCGGCAAGATGTGTGTTTACTTGCGAAACGTTCCGGGATGAAAGTTCACCATCCGCAAACCGAAGCAACTCTTCGTCTGACCGGTGAGCGTATTCGCTCCTCATAGTTTCACCTCCCATCGGCGCGTCCCAGACGCGCCAGTGAGCGAGCCAGCGAGGCCGCTATGCTGCCCAGCGACATGCCAAGAACGTCGGCAATCTCCCGATACCTCAGCCCTTCCGCCCGCAGGCGGAGACAACGCTGGTCCTGCGCGGGCAGGGCTTGCAGCACCGCCAGCAGGCGTATCTGTCGCTGGCTGAAGGCCAACTGTTCTTCCGGGCTGGGAGCAGGATCGGGATGGACTTCCGCGCCCATCGCTTCCAAGTCAACCGTGTCCCGGCGTCTTCCGTTTCCTGATAATCTTTTCAATGCCAGATTGTGAGCAACCCGAAAAAGCCAGCCGCGAAGATTGTGCCGCGACCGCCCCTGTTGCATATGTTGAAGCAGCGCCAGGAACGCCTCCTGAATAATCTCCTCGCCGTCAGCACTGGAAAGCCCAAACGAAAGGACATATCGCAGAAGGCGGTTCCGAAGCTCATCAAAGAGGCCGATGATTTCCTCTTCGAGCTCGGAGGGAGCAGCCGAACTCTGGCGGAGCTGCGCGGACGACAGCGCCAGCCGGATGGTTGAGTCAGACGGAGAAATTGGGCTCACCTCTTCTGGGTCCTCCCGATAGTACAGTCTTTTGGCGAACGTTTTGTTCGGCCTTTTTGTTCACTCGGTTGCAGGACTTTTCCGGGACAACTGGATGGATGATTGTCCCTCGGCGAATTAACTCTGAACAACCACGGAGCACGAGGAATATTCTAATGGAGCCGATGGTGCGGGTCGCGCTGGATAAGATTCCGGGAACTGGTGCTCCGAGGGTTAATGCTGAATGAGAAGATTTCAGCGTATTTTCTTGTTTCCCGTGGTCCTCGTTCTTGGAACTTCCGCTCTTGGCCAGAGCAATAGCGGCGAGTTACGCCTCAAGGTGGTCGATCCTGCCGGCCTGGGCGTGAAGACTAACGTTCAGATCACCAGCGAGGCGAATCAGTATCGCAATACTCTTGCGACCGGCGATCAGGGCAGCCTGGACCTAAGGCGCCTGCCTTATGGCATCTACCAGCTCGAAGTTCATCAACCAGGTTTTGCAGACATGTCCCAATCTGTCGAAATTCATTCCTCAATTCCTACCGACTACACAATCGAGCTCAAGTTGCCGTCGGTGAAAGAATCGGTGACGGTAAAGGCCGAAGCGACGCTACTCGATCCCGATCAGGCTGGCTCGGTAAACCAAATCGGTTCTGAAACGATTCAGCATCGCTTGACCGCGTTGCCCGGCCGTTCGATGCAGGACTTGGTGAACACTCAGCCAGGCTGGCTTTACGAAGGCAATGCCGTGTTGCACCCGCGCGGCTCGGAGTATCAAACGCAATTCGTGGTTGACGGCATTCCGCTGACGGACAATCGCTCCCCCAGCTTCGGGCCTGAGATTGGCGCCAACGATGTCGATTCGATGAGCATCTACACCGCGGGGTTCCCCGCTGAATATGGCCGGAAAATGGGTGGCGTGGTCGAGGTCAATACTCTCCGTGACCCGCAGCCCGGCTTTCACGGGCAGGTGGTACTCTCCGGCGGCAGCTACGACAGTGCCGGGATTTTCGCGCAGGGGCAGTATACGTGGGGCAAGAATGTTCTTGGTTTTACCGGGTCCGGAGCCCAAACCGATCATTATCTCAACCCCGTCGTACCCGAGAGTTTCACCAACCGCGGAACCATCGGCGATTTTTCCGCTGACTACCAGCGCGACCTTACCCCCAATGACCGCCTGGATTTTATTGTCCGTTATGAGTTATCGCGTTACCAGCTTCCCAACGAGCTTGTTCAACAGACCTGGTGCTATCCATCGGGCGTGACTGAAGGACCGCCTTGCCAGCAGCAAAATGCGAACAATTTCGAAACCATGGGGGTTGTCACCTACCGGCACATCTTCTCTCCAAAGATCGTCGGAGACTTTCGCGGCATGGTGCGCAATAACGGGAACGACTTCTACTCCAACGCACTGTCTACCCCCATCATTCTCTTTCAACACAATTGGTTCAACGAAGTCTATTTCAAGGGCATGGCGACCATCGACCATGGCCGCAATGAATGGAAGGTAGGCATCGAATCAGACAATATTCTCTTGAATGAGAACTTTAATTACACCATTACGGACCCCTCGCAGTTCGATCTCGGCACGGCACTGACGTTTAGCTTCCCGGGAGCCTACCCTAGCCAAGGCGAGCGTCCCGACCTTGAGCAATCCGCATTTGTACAGGACCTGATTCGCCTGGGCAATTGGACCATGAACATCGGATTGCGTTGGGACCACTACCAGCTCATCGTCAACCAGCAGGCTGTGGACCCTCGCTTAGCGATTTCGCGCTATTTTCCTAAGCTCGGATTGCTCGCGCACTTCTCTTATGACCGCGTTTTCCAAACGCCGTCGTTTGAGAACCTACTGCTTTCCAGCTCGTTTGAGGTTGAATTCATCAACCCGGACGTCTTGCGCTTGCCCGTCATCCCTTCCCAAGGTAACTATTACGAAGCGGGCGTGTCCAAGGCCTTCGGCAACAACCTTCGGGTAGACGTTAACTACTATTTGCGCAACGTTGCCAACTATGCCGACGACGACCAGATCGACAACACCACTATCAGTTTGCCAATTGCGTTCGAAAAAGCCGTTATTTATGGTGCGGAAGGAAAGATCGAAGTGCCGAACTGGCATAAAATCTCCGGCTTTGCCAGTTATTCGTATATGGTCGGCAACGCCTGGTTCCCGGTGTCTGGCGGACTGTTTATCGGCGCGGACGCGCAGGCCGCGCTAGCACAATTGACCGGTCACTTCCCGGATTCGCAGGACCAGCGCAATACCCTGTTCACGCGCTGGGTCTATCAGGTTAAGCCGCGCTTTTGGGTGGCTGGCGGCGTCCAATATGGCAGCGGTCTGCCGTTTGACTTCCAGGGTACCGAGCAGCAGGCGCTGGAGGAATACGGCCAGCAAGTCATTAACCGGATCAATTTCGCGCGCGGACGCATATATCCTTCCTTACTAGTCAGCGCATCGGCTGGGGCCGACGTCTATAAGTCGGACCGTATGAATGTTCGCCTTCAGGTCGATGGGCAAAATCTTACCAATGTCTTGGAGGTAATCGATTTCGGCGGTCTCTTCTCCGGCAATGCCATTGGCCCGTCAAGAAGCGTCGCCATGCGGCTCACCACAAATTTCTAGGTGGGTGACAGGTCCTAGCTAGTGCGGTGTCCCGCAATTTCATGTCATAACTCCGAAGTTACAAGGTTGCCGGAACGTCCTCGCCTCAGCGGCTAAAGCCGCCCTTTACATGCACTTTTGCGGCACGGCTGAAGCTGTGCCCTTTCAAACACAACGGCTGAATTTTGCCACGAACTTGCGGGCACCCTGCTAGGGCCTTCCGAATATACGAAAATAGAAGTTCAACCCAGCCGAACGAACCTGCCGTGGGCGCGAGAGTTGCCATTCATAGACCTGCCGCTCTGAGTCGCGCAATCGCGTCAGGAACTCGGCGTCGCTGATCCGGCGCGTGGCCATCAAGTCCCGGTGTTTCGTGCGCATGCGCCGCTGTCCGCGCAGCGCGCTCATCAAGCCGCGAAGATACGCGCCCAGCCCGCCGTTTCGCAACGCGAAAAACAGCCACATCGACTGATAGACCACAATGCGTGGCAGCAAGCGGAAGAACACGGTCCGCGGATAGTCCTTGAGTAGGACATAGATCTGGTTACGGGTGAGGTACTCGATGACGCGAGGATGAAGCTTGTCACCTAACGTCGCGCTACCGATGTGATAAGCGACCGCATTGGGCAGATACATCCCGCTGAATCCGAGAAGCTGCGCCCGCAACGCGAGATCGAGGTCGTCGAGGTAGGCAAAGAACTCGGCATCCAGCCCGCCGCAGGCGACAAAGACTTCGCGACGATACAGCACAGCAGCGCCGCAACCAGCAATCACCGGCATCGCCAGATCGAACTGCCCAGTGTCCTGGTCGACGTTCCCCAGCCGATACGCGCCGCCGGCCATCAGCATCGCGTCTCCGGCCCCATCGAGGTGAGTTCGCTGGGTAGCGCGCAGTAGCTTGCCGGTGGCAAAGCCCAGTTTTGTGTCGGCATCGAGAGCGCGCACCAGGGTCTCGATGTAGCCAGGTTGGAGTTCGATGTCGTTGTTCAGCAGCAGAACATATCGCGAATTCGTCGCTTCCACCGCCCGGTTGATGGAGCCGGTCGTGCCTTCGTTATCGGGCAGCTCGATGCGCCGCGTGTTTGGCGGCAAGGGATCGGGAAGCATCTTGTCGGGGCGAGCTTCGTTTTCGATGACGATGATTTCCCAGGCCTCCGCCGGGAGGGTTTGCTTCTGAATGAATTCGATGCAGCGTGAAGTGAGATCAGGACGATGCAGCGAGGGAATGGCGATGGTGACGGTCTTCACGCGGCTCTGCTGGCGATTGTACACAGCGCTTGTCACGGTTGATAGCAAGAGCCTACTTCGAGGTGACCGGGCGCCGGCTTAGCAGCGCAGTCATGGCCTGGAAAGCGGAGACCAATTCTTCGTCGGTCGTGAAGAGCACATCGTGCTGACCGGCTTGCTCCGGCAAGCCACCCACGGTGGAAACAATAGCAGGACGCCCGAGCAGGCGGGCGCGGCCAAATACAGCGGAAGACCAGATCTCCGAGTAGGGAAGAACGACGCAGTCGGAGGCGCTGATCCAAGTATCAAAATCTTCGTTGCTGACGAACGACTCCACCAGGTGAATGTTGCTGTGCCCCGCCGCGAGGCTTCGCAACTCGTCCAGGTACCTCTGGTTTTCAGCGTCCGCGACCCGCATGGAACCGACCACAAAAAGTTCGGCGCCGTTCAGATTGGCGCGGCCGAAGGCCTGGATAGCACGGTGGAAGCCCTTGTGCCGCTGGATAAAACCGATGCACAGAAATAGTGTCCGCTCCATTGGTAACTGGAGCTGCCGGCGGGCCGAAACTTGGGTTTGTTCGACGAACTTAAGATAAACGTCGTCGTGCTTGCGATACTCGACGCGAGAGTCGCTGAACCGCAAATGGTAATACTGCTCAAATCTTTCGCGCTCCTTCTTAGTGTGAAAAATAACTTTGGGTGCGAACATCCATTTCCACTTATATAACCAGCCTTGCTTGCCGGGGAGATAGGGGATTTCGTGCGCGACCACCTCGATCTTGCGCGACCGCAGAAAAAGCCAGAGAAAGCATAATGTCGTCTGCAGTGTTCCCCAGCGCAACTCTCTGGCGAATGGATTGTCATAGAAGAATGCCCAATGATACTGAATGACGACCCGGTCATAGTAGGGCAAAAGCTTCAAAAGTTGCAGTAGCTTCGATCTTCCGCGCAGGTCCCAGGCGAAATCTACATTACCTTGCTGGTCCGGCGACACAATGTCGACCAGGTGTCCCCGAGCGCGAAGCTGGGTCACGCTTTGCTCGCCATAGGCACCTATGCCGCAGTGCGTGGGCGAGTAAGTTGAGACCATCAGATACCGCAAGGCAACTCCAAGCTACTTCTTTTCAAATGCCAGGCAAGCCCCAAACGAGCCCTTGGGATCGGTCGACAAGCGGACGAATCCCAGCGTCAAAAGAATGCTCACGTCAGGATACTGATCGTGCCAGCCACTCTTGTACCAGACTTCATTCCAATTTTCTCCATGGAAGCTCTCTCGAAAAGAGTCATTAAAATGTCGAATGAATTCCTCCGGCGGCGAGACCATGTGCAGCTGGTCCACCAGCTCCAAATCGTGCCGGAACAGACGGTCCTGCAAAGCTGGCGGATCGTAACGCCGCTCGAAGCCCGCGTAGTAAAACGTGCTTTTATTTTCCGTGTAGCTGGAACTCGCTGGAACGGTCACGACCAATCGTCCCTTAGATGGCAAAACGCGCGCAAACTCTGCCATCGACTCAGTATCTCCATTGCCGGGAATGTGCTCGATCGTCGAAACTGCGCTGATGAAGTCGACCGAGCCATCCGCAAACCTGAGATGGGTTGCATCTTCCGTCTGCACGAAAAATGTGTCGCGTTTGGTTAGTCCGAGGGTTTTCATGTAGCTCTTCTGCCGGTCGAGGTACACCCGGTCCATCTCCGTGGCATAGGTTCGGGCGTGGTGACGCTGGTAGAGAAACGTGGGGACGACAGACGAGCCACTCCCAATGTCCAGGTATACACTTTTCGCGTTCAAGCAGAAGTCGGCGTGTTTAACGCTAAAGGCATCTTCAACATTGCGAAATATGTCGGTACGCTGGTTAAGGACCTTGGAATGGCGATACAGCATCCACCAGTACGGCAACAGGTTTTCACGGAACATGAGCACCACTTCCCTTCAGCAAATTGATCATCGCTGCCGTAGCCTTGGCTGCGATCAGAGACCAAGCGTATCGCTCAACCGCTAACTTTCTGGCATTCTCGCCGAGGCGACTGCAAGCGGTAAGATCGCCCATCAGCCCTTCTACCCTGGACACGAATTGTTCCGCGCAGCAGACGACGCAGTCGTCATCGCTAAGTTCCAGTCCCCGCGCTCCCGCCGGAGTTGAGACTACCGGAAGGCCGGCAGCGAAGTAATCGAGCATTTTTAGATTCGTGCCCGATCCTGAGAACATTGGATTGAGGGCGATGTCGGCTGCCTGATAAAGCACAAGCCGCCGGGCAGCATCGACCGTGCCTAGCCAAATAATATTCGCGGGCGACTGCGGACCACGTGAGGCCTGGTACGAGTCTTTCACGCTGCCGGCAATCATGACGGCGCAGTTTGGCAGCCGGGGAGCGATTTCCCTCACCAGGAACGCCGCAGCTTCGGTGTTGGGACCATAGCCGCTGCCGATGAAAATCAATACCGGCTGGTCTGGCGGCAGGCCGAACCGTCGCCGCGCCAACTCTCGTTCTTGCCGGCTGGGCGGCCGGATACCTTCCACATCCACACCGTTGGGAACCAGCACAATCTTGTCGCGAGATGTTCCGTAAAGATCGACAAACTTATCGGCATCCTCGTTCGAGCAGGCGAAGATGAGATCAGCTTCGCGACACAACTTGCCTTCGACCGAACGGACCTCTTCCACAAGCTCCCGTCCCGCGGCCGTGTCGCCCAGTATCTGCTTCTTTACGGCATATTCGCAGTTGTGAGAATCGTAGATCAGCTTCTGCCCAGGACGCCGCGGTACATACGGATATACCCAGGGGTGCGAGATGATGACGGCTGCCGCGTTCCTGCCATGCTCTTCCGCCATGCGCTGAAAGCGGGGCGAATACTTTAGCAGCCGGGGAATGGTAACGTCGATTGTGGTTTTGCCGCCGGTCGCACGTTCGTAGCCGCGATTGCGCGCGAAGTGTGGCTGGGTCAGGGGAGTAACCCACTGGCGGAAATGAGGCGCGAGCATTTGTTCGCGATAGACCGGTCCAGGCCAATCGTATGCTCCGATGTAGGAAACTTCGAAGCCGAGCGCGGCGATGTGGCGATAAAGTTCGTAGATGCGGACCCGGCCGCCGCCCACGGGCGGATCGAGCACCTGATTGTCGGCAACGAGAATTGATACGAGATTACGCTCGGAAGAGGAAATTGCCGATGCCACCTTGTCGCTTCGGGTAGGAGATCCAGCATCGATAAGCCGCTGCACAACCTCGTCCCATGATTGCGAGGGAGCGGTCTGGTGAGCAAACTCGCCCATCTCCCGCGCCAGATCGCGGTCCGCCGCAAGAACATTCATTGCCCGGGCAATCTCGACTGGGTCAGGATCCACTACAAATCCCGAACGGCCATTCTGCACCAGGCGCGCCGGCTCGCCCGAATCCCGGCAAACGATAACCGGTTTGTGGCTCAACATGGCCTCAATGGCGATGTAGCCAAAATCCTCTTCCTTGGGATGGAAGAGTACCGCGAGCGCATTCGCATAGAGCTCGATCATCTGCCGATCATTTACAAACCCCAGGAAGCGTATCCGCGGGTCGTTGCCTGCCAGCTCACGAAATTGCGCTTCATCCTCTCCGGCACCCGCTATAAGCAAAGGCACGTCACGGGACAAGTGCTGCATGGCGCGAATGGCAAGATCGACTCTTTTCCAGCGATGCAGACGGCCCGGCAAGAAAAAATAATCTTGAGCGCCGCAGCAGTGACCTTGGATGAACGCGGGTGGGTAGAGCACTTCGGAGTCGAATCCGTTATAGTGCTGCAGCCGCATCGCCGGTTCGTGTCCAATGCAAAAAATCTTGCGAACGCGTTGGAAAAACAGAGTGTCGAGACGACGGACCACCTCGCGGTTTCGGTTTTTTTCTACTAAGGCGCTTTTCGGAAGCATGCCGAACTCGTCATCGAAACGGTCGTAAAACACCCGCACCTGGTGAACCAGCCAGCAGACATGGTTCGGATGTTGCACTGCAAAGGTGGGACTCTTCGTGGAAACCACTAAGTCATAGGCAGAGAGATCCAGGTCAAAGCAGTCGACATAGCCTTGCAAAATGCCTTCCCATCGCTTTTCGCTGACCGGAACCTGTATCCAATCGGCGGCAGCCTTCCGCTGAAAAGCCCCGACCAGACCGGCAAACAGGCGTTCGGCGCCGAAGGGCCGTTCGGGGTTGTCAATTGCGGGAGTGACAATAGCAACTTTCATGCCGGTTTGCTGCCGCTTCCTTCACTTTCCAAAGCTCATTTGCGTTCTTGCGGTCTCATTCCCGCTGTGGCCACCCGCTCAAACTCTTCGGCATTTCGCCGCCACAGTGTATTGCCTTCGTACTCCAAAGCTTTCTTATGGCCGCCGGCTCCCATGGTCTGACGAAGGCCGGGATTACCCAGCAGGTTTTCGATTTCCAGCGCCAATTGTTGCGCATTCCCGAATGGGACGATCACTCCTCCTCCGCTCTCGGTGACCAGTTCACGCGAAACGGCAATGTCGGCTGCGATTACAGGTTTCTGGTTGGCCCACGCTTCCAGCAGGACCAGGCCGAGAGACTCCACCCGTGACGGTTGCACGACCACTGTAGCGGAAGCAAGCAAGTCGCGCTTATCGGGGTCGGCGAAAGCAGGTAGATCCAGTAATCGAGGACAAGAGCGCCCAGAAGTAGCAAGGTAATTGTCAAAGGCCGAAAGGCTGGATCCCGCCATCAGCAGCCACGCTTGCGATCCTTTATCCCAGAGAAGCTTCATGGCCTCAACCAGCGTCTCCGACCCCTTCTCGTAGGCTTTCATACCCAGATGCAGGACCACCGGTCCATCCACCCCGTACTTTTCGCGGAGATGCTCGGGATTGCCCCCCGTCGCTGTCTGCAAATCGATACCATGGCCGACCACGATCTTTTCGGAAGTGACGCCGCAATCCTCCAGACGCTGCATCTCCGTCTTCGTCATGCAGAATACTTTGGTGCAACGCTTCAGCAGGTCGATCTGGTAAGACCGCAGGTAGTGTCGTGCGACTTCGTCGTTATTCTCTTCGCCCAGGTGAGTACAAGGCGTAGCGATCACGGGCACGCCGTGGAGTTCCGCCGCGTGCAAACCGGCGTACATCAAGCTGGTGTAGGGCAACGGACCGATGTGAAACAGATCAGCGTCAACATCGCGCAGCGCCTGCGGCAGTCCGGGAATGCGGAAGGACGGCGTCCAATACTGTGCCTTCCATCGCCAGTAAGGCATCAGTCCTAGCAGACGCGTAGCACGCCGGCGCAGCACGTTATAGCAAATCGGAAACCGGCGCACCACCACGCCGTCGACGGAAATTGCTCCCCCGGGGAACGTCCGGCGTTGCGCCAGCCAGAAAGCTTCCAGGTCGTTGGCCACTGTGGTGAATACGGTGACCCGATGACCGCGCTGGACCAAGTACTTGGAGAGCGCGAGCACAGAATTCTCATATCCGCCGCGATACGGGAAAAAACGCGGAAGCACAAAGGCGACGTGCATCGGCAAGCGGCACCGCTTAGTGCGCGCCGACAACCTCCGGGGCCATCAGATTGGTATACGTTGCAATGACCTCTTGCGAAAGACCATCGGCGATGATCGATCCGTGGTCGATCAAGATTGCCCGCTCGCAGTGCTTGGCGACATCCGCCATGGCGTGAGTGACTATCAGGATTGTCTTACCGGCTTCCCTAAAGTTTCGAATGCGATCGAAGCATTTTTCCCTAAAGCCCATATCGCCGACCCCCAATATCTCGTCAACCACCAGAATCTGGGGATCGACCTCGGTGGCCACCGCGAAGGCCAAGCGGGCGTACATCCCTGAAGAATACTGCTTGACCGGAGAATCGATGAAGTCGCCGATGTCGGCAAAGTCGATGATGGATTGTTCTCTCTCCCGCATGTCCCGTTTGGAATAGCCCATTAACAGGCCATTGAGCAAGATGTTTTCCCGCCCGGTCAGCTCATGATGGAATCCCGCTCCCAGCTCGATCAGTGGCGCGATGGATCCCTTCACCTCGACCCTGCCGGCGGTCGGCTGGTAAACGCCCGCAATGAGTTTCAGCAGCGTGCTTTTGCCCGATCCGTTGCGCCCAATGATCCCCACGGTCTGGCCTTGGGGAATTTCGAACGAGGCATTCTTCACCGCCTCAAAATCGTGAAAGCTGGATTGGTGCCGGAGCAACTTCGAAAACAGCTCGCGCAAGGTGTCCGGACGCTCCTGGATGACCCGGAAGCGCTGGGTCACATTCTCCACTCGAATTACGATTGAACTCGAAAACATTTGTAGCTCAGACTCAGACATAGAAAACAAAACTATTCTGATATTTCTTAAATAGCGCAAATCCGATCAATAGGCTGATGAAAGCACATACGAATGAAGCCAGGATGGATGGTGCCTTGGGTAGCTGCCCGTAGTACACCGATAACCGGAAGCCGTTAATAACATAAATTATTGGATTCAATTTAAAAATCCACTGATACTTCGCCGGAATTGCGTCAAGAGGATAAATGATGGGAGTTACGTAGAACCAGGCTGAAAGTACAACCTGTAATATGTGGGAAACGTCCCGGTAAAACACATTGGCGGCGGCGAAGAAGAAGATCGCTCCCAAGGTAAAGATGGCCAGCGCCAGCATGGGGACCGGCAAGTACAGCCAGGTCCAATAGAATGGGTGCCGCATGATGGGAACTAGCAATGCCAGTGGAATCAGAGAAAGCAGCAGATTGATGACGTTGGAGACCAGCGCTGCCATGGGAAATACCAGCTTGGGCACGGCGACCTTCTTGATCAAATCTCCATTACCGACAATGGCCTCGGCCCCATAAGAAAGCGCCTGCGCGAAGAAAGTCCACGGCAGCAGTACGCTCAGCAGAAAAATGGCGTAGTGCGGAATGGCGAAACGCATGATGGTGGAAAATACCAGCGTCAATACCAGCATCATGAAAGCTGGATTCAACAGCGCCCACATGAAACCCAGCACCGAGCGTTTGTAGCGGACCTTCAGCTCCTTGAGCGCGAGCGCCCAAATCAACTCCCGATAACGGTAACTGTCGCGAATCAATTCCGTCATAACAGGCTTGCGCCAAGTCCCTCATCCCCGGAACGGCAGAAAATCGGCGAATATTAGATGTTAAATGATTTTCGAGGGCGGTGTCGGAAAAAGCCCCGATTCAAGTCGCTTTCCTGGTCTATTTGGTAGGCGACACATCTAGGTCCGTCATTCCGCGCAGCAAGTCTCTTTCGTCATCCGTGTAGTTATTGCGGAACTCGTCGGAGTTTAGCAGTTCATTGCGCGCCGCAGGAGGCATGCCGCGCAACCTGCGGTAGGCTTGCGAAACCTTGCTCTTCTGGTCGTCAGGCAGGTTGTGATAGCGGTCGAACAAGTTGCGGGCAGCCTGCTGCTGCTGAGGCGTCATGTGCTCGAAGGTTTCCATCCGGTTCAGGATCTGTGCCTTCTTCTGCGGCGACTGGCTGTTGAAGCTCCGCAGCCGGTCGAGCAGATGATTCTGTCTCTCGGGAGGAAGAGTGCGAAAACTTGGATCCTGCTGCAGTTGCCGCTCCTGCTGGCTGGGCGGCAGCTTCATATATTTCCGCAACCAATCGCCGCGATGCGGGCCCGGGCCGTTGAGGTGGAACTCGGGCGACCCGGCATTGTTGGAAGGTGGGACACTGCGAGGGACACTGGCCGGCGCGCTTTGCCGCGGAGGGGACGGGGCTGACGCGTGCTGCCATCTGGGAAACCAAGCCAGGGCCGGCATTGCACTGCACAGCAGCACCGCCGTCAGCGAAATGGACTTGGCTAGAGTCACGCAGTCTTACTCACTCCGTGGACGATTGCCCATCGAGGGCATCAAATTCGGAAAACAGATCGGCATTCTTGTCGAGGTACTGCAGATCGCTGACCGCGCTTCCCGGGGTTCCGGCACGGGTTACGCTGTCATTGGTGGCGAGAGTATTGGGGTCGCGACTCACGTGGCCCAGCTCCAATAATCCCGCGCCCACTGCGATCAAGACCGCTGCCGCGGCCGCTAATACCGGACGCCGCAACCAGGCCAGCCAGCTTCGCGCCGGTGCGGCTGACTCTTCCCGCAGGCGCGCCCGCAATCGCGAACTGAAATATGGCGAAGGCCCGGGCGCCGGCCATTCGTCGAGCAACGTCATCGTCTGCTGGAAGGAAGCCAACTCGCCGGCACAAGCTGGGCAACTCCGCAGATGTTCCTGCAACTCGGGCGAAGCCGCTGCCGGCCCACTCAGCACCGCTTCCATGAATTCTTCGCGAAGTTTTTCGCACCTCATGACCGCACCCTACTTCCTGCTAACTGCCTATATAAACTGTTTTAGCGTCTCCCGCAGCGTTTCATACGCTCGAAACAACAATGACTTGGTCGCCGATTCACTCAACTTCAACACCGTCGCGATCTGTTTGTAATCCAGGTTCTGGTATTTATGCATGAGCACGGCCGCGCGCTGACGTTCGGGCAGCGCCTCCACTTGGCGGCGAATGGCCGTCAGACGCTCCCGCCGGAGAATGATCTGCTCGGCGTTCAAACTGCCATCGGCGACGTCCATGGTCATGCCGGTATCGCTGTCCGGCTCGTCGATGTTGACCGTGTTCTCCGGCCGCTCGTGCTTGGTATCGCGGGCGTGATTCACGGCCAGGTTGGTCGCAATGCGATACAGCCAGGTAGTGAACTTAGCGCTCGCCGCGTAACCCTGTCGCGAGCGATAGACCCGCAAGAAAACTTCCTGAGCGAGTTCCTCGGCCACCCCCTGGTTACGGGTCATGCGATACATGAAACTGACCATGGGCCGGCGATACTTTTCGACCAGATAATCGAATGCGGTGTCGTCGCCGGAGGCCACACGCAACATGACCTCGGCGTCGCTTAGCATCTCTAAAACGACCGTTTCGGCCAATTCGCCCCGCAGTGCGGTGGGCGGCGACGGTGTTCCTGGAACGGCGCCCCCAACCAGCAGGCTTCGATCTAGTGCGATGCTGCCCACATCGGCTGTAACCCTCGCCCTGCCAGAAAGTTGCGCCGCAGCTGCCCAGCTTTCTGCCGGCCTCGGACGCGCCGGCTTGGGGGCGCGATCAATAAGATCGGGAGCCTCCTTGTCGCGTTTTGGCTCGTCGCTCCCCATAGGCCAAATTACTGTATTGCATCACGTAAAGCAGTATTATGCACGAGAGGCCGCATCGCCGGCACTTGGTTTATAAATTTGATGCCAAAACCACCTATCTGTTACAGATTGCTGCCGGTGCTGCTGTTAAGTGGACTGTGCCCTGCCTCGCTGGGTGGGGTTTCACCCCGAAGCGGTTACCTCCTTCCCCGCGTGCAACAGCAGTCGGGCCAACCTGCGACCGCTGCGGACTCGACCGAGCCGAATCCGACCGCTGACCAGAAACTTAGCCTGAGCGATCAGGTGGTCCAAGATGTGCTGGAGCCCCTGCGCAACGGAGTGAGTGTGCAGGACGTGAGCCAGATTATGTCCGTCTTCGACAAGCAGGCAATGCCGGGCTACTCCAGTCTGCAGCAGCAGTTAAAGGCGTTTTTCGGGCTCTACAGCGAGGTCAACTTTCACTACCAGATCCTGCAGGCGATTGCCGACAAGGAGCACGCCTCCGCTACCGCCGAGATCGAGATGGATTCCATGCCCTACGAAGTGACCCGGATACCGGAGCGGCGCAGCGTCCAGATGCGCTTTCAACTGAAGCTCACGGCCAAGGGCTGGAAGGTCGTTGGGTTTACGCCGGCGGACTTCTTCGACCCGGCATTCGACCGTGCAGAGTCTCGATGAAGCGCGATTACCCTGAACATCCCATCATCGGAGTGGGCGCCGTGATCGTCGAAGGCGGCCGCGCTTTGCTGGTTCGGCGAGCTACCGAGCCGCTTAAGGGGGACTGGTCGGTCCCCGGCGGCATGTTGGAACTGGGCGAGAAGCTGCGCGATGGCGTGCGCCGTGAGGCGCTGGAAGAAACTGGCGTCGAGGTCAAGGTGGGTGAGCTGCTGGATGTCTTCGACAGTATTTTTACCGACCTGCAGGGCCGCCCGCAGTATCACTACGTGCTGATCGATTATCTGTGCCGGCCCATTTCCGGCGAGGCAAGGGCCGGAAGCGACGTGAGCGAGGTTCGCTGGGTCAGCGCCGAGGCGCTGCCGGCTATGGGACTGCGCGAGTCAATTGAGCAGGTCGTGCGCAAAGGATTAAGTCGGGCTGGGAAAACTACCAGTTGACTCCCACCGGTTTTGCAGCGACCATTTCGTTTCCGAGGAGAACGCATGCAACGAACGATGTTTCGGGCTGGTCTTTTTCTGGTTCTCATGACGGCCGCGATGACCGCAGTAGCGCAGCAGGCTTCGACCCAAGCCTCAGTTTCGCCCAAGCCGCCGGACATGGTCTGCTTCGGCTACGGCCCGAAGTGGAGCGTCCAGTTCATTAATGGCGAGGCGCGCTACCTGGGGATCAATCAGCCTGACCAGACTTTTCTTGGCGATTTCTATTGGGTCCCGGAAGACAAGGCATGGGAGTGGCACCGCGCCAACGGTCTGGCACCGATGAACGGAGGCTACGATCTGTCGGCGACCATCCAGAAGCAGGCCTGCGCCGATCCTGTCCGCAAGCAAACCTACCCGTATTCGTCGCAGGTCAATCTTCCGCAGGGAGACATGGTCAGCGGCTGCTGCCGCAAGCTGCGGCCGGGTGAAGCTCCCGTGGGCAAGCACGGCCTGCAGCAAATGACGCCTCAGTCGAGTACACCGCAGTCCGAAACGCCAGGGTTGTCGACGCCGCAGTCGGCGACATCGCAGCCCCAGTAGCAACTGCATCAGCTAGAGCGGTCGCGCAAACTGGATCACCTCGTGATTCTTATAAGTCATGCGCTGGAACTCTCGATAGCCGCACTTTTCCGCCACGTGAATGGATGCCAGATTTTCGGGATGAATCAGGCACGCCGTCCGTGTCTGCCCGAAGTGTTCGTCGCCCCAAGCGATGGCCGCGCGAACTGCCTCGGTCGCGTAGCCTTGGCCGTGGGCTCGCGAGGCCAGAGCCCAGCCCAACTCAGGCGTGTATTCCAGCGATGGCGTGATGTCGCGTTTGAAGTTGCCGAAGCCCAGCTCGCCGATGAATTCGTCCGAGGCTTTTTCTTCCAGAGCCCAGTAACCGAAGCCGAGCCAAGCCCAATGTCCCACATAGCGCAGCAGGCGGGTCCAGACTTCTTCTTGCGAGAATGGCTTGCCGCCAATGTGGCGCGTAACGATGGGATCGGCCCACATCGCAGTGCAAGCGGCGAAATCTTCCAGCCGATGGCGGCGCAGGCGCAGTCGCTCGGTTTCGAGGACGGGAACTTCGACGGCGGAACGAACCGGGCTTGCCATGACTCACCTCGCAGTGAACGGAGTGCGCAGAAATAGAAAAAGACCCGCAGCGTCTCGCGCCAGGCGGGTCTTTTCCGGTTAGCTGTTGGGATTGGCCTGAGGCTGTCCACTCTACGTGGCCCCAGCGGCAGACGCCAAGAGCAGCAGTCTTGCGAGGATTTAGAGCGGAAGCCCTAAGCCTCAGCCACCTCACTTGGGATACTACATGGACTGTCAGATATCATATTTTGGATCACCCTCCTTTCCAGTGTAAGTGCAAAATAACACCGTCGAGCGCAGCCGTCAAATCAAGAGTTGCTGAATGCGGTGACTGTTTTTGTTCGCCGCTTCGTATAGAGAAAGCGGAACGGTCCTTGGCTACTGCGCGCAGCGCCTCGCACCGGATATTTAGCGGGATGCCTTGATCTGCTGCTTCGACGGAGCCGGCTTTTCTGCACTAAACTCATTTCCATGCCAGCGAACTTCGATCGTCTGTGCGTGGTGCTGGTGTCTCCGCGTAATCCGCTGAACATTGGAGCGGCGGCCCGCGCCATGAGCAACTTCGGTGTTCTCCGGCTGCGCGTGGTCAACCCGTATGAGGTGGCGTTTCGCGAGGCGCGCTCGGCGATGGGCGCAGCTCCGTTGTTGGCGAAGGCGAAGGAATTCAAGAGCGTGGCCGAGGCTGTCGCCGATTGCACGCTCGTAGTCGGGACCACCGCGGTGCAGCACCGTGAGCTACAGCATCCGCTGCGGCGGCTGGAATATGGTGCGCGCCTCATCCGCAAACAGTTGAACTCGGGGCGGGTCGCGCTGCTGTTCGGGACGGAGAAGACGGGCCTTTCCAATGACGACCTCAGCCATTGTCATTGGCTGATGCACGTTCCCACGCGGGAACAGCATGTCTCGATGAACCTGGGACAGGCGGTGGCCGTGTGTTTGTACGAGTTGGTACGCGACCTGAGGAAAGCTACGCCGGAAAAGGTGCAGAAGCGCGCCACCGCGGGCGAAGTCGAACGCATTTCGTCAGGCTTGCTGGAGGCATTGCAGGTTAGCGGCTATGTGAAGCCGATTGCCGTCGTTCCCACAGAAGAGCGGGTGCGGCGCCTGGTACGCCGGCTGGAGCTGTCGTCTCGGGATGCCGAGCTAGTGCTGGGCATGTTGCGGCAGATTCTTTGGAAGCTACGCGGGGGAATGCAGAAGACGTAGCCAAACCCCTCTTGTCATCCCGATGACACGCCGGGTACACCCTACCGCGCTCCCACAGCTTCCGGGAGCCAAGTGTTGGCGGTTTCGGTGGCCAGCCAGCGCACAAATTCGTTGTGTGGTCCAAGCACAATCTGCTTCGACTCGACGGGCTTGTCGGTGAGCTCGAAGCCCATGATGATGATCTCGTCGCCCTTCTTGATGAGGTGGGCGGCTGCGCCGTTCATGCACATGGCGCCGGAGCCGCGCGGGCCGGGAATAGTGTAGGTTTCAAGCCGGGCACCGCTGGTGTTGCTGACTACCAGCACCCGTTCGCCGGGAAGCAATCCAACCATCTCCATCAGTTCTTGGTCGATCGTGATACTGCCTACGTAACGCAGATCGGCTTCAGTAACTGTGGCTTTATGAATTTTTGACCGCAGCATCCATCGCATTGCTCTGGTACTTCCTCTCCGCGTCCCGCTCTCGCTAGGCGGATGCAGGCACTTGACCTTATGGTAGCAGTTCCTGTCAAGGGTAAGGTGAATTTTGTGCGGAATTGCCCACGTTAGTTGCAGGTGAAGCGAACCATCCGATAAACGCCTAATCCTGCTACCGAACCACGGCGCAAGTCGGTCTAATCCACGGGTAAGGACGATTTTCGTCCAGTTTCCCTTTCGGAACGGAACAAATTTTCGCATTCGGACGTACTAGATACCAGGACCCAATCCTGCGCGATTGCGGAGGGCGTAGTGGCGAACGGCAAGAACAAGAAAAGGCGCTGGATCATCATCACGATCGTCACAGTTGCGGTCGTGGCGCTGGTGTTGGTTGCGGTGGCGGCCACCCGCGGCGGCACCAAGATCGATCCCACTAAGCTGGCGAAGGTGGAAAAGGGCGATCTGACGAAGAGTGTGGTCGCGACCGGCAAGGTCACGCCGATCACCAAGGTTGAAATCAAGTCGAAGGCCAGCGGCATCGTGGAAAAGCTGTACGTGGACACCGGCGACAGGGTGAAGCAGGGGCAGGTCCTGGCCGAGTTGGACAGAATTGAGATCCAAGCGCAGGTCAATTCCGCACAGGCGCAATTGCTGTCATCGGATGCCAACCTGACGAGCGCCGAGGCGGACGAAAAGCGTGCCGAGGTGGACGCGCAGGGCGTGGACATTCCTACGTTGCAGCGGGCCTATGAGCGGGCGCAGGGGATGTCGAAGGACGGGGTGGTGTCGCAGTCGACGCTGGACGATGCGCAACGGGGTTACATCATGGCGGTCAACAAGCGCGACGTGGCGCGCGCCCAACTAACCGTGAACAAGGCGAAGATAGCGCAAGCCCAGGCGCAGGTGAAGAAGGACCAAGCTAGTTTAAAGCAGTACGAGGAGCAGCTTAGCTATACCACCATCACCGCCCCGATTGACGGCGTGGTGCTGTCGCGCGACGTGGAAATGGGTGATGCGGTGAGCTCCATCCTGGTGTTGGGCTCGGCCGCAACCCTGGTGATGACGCTGGGCGACACCAGCGAAGTGTATGTGAAGGGCAAAGTGGATGAGAGCGACATCGGCAAGGTGTACCTGGGCCAGCCGGCGCGCATTCGCGTTGAGACCTTCAAGGACAAAACCTTCACCGGACATGTTACGAAGATCTCGCCCATGGGCGTGGAGAAAGACAATGTAACCACGTTTGAGGTGCGGGTCTCCATCAACAATCCCGGCGGCGAACTGAAGGCGGAGATGACCGCCAACGCGGAGATTCTCCTGGATGAACACAAGAACGTGTTGATGATTCCGGAGAGTGCTCTGCTATACGACAAAGACAAAAAGGCGTCCGTCGATGTCCCCGATCCGAAGGGCAAGGATGGAATGCGCAAGATCGCGGTGAACATTGGAATCTCGAATGGGGTCAAGACCGAGGTGCTGTCAGGTCTTAAAGAAGGCGACCCAGTCGTTTTGCAGCAATAGCTGGTGAACATAATCCCTAGGGCTGCCAACCACGGCAGCCCGTTTTCTTGGGAACCCACAATCAATTCAGAAATCGGCGAGGCACTATGAAGAAATATTGCACAGCCGTTCTACTCAGTATCCTGTTGGTTCCAGTTCTGCTGTATGCGCGCTCCGAGGGGCATTTCGATCGCACGCTTTCCGTGTCGGGGGCGGTCAACCTCGATCTGACGACGGGTTCCGGCGACGTCGTCATCAAGGCCGGCAGCACCAACCAGGTGGTGATCCATGGGACGGTACGCGAGAACAATGAATGGTTCTCCAGCTCCGATGCGGCAGTGCATCAGGTGGAATCGAATCCGCCGATCCAGCAAAACGGCAACGGCATTCGCATTGGTTACAACTTACCGGAAGACGTGAGACGGCACATTTCAATCAACTACGAAATCACGGTGCCGGCCAGCACCGAGGTGCAGGCGCAGAGTGGATCGGGCAATGTCGAGGTCAGCGGAGTGCGCTCGGAGGTGCAGGCACAAAGCGGATCAGGCGACATTAGCGCGCGAGACATTGGCGGCCGCGTCCATCTGCAGACCGGCAGTGGCAACATCCGCGCAGAGAGTGTGGCAGCCCCGTTCTACGGCCAGACCGGGAGCGGAGACATCGAAGCGAACCTGACGGGAGCGGGCGATGTGGATGTTCACACCGGCTCGGGGACTGTCCGCGTAAAGGGCATTAAGGGCGGGATCCAGGCGCGTACCGGCAGCGGCGACATTGAAGCCGATGGAGATGTGACTGGCCCGTGGCAGTTGCATACCGGGTCGGGCACGGTGCGCATGGCATTGGGGTCGGGCAGTGGCTTCAGCCTGGATGTACATACCAGCTCGGGATCGATTCATACGGAGTTACCGATTACGGTTCAGGGTCCGCTGGCGAACCGCGAGTTGAAGGGCACGGTGCGCGGCGGCGGCCCGTCGGTTGAAGTGTCCACCAGTTCGGGGGACGTGGACATACGTTAATTTGTGGGTCGTGAGGAGTCCCGAGGCTGTCCCACTTCGACTGCGGCTTGACTCTCGCCGCGGCTGCGGCTACTTTGCCAATGCATGTCTGCAAGCCGCATTGTTACCTTCACTACCGATTTTGGCCTGAACGATCCCTTCGTTGGCATCTTGCACGGCGTGGTGCTGAACATTCATCGGGAGACAACCGTGGTCGATGTTTGCCATGCGGTGGCTTCCTATGATGTGTTCGATGGCGGGTGGACGATTGCCCAGGCCTATCGCTTTTTTCCGCCGCGAACCGTGCACGTGGTGGTGGTCGATCCCGGCGTGGGCAGCACGCGGCGCCCCATCATCGTGGAAACCGACGACTACATCTTTGTCGCGCCGGACAATGGCGTGCTATCGCTGATCGAGGCACGGGAGTCCAAGTTCGCGGTGCGGCACATCACCGCCGAACGATATTTCCTGCAGCCGGTGAGCCATACTTTCCACGGCCGCGACATCTTCGCGCCGGTAGCGGCATGGTTGAGCAAAGGCGTCGCCCCGTCCGAGTTTGGACCCGAGATTTCTGATTACGTTCGGCTGCCACTGCCGCAGGTGGAACGCATCGCCGAGAACAGCTTGCGTGGTGTGGTGCTGAAGGTAGACAAGTTCGGAAACCTGATCACCAACATCAGCCAACAAGATGCGCCGGCATTGTTTGGCAGCGCGGTCCCGCCCGTGACCATCCTGATCTCGGGGCAGACGATTACGCGAGTATGTCAGTCCTATACGGACGGCGGAGAGGATGAATTTTTCGCTATCGTGGGAAGCTCGGGATTCCTGGAGATCGCGGCCAGGCAGTCCCCGGCAGCCGAAAAGCTGACTGCAGGAGTGGGGACGCCGATCGGAATCATTCTTGGTGAATTATGACCATAAGCATATTGCAGGGAGGAAACGGTGAAACAGATTCCAGCTGGCGAGTTCAAGACACACTGTCTAACCGTCATGGACGAAGTGCAGGCCACAGGTCAGCCTGTGGTGGTCACCAAGCATGGCAAGCCAGTGGTCAAATTAGTGCCGGCAAAAACAAAGGACGACAGCATCTTTGGATACATGGTGGGGAAAGCCAAGATCGTTGGTGACCTCGTCTCGCCCATAACTCCAATCGAGGATTGGGACGCTCTGAGGTGATTCTCCTGGACACACATGTACTGGTCTGGATGTCGCTGGAACCTGGCCGCCTTTCTCGGGCGGCGAGCGCTGCAATTCAAAATGCGCGAAGCAAAGGGGCGATCTTCGTCTCGGATATGACCCTGTGGGAGATCGCCTTGCTCGCGTGGCGGGGAAGAATACAAGTCGTCGGCAACATCGAGACTTTCGTTCAGGAAATCGCACGACCGGTGGTCGTCAAGCCGGTCACCACTGCCATAGCCAGCAAAGCCGTGCAGTTTTCTAAAGAGTACCCCAAGGACGCTGCTGACCGGCTGATCGGAGCTACTGCGTTGATTGAAAAGCTGCCCTTGGTTACAGCCGATAAGAGCCTGCGAAGGTTTCATGAACTAATCACGATATGGTAGACAGCGCCTGCCTCACGGGTTTTTGGGCTTGGCGCGGGCGTAGCGTTCCATCTCGCCGGTCCACTTCAAAAAGCGCAGCAGCTCTTTGCGCTCGCGCCACATAAATCCGCAGAACTCGAGGAAACCAATGCTCTGCATCTTGATGCCGGTATAGGTCTCGATTCGCCAGCGCAAATAGGGGCTGCGCCAGGGAGCAAAGCGATGGCCGCGAGCCGAGTTCCAGAGGAAACGGAAGATCTTGCGCATGACTGTAGTCAGTATATCGAGGAGGACGCACTCGACTATATGGCCTGATAAACTCAGCGCAGAGTTCCAGGGAACCCCATGACCGACGAAGCCTCACGCCAGACCGCCGAGGACCATTACTACGCCGCGCTCGATTGGTATGCCGAGGGCCATCACCAGGAAGCGATTAGCGAGTATGAAGCGGCCATTGCGGCCGATCCCTCCTTCGTGGACGCCATGCATGGTCTAGCGCGGGTATACCAAGATACCGAACAGCTAGACAAAGGCATCGCCGTGGCCAGTCGAATTGTCGCGTTCGATCCGGATGACGTTCTGGCGCATACCAGCTTGTCGATCCTGTATCAGCGCAAGGGCATGGTGCCCGAAGCGGAAGCCGAAGCCAACCGAGCTCGCGTCCTGGGCTGGAAGCAACAGCTCAAGCAAAGCAAGCAGTCGCCGCCGTGAAATCCCGGAAAACAAGCAAGCCGGAAGCCCTGGTGCGCGCGATGTATCGCCAGCTGGTGCGCGCCTGGGGACGGCAGCATTGGTGGCCGGCAGAAACTCCGTTTGAAGTGATCGTGGGCGCGATTCTTACCCAAAACACAGCATGGAGTAATGTTGAACACGCTCTGGCCAGCCTACGTTCCAGCGGGGCGCTTAATATCGCCGGGATTCGTGAGGTGTCGCTAGCGAAGCTGCAAGAACTCGTGCGTTCTTCGGGATGCTACCGGCAAAAGGCAGAACGACTGAAGAACTTCGTGGCGTTTCTCGATGCTAAGTATCACGGCTCTCTGGAGCAGATGTTTACCACCGCTACGTCGCAACTTCGGAGCGAACTACTTGCCGTGAAGGGCATTGGATCTGAAACTGCCGACGCAATTCTGCTGTACGCCGGCAATCATGAAATCTTTGTCGTGGATGCCTACACCCGCCGTATTCTAGTACGCCACGAAGCCATAGAGACGCAGGCGAAATATGACGAAATTCGCGATCTGGCGGAGCGTGCGCTAAGAGACGAAGAGCCGGTCGCGCCTACATTTGACGAAGCCATCGACTGGCAAAGACCACAGGTCCACCTGGAATCGGCGATGAGCCAGGCGAAGCGCGGCCCACGTACCCAAATCTATAACGAGATGCATGGGTTGATGGTGCAAGTAGGGAAAAACTACTGCCACAAGCAGGAACCTACCTGCGACGCGTGCCCACTGCGGACCCTATTACCGAAGATGCGGCAACGGCACGGGCCGCAAGCATGGTAACTCTCCAACCTAAAGAAGGTCTGATTAAGCCGGTGGGAGTGCCTCAGGGGCTAAAGAGACTGTGTCGCGACCGGTGGCGCCGCTCTGCGGCTCAGACTAATTTCCCACTTGACCGGGGGCTTACGCCACCCGGCTAACTTCATCCCGCCGCTGCGCGGCTAGTGTATTCGGTTTTTCTAGCACTTTGTTCCATCACAAACTTTCTGTTCCAGTCGCGACACAGTCTCTTCAGCCCCTATTTCATAGCAGATATTTGCGGACGGCCTGAAGGCATTCCCCTTCGAAGGCCCAGACTTAGTCGGTGCTTCCCTAACAGCCCGTGGCAGAAGTGCGAAACTCGCCAAACCGCGTTCGTAACTTATTCAAACAGCAGGGCCGCATGTTGC
>Ga0182013_10001357_pt1 | contig 33530 bp, 35 predicted proteins | sample 612S2MmetaG_FD_120487 | JGI IMG/M metagenome (GOLD analysis project Ga0182013, IMG submission 120487) | Permafrost microbial communities from Stordalen Mire, Sweden - 612S2M metaG | ecosystem: Environmental > Terrestrial > Soil > Wetlands > Permafrost | place: Sweden: Stordalen | collected... | reverse complement strand
TTCCGCAGCAGGACCGGGCGCGTGCGCGCGGATCACGGGCCCGAGTGATGCTTGCGCGGCGGCCTCATCGACCGTGGCGTTGCAAACGTCGCGCGGAATTTCCAGCAGGACCGGACCCGGGTCGCCGGAGAGCGCGATGCGCGCCGCCGTCTCGATGTACTCACCGAGCCGCGCGGGATCGTGCACGACCTGCGCCCACTTCGTGATCGAGCGGACCAGCCGCACGTGATCGAGTTCTTGCTGCGGCCGGCCGTCGAGCATCGCGATCGGGTTGCGCCCGGCAAAAATGATCACCGGCGACCCGGCGTCGTACGCCGAGGCGATCCCACCGACCGCGTTGGCCAACCCCGGACCCGAGGTGACGCAAGCGAAGCCCAGCGAACGCCGTGTCTGCGCGTACGCGTCGGCGGCGAGAACGACCGGGCTCTCGTGGCGCATGTGGACGAGCCGCATGCCGCGCCGCTCGACCGCTCCGAAGAACGCCTCGAGATGGCCGGGCAGCCCGAAAACGGTGCGAACGCCCTGGCGTTCGACGGCTGCCGCCATAAGATCGGCTCCTAGCATAGTTTCTCCTCGGTGATCGCGAAAGGGTCGTTCAATGAGTAAACGAGCTCCCATCGACGTTCGGTCGATGCGTAACGAAGACTTTCTCAGCTACAAAGTCAGCGTCCTGAGCCGCATCCTCGACCGCGGCGTGGATAAGAAACTCGTCTCGGGGCTGAACCTGCCCCTCACATCGCTGCGGATCCTCGGCCACTTGCACGCCCACGGCGAAGGCCGCGTGCTCGCCATCGCGCGCAGCATGCATCTCCTCGGCTCCCAAGTGAGCCAAAGCATGATGGACCTCGTCGAGTACGGACACGTCGCAAAGAAGCCCGACCCCACCGACAAGCGCGGCACGCTCTTCCGCCTCACACCGAAGGGCCGCCGCCTCTACGAAGGCGTGCTCGACAAAGCGCAAGCCAAACAAGAAGCCGTCGCGACGCTAATCGGCCCGGCCAACTACACCATCGTAAGCGAAGCCCTAGACGCGCTCATCGCGCACTACGGCACACCCGGAACGTAGCGATCCCCTCTCATCTGTCATCCAGAGCGCAGCGCACGAAGTGCGCCCTTCGACTACGCTCAGGACAGGCTCCGTCGAAGGACAGCCACGATCACGCCCGTCAGGGACTCGGAAAAATCTCGCTAGCCGGAAACGTCTTCTTCAACGCCCCGTAACGCGCTGACGCATCAATAAGCGGCTGCGCTTCGCTCGGAATCATCCGCTCCGGATAAAGCACCCGCGCCATAGTCGGTGACACCGGCAGCTTCGTATATTTTTCAAGAATCTTGCCCGAAGCAACCGGATTCGCGTTCGCCCAACGCGCCGTCTCGAGCATCGCCGCCGCGAATTTCTTCACGAGATCCGGATGCTGCTGTGCCCAAACCGTAGTGCTGAACCAGCCGGCGAGCAGAAACCGCTTGGCGATCGCGTCGTACGGCGCCGCGATGGCTTTCATGCCGCCCGCTTTTACCGCGGCGTCAAGCGCGGGCTCCGAAATTTGCGCGGCATCGATGCGGCCCGCAGCAACTGCGCCCGGCATATCGGCAAACGGCAATTCCAGAAATTTCACGCTAGCGAGATTCCCGCCGCCTTGCTCGATCCACGCTTCCGGTCCAACTTGCGTCACGTTGCGTAAACCATTCACCGCGATCGTCTTGCCATCGAAGTCCTTGGCGCTCGCGAGCGGTGAGTTCTTCGCAACAACGAGCGCCGACGTCGGACGATCCGACGTCCACAGCGCCGCCGGCGCGATAATCACGAAGTTGATGCCACGCTCATGCGCGGATGCAACCGACGAAACCGCCGATTGTGCGACATCGAACGTTCCGGCAGCAACGCCGGCCGAAATGAGACCGCCGTTGTTGAGCGTCGTGATCTCAACGTCAAGCCCGGCTTTCTTGAAGAACCCCATGTCTTGTGCGTAAAAGACTTCGGCGCCGGAATCGTTCGGCGTAGTCGCGACTTGCAGCTTGACCAGCGTCTGAGCCGAAGCGGGACCGGCCAACAGAAGCAGCGCGAGGAGCGTTCTCAAGAGCGTCATCATCGCCGGTCGGGTTCGCCGGAAGGGCCGAAATTCAGCCTCCGGCAAAGAGAACGGCCATGCACGATACGCGCAGCGGCGCCGAGCTCGCGCGCTCGTTCGACCTGAGCGCCTTGCCGCCGGCGTTCTACGACGATCCGTTCCCGTACTATCATGCGCTGCGCACGTTCGATCCCGTGTTGCGTCTAGGCGACGGCTCGTACTTCCTCACGCGCTACGCCGATCTGCAAGCCGTGTACCGCGACACCAAGACGTTCAGCTCCGACAAGCACGTCGAGTACGGGCCGAAGTACGGCACCGATTCGCTACTGTACGAGCATCACACCACCAGTCTCGTCTTCAACGATCCACCGCTGCACACGCGCGTGCGCCGCATCATCATCGGCGCGCTCTCGCCAAAGGCCGTCACGGCGCTCGAACCCGGCCTCATCGCGATGGTCGACGCCTTGCTCGACGCACTGGCCGCCAAAGACGATGTCGATCTCATCGAAGACTTCGCCTCGACGATCCCGATCGAAGTGATCGGCAACCTGTTAGGCGTACCGCACGGCGAGCGCGCACCGCTACGCGACTGGTCGACCGCAATTCTAAGCGCGCTCGAACCATCGGTATCACCGGCAGCCCAAACCGCCGGCAACCGCGCCGTCGACGAGTTCCTCGCCTATCTGCGCATCCTCGTCGCGGACCGCCGCAAACACCCCGGCGATCCGGAAAGCGACGTGCTGACCCGGCTTCTTCACGGCGAAGACACCGGCGAACGGTTGACCGAAAGCGAGCTGTTGCACAACTGCATCTTCTTGCTCAACGCCGGCCACGAAACGACAACGAACCTGATCGGCAACGGGCTCGCGGCACTCCTCGATTGGCCCGAACAAAAGCAACGGCTCATCGACGAGTCCGCGCCGATCGAAAGCGCGATCGAGGAATTCTTGCGCTACGATAGTTCCAACCAGCTCGGCAACCGCATGACGGCGACCGACGCCATTGTCGGCGGCGTGCCGTTGCCGGCGGGCACGCCGATCACGTTGTGCATCGGCGCAGCGAATCGCGATCCCGAGCAGTTTCCCGATCCCGACACGCTCGACGTGCGGCGTTCACCGAATCGCCATCTCGCCTTTGCATCCGGACCGCATCAATGCGCCGGACTTCACATCGCCCGGCTGGAAGGGCGCATCGGCATCTCCCGCTTCCTGCGGCGTTTTCCGGCCTACCGGTTGCGCGGGCAACCCAAGCGCGGCGGGCGCGCGCGCTTTCGCGGCTTCCAAAGCATCCCCGTCCAACTCACCTGAACAGAAATCCGAGGCAACCATCTATGTTCTCGCGCATCGCGCTCGCGCTCGCATCGCTCGTTACGACGCTCGTGCTGATCCCCGCCGCGTCCGGCGCGGCCGATCAGCCGCCGATCCGCATCGGCATCGTGTACTCGTACACCGGTTCGTCACCGACGGCCGGTCCCGCGCTCGATGCGTCGATCTCCGCATGGCTCGCGCTGCATAACCAGCTCGTCGGCGGGCGCAAGGTGCAGATCATCCGGCGCGACGACACGGGCCCCGCGCCCGACGTCGCGGCCCGGCAAGCGCAAGAACTCGTCGTATCCGAACACGTGGATTTCCTGATGGGCAGCATCTTCACGCCCGATGCCATCGCGATCATGCGCGTTTCGACAGCGGCCAAGGTGCCGTTCTTTATCGTCAACGCCGCAACGAACGGCATCCTCACCAACGCGCCGTACAGCTTCCGCTTCGGCGCCTCGATCCAGCAGAACACGGCGCCGCTCGCGATCTGGGCCGGCCGTAGCGGCATCAAATCAGTCTACAACGTCACCTCCGACTACGCGCCGGGCATCGAATCCGATAAAGTCTTCAGCAGCGTATTCATCAGCAACGGCGGTGGGAAAGTCCTCGGCGATCTGCACGTTCCGGTTACCGCGAACGACTTCACCTCGTACATGCAACGCGTAAAGGATGCAAAACCCGAGGCGAACTTTGCCTTCATCGTGGCGGGTTCACCGTCCGTCGCGTTCTTTAAAGCCAGCAAGCTTGCCGGCTTCGAAGCTGCGGGCATTAAGACGATCGTCAACGGCGCAACGGTCGACGAGCTCGATCTCGACGCAATCGGCGACTACGCCCTTGGCGTGATCAGCTGCGCGCAATATTCATGGACCCACAAGTCGCGCTTGAACGAGGCCTACCTCGCCGCGTACCACCGCGTCGCCACCAACGGCGTCAAGAACCCCGACTTCATGGCCGAGGGCGGCTACGACATCATGTCGGCGATCGACCGCGTCGTCGCCGCGCAAGGCGGCGCGAACAGCGGCACGCTCGATTTGGACAAGACGCTCGCCACGCTCAAAGGGCTCAAGCTCGATAGCCCACGCGGCCCGATTCAAGTCGATCCGAAGACGCGCGAGCTGATCCAGAACATCTACATCCGCAAAGTGCAAAAGGTCGAGGGCATCCTCGCCAACGTTGAGTTCGAAACGTTCCCGCAGATTCCGGGAGACTATCCGTAGCCGCATGCGCATCCTCGCCTTCCACTTGATGCCCTACGTCGATCTGGACTTGTCGTTTGCCGACACGTATCCGGCGGCATGGGTGACGTTGCCGAACCGCTACTTCGACCGCAAAGCCGGCTATGCGCTCTACAACCGTTTTCTCGACGAACTGGAGTACGCCGACGCGAACGGCTTCGACGGCGTCTGCGTCAACGAGCACCATCAAAACGGCTACGGCCTCATGCCGGTACCCGGCGTGTTCGCCGGTGCGCTCGCGCGACGCACGAAAGGCTGGCTCGCACTACTCGGCCGCGCGCTCCCGCTGGTGAACAACCCCCTGAACATCGCCGAAGAGTTTGCCGAGATCGATCAACTCACCGGCGGCCGTCTCATCGCCGGGTTCGTGCGCGGCATCGGCTCGGAATATCACTCCTCGGGCGTCAACCCGACGGAATCGCACGACCGCTTTCACGAGGCGCACGACCTCATCGTGCGCGCCTGGACCGAACCCGGACCGTTTCGCTTTGAAGGCAAATACTACGATTACGAATACGTGAACACGTGGCCGCGCACGTATCAGGAACCGCACCCGCAAATCTGGATCCCCTCGCAGGGTTCGAGCGAGACGATCCGTTGGGCCGCCGCCAAAGAACATCGCTACACGTACTTGCAGACGTTCAGCCCGATCAGTGCCGTCGCGCGCTACATGCAGATGTACAAAGACGTCGCGCGCGAGCAAGGCTATGAGGCCACGCCCGATCAGCTCGGCTGGTCGGTGCCCGTCTACGTCGCGGAAACCGACGAACAGGCACGCGAAGAGGCGCGGCCGCACGCCGAAGCGTTCGTCAACAAGTTCCTCAAGAAACCGATGGAGATGCTCTTACCGCCCGGCTATCTCACGCTGACCTCGATGAAAGACGTGATGCAGGCCAAAGCCGGCCTCGCCAAAGACCGCACGCTCGAGGAACTGCTGGACAGCGGCGCGTTCATCGTCGGTAGCCCGAAGACCGTGCGCGAAAAGCTGATCGACGCGCAGCGCCAAATCGGCTTCGGCAACTTGCTGATGACGATCCAGTTCGGCACGCTCCCGCACGACCTCACGATGAACAACATCCGCCTGCTCGGCAGCCAGGTCGTTCCCCAGATCAAGGCCGCCGTCGCCGGGTAAGGAACGGCCCTTAGCCCGTCAAAGTACCGGGGATGGCCCTGACCCAAACCCAGCAACAAACCCTGATCGAAACCGACCGCGGCACGCCCATGGGCGAGTTGTTCCGCCGTTATTGGATTCCGGCGATGCTCTCACGCGAATTGCCGGGCCCGGATTGCGATCCGGTGCAGATCAAATTGCTCGGTGAGGAGCTGCTCGGTTTCCGCGATTCCAACGGCGACTTTGGTCTCATCCAAGAATTCTGCCCGCACCGCGGCGTGTCGCTCTTTTACGGGCGCAACGAAGAGTGCGGCATCCGCTGCGCCTATCACGGCTGGAAGTTCGACATCAACGGCAAGTGCGTCGACATGCCCTCAGAGCCCGACGAGAGCAACTTCAAAGACAAGGTTCGCGTCGCGGCCTACAAGATGATCGAACGCGGCGGCGTGCTGTGGGCCTACATGGGGCCGCCCGAATTCGAACCGCCCGCGCCGGAACTCGAGTGGGCGCTGCTGCCCGAAGCGAACCGCTATGTATCGAAGCGCATTCAAGAGTGCAACTATCTACAAGCGCTCGAAGGCGGCATCGACTCGAGCCACGTCTCGACGCTGCATCGCTTCAACCTCGATGACGATCCGATGCACGAAGGCGCGCACGGCAACGTGTACCTCAAAGCCGATACGCGGCCGAAGTTCGAAATTCAGGATTCCAAGAGCGGACTCTTGATCGGCGCGCGCCGCGATGCGGACGACGCGAACGACTACTGGCGCATCACGCCCTTCATCATGCCGTGGTATACGATCATCCCGCCGTTCGGGGCCAACGTGATCGGCGCGCACGCCTTCGTGCCGATGGATGATGAGAATTGCTGGACGTGGAGCATCAATTACGAACCCTCACGTCCGCTATCGACCGAAGAGGTCGCCGCGATGGACGACGGCATGGGGATCCACGTCGAGTACATTCCCGGCACGTTCCGTCCGAAAGCTAATCGCGACAACCATTTCCTCATCGACCGCTCGGCGCAGCGCGCCAAGAAATCGTTTAGCGGCGTGAAGGGCATCTCGATGCAAGACGCCTCACTCCAAGAGAGCATGGGCCGCATCGTCGACCGCACGAACGAACGCCTCGGTACCAGCGACGCGGCGATCATCGCCGCGCGTCGCACGCTGTTGCGCGCGGCCGAAGCACTCGCCGACGGCGGCCAGCCGCCGATTGCGCTCGATCCCGAATCGCAATACGTGCGCTCGGCGTCGATCCTGATTCCGAAGGGCGTGCCGTTTGCCGAAGGTGCGGCCGAAGCACTGCGCGCGGCGCCCGGCAAACCGTTTGTCAGCGTCTAGAGTGTATTGATGTCCCGGCGACGGTTTGCTCGTCGTAGCCTGGTTAATGCAAAGCTCCGGCCGTACTTAGGACGCGCACGATGTGATGGTAGCCGTCCGAACTGACGACGTCGCTGATCGACTTCGGTGAAAAGTTGGCGTGGATGTTGTCCATCGCGTGCGGGTCGGCAAAGATGTACACCGGCTTCACCTTCTCCCACGCCGCATAGCGGTCGATGAACTCGCCGGGCCAGCCAGGCACGATCAGACGTGTTCCGAGTGACTGGTCGACGAATTCCGCGTATTCGAGCGGTGTCGCGTCGACCCAAATCGCGACGACGATCGCGCCGTCGGGAATGTCGCGCCGGACCGTGTCGATCGTGCCTTGCCCGCCACTGTCGTACCGCCCGTTCAGCGAGCTGCTGTTGTCCATCCACTGCAGCGCGACCGCTCCGAAGAGCACGATCGAGACAAAGATCGACCGAGCGCCTTGCTCCGTGCGTGGAATCGCCAGCCGCGAACTCGCCGCCGCCAACGCCGCCATCAACGCGAACGATGGTAAGAAGTAGCGATTCGGGTCGCCTTCGACCGCCTTGAAGGCGTAGACGAACGGCACGACACCGAACGTCCCGGCGAACACGACGGCCGCTAGCCGCCAGTCACGCACCAGCAAACCGATGGCGCCGATACCGCCGAGGATAATCGCGAACGGCGGGATCTGCGCGTACGACTGCTGCCACCAGTACGCAAATGCGGCCGGGTACTTGCGCACGTCGAAAAGCGTGAGCGCGGCATTCGATGCGCCGAACTGCCGCCCCGAAACTTCGTCGATAAACCCGGCCGGTGTGCTCGCGTGGTTCGCGTCCAATTCGCTCGGCACCGTGCCGAAGATCGGCGGCGCGGCGTTCGGATCGAGGTGATGCGCGACGACGTAAGCCGACCGCAGCGGCAAATACGCGTAGAACGCCAGCGGCAGCACGAGCACGGCAGCGGCGAACGCAATGACATTCCAGCGCGGCCAACGGCGGACGCAAACGGCAACGGCAATTGCCGGCAGGCTGTAGAGTACTTCGGGATGCGTGGCAAGGCCGAGGCCGCCGCACGCACATGCAGCGAGCAGATAGCGCGGCGCTCCGCGCCGCACGTAGAGCACGGCGAACGCAAGCACCAGCATGACGAACATCAGCGACATCGCGTGTGGGTCGGCATGCGATCCCTTGTTCCACACCGCCGAACACCACGCGAACAGCAGCGATCCAAGGCACGCCTCAACAGCACCAGCGCCGAGCAATAGGGCGATCAACGAAGTGGCCGCCGCCGCGACGCCCACGCACAATCCCGAGAGCACGTTCATCCGCCAAGCGATGCTGCCCACTGCAAACACGTGCGTGAACAGCCAACCCGCGAGCGTGTAGAACGGGAAACCGGTCGGGTGGGCGATGCCGAGGATGTACGGCACGGTCTGCAATTCGGCGGTGTCCCACGTCCCCGGACCCAGCGGCGCGGAATAGGCGTACGCCGCGAACGCCGCCGCAAACGAAAAGACGACGCTGCAAACCGCGGCGCGTTGGCTCACGGCTTCACCTATGCCTCGTGCTGTAGAAAGCCCTTGCGCCGGCTCCAGTCGACGAGCGTCTCGATGCACTGCCGCAACTGTTCGGGCTGGTTGAGATAGTAGTGCGTCGCGCCCTCGATGCGGACGTATTCTTTATCGCTGGTAGCGAGCGCGTCGCGAATGATCGGGTTGTGCGTCGCCGGCACGGCATCGTCGGCCATGTTTTCGATCTGCAGCACGGGCACGTGACGGACGTTGGTCGCATTGAGCGGCCCCTTGGCGTTCGAATCGTCGAACGACCACTGCGAGAGCCACGATCGCAGCGTCGAGAAGCGCGCGAGGCCAACCGGCCCGACGTTCACCGTCTTCGGATCGCCGAGATAGCACCAATTCGGTTTACGGCCGTTGGGATCGATGTGAGGATCGATCCAGCGGACGTCGCACATCGTGCGGTGGGTGACGAACGCGCGCTCGGTTTCCGAGTCGTTGCGCCGCGCGAGAAAATCCAGCGTGTCGCGCACCCAGCCCGTGATGCGCCGATTGCGTTCCAGCTGCCGTTCGCGAAAGCGCGCGACGAAAGCGGGCGTGAACGGCGGCTTGTTCGGGCAGCCGGCGGCGTAGATGTCGAAATCTTCATCACGCCGGTCGGGATCGAGTTCGTCGACGATGGAGGGATCGAGCCACTCCGTCAGCGTCTCCGCGCGGCTCAAATGCGCGGCGATGAAGATAACGCCGTCCGCTTGCGGCAACGCCGCCGCGGTGAGATCGTAGGGATCGCCGGCCGGCGTATGCGTGATCGTCGGCTTTTCCGACTGCGCCTGATAGAAGAGCGCAAGCGAACCGCCGCCCGACCAGCCGACGAGCACGACGGTACGGTAGTGCAGTTCCTCACGCGCGTGGCGAATATACGCGCCCAAATCATAGACGACTTTTTCCATGATCAGCGCGCTATCGTTCTTGGCGTAGCGGCTGCCGCAGCAGAGCACGTGATACCCGGCGGCCGCGAGCGCGGTGGGCATCGGCAAGAGTTGCAGCGTGGACGCCGGGTGCATGAACAGGAACACCGTATCCGAGGGCCGGTCGCGCGGAACGAGGCGCTGGCCCTCGAGAACCGTTTTTCCTTGACTGCCGCTGAACCCGTACGTCTCGGTCATCTTCAGCGTTTCGGAGAACGCCAGCACGACCGGTATGCGATCCCAGGCGTAGGTCATGCGAGGTTGCCCTTCACCTGTTGCAGCAGACGCCGCAACGTTGCAACGTCGTCCACCGAGATACCGGTGAGGGCGCGGTCGAGGACGTCGGCTGAATAACCGTGCAGCGTATCACGCAGCGTCCGCCCTTCAGGCGTGAGCTGCACGTGCGTCTTGCGACGGTCGGTCGTGCTGCGCACGCGGACGATCACGCCGCGGCGTTCGAGGGCATCGAGCGTGGTCACCATCGTCGGTTCGAGCACCCCGACCCGATTCGCCACCTCACGCTGCGTAAGCCCTTCTTCTTGCCACAATTCGCGCAAGACGAAATACTGCGGCAGGGTGATATCGTGCGTCTCCAAGCGGGCGGTGAGATCGTTGAGGATGCGCCGCGCCGTATCGCGCAGCAAATACCCGATGCTCTTGTCCGTATCCGCGTCGAAGCCGCGACCGGTCATTTCAGCGGAGCGCCGCCCGGTTTGCTCACGCCCTCGAACGTCGCATTCGATCCGTTCCAGTGAATGACGATCGCCGTATTTTCTGCTAGACCGCGCTGACTGCCGTCGCGGAAATCGTAGAGTCCGTTGATGCCCGCCCAACCATGCAGGCCTTCGAGATAGGCGCGCACGGCATCCGGTGTCGCGTCCGGGCCCACGTGTCGCAGCGCGTCGACGACGATCAGCGCAGGATCCCACGAGAACGAATGCGCGACGTCGGGCTTCACGCCGATCGCACCAAAGGAGCTGAAGAACAGATCCTGGGCCGAGCGGATCGGGCCTGGACGCACTTGCTCGCGCGCGAAGAAGCGCGGACTCGGGAAATACATTTGCTTGGGCGTGAAGTTCTTGTACTGCGCGAGCTGCGGATACGTCAGGTTGCCGTTGCCGCCCAATACCGGGATGTCGATGCCCGCATCGCTGATGCCGCGCAAGAGCGTACCGAACGGCGTACCGGTCGACCAGGCGATGATGGCATCGGGATGCGTCGATTGGATGCGCGCGATTTGCGCGCTGACCGTGACGTCGGTCGGATTGAAGTGCTCTTGAATGATCAGCGAAAGGCCCGCATTCTCACTCCGGTGCGCGGCCTCGACGAACGCGCGCTCGGCGTCCTGACCGCTCGCATCGGTCGACGTAATGATCGCGACGCGGTTCCAGCGCTTCCCGTGAAAATAGCGCAGCGATGCGGTCGCCAGATCGTCCGTGCTGACGCTCGATGAGAACGTGTAGCTGTTGGCAACCGGATGAATGCCGGGCGAAAAGCAAAACTGCACCGGACCCGTCGCCCGGACGATAGCCGCCATGGCGTTGCACATCGCGACCACGCTGCTGCCGAGGATGACCGGCGGCTTCTTGGCCACCGCGCCGTTGGTGAGCTGGACCGCGACTTGCGGATTGGACTGGTCGTCCTGGACCGCAAAGTGGATCGGCCGGCCCTTGATGCCACCCTGCTTGTTGACTAGCTTCTCGATGATCTGGAGCGACTGCAGCTCTGAGGTTCCGAGAAACGCACCGCCCCCGGTGAGCGGCATGATGACCGGAATGTCGAGCGGGTCGGCAGCGGTCGCCGGCGGCGCGGCCGCGGCGGTGACCAATGCGATAGCGACGGTCATGGCGCCGGCGTGACGCAAGGAGCGAGTGAACATATGATCGGTCTCCGGAAGAGGGCGACTGGTACTTTGCTTATCGAATGATTTGGTGTACTATGGGATAAATGCCGGAGAAACTCCTACGCCTCGGGGCCATCGGCTTGGGACGGGCGGCTGCTACGATGCTGCCCAGCCTGATCGCGCATCCGAACGTACGCCTCACGGCAGCAGCCGACCCCAATCCCGAGGCCCGCGCACGCTTCGAGGCCGACTTCGGCGGGCGCGCCTACGCGACGTCCGCAGAATTGTGCGCATCCCCGGATGTCGACGCCGTCTATATTGCCTCACCGCATCAGTTTCACGCAGCCGATGTCTTTGCGGCTGCCGGCAACGGCAAGCACGCCATCGTCGAGAAGCCCATGGCGCTCACGGTTGAAGAATGCCGCGCGATGACCGATGCCGCCGAGCGCAACGGCGTGGTACTCGTCGTCGGGCACAGTCACGGCTTCAACCCGACGATCAAGCTGATCCGCGAGTTGATCGCGAGCGGCGAGGTCGGACCGCTGCGCATGATCACCAACCTCGTGTACACCAACTTCTTATATCGTCCGCGGCGCCCCGAAGAATTGGACACGGCGCAGGGCGGCGGGATCATGTTCAATCAGATCCCCCATCAACTCGACATCATCCGCGTAATCGACGGCGGTCCGCTCGAGAGCGCCTACGCGATCACCGGCATTTGGGATCGCGCGCGGCCGACCGAAGGCGCGATGACCGCGCTGCTTCAGTTTACCGACGGCGTCGCCGCATCGCTCACCTACAGCGGCTACGATCACTTCGACACCGACGAGTTTCATCAGTGGGTCGGTGAAGGCGGCGCCGAACGTAAGCCATCCTATGGAAAACTGCGCCGCGAACTGCGCGCGTTTGCCACGTCCGCCGAGGAAGCGCGCGGCCGCACGGCCAGCGGCTTCGCGGGCCGCGGCATCGCGCGGCCGAGCGGCCCGATGCACCATCCGCACTTCGGCCTCGTCATCGTCAGTTGCGAGCAGGCCGACTTGCGCCCCTCGCCCGACGGTGTTCTCGTGTACGAGGAAGCCGGCGTCCGCGAACTGATCGCCCCGCCGCCGCGCACCTACCCGAACAAGGACGGCGTGATCGATGAATTCTATGATGCCATCGTGAGCGGCGAGCCGCCGCTGCACGACGGCCGCTGGGGAACCGACACGATGGCCGCCGCCATCGCCTTGCTTCAAAGCGCGCGCGAACGGCGCGTCGTCACTCTCACCAACGAGGATCGCCCGCATGCTCTCCGCTGAAGAAAACCAACTCCTCACGCACGTCACCGGCGATGCGCCGATGGGACAGATGATGCGTCGCTATTGGGTGCCGGCGTGTTTGAGCGAAGAAGTCGCCGAGCCGGACTGCACGCCCGTGCGCACGACGATCTTGGGCGAACGCCTCGTCGTGTTTCGCGACACCAACGGCACGTTGGCCGTGGTCGACGAGCGCTGTCCACATCGGCTAGCCTCCCTCGCGCTTGGACGCAACGAAGAGGGCGGCTTGCGCTGCATCTATCATGGGTGGAAGTTCAACACCGCCGGCGCATGCGTCGACATGCCGACGGAACCCGGCGCGTTCGGTTTCCGCGACCGCATGAAACTCACCAGCTATCCGACGCACGAAGCCGGCGGCATGGTGTGGACCTACATGGGGCCGGCGGCCGACATGCCGACCTTTCCCGAGTACGACTGGATGAAGCTTCCGCGTAATCAGTACGCGGTCATCAAAGTCGGCGAGCCCGTCAACTACGCGCAAGCGATCGAAGGCGCGATCGACTCATCGCACTCGTGGTTCCTCCATCAGGGCATCATCTGGGATTGGAAGAAGCGCGCCGAAACGTCGATGGACACCTCGCCGAAAATGGAAGCCGAGGACACCGACTACGGTTTCCGCTATGCCGCCATCCGCGTGCCGGTGCAGAATCCCGACACCGAGCGCTACATCCGCGTGACGCTCTTCCTCGTGCCCTACACGGCGTTCATTCCGCGTCCGCTCGAAAAATCGAAGACGGCGCACGTGCAGATCTTCGTGCCCGTCGATAACGAGCACAGCACGTTCTACGGCATCTTCTTCAGCCAAGACGGCAGCGTGGTGGACGAAGACGAAATACGCCGCGACCACCATACGGTTCCCGGCGTCGATCTCGATCGCAACTGGAACAAGTTCGCGAACGTCGAGAACTGGTTCAACCAGGATCGCGCAGCGATGAAGAACGGCAGTTTTACCGGTATCAACGGTTTCTCGAACCAAGACATGGCCTGTCAGGAATCGATGGGCCCGATCGTCGATCGCACGGCCGAACATCTCGGTACGTCGGACATCGCGATCATCCGCATGCGCAAACGCATGCTCGAAGCCGTCCGCCGCTTCCAAGACGGCAAGCCGCTCATCGGCCTCGATCCCGGCATGCCCTACGACAAGATCCGCAGCGAACAGCTCGTCGTCCCAGTCGAACAACCCTGGCAAAGCGTCGGCGCCTACGCCGGCGAGTACAAACCGAAAGCTGAAGCACGCACCTAAGAAAAGGTACGGAGTAAACGCCGCGCGCCTTCGCGCTTGCCACTCAAGCGAGCACCGGTATCGAACCAAGGGCAAAGCGCCGATTTTCATTTGTCAAGAGCGCAGCGCCGATTTTCATTTTGAAACAAACCCGCCGTCGCATTTGCGAAAACCGCGGAGGGCTTTAGCCCAACGCGGAGTCGTTCAATACAAATGCGGAGCGCAGCCCCTAGTGCCGGCGCCCGACAAGGATTAGCGTACCGTTACAGGCAGGTGCTCCAGGCCGCGCATGACGTTGTTGAGGCGGCGTACGGGGATGCCGGTGGTGAAGCGTTCGACCCGCTTTGCCAGCGCGCGGAAGATCGCGTGCGCTTCGAGGCGCGCGAGCGCTTGGCCGGCGCAGCCGTGAAGGCCGTAGCCGAAGGTAAGGTGATCGACCGGATTGCGCGTGACGTCGAAGCGCGTCGGGTCGGGGAACTTGCGCTCGTCGTGATTGCCTGAAGCGTAGATCAAGACGACGTTGGAATCGGCCGGGATCGGCGAGCCGCCGACCTCGACGTCGCGCACGCAGTAGCGGCGCACGAGTTGCAGCGGAGCATCGATCCGCAAGATTTCCTCGAAGGCGCTCGGGATCAGGTTGGGTTTTTCGCGCAACATGTCCCACTGATCCGGAAATTCTGCGAAGTAGGCGACGGCGTTGCCGATTGCATTGATCGTCGTATCGACGCCGGCAACGAGATAGCTCACGAACAGCGCCGGGCATTGATCGTGCGAGATGACGCCGCGATCCGCGGCCTCATAGATCGCCGCGCCCATGCTGCCGGGCGTGAGCTTATCGCGCGTCGCTTGGGTGACGATGTAGTCGATCAACCCGGCCCATACCGGCAGCGAGCGGATGTTGCGCTCGTTACGCGGGCCCCAGAGGTTGAACCCCGCGTCGGCCCATTCCAGGAGCCGCAGGCGGTCGGCTGCGGGTAAGCCGATCAGGTCGGCCACGATCGTCAGCGGGAACGCTTGCGCGAGATCGGTCACCGCGTCGAACGACGTCCGCGCCACGACGCCGGCCACGAGCGCTTCGGCCTTCTCGCTGATCTCGGCGCGAATGACGTTCATCGCCTTCGGCGACAAGCGTTCCGACAGCACCGAACGCAGCTGGTCGTGCAGCGGGTTATCGCTCGCAATGATCACGCCTTTGCGTGTCGCGTTGCCTTCATCGCTCAGGCCGATTCCGCGACCGGAGATAAACGTTTCGTGATCCCCGAGACCGGCGCGAACGTCATCATAACGCGAGAGTACGTAGGCATCGATCGCGGGCAGGTACACCACCGGCCCGGCAGCCCGGAAGCGCGCGTAAATCGGATACGGATCGGTCAGGTTCTCATCGCTGAAGAGGTCGAGTTCGAAACGCGGCACGTTCGAGCCGATCGTCGCTGTCATGCTTCCTCCTCAATCGTCAGTGCCGCTACCGGGCACACGCGGACCGCATCGCGAGCGGCTTCTTCCAGTTCTGCCGGTATCGTGCGGCCGTCGAAGTGAGCGATCAGTTCACCAGCTTCGTCGAGCGTGAACAGTTCCGGCGCCGCGGTCTCGCACATGCCGTGACCTTCGCAGCGCTTGCGATCGAGCGCGACCTTCATCCCTGGAACCGCGGCATGACGTCGGCGGCAAAGGTTTCCATGTTGCGCCGCGTCAGTTCGTCGCTCAGGGTGCCGAATTGGAACATTCCGACCACGATGTTGACGCCCGTTTTCTCGCGCATCATGTCCAGCTTCTCGATCACCGTCTTGCGGCTGCCGATAATCGCAGTACCGCTCGCAATGAGATCGGCCGCCGTTTGATTGCGCGCCCGCGTACCGATCGACTTGCGCATCCGTAACATCTTCTTCATCGAGGCGATCGACGTATACCCCGGCGGCACGAGCATTTCCCACGGGTTGGGCAGATAGACGTTGAACAGCGATTCGATCGCCGCTCCCGCCTCGGCCTGGGCTCGCTCGTCGGTATCGGCAACATAGATCGGCACCGCCCAGCCCAGTTGATCGCCGCTGGCTTCGTAACCGAAACGGTGCGCGGTTTCGGTATACTCGAGGTGATAGCGCGCGACGAGTTCCGAGGCCGCGAACGTGATCAGCATCGGGTATTTGCGCGCCGGGTCGGCCGCCCATTCGATCGTTTCCGTGGAACCTTGCGAGGGAATCCAGATCGGCGGATGCGGCGACTGATACGGACGCGGCCACGTGTTGACGTAGCGGAAGTTATAGTGCTCGCCCTCGAACGCGAACGGTCCCTCGCGCGTCCACGCTTGCACGATGAGATCGTGGGCTTCGTGAAATCGCTCGTGCGAGAACACCGGATTGACGCCGGTCGCGTGATACTCCGTGCCGATGCCGCGCACGAAGCCGGTGATGAGCCGGCCGCGCGAGAGGTTGTCGAGCATCGCAAACTCTTCCGCGATCGTCAACGGGTTCTCGGTGATGGGGAGCGCTCGCCCGAGCACGCAGATCTTTACCCGCTTCGTCCGCGCGATCAGCATGGCCGCGATGAGGTTCGGGGCGGGCATCAAGCCATAGGCCGTCTGATGGTGCTCGTTGACCGATATGCCGTCGAACCCAAGTTCTTCCGCGTACACCATGTTTTCGATGTGCCCGGCATAATCGTCGGCGCCGCGCACCGGATCGTAGAGGCTGTTCGGCAGCACCACCCACGCCGAGCGGTACTTGTCGCGCTCGGCAAAATCGAGCCCGCGATACGGCATGAGATCGAAACAGACGAACTTCATGCGTCGTGCTCGCGCAAAAACGCCAGCGTCGCCGCAGCCACGCGCGCGCACTGCTCGACGTGCGGCGCGTGGCCGGCCTCTTCGACGACCAGCCGGCGCGCATCCGGGAGCAGTTCGCACCACGCATCGGCATAGGCGGGCGGAAACAGGTTATCGTGGGCGCCCCAAATCACGTGTGCCGGGACGCGCGCGCGATGCAGCCACTTCGGTAAATTCGGATCGTACCAGCGTGGCTGCCAGGCGAGCTTCGCCGCCGCAAAGCGGTTCGCCACAACGATATCCGCTTCGTCATCGGTCGGAACCCAAGCCAGCACGCGCTCCGCCTGTGCGCGGTCGTAGTACAGGGCGTAGGCGGCTTCTTCGGGCGTCCAAATGAAGTTGTCGGCGATCGCTAGGCCTTTCACGCGCACGCCCGCCGGATCGATCAACGTTAGGCTCGCGATGCGCGAGCGGTCGCGAATCGCGAGTTCGGCGGCGATCCAGCCGCCGAGCGAGTATCCGATCAGGTGTACGCCGCGCAGGTCCAAGGCTTCGAGCGCATCGAGGTAGAGCATTGCGATGTCGTCGACCGTCCGTATCCAATCCGGATTATCCGAATAGCCGAACCCCGGATGATCGGGCAGCATCAAGGCGTAGGCGCCGGCCAGCGCGTCGTAGTAGGGCAGCGGGTGCATCGCGCCACCCGCACCGTGCAAGAAGATCACCGGCTTCCCGCTCCCGGCAGTCTGAGCGCTCAGCCGCACGCCGCTGACTTCGAGATCGATTCGCTTCACGAGATGACGATCGCCACAACACGCTCCGGAGGGAAGACTGGCCAACGTGTTCCATAAGGAACATCAATTTCCGGCTAACCTCGAGACAAGGATGCACCGCATGCGCCTCTTCGGTTTTATCGCCGCCATTATCGTCGCAGGACTCTTCGTCGCTCCTCCGCAGCGCGCTTCGGCCGATCCGATCGTGATGAAGATCGGTACCGCAACGCTCAACGACACGCAGCACGAGTGGATGAAACGCTACAAGGCGGCCGTCGAACGCGATAGCAAGGGCCGCATCGAAGTGCAGTTGTATCCGGCCAGCCAACTCGGATCGATTCCGCGCGAGATCGAGGGAACGCAATTCGGTGCGATCCAAGGCTGGATGGGCCCGCCGGAATTTCTCAACGGCGTCGACGAACGCTACCAAGTGCTGAGCGCGCCCGCCGTCTTCACCTCGCTCGAGCAAGCGCAACGCACCGCGCAAGATCCCGTCTTCAACAAACTCTTCCTCGGGCTCGGTGCGGATAAGGGCCTCAAAGGCGTGACCGTTTGGATTTCCGGCACGAACGCACTGATGACGCGCAAGCCGGTGCGCCGGCTCGCCGACGCCAAAGACCTCAAGATTCGCATCCTCGCGGGCCCGCTCCAAGAGGCGGTCATGCACGTCATGGGCGCGACCGGCATTCCGATGCCGCTCGACCAGGTTGCGCCGGCACTGCAGCAAGGTGCGATCGACGGCATCATCACGAACGTCAGCACCGGCGCGCCGCTGAAGTACTACACGAGCGCACCGTACGCGACCGAAATCGGACAACCGTACATCTTCAGCATTTGCGTCTTGAGCAAGACGTGGTTCGATAAGCTTCCGCCCGATCTGCAAAAGATTCTCACCGATGACGGCACCAAGACCGGGCGCGACATGCTCGGGTACGTGAACGTTTTTCTCAAAGAACAACGCGCCGCATGGACGGCGGGCGGCGGCGAATTGATCGCGCTGCCGCCGAGTGAGGAACAAGCACTCCTCACGAGCTTCGAGCCGATCGCAGCCGAAGTGATGAAAGGCAAGCCCGATATGCTCTCGATGTACGCGGCGATGATTGCCGCGCGCGCCCGGGCGAAGTGACTAGACGCGAACGGAGAGGATGAACCAGGCGGCGCCGAGCACGCGGCGCTGACCTTTGGTGAGCATGCCGAAAATTTCGGCGCGCACGTCGTCGGCGATGCTGCGGCCGAGACGCAGACCGATCAGCAGCTTGCGGATGCCGGTGAACTGCTCGCTGGTCAGGTTGAGAATCGCGGTCCCTTCGGTTGAGGGAAACGCGTCCTGCGAGGCGGTCGGCGGGGCCTGAAAACGGGGCAGCCGCGGGGCGGTTCCGCTGGGTGCGGCCCCTCCGGGGGTAACTCCGGTGGCCGGAAGGCCGACCTGATTCACGTTGCTCACATCATCTTCTTCGACAACCGGCGGGAAAACCCGAGGTGAATTTCAATTCCCGCCCATGCGGATTTGTAAAAATATGATCTTCACCGCGCTTATAGCCGCGGTGAGCTTTACGTTGGCCGGCTCCGCCTTCGCCGCAAGCAGGCCCGTGGTCACTCAAGATTGGTTCTACATCGGCGGCCATTACATCGAGACGCCGGAAGGCCAGGTGCTCACCGGCACGATGTACACTCAGGTCTTCACGCCGGTAAAAGTGACCCACCGCTACCCGATCGTGCTGATCCACGGCGGCGGCGGCACGGGCGCCACCTACGAAAAGACCGCCGACGGCCGGCCCGGCTGGGCCTACGATTACGCCGGCCGCGGCTTCAAGGTCTATGTGGTCGATCAGCCCGCCCGGGCCCGTTCGATCACCGACGCGTCGGTCGACGGCCCGCTCGTGCGCGATTCCGTGAAGTCGCTCGAACAGCGGCTGACCATTCCCGAGGCCTTCGATCTGTGGCCGCAGGCAAAGCTGCACAACCAATGGCCCGGCACCGGTAAGCCCGGCGACAAATACTTCGATGCCTTCATCGCGACGCGCTCGATGACGCTCGCCGACAACGCCACGATGGAAGCGCTCACCACGCACGCGCTGATCGCATTGCTCGACCGCATCGGGCCCGCGATCGTCGAAACGCACTCGCAATCCGGCACCACCGGCTGGCGCATCGCCGACGCGCGGCCCAAGCTCGTCAAAGCGCTGATCCAAGTCGAACCGAACGGACCGCCGTATAAAGAAACATCGTACGTCGGACCGCCGGACTACTTCGGTCCGGAAAAGGTCGGCCGCCCGTGGGGCCTCACCAACGGACCGCTGCAGTATTCCCCGGCCGTCGCCGATCCCGCGGAGCTCACGTTCGTGCAGCAGGCACAAGCCGATCGCCCCGACCTCGTGAAATGCTGGATGCAAGCGCCGCCGGCCCGCACGCTCCCGATGCTGCAGACCGTAACCATCCTCATGGTGACGACCGAGGCATCCTATCACGCGCCCTACGATCACTGCACCTCGCACTTCCTCACCCAAGCCGGCGTGAAGCACGATTGGATTCGCCTAGCCACGCTCGGCATCAAAGGCAACGCACACGACATGATGCTCGAGAAGAACAGCGCAGCAATCTCGAACGTGATGGCGAACTGGCTCGTCTCAAAGGGACTCTGACGACCCGAAAGGTGACATGAAGCGTTCGGAAGCCATCGGACTTCTCGGCACGGCCGCCGGTGCCGGTCTCATGGGAGGCCGCGCGTCGGCGGCCGACGCGGTGCGGTTTGCAACGATTCCGATCGACGGCGGCGCGCAAGCGTGGTATGCGCAGTCGCTCGGCTATTTTGCCGCCGCGGGCATCACGCCGACGATCGACTCGATTTCCAACGGCAGCGCGATTACCGCCGGCGTCGTCGGCGGCGCGATCGACGTCGGGTACTCCGCGCTGCTCACGCTCGCCGTCGCGCACGAGAAGGGCGTTCCGATCAGCGTGATCGCGCCGGCCGGAAGCTATCTCTCGAAGGCGCCGATCTCGACCCTGATGGTGCCGGCCGATTCGCCGGCCCGGACTGCCAAAGATCTCAACGGCAAGATCGTGGCCGTGAACGGCATCAAGAACATCACGCAGTTGGCAACGATGGCCTGGAGCGATCAGAACGGCGGCAACGCCAAGAGCCTGAATTTTGTCGAGATGGGCTTTCCGGAAATGCCCGCTGCCCTCGCGGCGCATCGCGTCGATGCCGCGTTCGTGAGCGAACCCATCGTCTCGAGCGCGCTGCGCAGCGGCGTTGCGCGCAACATCGGCACGCCCTACGATGCGATCGCGCCCGAATTCACGATCAGCGTGTGGTTCGTGGCGGGCAGCTGGTCGAAGGCGAACCCGGCGCTAGTGCGCCGGCTGAGCGCCGTCTTCCGCCAAACGTCGGCATGGGCCAACGGTCACGATGCTGAGAGCGCGCAGATCCTGTCCGGCATCACCAAGCTGCCGCTGGCGGTCGTGGGCGGGATGACGCGTTCGCGCTTCGATGAAACGATCACCGCGCGGCATCTCCAGCCGATCATCGATATCGGAGCGCGCTACGGTCTGCTCGCTAAATCATTCCCCGCTGCGGATCTCATCGATCCCAACGCGGTCCAATAGAGGCTTCCGGCAATGGGACTGACACCGACGAAATCCTACGACGATCTGCTCGCCGACGGCATCGAAGCGCTCACCGCGAAGGGCGCCGGCGAACTCGACGCCTACGTTTCCGGCCTCAACGAACTCGGCGTGCAAAGCCCGCGCGGAGCGCGCTGGACCGCGGCGATGTTGACGGACGAACTCCTTCGGCTCAGTGCGGGCGAAGGCGTCAGCGCGCGCGCGCCGCTTCATCCCGTGGTCGGGCGTCCGTTTACGGCCGCAAGCGCGTCGTCCGAAGATCTGCTGCGCGGCGGATTGCTCGATCTCTGGTATCTCGTCGCGAGCGCAAACGATGTCACCGACCGGCCGATCGGCCTTAAGCGGCTCGGCCGCAACCTCGTACTGTGGCGCGACGCTGCCGGCGCCGTGCGCGCACTCGAGGACTATTGTCCGCACCGCGGCGCGCCGCTCTCGCTCGGCCGCATCATCGAAGGCAACGTCAGCTGCGCGTATCACGGCTTCGAGATCGACGCCGCCGGCACGATCGTCGCCGTTCCCGCAACGCCGGATTGTCCGCTCGTCGGGCAAGCGGCGGTGCGCGTCTATCCGGTGCGCGAAATTGCCGGCGCCATCTACGTGTATTTCAGCGATAAGCTCGGGATTACACCGCCCGAACCGTCACTGCCCGAAGAATTGACCTCGCCGGAGTGGTCGAGCTTCTTGTTCACTACGGAGTGGAAGTGCAACTGGCAAGTGGCGCTCGACAATCGGGTCGACCCGTTGCACGGCAGCTTCTTGCACAGCGGCACGTTCACGCTCGGGTACGGCCGCCAAGATTCCGAACTCAAGGTCGAACCGGCACCGCACGGATTCTCGACCGTGCGCAACAACCAGCGCGGCGTGAACATCGATTGGCACGAGGTCGAATTCCGTCCCGGCAACATCCTCTGGGTGCGGACCGAGATTCCGTATCCGGCCAGCGCCGGCGGCGGCTCGTTCCGCATCAACGGTCATCCGACGCCGATCGACGACGATACCACCTTCGTCTGGTTCTACCGTTCGCGCAAGATCTCGGGCTGGCGGCGCGACATGTGGCGCTTTCTTTATCTCAACCGGCTCGAAGCCCGCGCGCAGACGGTCGTCGAGCAAGACCGCGTGCTGCTCGAGGCGATCTCGCTCGAAGCGCGCAATCGCGAAAAACTCGCGCAGTCCGACATCGCGGTCGGCCGCATGCGCCGACTGCTGCGCGAAGAAGCCGACCGGCAAATCGCTTGACGCGCGTCGGCTTCGCCGGGATGGGCCGCATGGGGCAACCGATGGCGCGGCGCATCCTTGCCGCCGGCTTCCCGCTCACCGTTATGGACCCGATCGCTGCCAACACCAGCGCGCCGCGCAGCGCCGGCGCCGCCGTCGCATCCGATGCCGCGGCACTCGTTGCGGATGCCGAGGTCATCATCACCTGCGTTCCGGGCCCGGCTGAAGTGGAAACGCTCTATTTTGCAGTCGGCGGACTCCTCGAATGCGCGCGTGCCGCAACGATTTTCATCGAGATGAGTACGATCGATGTTGCGCTTAGCCGGCGCATCGGCGCGGCGTGCGTGGAACGCGGTCTGCGCTATCTCGATGCGCCGATCAGCGGCGCCGTTGCCGGCGCGGAAGCCGGAACGCTGACGGTTATGGCCGGCGGCGATGCCGCAACCCTCGAAGCCGCGCGGCCCGTGCTTGCGAGTATGGCCGAACGCATCGTGCACGCCGGCGCGGCCGGCGCGGGGCACTTCACCAAGTTGATCAACCAAGTTGTCTATCTCGGCTACGTCGCGCTGTTCTGCGAAGCGACGGCCGCCGCAGATGCCTACGGCATTCCCCGCGCCGATTTGATCGAAATCCTGCGTCATTCCGTCGGCGGCGCGCCGCTCTCAACCAACTGGGAAGAACGGCTGCTCAGCGGCGATCGCACGCCCGGATTTCAACTTGCGCGGGTCTTGAAGGACCTGCGGCTCGGAGCGGCTGCGTACGCGGACGTCGCGGCTCCGGCGCCGATATTTGCTGCCGCCCTCGCTGCGTTCGAGAGCGCGGCGGCGAATGGCCACGCTCTCGACGACATGACGACCGTGGTCTAGAGTCGAGCGCCGCGCCCGGTGACGAGGTTGAAGACCAGCAGTATGACGGCGATGACCAGCAGCAAATGAATGAGTCCGCCGGCGATGTGGAGCGTAAACCCCAGCAGCCAGAAGACGAAAAGCACCACGATGATCGCCCAAATGATTCCAGCCATGAATATCCCCCTAGTGTACGACGCAAGCGCGTCCTTGCTAGGATACCCTTAGGACGGCCAATCAAACGCTCCTCGCCGAACGCTGCGCTACTTGCTATGATGGCAGTTCATGAACTTCGCGAGTCTCTTCGACCTCATCGATGCCCAACTCAAGACCAATTCACAACTCGCAGGCAGTCATTCATCGGAGGCCGACGACGAGCGCGTCTGGATGCGGGATGCCGTTGCCGCGCGCGTAACGCCCTCCGGAACGACCGGTATTGCGGTTGCTCTCCTCTCGGGTGAGCGTGTCGTGCACGAACGCATCTTTGCGGCGAGCCCGCTGAGCGTGACGCGAATCGTTCGCACGATCACCGAACACCTCACCGGCTACATAAACTAGCGCAGGCCATCCAGGAAGGCGAAGACGCGGCGTTCCGCTTGCAGCAGGCCCGCCGCATCCAAGGTTGGATAGCGGTAGATCTCGGTCGTCCCGAAGCCCTCGAGAGCACCTTTGATCGCGCGCACTTCCGCAAACGGCACCGCTTCGTCGTCGTCGGCGAAGTGAAAGGTCAACGGCTTTTTAACGCGCGCGGATTCATCGAGATGCGCGCCGATGTTTGCGCCCCCGACCGCGCCCGCCGCATCGGCGCCGAGCCGCGTGACGGCTAGGAACGCATACCGCCCCCCAAAGCCGTACCCGACGACGGCGATCTTTTCCACGCGCAGCGCCAGCGCGTCCATCGCGGCACGCACGGCCGCGAGCGCGTCCGCCGGCCCCGCGGCCTCGTCGACGTCCGCCAGGACCACGTCGTAACCGTGGGTCGCGAAGCGTCCGATTGCGCCACGATCCCCGGGTGGGACGCCGACGAGCACGACACCGGTCCCGGCCGGCGGGCGTTCTTCGCTGGTCATGATCGACCGCTCTTCGCCCCCGGAGGTAATGAACCGTGCGGAGCGCATTATCAAGCCGGAACCTGCGAACAGCACTTCGTCGAGGAATGAGAGACATGGGCAAAACGATTGAATTGAAGACGGCCGACGGCCACACCCTCTCGGCTTACGTGGCCGGACCGGACAATGCGACGCGCGGTGTCGTCGTCGTTCAAGAAATCTTCGGCGTGAACCACCACATCCGGGACATGGCCGACAAGTTTGGCGCCGCCGGCTACAAAGCGATCGCACCCGCAATGTTCGACCGCGCCAAGCGCGGCGTCGACCTCGGCTACGGACCGGACGATCGCAAAGAAGGCTTCGGCTTGCGCGGTCAAGTGACCGACGCGCAATCGATCGAGGACATCACGGCGGCGGCGAAAGCGCTCGGCACCGCCAAGACCGCCATCGTCGGCTATTGCTGGGGTGGTTCGCTCTCGTGGCTCGGCGCGACGCGCACGAAGCTCTTTGCGGCCGCATCGTGCTGGTACGGCGGCGGCATCGCCGCGACCAAGGACGAGAAACCGAATTGCCCGGTGCAAATGCACTTCGGCGAAACCGACGGCAGCATTCCGCTAACCGACATCGAGGCGATCAAGGCCGCGCAACCGGGCGTGGAAGTCTACGTCTATCCGGGCGCCGGCCACGGCTTCGGCTGCGACGAACGCGATAGCTGGAATCCCGAAGCGTTCGAACTGGCGCAAAAGCGCACGCTCGATTTCTTCGCCAAGAACCTGAAGTAACGGCCGTGCGGCGAGCGATGGTCCCATTTCTTCGAACCCTCCTCGCCGCGCTTCTGCTGACCGCCCTCGCGCCGTTGACGGCGCGCGCGGCGAGCGACGATCAGAAGACGTTCGCCAATAGCGTCGTCGACCGCAACACGCAAGCGATCAACGACATGGCCGATTCGCTGTACTTCTTTGGCGAACTCGGCATGCAAGAATTCGAGAGCACGAAGCTCGTCCGGGACACGATGACGGCGGCCGGGTTCACCGTAGAACTCGGCGGCGCCGGCATGCCCACCAACTTTTGGGCCAAGTGGGGCTCGGGCAAACCCTACATCGTGATCGAAACCGAAGTCGACGCCCTGCCCGGCGGTTCGCAAACGCCCGACGTGTTCACGCACAAGCCGCTCGTCGATGGTGCTCCGGGCCACATGGAGGGCCACAACACGCACTCCGGCGTCTCTACGGCTGCCGCGTTTGCGGTAAAGCAAACGCTCGAGAAATACCATCTGCCGGGCACGATCGCGGTACACTTCGGTCCCGCCGAAGAGTCCTTGGGCAGCCGGCCGTTCGTCGTACGCGCCGGCTATTTCAAAGACGTCGACGCCGTCATCTACTTGCACATCGGCGATAACTTCACGACCGGCGCCGGCCTGCAAGACTACGCCGCGATCAGCACCCGGTTTGCGTTCCACGGCAAAACGGCGCACGCCGCCATCGATCCGTGGGACGGTAAGAACGCGCTCGACGCCGCCGAGCTCATGGATAGCGGCGTTGCGTTTTTACGGGAGCAGCTCCTACCCTCGGCTCGCGTCCACCGCGCCATCACCAACGGCGGTTTGCAACCGAACATCATTCCGGAGCTCACCGAAGTCTGGTATTTCGTGCGCGATCGGACGATGCAATTAGCCAAGCAAACCCAAGACAAAATCGTCAACATCGCTAAGGGCGCAGCGCTGATGACCGGCACGACGGTCGACATCACCTACGACGCGTCCGGCTGGCCGCAGCTCTCGAACAAAGCACTTTCGCTCGTGGTGCAAAAGAACTTCGATGCCGTCGGCATGCCGGCGTGGACCGACACGGAACAAACCTACGCGAAGGGTTTGCAAAAGGCGCTCAACGTCAAGGAAGTCGGCCTCTACACGAAACCCACGCCGTACGGCGACCGCGTGCAGGTCGCCGCATCCAACGATAGCGGCGATATATCGTGGGTCGTGCCGGCGGTAACGTACACGTTTCCGGCCAGCGTGCCCGGCATCCAGTATCACAACTGGCAAGCCGGTGTAACGCCGGTGAGCAGCATCGCGCACAAGGGTGAAATCGTGGGCGCAAAAGCGCTCGCCGATACGATTCTCGACTTCATGACCGAACCCGACGTGCTGGCCGCGGCGCGTACGGAGTGGCTGCAAGTCACCAAAGATGCCGGGTATTTCTCGCTGCTGCCGCCGGATGCGCAACCGCAGGTCGACATGAACAAAGCGACGATGTCCAAGTACCGGCCCGCCATGAGCAAGTACTACCTGCACAAGACCCCCCGCTACCAATAAGCGGCGTCACGGACCGGCACGTTTGCAATTGCTTGCTCGAGGGGACACCTTGACGAGCAACCCACTCGAAAGGCCGGACTCATGACGCTTCTCATCATCATCATCGTACTGATCATCCTCTTCGGGGGCGGTGGTCACTATTACAACAACGGCGCGTACCGCGGCGGCGGCTTCAGCATTGCCGGTCTGCTCGTCATCGTGCTGCTGATCTTGCTCTTCACGGGCAATCTCCACGTCTAACGATGTCCCCTGAACGTATCGTACGTTCGTTCGCCGTGGGGGCCGCAACCGGTCTACGGACCATGACCGGTCCCGCGGCGGCTTTTGCCGTGCGTAAAAACGGCAACTGGAACTGGCCCGTGCTGCTCGGCGCCCTCGGCGAATACATCATCGACAAACTACCGGCCACGCCGCCCCGCACCCGCCCGGCCGGTCTTGCCGCGCGCGCAATTGCGGCAGGTTTTGCCGCAGCGTCGGTGGCCGAGTTCGATGAGGAGCGGTGGACGTGCGCCGCACTCGGCATTGCCGGAGCGATGGGGTCGGCCTTTGCCGGCCGCGCATTCCGCGCCGAAGCGGCGCGCCGTCACGTGCCCGACGTTCTCGCTGCGCTGCTGGAAGACGCGGCGGCCATCGCGCTTGCGCGCGCGGCCGTACCGCGACGTTAGCCGGGCTCGCTGCTCACGAGGTCGCGCGTCAAGCTGTTTGACGGCGACTCGTAGTTCATGGCGAAGTCTTCGGGCGGCATCGGGCCCCACATATAGAAGCCGTTTTCCGGCGCGTGCGCGCCCGACTTCCAGGTCGAGTTGATCGGCACGTAATCGATATCGTGCGAGTATTCGCAGTAGCTGCCCCACGGATCGCGCACGTAGTGAAAGTAATTCGAGCCGAGCACGTGACGTCCGAGGCCCCAACCGGCTATATGACCGGCGTCGGCCATCTGCATCGCGCCTTGGCCGACATCGTTGAACGATTCGACATCCCAACTGCAATGATGGAAACCCGTCGCATCCGACTTCGCGAACGCCACCAGGTGATGATCGCTGCCGTGCAGGCCGTGCAAGAAGGCGATGCCGTCGCCGGCGGTATCCGAGAGACCGAGGCCGAGTGCGCCCATGTAGAAGTCGATGGCCTTCGCAACGTCGCTGGTGAACACCAGCGCGTGCGACATGCGGCGCGGCCGAATGAACGGGGCCGCATCGCGCAACGGCATCGCCGCGACGCCGGCCGGGGCCACGATGTTGTTCGTCGTCGCCTTGGCATCCGGCGACGATTTTTCCGCAGCGCGAATCTCTACTAGCGCGCCGTCGAAGTCGCGAAACCAGAGTCCGGCGCCGTCGGAGCCCGCCGGCGCGGAAACGAGCGCGATGCCGAGGCGTTCGAGACGTTCGCGAAACGCCGGCATGTCGTCGGCAAAGGCGCCGAACGAGAGATGATTGAGCTTCTTCTGCGGACCCTCGCGGAACGTGCCCCAACGATGTTTGTGACCGGTCGTGTGCAGGTCGAAGCCGCTCCGCGCATTTCGCACGTCGAGTCCAAACGACGTGTAGAATTTCTGCGCTTGCGCGAGATCCGGCACGGTGAGACTGAAGTGATCGAGCGAGTGAACCCCGAGCACGTCGGCGCGGCGGTTGGAAGCGGAATGCGGCATCATCGACCTTTCAGCAGACGGGCACGGGGGCGCCTTCTAGAGCGTGGGCAGCACGATCGTGCCTTCGAGTTCTTCGCCCCGGGCAAAGCGTTCGACATTGCGCTCAAATTGTTCGGCCAAGCGCCGGCCGGTTGCGCGGCTGCCGAACGTCGAGATGTGCGGGGTGATGATGACGCCCGGCATGTGCCAGAGCGGGTCGGTTGCGGGCAGCGGCTCGGGATCGGTGACGTCGAGCCCTGCCCCCGCGAGGTGCCCGGCGGCGAGCGCGTGGTGCAGTGCGGCTCCATCGACGACCGGGCCGCGCGAGACGTTCACCAGCAGGGCGTTCGCCGGCATCGCGGCCAGCGCCGCCGCATCGATCAAGTGCCGCGTCTCTTCACTGAACGAGACCGTGAGGATGACGACGTCGCTTTGGGCGAGCGCGTCGTGCAAACGCGCGCTGGAGAACATTTCGTTGGCCCGCGGATCGGGGTTCCCGGCGCGCGATACGCCGACGATCCGTTTCGCGAGCGGCCGGAGGCGCTCGGCGACCGAGCCGCCGATCGAGCCGAAGCCGACGATCGCCACGGTGAGATCTTCCAGCGATCGCAAGCTGTTCATCATGGCGGGCGAATTCCAGTCGGCATTGACTTGCGCGAGAATCGCGCGCGGCAGTTGGCGCAGCAGCCCCAGCAGCAGCGCGATGGCATGTTCTGCGACGGCCGGTCCGTGCACCGTGACGGCGTAGGTCATCGTTACGCCGGGCGGCACGCCGGCGCGCAGCAGCACGTCGTAACCCGCGCTCGTAAGTCCGATCCACTTCAGCCGCCCGCGTTCGGCCTTCACCGCCTGGGGCACGGCCGGCAAATAATACGTCGGCGTAATCCACAACGCGTCGGCGCCGGGCAGTTCTTGCAGCAACTCTTGCTCGTCGCGAGCGACGACCAAATCGAACCCCTTCCGCCGGGCGGCGTCGATCAACTCGGACTCGAAGACCTGACCTCGATAGACGACGCGCATCAGCGCTCGAGTTGGACGCCGCGGGCGGAACGTCCCACGTTGGCAAAGGTGTGCCGCATGCTTCTCCGCACGCTCTTTGCCGGCGCGCTGTTCGCGCTCGCAGCACCCGTGCTCGCATCGGCCGCCTGCATGCCCCCCGCCGGCGACGCGGCGTTCCGGTACGACGCCCGGACGCCCGGCATGCATTCGGCGGCGGGGACGACGATCGTCCGTCCGCGTGCGGCGACGGGAACGCTGCACGGCGCGGGGATTCTCTGGGTGCACTGGCTCGGCGATCCGGCCACGACGAACCACACCGAGTTTGCCGCCGACGCGCGCGCGCTCGCCGAACGCGGCGCCACGTCGGTGCTCGTCGATGCGATGTGGGCGCAGCCGAATTGGTTCGAGACCGGACGCAGTCCGGCAACCGATGCCTGCGATGTTCCGCGCCAGGTGATCGCGCTGCGCCGGGCGCTCGATCTGCTCGTTGCGCAAGGCGTCGATCCAACGCGCATCGCCTACGTGGGGCACGACTTCGGTGCGATGTACGGCGCGCTCTTACTGGCCGTGGATCCGCGGCCGTCGCGCGCCGTGCTGATGACGCCGGCGTTGAGTTTCTGGGAATGGTTTCTGCTCGGCGCGCAGCCGGCCGACATGAACGCCTACCTCCGCGCGATGTCGCGCTACGATCTCCCGGCGTGGCTCGGACGCACGCATGCGACGGCGACCCTGCTGCAGTTCGCAAAGAACGACGGCTATGTGTCGAGCGCGACGGCGGCGGCATTCCTCAACGCGGTGCCGGCTCGCAATCGCACCTTCGTCAGCTATGCAAGCGATCACGCGCTGCACGTGGCCGCCGCCGTGAACGATCGGCGCGCGTGGCTCATTCGTCAACTTTCCAAGTAAGGACAACGGCATGGCACGGATCGTTTTGGGATTGGGAACCTCGCATAGTCCGCAAGTGAGCACGCAGCCGGAACAATGGTATCTGCACGCCGAGCGCGACTACAGCAACCCGCAGCTCGACATGCCGGCGCTGGAAAAAACGGCCCCGGCCGGTATCGCAGAACAGCTCGCAGTTGAGGTCTATCGCAAGAAGCACGACGAGTGCCAACGTGCGATCGCGCGGCTCTCCGCCGAGTTGATCGCCGCCAAGCCCGACGTCGTCGTCGTGGTCGGTGACGATCAGCGCGAACTCTTTCTCGATGAGTGCAGTCCGGCGTTCGCACTCTTCACCGGCGCCTCGATGCTCGATATCCCGCCCGATCCGGCGACGGTCTTGCCGTCGCACCAAGTGGCGCTGTGGTCGCGCCACGCTAGCGCCCTCGAGACGTATCCCGCCTACGCCGATTTCGGGCTGCACCTCGCCGCCTCGATGTCGGGCGAGGACTTCGATATCGCAACGGCTTCGAGGCAATTCGCCGGACGCAGCATCGGTCACGCCTACACGTTCGTCCGCCTGCGTTTGCTCGGCGACGCGGTGATTCCGATCGTGCCGGTCTTCATCAACTGTTACTATCCGCCGAACCAACCCTCGCCCGCGCGCTGCTTCGCATTCGGCCAGGCGCTCCGGCGTGCGATCGAGGGCTGGCGCGGCGATTTGCGCGTGGCGGTGGTCGCGTCGGGCGGTCTCTCGCATTTTGTGATCGACGAAGAGATGGACCGGCAGCTCTTGCGCGGCATCGCCGAAAAGCGCAGCGACCTGATCACCTCGATACCAGCGGCCAAACTCAACAGCGGCAGTTCGGAGATTCGCAACTGGATCGCGGTTTCCGCAACGATGGAAGCGGCCGAGGTCGCAAGCATCGACTATGCGCCGTGCTATCGGACGCCGTCGGGAACCGGCTGCGGGATGGCATTCGTCCTGTGGAACGCCTGAACGGAGTTAGGCCCAGAGAACAAGGAACATAGGTGTGCCTCACAATAATCTGAGGCGTGCTTAAATTTGCGGCCGTTGCCGGCGCCGTCCTCGTTCTGCTGGTGAGCTGGCGCCCCAGCCCCGGGACCGCCATTCCGATTTTCAGCCACCAGTACGACGTCTCGTGCTCGAAGTGCCACGCCGTCATCCCGCATCTCAACGAGTTCGGCGCGGCCTTCATGGCTAGCGGCTATCGCATCCCGGGCGTGAAGCCGGGCCCGGCGTTCCCCATCTCGGCCAAGGCCAACCTGGTCGACTCCAGCGAGAATCAGGGCGACGGCGAGAACGGCGCCGGGCTGCCCAAGGCGATCGTGGATGAGGTCGAGTTGTTTACCGCCGGCGGGCTCGGCAGCCGGGCCAGCTACCTCGTCGAGCAGTACGCGGTCGACGGCGGCCAACACGGGCTGCTGCGCGACGGCTGGGTCATCGACCGGCTGAACCCCTGGGACGCGAAGATCCCGCTGCAGGTCCAGGCCGGCTCGTTCACCCTGCCGCTGCCCGTCGATCCGGAAACGTTCCGCGAGACCTACGCCGGCTATACCGCGTACACGACGCCGGTCGGCACGAACCCGTTCACGTTCTTCGATCCGAAGATCGGCGCGCGGCTGCAGATCGGCGACCCGCTCAAAGGCCTCAACGTGCAGTTCTTCGGCGGCCAGGGTCACGATCGGCAAAGCGGCTTGACCACAATCGGCACCGATGTGATGTTTTCGGCCCAGGACAACATCGGGCCGCTCGCGCTCACCGCGTTTCGTTATTCCGGTACGCGCCCCGTAGCGGCGGGGGAACTTGACTCGTTCCAGCGCACCGGGTACGGCGTGGTGTTCGATCAGTGGGGCCGGCTGTCGCTTGAGAACGTGCTGATCAACGGCAACGATACCGATTGCGGCATCGGCGGCGCGTGCCAATCGAGCGGCGGCTTCACCCAACTGCGGTACGCGATCACGCGCCGGCTTTTCGCCCTTGGCCGGTACGAGGGGACGATGGATCCGGTGAACGGTTTCACGCGCGACGGCGTACTGCTCTTGGGCTATGGCCCGAGCGAACGCTCGCGCATCACGATCGAAGACGTCATCGCGCACACGCCGCAGACGACGCACACCATGAACATCCAATACACGATCGCGTATTGATGCGCATTCCGGTCATCGCGTTCGCTCTCTTCTTCGCGCTCGCTTCGGTCACGCGTGCGGACGGTGATTCGCACGCGATTGACGCAGCAAAATCCAAGGCGGCCTTCAGCGTACCGCACGTGTTCGTCGAACGCGTGACCGGAACGGTACCCATCGTCGGCGGTACGGTCGTTCTTGCGCCCGACTCCGAGATACCGGTGAGTCTAACGGCCGAACTCGATCCGAGCAAAATTTCCAGCGGCGACCACGATCGCGATGCGGCGCTGACCGGTCCGGATTTCTTCGACGCAAAAGCGGATCCGTCGTGGACCTTCACGAGCACCAAGATTACGCCCGTGAGCGCAACGTCGTTCGGTATCGACGGAACGTTGACGATGCACGGCGTGACGGTCCCCGAGCATCTCGACGCGACGATCCGCGGCGCCGCCGCACACCGCACGTATCATGCCGTCGGCCATATCGATCGCAAAGCCTTCCATATGTCCGTGACGCGGCTCGATCCGGTGATCGGAAATATCGTCGATGTGACCCTCGATATCGATCTGAAGTAGCGTGCACGGGCCGGGACGAAGGCTTCGGAGATGAGCAGCGGTGTGCGCGCAGCGCCGGTGGGTAGCGTCGAGCCCCGCCGTATGGTTTTCCTTGCGGCATGTCTAGCGATTTTCATGGTCTCGGTCGAAGCGACGATCGTCGCGACGGCCATTCCGACCATCGTCGGCGATCTCGGCGGCTTACGGCTCTTCAGCTGGGTGTTCGGGATCTATTTTCTCACGCAGGCCGTTGGAATACCGGTGTATGGGCGCCTAGCCGACATCTACGGCCGCAAGAACCTCATGATCGTCGCGGTGATCCTGTTCCTGGCCGGTTCGATCCTGAGCGGTTTCGCCCACAACATGCTCATGCTGATCGTCTATCGCGGTCTGCAGGGCCTAGGCGGCGGCGGCGTGCAGCCATTGGCCTCGACGATCGTCGGCGATCTCTACACGGGCAAAGAACGCGCGCGCGTTCAAGGCTACATGTCGAGCACGTGGGGCATCTCGGCCGTCGCCGGCCCGCTGCTGGGCGCATTCATCGTGCAGCACGTCGGCTGGCCGGCGATCTTCTGGGTCAACGTGCCGTTCGGCATTCTCTGCATCATCATCATCGCGCGTTTTTTTGACGAGCGCATCGAGCGGCAAGCGCACCGCATCGACTACGCGGGTTCCGTGTTGCTCGCCGCCGGCATCGGCACGCTGATGTTCGTTCTCGTCATGGCCGGCAATTTGCCCGGCACGCTAGCCGTCGCGCTCTCGGTGGTCGCCGCGATCCTCATCGCAGCACTGATCGCGCA
>Ga0182013_10001356_pt1 | contig 33552 bp, 32 predicted proteins | sample 612S2MmetaG_FD_120487 | JGI IMG/M metagenome (GOLD analysis project Ga0182013, IMG submission 120487) | Permafrost microbial communities from Stordalen Mire, Sweden - 612S2M metaG | ecosystem: Environmental > Terrestrial > Soil > Wetlands > Permafrost | place: Sweden: Stordalen | collected... | reverse complement strand
ATCTTCCACGGCATCCTGAGGCCCTTTAGGACCGCCCTCGCGCATCTTGGCCGAGATCTCCTGAATCACGATTTCCACTACGGCGGTGCCGTCGAGATGAGCTTTCGGCGCTGCGGTGTAGTCCTTGCCGGCGGTCCGTCCGGGAAAGTAGCGCAAAGTCATCTCCTCAAAGATGACGCGCTTTTCCTCGTCGTCTTCGATCAGCCGGCCGCGTCCGAAGCACATCACGCAACGATAGTTGGCGGAGTGATACTTGGCGTCGCGCGAATACACAAGTCCGTCCAACTCGGTCACCGTCGCGCAAACCGGCACACCGGAAGCCAACTGCCGCAACGTGCGGCTGGGCAAGCCGCTATGGAGATAGAGGCGGTCGGGGCGGTCGGGCGAGTACTGATAAAGCATGGGGATGACGTACGGGCGACCATCCTGCTCGAAGCCCACATGTGCGACATAGCCCTCGGTCAGAAATTCCTGGGCGCGATCCGGCACGGCGCGTTCCGGATGCTGACGAATCGTGGTGGTCCAGTTGTTATCGGCTGCAGTGTCGCTCATGATTATGGTCTCCCCCTGATCGAGTGATATTAGAAACCATCTCATAAATCGAATCACGCTGATTTGTATCAGGGCCTGGCTTCAGCCGGGCCGACAAGATCCATTCTCGACTGGGTTTTAACCCCTGTCCCCAGCGGCTGAAGCCATTCTCTTGAAGCGCAGCTGCGGCACGACTCGAAGTCGTGCCCTGATACAAATCTGACGTACCACGATCTATGAGAGAGGTTCTAGTTATCGTCCCTCGTAAGCGGACCCATGAAAAGTCCCACTCTGGCGAAATATAACAAAGCCACTTTACCGGGCGGGCAATGTTAGGAACCAGCGATGCAGCGTTCTCGCGCCCAACAAAAATGGCACGGGGAAGGAGAAACCCGTGCCACGCGTGCCAGTTAGCACGCTTTCTCTGCTAGGGGAAAATGCTAGTCGTTCGCGGCAGCGCTGCCGCTGCTCCGCACATGCTCGTGTTGGTGCTCGCAGGTCAAGGGGCATTCGCCCAGAATTGGCCGGCACGAGGGATCCTGTCCCACCTCGATCATCTGCGACGGAGCTTTGACTTCGGAGAACTGCTCGGCTTCGGTGGAATGTTCCAGCGCCGACAACGACGACTTACCGCTGGCGATGACTTGCGTCACCTCGTCGAAGTATCCGGTGCCGACGAACCGCTGGTGCTTTGCCGCCGCATATCCGTGGCTGAACTCGCGGGAGAATTCCTTCTCCTGCAGGCGCGAGTAGGCGGTCATGCCCGAATCTTTGTAGGCCCGCGCCAACTCGAACATTCCCAAGTTGAGCGCGTGGAAGCCGGCCAGAGTGATGAACTGGAACTTGTAGCCCATCTCGGCCAGCGCCGGCTGGAAGCGCGCGATGGTGGCGTCGTCTAGCTTCTTCTTCCAGTTAAACGAAGGCGAGCAATTGTAAGCTAACAGCTTGCCGGGGAACTTCGCGTGGATCTCGTCGGCGAAGCGCTCGGCTTCCTTCAAGTTCGGCTCCGAGGTTTCGCACCAGATCAGGTCCGAATACGGCGCGTAGGCCAGGCCGCGCGCGATGGCTGAGTCCAGACCGCCGTGGATTCCGTAGAAGCCCTCGGGCGTGCGCTCGCCAGTGCAGAAAATGCGATCGTAGCGATCGATGTCGCTCACCAAGAGGTGCGCACTGTTGGCATCGGTACGCGCCAGGATCAGTGAAGGAACGCCCAGAACGTCGGCTGCCAGACGGGCGGCAATCAGCTTCTGCACCGCCTCCTGCGTGGGTACCAGGACTTTGCCGCCGAGGTGACCGCACTTCTTTGCCGACGACAGTTGATCTTCAAAATGTACGCAAGCCGCGCCCGCCTCGATCATCGACTTCATCAGCTCGAAGGCATTCAGCGTGCCGCCGAAACCGGCTTCCGCATCAGCAATCATCGGAGCGAACCAGCTGACGCCGTTCTTGCCCTCGGAGTGATGGATTTGGTCGGCCCGCATCAGCGCATTGTTCAGCCGGCGCACCAGGTTGGGTACAGAATCGGCAGGGTACAGGCTCTGATCGGGATACATCTGGCCGGCATTGTTGGCGTCGGCAGCGACCTGCCAGCCGCTCACGTAGATCGCCTTCAAACCCGCCGCGACCATCTGGACTGCCTGGTTGCCGCTCATGGCTCCCAAGGCGTTGACGTAGTTGTCCGAGTTCAGCAACTCCCACAGACGTTCGGCGCCCAGGCGGGCAAGCGTGTATTCGATGGGAAGCGTGCCGCGCAAGCGCACCACGTCTTCTGGAGTATAAGGCCGTTTGATTCCGCTCCAGCGGGGATCGGTCTTCCAGGATTTTGCCAGTTCAGCCGCGGATAGATGCGCCGCCATGTTCGTGATCTCCTTCTCAAGTTTGAATAGGGGCCGCAACCCGGTGTGAGTTGCACTGCCGAAGCTCTTTAGAACAAACGTTCAGTTCGACAGGCTGAACATTCATTCCATAGGCTGTACCGACTTTAAGCGCCGCAGCCGAGACCATGCAAGTCTATTGTTCAATCTATTGAACAAAAATTCATCATTCTGTACGATGGTTAAGATTCTTCCGCTGCTAGACTGGTGGTGTATGCCTCGTCAAAATGAAAATCCCTCGACTGCGGTGGAGCGCGCCCTGCTGATTTTGGAAGCTGCGGCGCAGCGCGAGGGTGGCATGTCGAATGCCGAATTCAGCCGCAAGCTAAAGATTCCAAAGAGCTCGGCCAGCTACATCCTGCGCACCTTGGAGCAAAACGGCTATCTGCGCCGCGACGGCGAAGATGGGACCTACCGCCTCGGCATGAAGGTGTTGAGCCTGTCGCGCGCGGCCCTGAGCGGGGTCGATGTGCGGGAAGTGGCGCTGCCCATTATGCGCCGCCTGGTCGACCAGATCCACATCACCACTCACCTGGCGATTCTCGACCACGGCGAGGCGGTTTACGTGGAAAAGGTCGAAGCGCCGAGTTTCATCAAGATGAACACCTGGATTGGCCGCCGCATGGAAGTGCATTCCACCGCCGTTGGCAAGTCATTGCTGGCCTATCTGGACGAGAAGCAACGCGATAGCATCCTGCATCGGCGGGGGCTGAAGAAATTGACCCACCACACCATCACGACGGTGCCGCGGTTGCTGAAGGAGTTCGAGCGCGTACGCCAATTAGGCTATGCCATCGATGATGAAGAGAACAGCCTGGGCGCCCGTTGTGTCGGTGCACCTATCTTCAACGGCGAGGGGAGAGTGGAAGCAGCCGTCGCCTCCACCGGAACCATCAACGACGTACCCCACGACGCCGTTCCCCATATCGCCGACATGGTGAAGGAGGCGGCTCGCCGCATCTCGCACCAGATCGGCTATCGCGGACCGTATCCAAGAACAGGGGATAGTGGTTAGGGGATGGCGAGACTCGCAAGTCTAGCCCGACAGGGCGGCATTTGTGTTAGCCCCGGGCGCAAGCCCGGGGTAAGATGCGGAAAATAACCGAGTCCCTTCAGGTGTCTGTGTCGTAGCTCGGAATCGAAAAGTATGGTGGGACAATGTCTCAAATTTCCATCGAACCAGCCGCGCAGCGGCGGCTATGAAGTTAGCCCGGGGCGCAAGCCCCGGGTAAAGTGGAAAATTTGAACGAGCCGCGGAGCGGCGACAGGCTTATGACACAGACCCCTTCAGGGACGACACAGACTCTCACCGCACTCTACTATCGGAACACAAATGCAGAACCTCCCTGACCCGATCGGGTAGCAGCCACCAACCACTGACTACCAGCCACTAGCCACAGTTCCATTTGACTTCGCGCCAGGAGAAGCGCTACGTTAATCGCCAGGCGCCAAGGGCGCTTCCCGTCCGCGGAAAGGGCCGTGCCCACCTTAATGCATTGCTAACTACAACCAACCTCCTTTTAGCCTGATTCTTGCGGACTCCAGGCGCAGCATGAAAGGAAGGTCGTAATGGATGCCAGAGAGCTACCCGCCCGCCCCAGCCTGGATCAATACAAGAAACAGGCGAAAGACCTCATCAAGACTTGCGCCTCAGGCGATCAGGACAGCTTGCGGCGCATTAAGCGATACCATCCCCGCTTTGGCAAGTTATCGGATGCCGAGTTACGCGACGCGCTGAAGCTTACCGATGCTCAACTCGCCATCGCCCGCGAGCACGGCTTCCAGAGCTGGCCTAACTTCGCCAAGCACATCGACGGCCTGACCCGTACGAATTCGTCCATCTCAAAATTCGAAGCGGCGGCGGACGCCGTTATCGCCGGTGACCTGCCCACTCTCGAACGGTTGCTGCGCCAAGATCGTGAACTAATTCACGCGCGTTCCTCGCGAGCCCACCGCGCCGCTCTGCTCCACTACCTGGCCGCCAATGGAGTTGAGGATTACCGTCAGAAGACTGCCAGGAACGCGGTTGCGGTTGCCGAAATGCTGCTCAAAGCTGGCGCCGAGGTGGACGCGACTATCGCGGCGTACGGCGGAAAAGCAACCACTCTGGGATTGGTGGCGACCAGTGTCCATCCGCTACGGGCAGGTGTGCAAATCGCACTGCTCGAAAAGCTATTGGACGCTGGCGCAGCCGTCGACGGCGCTCCCGGAGGGCGGAGCCCATTGATCGCGGCGCTGCACAACGGCCGCGGCGAGGCTGCCGAGTTTCTCGCCCGGTGCGGCGCACGATTGGACCTTGAAGGCGCGGCCGGAGTGGGACGGCTCGATGTGGTCGAGAGCTTCTTCAACCAAGACGGCAGTTTGAAACCCAACGCGACCAAAGCGCAGATGGAGTCGGCCTTCCTCTGGGCCTGCGAATACGGCCGAAACAACGTCGTCGATTTCCTGCTGCAGAGGGGAGCAGATCTGCACCCGCAGGAGGAGGCTGGATTGACCGGCCTGCACGGGGCCGTGATCGGCGGACAACTGGACACCATCAAGTTGCTTGTGCAACGCGGCGCACTACTGGAAGCGACGAACGTTTATGGCGGCACGGTCCTCGGCCAGGCGCTTTGGTCCGCTATGAACGGCGATCGCAAGATTGACTACGTTCCGATTATCGAGACGCTGCTCTCGGCTGGCGCCAAGCTCGATGCCGTCGGCTATCCCACGGGCGACCAGCGCCTCGATGCCGTACTCGGCCGTGGTGGCGCGAGACCGCCGCAGGCTGCTGTCAGACAACCGGGGACACCCACAATGTCAGAGTTGGTCGGCAATCTTCTGCAGCGAGCACTCCAAGCGCGAAGCGAGAAGCGGCTGCCGGATGCGAAGCGGGATTTGGTCGAGGCCGTCGATCTCTTACGGGAGCACGGCCCTCGATCTGAGTTGGCGCGGGCGCTGAGAGAGCTGGGCGAGCTGGAGAGACATTTGCCGGATGGCGATGCCGCGCTCCTGCACTATGAAGAAGCCGTGGCCATTCTGCGCGAGCTGAACCAACCGCTCCGGCTCGCTCACGCGATCCGGCATCTGGGCGACGTTCACCACGATGCCGGTCATGCGACGCTGGCCGAGCCGTACTATGAGGAAGCGCTGGCTCTCCATCGCGGCAACGAAAACACCCGCCCGCTCGAGCTGGCCAACGCCCTTCGCAGCCTCGCGGTCCTTAAAGGTGAGGCCGGCGAAATCGAAGAAGCGATAGCATTGTGGCGGGAAGCGCATGACCTGTACGCGTCCGTCAACGTGCCCGCAGGCGTTGCGGAGAGCGCTGCCCGGCTGGCCCTGCTGGCTTGGCGCCAAGGCGACGGGCAGCGAAGCCATGAATGGTTGACTGCGGCAAGAGCGGCCGCCGACTCCTCCGAGGATCCAAATTCGTTGCGCTATGTGGGCCAAGTCAGAGTTATGATCGCAAGTTAAGCTAATGTGCCGCCGGCCAGCACTTGTGGCGTCAGCTAAACGAAGTCGGAGGAGCTTACGATGTCCGAAACTTCCGCACCCAAAGCGCGCGTAACCGGGTTGGAATGCGTGGTTCCGATATTTCGCGTCGGCAATCTTCCTGCCAGTATCGATTACTACGTGAAGATACTCGGCTTCAAGCTTGATTGGCACGAGCCGGGGATTATGGCGTCGGTCTCGCGTAACCGCTGCAGCCTCATGTTATGCGAGGGCGACCAGGGCAATCCCGGAACCTGGGTGTGGATTGGCGCCGAGGACGTCGAGTCTCTCTTCGCGGAATACAAGCTCACGGGAGCCAAGGTCCGGCATCCGCCGACCAATTACGCCTGGGCCTACGAGATGCAGATCGAAGATCCCAATGGCCACGTACTCCGCTTCGGGTCGGAACCTAAGACGGACCAACCTTTCGGTGAATGGCTCGACGCACGCGGCGATCGCTGGATGAGGTCACCTGCCGGCCGATGGACGAAAGTTGAAGCCGGGTAACCCGAGACGATCACGGTGCAGCTGACCTCCGGGAAGCCTTGAAGATTGGGTTTTTGCCGCGATCATGATTGACCAGTCGGCAAGACGGTGAAGAGGTTACGCGGAATCGGGGAATTACTATTCCCGGGTAGAAACTTCCAGCAGCGCCCGAAACTCCTCGGCGCCGGGCCGCCAACTTCGGCGCATCAGAACGTCCGGCGGGCCTTCGTCAGGCCTTCCCGATCCAGTGACTTTTCAATGCCATCCCACACTCGCGGGCTGGGATCTTCCATGGGCACCAGCAGCTTGGCGCATTCGGCAATATACCTTAGATCGGCCACCAGGTCAGAGCACACCTGGCAGGTCGCCAAGTGCGCTTGCTCCTCTTCGGTACCGTTACCATCGATGATGTAAGGCAGGACCTTTTGCAACTCCGCACACGTCATAGCTGTAATCTCCCAGGAACTGGCCGCGGTTGCGTTGTCGTCCTCTCCACGCTGCCGGTTCCATCACCTGATCCCTGAACTCACCCGCGAATACTTTCTTTCCTAATTATCGTCTGGCGGCGGCCTTCTCCGCTCGGCTCAGCTTGAGAAGGTCGCGCAATTTCATGCGTGCTTTATGGAGCTGCGATTTACTATTGCCGATCGAGCAGCCCATCATCTCCGCGATTTCGTTGTGTTCGTAACCTTCCACGTCATGCAGCACGAAGATAATGCGGTATCCCGGGGGCAAGCTCTCGATAGCTCGCTCCAGGTTCACCCGGTCAATGGACCCGGCCAGAACGTTGTCGCGCGTTCCTATGTCCTTCTTGGGTCCGTCTTCCTGCTGCGGCTCCAGGGTTTCCTCCAGTGAAACCTCCGGCAGCCCCTTCTTGCGCAAGTGCATCAGGACAACATTGACCGCCAACCGATGCAGCCAGGTGGAGAATGCCGATTCCCCACGGAAGGTCGAGATTTTGCGGTAAAGCTGCAGGAAGGCTTCTTGCGTCAGGTCTTCCGCCTCGGCGGTGTTGCCGACCATGCGTAAGCAAAGGGAATAAACGCGCCGTTTGTGCAGACCGTACAAAGCCTCGAAGCATTCGGCGTCGCCTTGCTTGGCGAGGTCTATGGCTTCGTGCTCCGACATCCCATTCGCCAAAATTTTCTTCGCTATCGTCAATTTTGTGTACTCCTGCCCTACGGTTTTTGATGCAGGACGGTAGCAACGCGTTGCCTCGACAAGATCCACTCGTTCGCCATTGGGTCATACCACTCAAAATTCCGCAACGTGTTGGCCCCAGGTTGGATGCTAATAAGAGCGGGCCCGCTGCCGCCCCCAGGAAAGCTTTCCTATTGGCAACTCGCGGGCCCCGCTTTTCCGAGTTTGTCAGCAGCCGGGAAAATAGGGACCTTCATTGCAAACCAAAAAATTAACACGAGAAATGCTTGACAACCCACAGCCCAGGTCTACAATACCCGACAATTACAATTACTTCTTTAATAGAGACCAATTTTATTATGGACGTTGGCCAGCCAGCGAACACAACCCACAACTATCCCCAAGGCGACGCGATGAACAACCAGTGTCGGCATCCCCAGGTCCAGGTAGTCTCTCGAGACGAAGATGCGGAGTACGTCGAATGCCTCGAATGCCGAGAGATCTTCGAATCGAGTGAGTTCCGCGACATGGATATCGAATCCAAAGTCCCTACCGAGGAAGAATAAGCAGTTAGGTCCAAGCCCCTGCGGCCTGCGAGAGATCGCATAAGTGTGCTCTCAAGCCAGGGTCGTAACTCGAATTGAAACACGCCAATCGGACAATCACCCAACTTGGCCTGCAAATCAGCCGCGCATTCCGGGTCCCGAATTCCCGACATGTGAGTTAGCCGTGCTATCGCTGCAAGTCGGCCTGAAAAAGTAGGTGTGAGAACCATCTCGAAGCTATCTCATGAGCCGGGTTTGAAAGGGCACGGCTTTCAGGTTGCTGAAAAAGTCGGTTCGACATGTTTTGAAGGCTCTTGCGCCCACGATTCCGCCTCTGCTAGCAATTCGGCTGCTGAAAAAGTCGGATTCGACATGTCTTGAAGGGGCGCACCTTAGGTGCGCCGTCCTACGCCCTTTGTTTTGCCATTCCGAGCGGGCTTCAGAGACTGCGTGGCAACTGAAAAAGAAAGTTTGTGGTGGGGCAAAGTGCTAGAAAACCGAATAAACCAGCCGCGCGGCGGCGGCTATGAACTTAGCCCGGCGCGGGACCGGGGTCCCCAACTCGCACCGCTTTTGTGGCGGGTTGAGGTGGTTGAGCGCCGGGTAAAGTGGGAAATAATCCCGAGCCGCACAGCGGCGGCACGGTTGCGACCCAGTCTCTGAAGGCCGTCCCCTTCGAGAAGCCGGACTTGATCAGAGTTTTCCTACCGACTTCCTGACAATCCCATGAGCAACGGCCGGCCAGATGTAAGGCCGCCGTCACAGGCCTCTGTGACATGTGATTGACGAGGGGTGGAGGCCCCCATTTAACATGGCTGTAAAGTGCAGATACCCGACCCCAGGCAACGCATCGGCGTCATCAATGCGCTCCGCGCCTTTGCCGCGCTGGCCGTGGCTTGGGGCCACTTCGTAGGTGGACAAGGAAAGTATCTCGGCCTTTCCGGCAAGTACGGCTACCTTGGCGTAGACATCTTCTTTGTCATCTCGGGATTTGTGATTCCGTGGAGTCTCTACCGCTCGCAGTACGTTCTGCGCGACTACCCTAAGTTCCTGCTGAAGCGCAATGTGCGCTTGTATCCGCCGTATCTGGCGTCGATTGCGATCACCATCCTGGCAACGAACTTTGTGCTGGTACCGGTGTTTCATGTCCCGCACATGACGGTGACGGGACGCGACCTGCTGCTCCATCTCGGCTACCTGAACGACCTGCTTCATGTGCCCTGGGTGAATATAGCGTATTGGACGCTCGCCATTGAGTTTCAGTGGTACTTGCTGGTGGGACTGGCGCTGCCGCTGTTTGCCGGCAAGGGCAACCTGCTGCGTTTCGTGGGAGCGAGCGCCATGATCGCGCTCTTTTTCGCCTTCCCCCATAACAACCGGCTCATCTTCCATCACCTTCCCGTTTTCCTGATTGGCGTCTTCGTCTTCCAATACCGGGCGCGCTTAATCGGACTGGGAGAGATGCTGGGGCTGATTGCGGTGGTGTGCTTCGCCATACACCGGCCACTGGGCTGGATCGTAACGGTGGTGGCGGTGGCCACGGGGTTGCTGATTGCCCTTTCCACTTTCCACAGCCACGCCATGGACCGGGTCGGGGATGTGAGCTATTCGCTGTACCTGATACACCTGCCAATCGGGGTCGGTGTGATTGGCTGCCTCTCGCACTGGCTGCCGTACGCCAGCAGATATATCGGGCTTCTGGATGTTATCGGTGTGGCGGCCTCGGCCTGGGCCGCGTGGATCCTGTATCAGATCATCGAGAAGCCCTCGCAAAACATGTCGTCGGCGATACGCTTCACCCACCGGAAACCACCGCCGGCATCCCAGGCGGTTGCGGCCGTGGGTGCCGATTAGTTGAGCGTTAGCTAAACGATCAGGCGGGCCGAGGTCCGCTGGTGCAACGGAGCCTGCGCGCATTGCCGAGTGCCCGCAGAGAGCAGAATTCGCGGGCATGTCTTCGCGTTACTCCGATAAGGACGGCCGCCGGTCTAGACAGTTAGCGCGGGCCATGCTCGGTTCAGATCTTTAGCAGGCCTGAGTAAATGGCCATTCCCACGACCGCGTCGACACCAATTTTGTCCAGTTCCTCAACCTCTTCGGTGCGGTGAATCCCGCCTGCCGCGATCAGCCGGCGTGAAGTTTTCTGCCGCAAGTCGCGGATGACGTCCATCGGGATTCCCTGCAGCAATCCTTCGGTATCGATGTGGGTGTAGAGGAACGCGCAACAGAACGGCCCCAGCTGCTGCATCATGGCTGCCGGTTCAATTCGCGTGATCGTCTTCCAGCCGTGAATGGCAACCCGTCCGCCACGCGCGTCCACTGCAAACACCAGCCGATCAATGCCGAATCGCTCGCACAGACCCCTGGCAAATGCCACATCAACCGCATCCTCGGAATCCTCTGCTGAATCCTTGCCTGCTGGTTTCAGAGTTTTGATGAGCGACGAACCGATGATTACTTTCTTCGCGCCGCAGTCGAGCACAGCTTGCGCATCGTCGGCGGAGCGAATCCCGCCGCCCACTTGGCAGGGCAGCTTGCCGCAAAATTCAGCGACCAGCTTGCGGTTCGAGCCCTCCCCTTTGGCCGCATCCAGGTCCACCAGTTGCACCAACGGATAGCGGGAGAAACGCTCAACCCACTCGCTGAAGTTCTCAAACTCCAACGCCTTTTTTTGGCCCTGGACGAGCTGCACAATCTTGCCGCCCATCAGGTCAATCGACGGAATCAGCATGTCAACCTCACCGGAATTCCCGCCGCCGACAGCTCCTGCTTAATGGCGTGTACCGATTCCAATCCGAAGTGGAAGACCGAGGCAGCCAGCGCCGCGTCGGCTGCGCCCTGCTGGAAGACTTCCACGAAGTGCCGCGGCTCGCCGGCTCCTCCGGAAGCGATCACCGGAATGCGCACGCTGGTGGCGATGGTCCGCGTGAGTTCGCAATCGAAACCCGACTTGGTGCCGTCGCGGTCCATCGAGGTCAGCATGATTTCCCCCGCGCCCAACTGCTCGGCCTCGAACGCCCACGCCTGAGCATCCCGTCCGGTCGCCCTGCGTCCTCCCCACACATATATTTCCCACGCCTCGGCGCGCCGCCGCGCGTCGATGGCCACCACCACCGCTTGCGAGCCATAGCGCTGCGCGATCTGGTTGATCAGGGTGGGATCTGCGACTGCGGCGGAGTTGATCGCGACTTTGTCGGCGCCGCAATCCAACACCGCGGCCGCATCATCGAGCGAGCGAATGCCGCCGCCTACGGTGAACGGAATAAAGAGCTGGCTTGCCGTGCGGCGGACCGTGTCCAGCAGCGTGTTGCGCGACTCGGCGGTTGCCGTAATGTCGAGCAGGACGATTTCATCAGCGCCAGCCTGGCTGTGCGCCGCCGCCAATTCGGCAGGATCGCCGGCATCGTGCAGTTGCACAAACTGAATGCCTTTCACGACCCGCCCCGCGTGCACGTCGAGGCAGGCGATGATGCGCTTGGCTAGTGACTCACAGGGCACAGAAGTTCTCCAGAATCTTCATTCCGATGTCGCCGGACTTTTCGGGATGAAATTGCACCCCGAACAAGTTGCCGCTTTCCGCCGCAGCCGTGAACGGCGCCTCGTAGACACAAGTGGCGCTGGTGTCCGGACACAGCGGCGCCCAATACGAATGGGTGAAATAGACGTAGGAGTCGGACGGAATGTCCCGCAGCAACCGCGAGTGCGGCCCAATGGCGACGCGGTTCCAGCCAACATGCGGCGACTTCACCCGCTCGGAGAAGCGCGTGCAGTGGCCGGGGAAGATTCCCAATCCCTGCAGCTCGCCCGCCTCCTCGCTTCCTTCGAACATCCACTGCAGGCCCAGGCAAATGCCCAGCACTGGTTTCTGGCTTGCGATCGCGCTGCGCACCGCAACTCCTAATCCCCCGGCGCTCAACGGCAGGGTTGCCCGGAAGTTGCCGACGCCGGGGATGATCAGTTTCTCCGCGCCCAGCACGGTGTCGCCGTCGCCGGTCACCACGCATTCGCGTCCCAGGTGGCGGATGGCCTTCACCACCGAGGCCAGATTGCCGGCGCCGTAATCGATGATGGCAATCACAACAGTCCCTTGGTGCTGGGTAGCATGCGGCCGAGTTGGCGGTCTTTGCAGCAGGCCACGCGCAAGGCGCGAGCGAAAGCCTTGAACAGCGACTCAATCTTGTGGTGGTTCGAGCGGCCGTAGAGCACCTTGGCATGTACGTTGGCCTTGGCGCCTCGCGCAAAACCGTCGAAGAAGTCGGTGACCAGTTCCGTCTGCAAATCTCCAACCAGTCGCGTCCGTACTTTCGTGTCAACCACGGCGGCGCTGCGTCCCCCAAAGTCGACTGCGACCACCCCCAGGGTTTCGTCCATGGGCATCACGAAATATCCTGCCCGCAGAATGCCGCGCTTGCTGCCTAGCGCCTGCGCAAACGCTTCGCCGAGAGCGATGCCAACGTCCTCGACGGTGTGGTGCTGATCGACATCGAGATCGCCGACGGCTTGGAGCGTCAGATCGAACGCCCCATGGCGCGCCACCAGTTCCAACATGTGGTCGAGGAAGCGGATGCCACTGGCAATGTTCGCGCGGCCATGGCCTTCCAGGGTGAGTGCGATGTGGATCTCGGTTTCGTTGGTCTTGCGGTCAATGCGGGCGCGTCTCATGCGGTCACCTCCCTGCCCAGTTCGAGTTCGCGTACGACTTCCCCGAGCGCGGCGATGAGCTGGGTGGTCTGCACCTCGCTGCCGATGGTGATGCGCACGCAGCCTGCGCAGCCGGGATCGCTGGAACGGTCGCGGACCAGGACCGCTCGCTGCCGCATGGCCGACACGAACTCGTGATGCTTCTCCCCAATCCTGACCAGAAGAAAGTTTGCCTGGCTGGGCCAACTGTGGAGTCCGAGCGCGGCCAACGCGCCTTGCACCCGCTGGCGTCCATTCTTCACTTGCGCAACATAGCAACTGATGTGGTCGCTGTCCGCCAGCGCGGCCGGCAGCACCGCCAGCGCCACCGCATTGACGCTATAAGGCGACGATACCCGGCGCACCCGCGGCATCTGCGGGCGCGGGCCGGCCAGAATGCCGATGCGCAGCCCAGCTAGTCCGTAGGCCTTGGAGAAGGTCCGGGTAACGAATAGATTGTCGAAGCTGTCGATATCGCAGACCACGGTTTCGCCATGGAATTCAACGTACGCTTCGTCCACCAGCAGGGCTGCATCCGGCGCGGCCCTAGCGATCTGCAGCAACTGCTCACGGTCTGCGACCGTGCCGGTTGGATTGTTCGGGCTGGCCACTGCGATCAAGCGGGTCGCAGGATGGATGCCGTCCAACACTTTGGCCAACGGAAAGCGGAAGTCCGCCGCGCACTGCACACGAACCACGCGCGCCCCGGTTGCGCCCGCGTAGATCTCGTACATGCCGAACGTGGGCGTCACTACCAGCACTTCGTCCAACGGCTCGAGATAGGTTTCGCACAACAGATGAATGGCTTCGTCCACTCCGTTGGTGAGCAGGACCTGCTCGGCAACGAGACCAAGATGGGCAGCGACAACCGCTTCCACCGGCCCGCGTTCGGGATAGCGCGCCAGGTCATCTGCCGTGATCTTTCTTAGCTGCTGCAACACGCGAGGCGAACATCCCTCGGTGTTCTCGTTGAAATCGAGGCGCAGTCCGTCGCGGCCCGCCAGCGGCGGATGATATTCCGGCAGGTCCTGCACCGCTGTTCGCGCTCTAAGCATCGGCACACCTCACCCGCACCGACTCGGCATGGGCGTGCAGACCTTCGGCTTCGGCCAGCGCGGTAATGACCGGCGCAATTCTAGCCAGACCGGTCACGTCGAACTGCTGCACGGTGATGATTTTCAGAAAATCGTGGACGCTCAATCCTCCGCGAAAGCGCGCCGCGCCAGCCGTAGGCAGAACATGGTTGGGCCCGGCGGCATAGTCTCCGGCGGATTGCGGCGAATAGTCACCGATGAAGATCGAGCCGGCGCTGTGTACCGCCGCGAGATCGTTTTCGTCGATCGTCAAGTGTTCGGGGGCGATGCGGTTGGTCCAGGCCAGGGCCTGCGGTCGCGAAGCTGCTACCAGCAAATGCCCATTACGGCGGATCGCCTGTTGTGCAATGAGGTTGCCGCGACTGGCGTCTGTGATCGCGGCCCTTACGTTCTTGGCCAGTGGCAGCTTGGTCGTAATCAATACCACCACGGCATCAGGATCGTGCTCGGCTTGCGCCACCAGGTCGGCCGCAAGAAACTTGGGATTGCCACTGTCGCTGTACAACACCGCCTCGGTGGGACCGGCGAGCATGTCAATGGCGCAGTCGAAGCTCACCAGCTTCTTGGCGGTGGTGACGAAGCTGTTCCCCGGACCGACGATCTTGTCGACAGCAGGAATCGTTTCCGTGCCATAGGCAAGGGCGGCCACTGCTTGCGCGCCTCCGCAGCGGTACACTTCGCCAACCCCGAGCAGAGCGGCGGCAGCCAACGTTGCCGGCTGGGGACGCGGCGACACTACGCAGATACGGGGCACACCGGCAACCTGCGCCGGAATCACGGTCATCAGCAGCGTTGAAGGCAGCGGGTAACGTCCCCCGGGAACGTAGCAGCCAACCGATTGCAGCGGCCGCACGATCTGGCCGAGCTCGCCGCCCGGCACCGGCTTGCGCCATGAGCGAGGCATCTGCCATTGGCAAAAGCGACGGATGGCGGCGGCGGCACTGCGCAAGGCATGCTGCGTCTCGCGCGGGGTCGAACGCCAGCCCTCGGCCATTTCTTCTTCTGAAACCCTTACCGGGCGGCCTTTTTGCAGTCCATCCCACAATGTGGCATAGCGAACCAGCGTCTGGTCTCCACCGCGCCTCACCGCCCGAATGATCTGGCGCACCCGGGGCTCCAACTCTTCTAATCGCGAGCTACGACCGGCCAGGGTCGCGACTGCATTTTCCGCGGCCTGACCCTGCAGGATCCGCATCACATCACCACCTTGTTCAGCGGATACTCGACGATGCCTTGCGCATTGGCCGCCTTCAACCGCGGAATTACCTCCCAGCAGGCCGCTTCCTCCAGGATGGTGTTGACCGCGACCCAGGTGCTGTCGCTCAACTGGGAGACGGTTGGGCTGTTGAGTGCAGGCAGCACACTCAGCACCGCCGCCAGGTCTTCCACCTTGACGTTCAGCATCAACCCAACCCGGCCCTGCGCTTCCATCGCGCCGCGCAGCATGAGCGACAGGTTCTCGATCTTCTGCCGCTTGCAGGGGTCAGCCCAGGCCTTTGGATTGGCGATGATTTGGGTGTTCGATTCCAGAACAGTGTCGATAATTCGCAAGCGGTTCGCCTTGAGCGAGCTGCCGGTTTCGGTGACCTCGACAATGGCGTCCGCCAATGTGGGAGGCTTAACTTCGGTCGCGCCCCAGGAGAACTCAACTTTCACTTCTATCCCACGTTGTCGGAAGTAACGCGTGCTAACGCTAATCAGCTCGGTGGCGACGGTGGCGCCTTGCAGATCTTCCGGGCGGGTTGCGGGAGAATCTTCCGGGACGGCCAGCACCCATCGCACCTTGCCGCGGCTCTGTTTGGCGTAGATGAGATCGGCCACACTCACGACCTCGAGGCCACTTTCCAACACCCAATCCAGCCCGGTCAGCCCGGTATCAAGCGCACCGTGTTCCACGTAACGGGCCATCTCCTGGGCGCGAATCAGCATGCATTCGATCTCGGGATCGTTGGTGTTGGCAAAGTATGACCGTGGGCTGACATAAACTTGCAGCCCGGCGCGCCCCAGCAGCGACAGCGTTGCCTCTTGCAGACTGCCCTTGGGAATGCCCAGCCGCAGCTTCATGGCACACCTCCAGCCGCGCTTGCCACCGGCAGCGCAGTGGTGAAGCAGGTGCGCGTGCCCAGGTGGCAAACCACGCCCTCGCCCTCCACCTCGACGCGGCACAGGATAGTGTCGAGGTCGCAATCGGCGGTGGCAGAGACCACCCGCAGCCGGTTGCCCGAGGTCTCCCCTTTGGTCCAAAGCTGGTTTCGCGTGCGGCTGAAGAAGGTAACGTAGCCGGTTTGCAGGGTGGTCTGGTACGCCGCACTGTTCATGAAGCCCAGCATCAGCACTTCACCGTTGACGGCATCTTGTACGATGGCCGGCGTCAGCCCACCCATTTTGTCGAAGTCAATTTCCACAGCCATTTCCGTCATTCCTTTCGCGCAAAAACAAAACCCCGCTGATTCGGGTCAGCGGGGTGATGAGATCTTGGTGTTTAGGGAATTATCCGGTGATCTCCGCTGACATGTTCGCCATGTGATGATGGTGATGGTGATGATGGCGGGCCAACTGAGTCATCGCACCACCGACATTACAGAATGAGCGGCGAGGATGTCAATACGACATTTTGGTTATCCGGTGGGCTGTCCCTGCTTGCGGGCCTTCACCATGGCGTAGATTGATTGGTGACTCCCAACCCGGCAGACGGTCCCTCGCATGCAGCACCACTGCGGTGGACTTGCCAGTGGGAGGGACCATTTGGTCAAGACTGCCGTTCTGTGGCCGCCTCTTCGGCGTCTGGCCCGGCTTCGGGGCTGGCGGCTTCCAGCTTGCACTTGTGAGCGTTGAACTGCTGCTGCATAGCGGCCTGCGATTCAGAGGGAAGGCCGTGCGGGCGCGGCTCCACGTGAAACTGCATGTTGCAGAATTCGCAAGTCCCGACTATGGGAATATTTCTGACCCGCTTTATGATCCGAAGATTGCGCTTTGCCATGGGTATATCGTGTCACATCGCGCGCTCTGCCGCCAGCGCCTGGCGCTTCAAGGAGCAGGGGTGAAGTTTGCATCGAGGCGTTCAAAATTGACCAGACTATCTGCTCTGCCGCGTTCAACAATACTGGTATGCAGGCTGGTAATTTAATTGAAACTCAAGCTCTGGAAGAACGCTGCCCCACCTGCGGAGCGCCCCCCAAGAAACGGTGCGAGCTTTCGGTTGGTGGTCTGCGCCAACAATCTCACTTGGACCGCAGAATGATCGCACTGGACAAGTTGCTGGCGGATGGGCACCAGCCCTAAGCTCGGCGAGTGGGCAAAATTGAACGGGCTTGTATGTGGCTTTGGGCATCATCCCGCTATGGCCCCAATAGCATTGTCTCTAGCATCTTGGGTCCACCGCTACGAAAACGGTCACCTCTCGATAGCAGCCTTACATCTGACCTAATGGCCATCCAGCATTCTGGGCATCCCCGGTTGGCGTTCCGTGCCAGACGGTCGCTTGCCAAACCGCGGCACATCCGCAATAATTGATGAGTTGTTGCCTCAAGGTATGTGAGGTCCAATGAGCGCCTTGGCTGCGTTCATTGGGGTGTGGTAGCGACTGGATCGCTGGAACACCCACGTATCCCGCTTGGCGCGAAAGCCATTGCCTGGCGGGGCCCGGTTCTCACCTGAGGAAAAGTTGTGCCGCCGCTGCGGCTTGCCGTCCGAGATGGCTCGGCACGAAAAGCTCGCGTCGGCCAGTCTGGTGCCCCTGATTTGCGCCCCTTCTTTGGACGCTAACCTGGGCGAAGGCACTCACTAGCAGGAAAGGAAACCATTCTCTGTGTTAATGATTCGTCTATCGCGCCGTGGTGCGCGCAAGCAGCCGCACTACCGCATTGTCGTGATCGAGAAAGACCGGGCGCGCGATGGCCGCTCGGTGGAAGTGGTTGGCACTTATAACCCGCGGACCAACCCCGCCAGCGTCGAGTTGAAGCGCGAGCGCATCGACTATTGGAAAGGCAAGGGCGCGCAGATGTCGGACCGCGTGCGCAAGCTGGTGGAGAAGGCCGCGGCCAGTGCACCGCCCCCGCTTACGCCCACTCCGACGACCGAGGAGCCGACCGCCGCAGCGTAAGATCGGAGCTGCGTTGCAAGCCTGACTACAGGAGCCCAAGGCATGGCAGATAGCGCACCTAACATGGTCGCCCTGGTGGAGATTCTGGCCAAGGCGGTGGTGGAAGCGCCGGACGAGGTCACGGTCGAGCCCTTCGAAGAAGACGGCCAGACCGTGCTGGAGCTGATTGTGGCCGAGAGCGATCTGGGCCGGGTGATTGGCCGCCAGGGCCGCACGGCGCGCAGCTTGCGGACCATTGTGCACTCAGCCAGCCTGCGCACCCGCAAGCGCTATCAGTTGGAGATTGTGGAATAGCCGCCGAATTCATCACTATCGCGCGCGTGCTTGGCCCGCAAGGGCGGCGCGGCGAAGTCATGGCCCAGTTACACACCGACTTTCCCGAGCGCTTCGCCGAGCGCCGGCAGTTGTCGGGATTGGCGCCCAACGGCGGCCGTCGCGAGTTGCAACTGCAAGAGCACTGGTTCCACAAGGGTGGCGTGGTGCTAAAGTTCGCCGGGGTTGAGAGCATCAGCGATGCCGAGCAGCTTGCCGGGCTGGAGTTGCAGATTCCGCGCGAGCAGCGCACCGAGTTGGAAGCGGGCGCGGCGTACGTCAGCGAGATTGTCGGCTGCGAGGTTTGGATTGCCGATGCGGATGGCGAGAAATTGCTGGGCGTGGTGAGCGATGTGCAGTTTGGAGCAGGTGAAGCTCCGCTGTTGGTGGTAAAACGCCCGGACTCGCAGGAGACGCTGGTTCCCTACGCCGAGGAGTTTGTGCAAAAGTCAGACTTGGCGGGACGGCGAATCGAGATGCGATTGCCCGAGGGGCTGCTGGACCTGGATGCGCCGTTGAGTAACGACGAGAAACAGCGGCAGAAGTCGGAGGCCGACGAGGCAAGATCGGCCGGCGAGCGGCGCAAGGGAAAGTGAGATTGTTGGGTAGAGCTGGTAGAGCTGGCTTGCGAAGGCTGGCCAGCGTACAAGATCTTTAACCATGGTTCGAGCCGGCTTCAGCCGGCGACACAAGTTCTTCCCAACGCGCACATCGCGCATTGGCGTGGCCCAAATGAAGTTCGAGATCCTGACGATTTTTCCGGACTTTTTTCGCGGGCCGCTGGATTACGGCATTGTGCGCCGGGCGCGCGAGGCCGGGCTCATTGAAATTGGCATTCACGATCTGCGGGCGTTCACCCACGACCGGCATCGCACCGTGGACGACCGGCCGTTCGGCGGCGGAGAAGGCATGGTGCTGAAACCGGAGCCCATCTTCGAGTGCCTGGAGTCGCTGCACATCGCGCCGCGCGAAGAACGGATGGGCGAAGACGCGCGCCAAACGGTGGTGCTGCTGTCGCCGCAAGGAGAGTTGTTCACGCAGGCGGTGGCGCAGCAGTTGATGGGCCGCGAGCGCGTGGTGCTGATCTGCGGACGCTATGAAGGCGTGGATGAGCGGGTGAGCGAGCAGCTTGCCGATCGCGAGATCTCGATTGGTGACTTCGTGCTAAGCGGCGGAGAGCTGGGCGCGGCGATCATTGTGGATGCCGCGACGCGGCTGGTTCCGGGAGCGCTAGGCAATGCCGCCTCGTCGCAGCAAGAGTCGTTCACGGCGAACGCGGTCGAGGTTGGCGTGAGGGTTGCGGGCGAGCCGCCGAGTTCGACCTGCGGTTCCGGCGGATTGCTGGACTATCCGCACTACACGCGTCCGGCGGAGTTTCGCGGGATGCCGGTTCCCGAGGTGCTGATGAATGGGAACCATGACGAGATTCGCAAGTGGCGACGGCGTGGTGCGCTGCGCAAGACGCTGCGCAATCGGCCCGATCTGTTGCGCCAGGCGGAGTTGAGTAAGGAAGATCGCAAGCTACTGGCCGAGATCGAAGCCGAGCAGGAACGAGCAGGACGTTGAGCGGAAAGATTGGACGAATGTTTTTTTAGAGATAGGGGTCCTTCGACTCCGCTGCGCTGCGCTCAGGATGACAGAAGATATAAGGTTCTAGAGAGCTAGTTACTAATTGCTTCTTGCTATTTTTCGCCGCCGCGAGGCGTGCCCCATGGAAGGAAAACGAACTATGTCGAACTCACCGATTATTGACCGCCTACTCGCCAAAACGCGGCGCACCGATCTCCCCGACTTCAAGCCCGGCGACACCGTACGGGTGCATGTGAAGATCAAGGAAGGTGAGAAGGAACGTCTGCAGGCGTTCGAGGGCGTCGTCATCTCCAAAAGCCGCGGCTCGCAGCCCAGCTTCACGGTCCGCAAGATGAGCTTTGGCCAGGGCGTGGAGCGCATCTTCCCCACCAACTCGAAGGTCATCGACAAGATCGAAGTGCTGCGTTCGGCCCACGTCCGCCGCGCCAAGCTGTACTACCTGCGCGCGCTGCGGGGCAAGGCTGCCCGCCTGCGGGAAGTGGAAACTACCCGCAAGTAGTTCGTCGCTGAAGATGTCGATTGCAATTGCAACGCCCACCGTGTCGATGGATGCGGTGGGCCTTTATTGTGCAAGCTAACAGTTTGAAGTGCCCAGGGTGAACGACTCTTGGTCCGCTTCCCAGCCAATCATCAAGCACCGTAGGCGCGACATAAGTTGGCCCGGCCGTTCACGGCTGGGAAAGCTCAACGAAAAACTCCGAGTCCCGTAGGTGTCTGTGTCATAGCTCAAGTCGAAACGAAGCGGTGGGGAGCACCGCACCAGATAAGCGTGAAAACCAGCCGCGCAGCGGCGAGATGGTGTTAGGCGGGGGCGTCACCGGGGCCCCCGACAAGCGCCGTTGTTGCGCTTGTTGGGGTGGTTGAGCCCCCGATCAAGTGGGAAAAGAAACGAGCCGCAGAGCGGCGACACTAGCTACGACTCAGACACCGTAGGCACACACCCCTTCATTCGTACACCGCATTTATCGCTTCGCCTTGGGCCTCACGAACTTCAGCGCGGTATGCGTGGCGGAGAAGCTGACCACCTTTACATCCACCAGTCCTGCCTGCTTGCCCGCGTCGAGCACCTGCTGCTCCTTGATCTCCTGCTTGCCCTTGGGATAGACGATCCATAACCCGCCGGCGCTGCCCAGCGATGCCGAAAGCTTTGCGGCGCGCGCCAGATCCGAAGCTTTCTCGGCGCCCACGAAGATCAAGTCGGAATCCTTCAACGATTTCGAATCCGAGAAACTCTTCGCCCCCGCGCGCAAGTCTTTCACGAAGTTGCCCTCGCCCATGGCCACGGCCGACACCACCAGCCCGGGCTTGATGCCCAGTTTTTCAACTGTGCTCTTGGGATGGAGAATCTTGTGCGCCCACTTCTCCGCATGATCTCCAAGTTCGAAGACGGCCGCGCCATCGGCCCACTTCAAATGAAGCTGGCCATCACGCGAAGAAACTGATTTCAGCGAAGCTAACGGGACCTTCAGGTGAAGGTCACCGCGAAAAATGATCTCGTTGGTTTCCAGCAGCGCATTGCCGCTGGATGTTTTGTCGCCCCAACGAACCGTGCAGAGAAGCTCGCGTCCCATACATCCTCCAAACCATTGCAAGAGCATCCTGCAAAATGCCGTCGGGTGTCAACGTGGTTCAGCCTGGAATCGATCGCACCCACGAAACCCCGCTGGAGGGGGAGCGGGGTTTCGTATTTCATCCGGCAGGCGCAATCATGGCGCTCACCGGACGCCTCGTAGTGCGCCATCTGCATTCGCGCGGGTCACATCTCGACTAGGCTCTGGTCGCCAGTTCGAGCAATCCCACTGCCATGGCAATCCATAGCGCAAACGCCACCGTGTTCAAGGTGACGCGGACCGCTGCGTTATCGATCAGCCAGTTATATTTCGCGTCCATGATGTTTCTCCTTTAAGAGTGGCTCTTGTCCCAACTACCGCGACCAACGCGCTGGCTGGGGAATCCCGGAGGTTGCGCCGAGAGTGCCTTGTTGCCTCACCGGATCAACTTCTGCAGCTATATACGGGCGAGACGGGAAAAGGTTCCGTTAACAGAATGTGAAAGCGGAGCAGGCTGCAGATTTGCGGCATCGGTCGCGGAAAATATGGGTCCCGAAGAAAATGACCTATAGGCGTTGCCAGCGAAGAAGCGACGGGACTGGTGTCGTTCCCGGCCGCGTCGAAGCCGTCAATAAGATTCCGCCTGGGTTGTAATTTGGCGCCTTTCCAATTCGCCATAGCACGGAAGTTCTAGAACTTTCGTAAGGGGTCAATGTGACGTGGCTCACTGCATTGCTCGGTGCCGGCTTGTAACGTGGCGGTGAACGCTTGTGATGTTTGCGGCTACACACCGGTACCTGGCCGCCCCGTGCAAGTCCCCTTCGATGGGCAGAACCTCTACCCGGGCTACGTCATGCGCTGTGCCAAAGGCACACGCCGAGCGCGTTGGAAGCGCTTCCACATTACTTAAGCAGCGTGGCGAGCGACAGAAGCACGAAATAGTAACGCGACAAAGAGGAAAACGCAGCAAGCATCGTACTGGACAGCAACGAAAATCAGTAAACGCTAAGGAAATTTTGATTAAGTCATTGCGAAGTCTCTCAGCGGCCAAAGCCGAGCTGATTTGCCGCGCTTAAGAACGGCGCGAAGGCCGTCCCCTTCGAGAAGCCCGACTTAACCAGAGTTTGCCTAATATCATGTCCCGCAAGTTCGTGATGTCCCGCAAGTTCGTGGCAAGACTCGACCGTTGTGTTTGAAAGGGCACGGCTTCAGCCGTGCCGCAAAAGTGCATGTATAGGGCGGCTTTAGCCGCTGAGGTGAGGACGTTCCGGCAACATTGTAACTTCGGAGTTATGACATAAGATTGCGGGACACCACACTAACGGTTGCTGAAAAAGTCCGAAAATTCTTCGGCGGCTGAAGCCGCCTGGGAATGACAAGAATAAAGGACCAATTACGGCGCACCTGAAGCTGCGCCCCTGCAAACACTGGAGAATCCGACTTTTTCAGCAGCCCACTTAGGTAGAACGGCACACTGTACCCCTCGGAACGCTAGAGCGGCACACGGGGCACGCGGCTGCGTGCGCTGGGCTACAACCTATCTCATAAATCGATACCGCATTGATTTGTATCAGGGCCTGGCTTTAGCCGGGCCGACAAGCACACTGTTCGTCCGGGGCTTTGGCCCCTGCAAAAACGGCCCTCAGGGGCTAAAGCCCAAGTCATAGCGCGCCGCTTCGCGGCACGTCTGAAGACGTGCCCTGACACAAATCGCGACTGCGTGCGATTTACGAGATAGCTTCTAGACTCTCTTGCCCTACGGGCCGGATTTTCGGCCCGTGTATCCCGCTCGCGAATACTAAGCTTGGTTCTCCAACAGACTCTTCCGCATTTGCACCCAGCCGCGTGAGATTTACCGAGCCTAATGCCAGCGGCTGGGATCGTAGGCAAAATCCACCAGCCCATCGCGATAGTCGATCTTGACCTGCAGCATGTGCAGCAAGTCGAATCCCAGAATGCCGGACACTTCGGTGCCCAGTTGGCGGCTGAAGGTCGAAAGATCGAAGGTCACCATCTCCTGGTTTTTTTGCGCGAAGTGGCCGAAGACGAGCGTCGCCTTCTCGGCGCGGTAAACATCGGAGACATTTCCGCTGAGACCCTTCAGACGCGTATTCGGATCGCTGCTGACTTTGGTGACCTGGCTGGCGGCCCGTTTTGAAAGCGCATTGACGTTCATCCCAGTGTCGATGAGGAAGAGCATCGAGGGTGAGTCGTTCACATGGGTGGGAATCAAGAGCGCGTGTCCAAAGCGGAAGACTGGGGTCCACTTGACCATCTCCGGAGCCACATAGCGGTCGCGGGGCAGGCGGTGCGGAATCCCCGGAGCCGCGGGTTTGCCGGCAATGGGCTGTTCCGGCTTCTGATCGGCGCCGCCTTCCGGCTTTTCTTCTGAGCTGGCTTGCGTCTCTTCCTCGGTTTTGAGAGTGGCGGGCGCCGCGGCCTCGTCGGGACGCGCAGGAAGCGGCGATAAGCGCAGCTTCTGATCGGGAATATCGATGTCGATCAGGTAGGAGGCGAAGACGTCGGCGCCCACCAGACCATCTTCGCTGTTGACGGTGGCCCGTTCGGCAACGTGGACGACGCAGTCTTGAAACTCGAGATCACCAACCCGGATTTGCGCCGCCAGCGCCGAGTACCCGGTCTGCACTCCCTTATCGCCGATACCCATATAGCGCTCCTCGGATAGGCGCGTGAGCCCGGCTTTTTCCGCGGCTTTGGGGGCGATCACGATGCCGCTAGCTCCAGTGTCAAGCTGCAGACGCTGGTCGTGACCGTTGACTTTTACGATGAGACCGTAGCCCACGATATGTTGCGGATCTCTTCGCATCGCCTCGAGTTTGGTGTCAGTCTGCTCGATTTTGCTTACCAGCCGGCAGGCGTGCACCGGCTTATCGATAGTCGCTTTCAAGAAGTCAAGATAGTGATGCAGAGAATCTGTCTCTTCCGGATTGTCGGGATGGGGCCCGGCCAGATACGCTTCGATCGCCGCAATCCGTTGGCGACGGGGGAGCTGGTTGAACCATAGGCGCTGCACCTCGGGGTTGTCGGGAGCGATCTCGTGCGCCCGCTGCAGTTCGTCGTAAGCATGACGGTAGAGCGAAAAAGCGCGGTAAACCCGGGCCAGGCCCAGATACGGATGTATCAGTTTAGGGTCGATCTTCAGTGCCTTCTGGTAAGACGCCTCCGCCTCCGGCATCTGCCCGCGGCGAAAGTCGACGTCTCCCATGGCGGCCAACAAGGGTGCTGAATTCGGTTGCGCCGCCAACGCGCTATTGGCGGCGGCCAGGGCGTCGTCGACCTTTTGCTCACGCAGCCAGCAGCGGATGAGTCCGGCTTGCGCGGCAACCAGGTTCGGATCGGCCTTGACCATCGCCTGATACTTGTCTGCCGCCTCGGCAAACTTACCCGACTTGTAAAGCTGATCGGCCGCCGCCAAATCGGGATTCGACGGGATCGGTTTCGCCTCGTCCGCGATTGCATTCAGCGAAAGCCACAGAGCGAGAAAACACAGCAGCAGAAAAAACGGTCGTCGAGTCATCCGAACCGGTCCTGAGGGAGCGAGGAATGGATTGAACTTAGGCTGCTGCGAAGTGGCCTGTGCTTCGGCAACCTTGCTACGCGGAAAAGGAAAGAAAACGATAACAGAAGCCCTGCCATCTTGCACTGATTTTTGTCCTTGCCGTGACCGCCGTCACCCACTGCGCCCAAAAAACAGATATGGTCAATATTAGACAGACAACTCCCGCCCATTGGCATATGCTCAAGCTCAAAGTGCAGTGCCCTGTAGCCCGGAAGCGCTTTGTATTTATGACTTTAGGAAGCCCAATCATGCCTAGCCCTGCCGATGAACCGATTAGAGAAGCGGCGCGGGTGGAGTTCTACCGCCGTCCCGAGAAGCCGGCCGACAGCATTTGCATGTTTTGCTTTGTCACCGTCAGGGCGCCCGAGCCAGGGTTCTTAGGTGAAGTCGAAGCCATGCATCGGATGCTGTGTATGAGCAGACCAACCGGCACGTCTCTCTGACATCCTGGACTACTGAAGCTTTAGCAGGCGGCTGAAAAAGTTGGGTGCGCCATGTTTTGAAGGGGTGCGCCTTCGGGTGCGCCGTGGCAAGCCTTTTTTGTCATTCGAGCGGCTTCGGATGACAGTAAAGAAATTCGCCATCAAAGAACCCACTAGCTCCATTTCCCTCCCTTACGAATTCCTTACGAACGATTTATCCAAGGTTTACGCCGCGCGCTGTCCAATGAAGTGTGCCCAGGACGCGCCGAAAGGCGCGGCAAAGGAGAGTATGTCGACCCAGGAAGTTTTCGTTCAGCAGTTCGCCCGGCTTTTCCATCACTATCAGGAAGCTTTGTCGCCCGAAACCGAGAGCGTTAGAGCAGCCCAGCCGGAAGCTTGGAACTCAGTTCCTCGCGATGAGCGCCATCGCATGGTTGCCGCCGCACGGCTAGCGATTCTGGAATTGGAAGCGAATGCCCGCATGCAAGACGATTCGCGGAAATATTTCGCCAAGCCCGGCGAAGCCGAGTGGGGCTGCTGAAAACGCCTCTTAACGTTCCTCGGGAACTAAACCGCCGAGTTGCAGGCGACCTGGATGCGGACCAAGGTTCCGCGTCCAACAGAAATCAGGTTATCGATGGCAAGCACGAAGGCGAATTCCCTTCCCTCTCTGGCAGTCCATCTGTTCCGTCCCGCCATCGTGGAGGCGAAGCTGATGACCGCCAAGCACGCGCGCGACGCGGTCTACGTCGCCACCCTCGCCGAAGAATTGAGCGTCATCGACAAGAAACTCTCTGCCATGGAACAGACACTTCAAGTTGGCTCGCCGCCCGATCTTTCTTCTGTACCACCCAGACCATGTCGAATGCCCGAAGGCGGACCCGACGCCAACTGGATTCGCCAGAAGTCGGGCGAGCTCGACCTGCGTCTGCGCCGCATCGAACAAAACGCCCCCGTCAGCGCAGCCTGTCGGCATGGCAGCCAGTCCTAACAGAAAGAGGGCGCCCGCAAGGGACGCCCTCTGCCCTGACCATCGCCTCCGGACCTAACGCATGGTCGCAGGCGTGGTGACGGCGCCACCGTTGGCGGCGTTGCTGGTGGCGCTCTGGGTCTTCAACCAGGCCGCCAGGTTGCCCTGCTGCTGTTCGCGCAGCTCGACGCAGCCGTTGATCGACTCGATCGCTTCCTTCTGATTGCGTTCGGTGCCGGGGAAGGGATGCTGCTCGAAGAACTGCTTCACCTCGGCGGCCTTCTGCGCATCGCAGAAACTCTGCGCACCGTAGAGGAACACTCCCACGCCGCCCAGTCCGCCGCCAGTTTTCTTCATCAGATCGTCAAAATGCGTTCGCATGAAGTCCCACGTCTCGTTCTGGCTTGCGGGATTGCCCAGCAGGGGAAGCAGGATGTAGAGGTCTTGACCACGGACTGCCGGGGTCAACGTCGCCTCCAGCGTTTGCTTGGTCAATTGCGGTTGGGGAAATTCTGAAAGCCCATAGAAGTATCCGTAATACTGTTCCGGAGATTTTGCTTTCTGCATCTGCTCCTTGAACTGATTGTAGAGAGCGGCGTCTCCGTGACGCGCCGCCACGGCGATTACGGCGTGGGCCAAGGTACCGTCCACCGAACTGGGGTCCTTAATGAATTGCTGCATCATGTCTCGCGCCTGCTGAATGACCTCGGGATCGTTGGCACCGTTGCCCAGCCCTTCGAACAGGTAGGCGCGTTTCTGCTTGTCTTCGGGCGTGTCATTGGGACGGGCGGTGTAGCCCAGTTGCTGCAGCACGGGCGAGAACTGCGTGCGCACCCAAGCTTGGAAAGCCGGCCGATCGGCGTCGGTCACCAGGTAATCGTTAATCGTGTTCAGGTGCTGACCGAAGGAACCCAGCAGGGTGGCGCCGGGGGTGTTCTTCAGCTGGGCGCCCAAGGCCAGATAGTCGCCCACACTGTGCTTGCCGATGCGCATCAGCGCCCACTCGTTGCCGATCAACGCGATGCGTTCGTCCGGCGTGAGTACGGTGTCCACCGCGTTACCCAACTGGCGCATGGCCGCGGCGTCGTAGTCGAAACGGTAATAGCCGAGCGCGCTGGAGTCGGGGAAGACGAACTTCGAGCACCCCTGCAGCGTGAACTGCTGCTGGCGCTGCGTCAGCAGAAAACATTGCTGCTTTCCGGCCGAGCTCTGGTTGATGCCCTTGGCGCAAACCGGGATCTGCCAGATCTGCTCATTGCTCTGGTTGAACGCAGCCGGCGTATCGAAATAACGCTTCTGCGAAAGGTTGAGCGTGGTGTTGCCGCCTTCGCACTTGGCTTCGACGCCGACGTAAGGCGCGCCGGGCTGCAAAACGAAGGTGGGCATGATCTCGTCGATAGGCTTCTTCGACGCCCGCGCCATCGCGCCCCAGAAATCGGCAGCGCTGGCATTGCCGTAGGCGTGTTCCTTCAGATAGAGGTTGACCCCGGCGCGGAAGGTTTCAGGTCCCACATACGACTCCAGCATGTGCAGGACAGCGGCCGACTTGCCGTAGGCAATGCCATCAAATAATTGCTCGATTTCCGCACGCGTCTCGGCTTGCTGATGAATGGGACGGGTGTTCTTCACCGAGTCCCCGCCCAGCGCGCGGTCAGTGTTCTCCACCACCTCCTGGCTTTCCATCCAATCCGGCTTCCACGATTCGATAGGATGCGGCGTCATCCAGGTGGCGAACCCTTCGTTGAGCCAGATGTCGTCCCACCAGGCCATCGTGACCAGGTCGCCGAACCATTGGTGCGCCATCTCATGCGCGATGGTCTCGGCCACGCCCTGCTTCGCACCTACCGACGCCGTCTTATCGTCGATCAGCAGCGCGCTCTCGCGATAGATGATCGCGCCCCAATTCTCCATCGCTCCCGCCTGGAAATCTGGCACGGCAATGTTGTCCAGCTTAGGCAGCGGATACTTGATTCCGTAATAGCTGTCGTAGTAATGCAGAAAAGCTTTCGACGCTTCCAGCGGGAAGTGCGCCAGGTTTTCTTTACCCGGCACGGTGCAGACGCTGACCTTCACGCCGTCGGTGTGATCGGACACGCACTTCCAATCGCCCACCGTCAGCGCCACCAGATAGCTCGACATCTTGGGCGAAGTAGAAAACTTGATGGTGTGCTTGTCGCCCGGGCCGGGCGTGTCGGAGACGATCTCGCCATTGGAGATGGCGGTGTCACCCTTGTCGATGATCGCAGTAAGGTCGAAGGTCGCCTTATACGCCGGCTCGTCAAAACAGGGGAAGGCCACGCGTGCGTCGGTCGATTCCATTTGCGACACTTCATACTTCTTGCCTTTGTAAGTGCTGAGATAGAAGCCGCGCAGCTTGTCATTTAAGTGGCCGGTGTACTTGATGTGGACCATGGCCTCACCCGCAGGCAGTTGCTTGTCTACGGTGAAGGTCGCGGTCTCGTTCTTTTCGTCGCTGGCGACCTTCGCGGTCTGCGTCTGTCCACCAGCGGTCACCGTGACCTGGTGAAACTCGATCTCCACTGCGTTCAGGGTAATAGTATTGCCAGGCTTGGTGAGGGTGAGATCGATGGTCTCGTCACCGTCGAAGGTGTTGGTCGGGAAGTTGATGTTGACGGCAAGCGAATAGTGACTGGGAGACGCGCCGCCCGGCAGGCGTTGCGCAACCGCTGTGCAGCAGACAAGAAGGCCAGCCGTAAACCCAAGCAGGATTTTTTTCATTTCACACTCTCAAGAATTTCGAAGATACCCTAACAGCGATGAAAGGAAGTACGCGAGGAACCAACCCACAGTTCCCAGAATCGATAATTAATTGTTAGACGATTACAAGGGAAAAGTGTGAGTTGGAAGGGCTGGATCGCTAAGAATCTACGTATAACCGCTATGCGGCCGTGATGGCCAGTGTCCATTTCGGAACGGATTGAGCGCATCGATTTGTGGCGATGTCCGATACCGCGGCGCGCCCTTCCTGGCTTACGATTTGTCATTACGAACGGCCTGAAGAATATGCGTGAGAACTAACTATTGGATTTGCGAGTGGAACATATCAGCCGCAAATCCCGTCCGTAAGGACGACTCAGTTCAGCCCAGGACGCAGCCGCAGGCGGAGTCCTGGGGTCAAGTGGGAAATTGATCCGAGTCCTGTAGGGACGGCACCGGTTCTCACGCAGACTCTGAAGGCCGTGAGGAATCTGCTTTTCCCATACATTGCGACGTGACTACGGTAAGCAGATTCCTCGCTTCGCTGGTAATGACAATTCTCGCCGGCTCAACCCTCGCGCCGCACCCCGTTCAACAATGTCTGGCGGCATCGGTTCACCCCGAACCAATATGCCAGTTCGCGATAGTCTTCCGCTTCGAAGATTGCGATGTCGGCGTCCTTACCAACCTCGATACTTCCCTTCCGGCCTTGCAGCCGCAGCGCGCACGCGCCGTTGTAAGTAGCAGCCGTGATCGCCTCCGCCGCTGTCATCTTCATATGAGTGCAGGCCACGGAGAAGACGAACGGCATCGACGGCGTGGGCGCGGTGCCCGGGTTGTAGTCGGTGGCCAGGGCCACGGCCACACCGGCATCGATCAGCTTGCGCGCAGGGGGAAAGCTTGCCAGTCCCAGAAAGTAGTTTGCCGCCGGAAGCAGCGTCGCAACCGTGTCGAACTTTGCCAGCATGGCAACGTCTTCCTCGCTGACGTAGTCCATGTGATCGAACGAGGCAGGATGAAACTCCATCAGCGGCAGCAGCTTCGCCGGTGTGAGTTGGCAAACATGCGCGCGCACTCCCAGATTGTGCTCCACGGCGCTCCGCAAGATTCGCTGCGACTGCTCGAGGCTAAACGCGCCGCGCTCGCAGAAGACATCGACAAACTCGGCCAGCCTCGCGCTCACCTCGTCGGATTCGTTGCGAACGGGCGCCCTTCGAATCTGCCCTTCGCCTTGAAGGGGCGCCCTTCGAACTTGCCCTTCGCTTTGAAGGGGCGCAGCTTTAGCTGCGCCGTTGGACTCCGCATTCTTGTTATCACGAGCCGACTTTAGTCGGCGAGGGATCTGCTCTTCTTCCCTCCGGCTATTAGAGTTCGCGGCCGCCGGGATCATTTCCTCGCATATGATGCGCACGTACTCTTCCGGATGGTCGCGATGTTCAGGCGCAACCACGTGCGCTCCCAGCAGCGTGGGCACCACCGTTCCCGCCCATTGGTGCGAGGCTTCGCGGATCGCCTCCAGCGACTTAATCTCCGCTTCGAAACTCAATCCATAGCCCGACTTCGCTTCCACCGTGGTCGTGCCGTGCGCGCCCATTTCATTCAGCGCTCTGACAATGTGGGAGGCCAGCTTTTCTTTCGACGACTGGCGAACTCCCCGCAGACTGGCGCGAATACCGCCGCCTGCCGCGGCAATCTCTTCGTAGCCGGCGCCGGCGATGCGCTTCTCAAAGTCAATCAAACGTGGAGCGGTGAATACGGGATGAGTGTGGGAATCGACAAAGCCCGGCAGCACGACTTTACCGCGACAGTCGATTTCGTCAGCTTTTTTTGCCAGCTCGTGCTTGGCCACTTCGTCGGTCGTTCCGACGGCGATGATCTTCCCATCAGCGATCAGCACCGCGCCGTCTGCGACAATGCCGAGCTCGCTCATCTGCGCGCCGCGACGTGGACCGATGTTACCCGATTCGGCTCGTAGTGTCAGCAGTTGCGCAGCGTGAGTGAGAAGGGTTGCGGCGTGATGACGATTTTCGAAATGCAAGCGTTTCCGTGTCGCCGCTCTGCGGCTCGCTTTCTTTTCCTGCTTCACCGCGGGCTAACGCCCGCGGCTAACCTCATCCCGCCGCTGCGCGGCTGAAACGCGACGAATACTGCGGTCTTGTCCGCCTTAAGTTTGCCGGTCGTCCTCTCGGGGTCAGCTGTCGGCCCCAGGTACGCTGCAAATCTTGGTCTTGATCCGCCAACCTGCGGCACAACCCGCAGGTCCTTCGGCTCGGACTTAGGCCCCCGCTTCGGATGACACAGAGTGCTAGATTGTACCCGCGATAGGGGTCCTTCGACTCCGTTCCGGATGACAAATCAAAATTGACTGAATGCTGATATCTGAGTGCTGAATGCTTCAAACTAGTTGCTAGTGTGGTGTCCCGCAACTTCATGTCATAACTCCGAAGTTGCAAGGTTGCCGGAACGTCCTCACCTCAGCGGGCTAAAGCCGCCCTATACATGCACTCTTGCGGCACGGCTGAAGCCGTGCCCTTTCAAACACAACGGTTGAATTTTGCCACGACTTGCGGGACATGGTACTAGTCGCTAGTTGCTCACAGCTACTCCGCCATCGGCACCTTGATTCCCTTCGCCTTCGCGAAGGCCTTTGCCTCGTCGTAACCCGCGTCCACATGACGAGCCACGCCGATGCCGGGATCGTTGGTCAGCACCCGCTCGATGCGTTTCGCCATCGCGTCCGTGCCGTCGGCGACGGTCACTTGTCCGGCGTGTTGCGAATAGCCAATCCCCACGCCGCCGCCGTTGTGAATCGAAACCCACGACGCGCCGCTCGCCGTGTTCAGCAACGCGTTCAGCAGAGGCCAGTCGGCGATGGCGTCGCTGCCATCCTTCATCGCCTCGGTCTCGCGGAAAGGCGACGCAACCGAACCGCAGTCCAGATGATCGCGGCCCATCACGATCGGCGCCTTCAGCTTGCCCTTCTTGACGAGGCCGTTGATTGCCAAGCCAAACTGCGCCCGTTCGCCATAGCCCAGCCAGCAGATGCGGCATGGCAGTCCCTGAAACTTGATCCGCTTACGCGCCAGACCTATCCAGCGGCTGAGTATCTTGTTGCCCGGGAACATCTGCAGAACCAGATCGTCGGTGGTGTGAATGTCGGCGGGATCGCCCGAAAGCGCCGCCCAGCGGAACGGTCCGCGTCCTTCGCAAAAGAGCGGACGAATGTATTCCGGCACGAATCCCGGAAAGTCATAAGCGTTCTTCACCCCGTGCTCGAAGGCGAAGGTGCGAATATTGTTGCCGTAGTCGAAGGTGACCGAGCCCATCTTCTGCAGCTTCAACATGCCTTCCACGTGGCGCGCCATGGTGTCGAGCGAGCGCTCGACGTAAGCTTTGGGATCGCTCTTGCGCAGCGCCATCGCGTCTTCCAGGGACATGCCGCTGGGCACATAGCCGTTCAGCGGATCGTGCGCCGAAGTCTGATCGGTGAGGATGTCGGGTACAATGCCGCGCTCCGCCAGCTCGGGAATGATGTCGCCGCAGTTGCCCACCAGTCCAACCGATATGCTTTCCTTCTTGCGCACGGCGTCGTTCAGGAGGCGCAGCGCTTCGTCGAGCGAGTTGACCATGTGGTTGCAATAGGCGGTGCGCAGGCGCTTCTTGATGCGCTCGGGATCGACGTCGATCCCCAGAAAACACGCTCCCGTCATGGTGGCGGCCAGAGGCTGCGCACCGCCCATGCCGCCCATGCCGCCGGAGACAATCAGTTTGCCTTCCAGATTGCCGCCGAAATGCTTCTGTCCCGCCGCCGAAAACGTTTCGAACGTTCCCTGGATGATGCCTTGCGAACCGATGTAGATCCACGAGCCGGCGGTCATCTGGCCGTACATGATGAGGCCCAGCTTCTCCAGCTCGTTGAACTTCTCCCAGTTCGACCAGTGGCCCACCAGGTTGGAGTTGCAGATCAGCACCCTAGGCGCATACTCGTGCGTGCGGAAGATGCCCACCGGCTTGCCCGACTGCACCAGCAGAGTCTCATCGTTCTCCAACGACTTCAGCGATTTGACGATGGCGTGATAGCACTCCCAACTGCGCGCGGCGCGGCCGGTGCCTCCGTAAACCACCAGGTCTTGCGGACGCTCGGCAACATCGGGGTCGAGGTTGTTCATCAGCATGCGCATGGCGGCTTCCTGCGCCCAACCCTTGCAGGACAGTTGATTGCCGCGCGGCGCCCTCACCGGAGTGTAGGCGGCACTGGACGTATCGGTGACGACTGGCATAACAGACGATGGTAGTGCAGTCAGTGGCCAGTTGTCAGCAGTCAGTTGTCAGTTGCCGGTAGCCAGTTCGAAAGGCTCACCGTCGGCGCGTGGCTTTCAATCCGGTAGGTCGGTGGCGTTTCAGCACGGTTGATCGTTTTGGTTGGAGGTAAGACGGAGTTCTAAACTCTGGGACGGCCATTCACTGGCGACAGCCGACAACTAGCT
>Ga0182013_10001355_pt1 | contig 33557 bp, 28 predicted proteins | sample 612S2MmetaG_FD_120487 | JGI IMG/M metagenome (GOLD analysis project Ga0182013, IMG submission 120487) | Permafrost microbial communities from Stordalen Mire, Sweden - 612S2M metaG | ecosystem: Environmental > Terrestrial > Soil > Wetlands > Permafrost | place: Sweden: Stordalen | collected... | reverse complement strand
TTTTTTTGTAGAGCAGGACAATTTTTTTTTTTTAAAAAGGGGGGGGGGGGGGGGGGTACATATTTAGGGGATGTTGCTTTACACAAATTCGCAGTTGCGATGCCTCAATCCCGGCTGCGTTTCCACCAAACGAAAGGGTTCAACGGCCATATGAAATTACTCCTCCCCCGCAACTTCACCCCGTCCTTCGATCTCCTCGTCCGGCGGACAGTCGCCCGGTTCATTGCGAAGTCGGCCTCCTATGGCGGCAGGCACATAGTCACAGTTGGCCTGGCTGCCTGCCTGTCCGGGTGCGTGATCGTCCCTGCCGATTACCAACCCACGACGACCGTCCAAGGCCCGGATGATGGCCAGGTCGCCATCGTTGAGGAACAAACTGTGACCCCGGTTGCGGTGAGCGAATATTACTTTGTCGGCGGCCGCTATTACTACTGGCATCCGGGCGTCAACCGCTATGTCGTGCTGCGCGGACGGCCGCCCGAAGGCTATCATATCTCCTCTCTGGCGCGTCTGGAACCTCGGGACCGGATGGGGCGTGTCGCGGAGAGGCGGACACAACCGAACGAGCGTCCCCCGTTCAAGCCCGAAGTGGCCAAGCAGCAGACGAAGAAACCGAACCCGCAGAAGAAGACCCCGCCGCAGGACAAGAATAAGCCGGTGGAGCAGAAAAGCCAGTGACGGTCAGGCCGACACCACTCATCCAAAGGAGCCCCAATGATGCTGTTAGCCGTTTTGTTGCCGCCCCTGTATTTCCTGCTTAACAAAAAGACCGGAATGTTTCTCGTGACCGGGGCGATGTTTGTCGCCGCGATTTTCCTCGCCTTGACCGTCGTTCTCCTGCCCGTTAGCCTCATTTTGTGGGTGATCGCCATCATTGCGGCAGTCCGGCACAACCGTCGCAAAGAGTTGGTGGCTCACGCCGAAATGCTGGCCACCAAAATGGCCGAGAAAATGCGCGAAACCCCCAAAGCCTAAACCATCAAAAACCACCGCCCATGAAATCAAGAAACGCGAACGCCAAAGCTTGGCGAACAGCCCCCAAATCATTCAGGAGATCATTCGCTAAAAACTTACCCCTTTCGGCGCTGCTGACCAGCCTCGCTTTGCTCCTCGCGAATCGGGCCACCGCTCAAACGTTTAAAGTGCTGCATCCCTTAGACAGGCCGGTTGCCGGGAACGGTGACGGGGGCACGGCCCCAACATCCTGTTTGGTCATATCCAGTAATGTGCTATATGGGACGGATTCAACTGGCGGACTGTTGGGCTATCAGTTTACCGGCAACGGTGTGATTTTCAGGATCAACATTGATGGCACGGGTTACACCAATCTCCATCTGTTCGCTGGTGGACAAGCGTTCTTCCCTTTAGGGGCCGATACTAACAGCGATGGAACCTACCCGCGAGGCAGCATGGTTTTGTCGGGCAACACGCTCTACGGGTCTACTGCAGGAGGCACTCCGACTGGCTGCGGCGGGATCTTTGCGATCAACACGGATGGAACAGGATTTACGAATCTTCATGTATTTTCCGGCGCGGATGGCTGGTCGCCTGATACTGGTCTTACTTTGTCCGGAAACGTGTTGTATGGCACCACCGTCTATGGTGGAACCAATGAGTGGGGCACGGTTTTCGCCATCAACACGGATGGAACGGGTTTTACAAACCTGTATTACTTTACCAACGATTCCCTTCACGGATATTTTCCTGACAGCACATTGGTTGTATCGAACAACACCTTGTTCGGGAGATTGTACGCCGGCGCGGGCTCCTTTTCGATCAATACGGACGGCACCGGCTACACCGCACCGGCCGCTATCCCGCTGACGAGACAAAACGCCTTGGGGAATATTCTGTTTGGGACATCGTCTCTCGGAGGCACATGGAACGAGGGAACAATCTATGCCCTCAGTGAGAGTGGAACTACGAACACCCTTTTTTCCTTTGGAGACGGCACGGGCAATTCCTACAACACGGCCACCGCAACATCCCCGAATGGTGTGATTTTATCCGGCTATGCTTTATATGGAACAACGTCGCAAGGCGGTGGCGTATTCAGCCTGTCTTTTCTGCCGCAACTGTCCATTACACCTTCTGAAACCAATGTCATTCTGGCTTGGCCTACCAATGTAGCTGGGTTTGATTACTCCCGCTTTAGCCTGCAATCCAGCACGAATCCAGCTTCAACGGCGGTGTGGAGCAATGTTTCTCCTGGTGCAGTCATCGCGAACGGGCAGAACACAGTGACCAATCCCATTACCGGCACGCAGCAGTTTTATCGTTTAATTCAATAATGACCCTGCATCCCTAACCCAACCACAGAAAGGAACCCCATGATCCTGTTAGCCGTTTTGTTGCCGCCCCTGTATTTCCTGCTTAACAAAAAGATCGGAATGTTTCTCATCACCTCCGCAATGTTGGTCGTGGCGATGTTCCTCGCCATGACCGTCGTTCTCTTGCCCGTCAGCCTCATTTTGTGGGTGATCGCCATCATTGCGGCGGTCCGGCACAACCGCCGCAAAGAGTTGGTGGCTCACGCCGAAATGCTGGCCACCAAAATGGCCGAGAAAATGCGCTAAACTCCTAAAGCCTGAGATCATTAAATCGCCTATATGAAAATCCATCTGTGTCCCCTCTCGCCGTGCATACCGGCCAGGATCATCCAGTTTCTCTCCCTCTCGCTCATCCTCATCCTTACCGGCTGCTCGGGTGAGCCTTCTCAAAGCAACGGTCAAAACTTATTGGAGCAGCGGATTGAAAAGCAGTCCGGCGGGCGGATCAAGCTGGTCAGGTTCAAAAAGTCCAATGCGACTTTGAACGGCAACCTGTATCTTCTGGAATATGAGGCCGAAATCGAATTCCCGGTGAGCGGCACCTGGACGCGAGGAAGCGCCATGGATTCGGCGGTGTCCTTTGAATTCTCGACCGCGCGACAGCCGGCCAACAACATCGCGCAACTCATGGGAAATGCGATGGGCGCGGTAAACGTCAGCCGGGGTGACCGCCAGACGGTCAAGGGCGTCTTGCGATTCGAGAAAACCGAACAGGGCTGGCGGGGCGAGGATGGACAGATGTATTGAGCGATGCCAAGGGAAGGCATTGCGCTTGTCATGGTGTTAATCACCATCGAAATTGCGGCCAATAAACGGGGCGTCTTCGCCAATATACGCCGGGACTCGGGAGTTCAGTGTAACAATATCATGCCAAACAGAAAGAAGCATTGACTTTGCGAAGGAGTAATTAAAGCTTCCTGCTTTGGGGCGCACATCGAAGGATTGAAAATTATGAAGACCCTTGAATGGATGAAATGGTTTGTCTCACCCCTGCTGCCAAAGTCTGCCCGCCCTGCTGTCAGATCAGGGTCACGGGCGATTTTGACTCAACGTGCTGCTTCCCGAATCATTATTCTTGTTCTGTTCGGCCTTTCTGTGGAGCGGCTTCCGGCCTCTATCCCTTCCCCGCCGGGCGGCGGAAGCGGCCCCGACGGCCAACTCACTTCGTGGAGTTTCGCGAACACCAACAACTGGCTGACCGACGCTGGCCACGCGCCGATTGCCTTTACCAATATCGAAAACGTCGCTGCCTCCTATGGCAGAGCTTTGGAACTGGACAGCACCAATGCCGCTTTCTTGCAATACAACGTGGTGGAGACGGATAACACGACGAACCTGACGGTTGGCACCGGCTGCGTTACGTTCTGGTTTCTGCCGTCGTGGAGCAGCGCAACCCAGGGCGGCACCGGCCCGAATGTTCCGGGCCGCTTCATTGAAGTGGGCGCTTACACTACGAACTCCGCAGTCGGTTGGTGGAGCTTGTATCTCGATGAAGGGGGCACTAATATTTATTTTTCCGCGCAGACCAACGGGGGGACCGGCACTGGCACCAATTATTTAATCGCCCCGATTTCCTGGACTTCAAATCAATGGCATTTCATCGCGCTCAATTACTCGGCGACCAACAGCACCTTGTTCATTGACGGATCAGCCGTCACGAACGGCCCCGGTGTGTCCGTTCTGCCGGGAGCGGCGGCGCTGGCGGACGGGTTTTTCATCGGCAGCGATACCAACGGCGTCCTCCAGGCGCACGGCGAAATTAGCTCGCTGGCCACTTATAATGCCGAACTGGACCCGACTTTCATCAGTGGCTATTTCGGCATGATGGGATTGTTTTATCTTGGCCCCAATGCGTTCGCATTTTTAGACGCCCCTTCCAGCCCCGAATATTCGGCCTACGGATACAACGTCATTGGCGGGCCGGGGTATGTGCAGTATGTCACCACTGGCAGTTTCCCGACCGGCGGCCCGGTTTATTTCACCAATATGTCGGCGACCATCGCCACCAATTTTACCACCACTTTCAATTTTTCCGTTGCCGGAGGAACCAACGGCGTGCCGTATGATCTGTTCGGAACCGCTGCTTTGGCAAATCCCGCCAAGAACGCGCAATGGTCGTGGCTTGGACAGGTTTACACCGGAGGCGTTTACACGCTCACCAATCAACCCAACTTCACGGCGTGTTATATCCTCGGAACGCCCCAGGATTCCAACCACGGCGGGTTGACGGATGCGTATCAATTATTCGTGAGCCATACCGATCCGAACGGCAGCGGCTTCGACACCAACGGCATCCCGATTGCGTGGGAAGTCCTCGAAGGGCTGAATCCCGAAACTCCCAACCTTGGGAACCTGGACCCCGATTCGGACGGGCTAACCAATTTGAAAGAATATCTTTACGGCACCAGACCGCTGGCTTCCGAAGGTTTCAATATTTGGGTAGCCAATCCGTCGGGGATTTCGGGCATTCCGTGAAAACAAAGGGGACATGATGAAATTCACACTTACAGTTTTGGCCGCATTGACGGCTCTCACACTTGGGGTTTTTGACCAGCGGGCGAGTGGAGCGTCAATATTATCGGATACAAATGGCACGCGAATCAACGACTGGAATTTCAGCGGCTGCAATGATTCGCCGGGCGCGGCGGGCGCTCCGGCATCAGGGGACAATGGCGCGGGGGGAAACCAGGCCAGTTGCGCCACCTGCCCGGATGACGGAGGCATGGCACGCTGGTCGGTGGACGAACCGAACATTAATGTGCATGTCTCCGACACGCCGCTTGAATACATAACTTCTTCCGGGCAAAAAGTAAGTTTCCGGCTGTTTTACAAACAGCGCTTCCTTGTTCCGCCGACCGACCAGTGCGCATCCTGCCAGAACGTCTATACGAACAGCCTTGACGGTGTGAACATGCACAACATGGGGCTGATGAATGCTTCATGGAACCACAATTGGCTCATGGACATGGAATTTTGGGATGCTCCCTGGTCGGCTCTCAAAAATGGCGGGACTAATCCCCCGTACCCGATCTATAGCGACTGTTATGAGGCGATGGTTTTTTACCCGCAGGGCGATGTTCAATACTACTACTCCAATCTTAGTTCCGCGACTTACACGGGCGACCCGCAAAGGCAAACGGGACTCAAGCCACTATCCGGCCTCGGTTATCCCACGGTGGCCTACGGCCCGCTTGCGGATTCCAACGGCTTCTATTGGGGCGCACCGGCCCCTTCCACGTTGGGCGGCTCTGCCACGACCAACGGGTTCAAAATTGTGTACCCCGACGGAAGCCAGGACCTCCTTTCCCTCACCTATCCCACGGTTCAAGGGGCGCACGCATTTTTGACCCAACGCATTGACCCTGCCGGTCGGGTGACGCAGTTGGGTTACGAAAAGGAGATTATTGGTCCCGGCCCCGGTGGTTCTTATTACACCACGTTTCGGGTGAAATACCTGGTTGACAGTGACGGACGCACGAACACCTTTTACTACAACAGTTCGGGCAACCAACATTACCCTTGGGAATTGCAGCAGATTGTCAGTCCCTATGGCCAGACGGCGACCTTTACCGAGTATGACGTATCCGGCGGCGCTGGCCAACTCGCCAGCATTACCGATGCGCAGAGCAACACCACTTCATTCGGCTACACCACCTTTCAAAGCACCAATTACTGGTTGAATAGCATCGCCACGCCCTACGGCACGACCAGCTTTACCTTTTACGAATTACCGGGCGACACCAATATTCCGTTCAGCTTTGCAAAACGGGCGATTTATGTCAGCGAACCGGACGGGGCGCAGCAATTCTACTTGTTCATACACTCGAATACCAACGGAGTTCCGGCCAACCTGACCGATCCCATCGTAACGAACCTCAACAAGTTTGACGATGGTTCCGGGACGAATGTTGGCAGCAGCAACGTGGGCAGCAGCCTCTATGGGCTGTCTTACCGCAACACGTTTCATTGGGGACGCCGCCAATTCATGGCGCTGTCCAGCAATGTCGTCACCGCATTGCAGTCAGGCAATCTCACCAATGCCGTCAACGATCTAACGGCGGCGGATTACATGAAAGCGCACTTGAGCCACTGGCTGCTTCAAGCGGCGAGCAGTGGCTACGTGACCGATGACGGCGTGTCGCTGAGTGAATTGATTTCAATGGAGCGCGATCCTTCCCCGGATGCGGCCGGGACGATTTCCGGGGCGTGGACTTGGTATAACTACGCGAACAAATATTACGGAGCGCATGAAACCGGCGACTCGCAAGTCAACTGCATCGCCCAAATCTTGCCGAACGGCCAGACGCAATACACCCGTTACAATTACAATTACAATTTCGGTGGTCCGCCATCAGCCGGGCTGGTTTCCGACAACGAGACGAGCGTCACACTGGCCAACGGCACGGTGGGCGAACTCACCAACTGGTTCAACTACGCCGCCAATGCCATTGACCTGACTTCTACCTCCAATTCAATGGGTCAATATGTCAATCTCACCTACAATTCCACCCACCAGGTCACGAGCATCAGCAATGCTGTCAACCAGGTTACCAGCTATGTCTGGGGTATCAGCACAAACGTCAATCACCTGGATCAGGTCTCGCTGCCCAACGGACAGACAATTTATTTCGATTATTACTACCCTGTGCTCACGAACCATCCCTTGAGCAACACGACGGCGATGCTCGAGCAAATCGAAATCGAGCCGGAAGGCCGCTATATCTATATTCCCACCTACACCAATGGACTGCCTCAGACGGTGGAGGTTTTCGGAACCGGCATCCCGACGCTGATTACGACCAACTCTTGGGATGGACTCAACCGTCTTACCGGAACCGCATTCCAGGACGGCACGGCCATTTCCAATGTCTATACGATTCTTGACCTCACAGCGCACAAAGACCGCGTCGGTAATTGGAGTCATGCCGGCTACGATGCCTTGGAGCACCTGACCAGCATCACCAACGCCAACCAGGCGGTCAGCACTTTAACCTGGTGCGGCTGCGGGTCATTGACCAGCATCACCGACGCGCTCACCAATCAGACCTATCTCAATTATGACAATCAGGGCCGGTTGACCAACAAGTCTTACGCAGACGGCAGCAGCATCACTTACCAGTTTGATTTGAATGGCCGCATGACGAATGTGTTTGACGGCTCAACTCGCTCGGTGCAACTCGCCTATAATGTCCAAGGGCTGGTCACCAATGTCAGCAACATCTACGGCCCATTGTCCAAGGTGGTTTACGACCCCGTTGGCCGCCCCATCAAAATCACCGATGCCAACAATGTCACGGTGACGAACGGCTATGATGCCGTTAACCGGCTAATAGCGCGGGTGTGGACAACGGACGGTATCGGCGAATATTTTGTTTACGCGCCCAACGGCCTCATCGCATATACCAACCGCAATCAACAAGCCACCCTGTTTGGCCGGGACGGCGCGGGACGGGTCACTTCCATCACGAACGCCAACTTGGAAGTGACGCAGTTCGGCTACGATGCCCTGGACCGGCTCACCAGCCTGATTGACGGTTTAAGCCACACTACCAGATGGAATTACAATCAATACGGCTGGGTGACGAACAAGGTGGACGCTTCCAATCACCAGGCGTTCGCTTACAGCTATAACGCCAACGGCTGGTTGACCAACCGCTGGTCTCCGGCGAGCACGAACACTTCCTATTTCTATGATCCCGTGGGAAACCTGACCAACATTTCGTATCCGGGTTCCCTGACCCCCGCGGTCAGTTATGCGTTTGACATTTTGAACCGGCTGACGAACATGATTGACGGCGTCGGCACCAACCGGTTCACCTACACGCCAACCGGCCAGTTGCTGAGTGAAACCGGGCCATGGATAAGCAACACGCTGACTTATTCCTATTTGCAAGGACACCGGGCCAGCCTCACCCAGTCACAACCGACTGGCGTTGCGTGGACCAACACCTATGCGTATGACGGTGAATGGCGGCTGACTGGCTTGACCGCGCCTTCGGGTTCATTCGCCTACGCCTACCCGGCCTCCGCTTCCGCCTTGATCCAAACTCTGGCTTTGCCCAATGCCGCCTACATCGGCTACCAATACGATTCCCTCGCCCGGCTGACAAATACTGCCCTTGCCAATTATTGGGGCCATGTGCTGGACGGATACAGTTATAGCTATGATTATTTGGGCCAGCGGACAAACATCACGCGCAACCTGGGGCTGACAACCAACAGCGTTGCCGTGTGGTATGATAATATTGGTCAGGTCATTGCTTGGACGGCGCAGGAAGCCAGCGGCACGCCGCGCCAGAATGAGCAACTTGGCTACGGCTATGATGCCGCTGATAACCTTCATTTGCGCACGAACGGCGCGTTGGTGCAGACGTTCAGCGTTGATTCCCTGAACCAGCTTTCCAATGTAACCCGAAGCGGAACCTTGACCTTCGCCGGTGCGACACCGGCCCCGGCGACGAACATAACGGTAAACGGACAAGTGGCTTTGAAATACGGGGATTTTACCTTCGCCGCCACCAACAACACGTTGAGCAACGGCACGAATACTTTTACCACTGTCGCGACCAATCTTTACGGCGTGGCCGTGACGAATATCCTGGCGGTGAATCTGCCCGCAACGAATACGTTTCAGTATGACGCGAACGGAAGCCTGGCGAGCGATGACACGCGGTTCATGGTCTACGATGCGGAGAACCGGCTGACAAATATTTATGTCACCAATCTTTGGAAGACAGAGTTTGTTTACGACGGGTTCGGGCGGAGGCGTATTGTTCGCGATTATAAATGGCAAAGCGGCTGGGTGCGGACGAACGAAACGCGCCTGGTTTGTGACGGGATGCTGCCAGTACAAGAGCGCGATAGCAATAACGTGGTGCAGGTCACTTACACGCGCGGGTTGGATTTGAGTTTGAGTTTGGGAGGCGCGGGAGGCATCGGTGGGGTGCTGGCAAGGACTGATACGAATGGCTCAGTCTTCTACCATAGCGATGGAAGCGGCAACATTACCTCCATGATGAATGGGTATCAGGAAGTCGTTGCCAGATATGAGTATGACGCCTTTCTCCGCATTATTGGCCAATGGGGAACGATGGCCGCTCCCAACGTGATGCGATCCTCCTCCATGCCGAATTACGCCAAGGATGGAATCGTCGGATTTCCGCTCCGGGAATACGATTTGATCTTGCCGCGATGGCTACAGCACGATCCGAGCGGCGAAGCGGGCGGGATCAACCTGTATCGGTTCGTCGGCAACAGTCCCATCAACTCCGTTGACCCTTACGGGTTGAGCATCGGGAACTATCTCGGCTTTTCGGGCGGGCCAGCCGATGCGAATGCAGCAATGGAGGCGTTGGTTCAGGCTCACGGTTACGCAAATATGCGCGAATTCGCCCAAGATAACCCGAGTTATCACGGATGGAATCCCTTGGACAGGGTCACACCAGCGCGCGACGCAGCCGTCGCTTCTACAGATTTGTATATTAATACAGCGCAAGCCATAGTGCCCGCTGGCATTGCGGCAAAAGGAACGGAAGCAGCCGCACAGGGTATCGCCGATGCTGTCGAGGAAGGATGGTTATCCAAACTCTGGAATAAGTGCAAATTTTGGAAAAAAGGAGCAGATACTCCTTCGCCGGGTCTGCGAGGCATTGTCCCACTTGATTTGACAAAGTATGCCCCATTAGAATCTACTAAATTGCTTGGGCCAGGAGTGGAAGATGGCACTTATGCTTTCGTGCAGGATATTCGCGGTAAGGTATGGATTGCAGATAATGGAATGCACGTACACCCTCAGATACTCGGAAATGCAACTCCGGTTGCCTCTGCTGGTGAGATAACCGTTAAGGACGGCGTCGTTACAATGATAAATAATGAATCTGGCACTTTCACCCCAGCCGCGAGCACCTTGAATCGCGTTCAAGGTGCGGCCGAGGCGCAAGGTATGGTTGTGAATCCCGGTGCAATTCAAGCTGTTCAACATTAATATGAAAGTTAAGGTTTGTATTCAAAAGCGCGGCGATCCAAAGACCAATGTCTTCTTAACTTTGGACGCGATGATTTCAAAGGATGAATATAAAATTTTTAACCCGGCCATGCAGGGCGTGCAAAACCAAGACGAACCTTTGACTCCCAAAGTCCCAACGTTGACTTTTAATGCGGTGGAAGCCGCCTTTAAATCAGGTGTATTCTTTGCTAAACATAGGGTAAAAGCGAAAGCTTTTCACGTTAAGCTGCTTTCCTTTAGTATGGAAGGTAATGTTCAAGACCCTATCCCATTTGCCGTGGCAACCACTGTGGCAATTTACGAAGCCACCGCTGGAATCAGAGATTATACGGAGAAAGAGCTTTCCGGTTGGGAAGTTGTCAGTGTCGAAAGACAATGATGTCTCTGATGAATCACAATGATTTTCGCAAAGGCGGCATGGTGTCCGTTTGGATCGATGACTTCGGTTCCGATGTCGAACTCGACGACTACATGAATCTGAGCCGAATATTTGAGCAGGACTTCGGTTTTGAGCTTAATGAGCGGGATACGCCTGAAACGGTAGTCAAGGACGCACCGCTGACCATCGCCCAACTCGTTAACGGCTTTTCTTGGAGTGACTCATACGCGGCCTCCGTTGTTGAGTTTGCTGAAAAACAAGGCATCGCGAAGGCAACAACCATGGTTGTCTTTCTGAATTTCGTGTATGAACCTGAACGGGCAACGCCGAAAGAAGGTGCGCCATTGAGATTCCTTGGAGCAATGCGGTTTTCCTGAACCCAGCATGAAGCGATTTGGACAATGGACGGCGAACAATAGCAGGCTTTTGTCCAACGTTTCTTATAACGATGCCAGACAAGGGGCTGATTTTTTTCGAGAATTTGATTCGGGCCGGCAGCACGTTTCTTCAGCGGGATTCCCCATCCCCACCTCCTTGGCGTCTGCCGCTCGAATCACTTCTTCAATTTCTGGCGTTCTTTATTGGTCAACTTGAATTGCTATCGTAAAATGGGACGGACTGTCATTTGCATTCACAGCCGTCAATAAGAACGCGACGTTCTCTTCCCGGCGAGGGGTCTGAAAGTGGCCTTACTATCCTGCCCAGGAATCGCTTTTCCCGAACTCCCATTTTACGACCTACATACATGACGTTGTGTACCCCTTCCCTGTATCATAAAGGGGCTGGTATGGCAAGTTTACCAACCACGTCCTCGCCTCGTTACCGCAACTTTTCTCCGCATTACGATTGTTTGACCCGGAGCATGACCGGGAAAATTGATTTCAAACACCATTTTCATGTTTGCAATAATCAGCCCGGAAACATTTCCATCACCGAAAATATCTTCGTCCCCTCGGACAGTCATCTTAGCCGAACAATAAAATATTGTAGATTCTTCGTCAGCGATGTCCTGAGTTTCCAAAGTAACCCAACCAGGACGTGATGGACGCTGAATTGAGCGTGATGCAGGATAACAACTGTAACTCAATTCACACTCACGTTGTTTTCTGCCTGGAAGCTGAAGCCAGCAGCGAGGATGTTCCTTCATGAAAGCTGATAGACCAGCAGGTTTCTCTGGTTCATACAAATTCAACGAAGGCCTTGCATTGCGTATTTTTGCCAGAAAATCAGCGTTAGCGTAAACCATTAAGTAAGTTCTTAAATGAAGCGCGATATCACCGTTGCCTGTTTTATAAGCTCGGAAAGTCGTATCTGCTAATTCAATCGCCTTTTTCATAATCCAGAAATCTGGTAGGATTGCATCGTGTTAATCTGGGTGTTCGCCTGCTAAATCAGATCACTCACATGCTTCCAGATTGCATACATCGCGTAGGTATCACGCTCACAATACAGTTTTAGATCGCGGGCGATGGTGTCCTTTTCATCCTGCCCAATCTCGCTCGCAGCGATTTTGTCCCAGCTTTGTGATGCAGTGCCACCCTCTTGAATGGCAAGGTCTTTGTATGACAATTCCGGCGCAAGCACCGGTAACACATCCTTGATAGACGTGCCACCCTTGAAGCCTTTGTGAACGTAATGCTGCTTTGAAAAAATATCCATCAGGTCATACACGCGGCTGTTTAACAAATCCAGAAACGCTTTTGCCGCCGGAATGCGCTCACCCAATTCTTTGTTGATTGTGCATTCAAATTTTTTGCTCCATACCACGACACTGCCGACATTCCCGATATGCTTTTGGAGCGCAGCACAAAATGCGGCACTCGGATCGCCGGGCGTCGTGGACAGGAATTCCTCATGTCGTGGTTTGCCGTTCGGTTGGTCAAGAATGTGAAGCGAGTATTGAAACGGAATTTGTTGATACGGGGAGAATTCGTCGAATCTTGGAATCGCCGCCGGACAGGTTTCGTAATCCAGAAAATACAGCGGAAACGCCACCTTTGCTAATTCGTCGGCGATTTTGTCTTTGTGGATTAAAACCCCGTCGTGGATATAGGTATCCACCTGGTTGAATTGAATGGGCGACAGTTCCGCATCCGCTGGCAAATCTTCCAGCCGGAAAATGCCTTCATCAATCCAATCCGCGAGTTTTGTTTTGCTCATGCCGATTCGCGCGATGTCATGGACGCTGTATTCCGGCACATCCGGGTTTGAATACTTGAAAGTAGTGCAGTGGCGCGACCGACCTTTGTAAATGCAGTCGCAATGTCCCGCAGGTTCTTTATCTTTGAACAGATATTCTTGAGCTATTTCCATTTCCGCAGCCGTGTGCGCCCGAAGGTTTTGAACGGCATCTGTTACGTCATCAATAACGAATAGTTCTTTGACATTGAGCGCGCCGGCACGGACGTATTCCGAATTGAGATGGATGATATGTGTCTTGCGAACAGAAATGCCCATTTTTTCCAGGATGACACATTGAAAAGCGAGGTCGCTCAAATGCGTGTCTTCCTTGACGCTATTCGACGCTTTCACTTCGTATAACGCATAGCCGTTCGTCCTGGGGTCGAATTGCAGAATATCCAGCGCGGCCAAAAATCCGTCCTTCACAAATACCGGCTGGAAAAGCACCGGCGTTTTGTGGGCGATATGTCGGAGCGTGAGTTCTTGCGCTTGAGCATCGCGCCCCTCGATCAAAACGCCGCCAGGGAAAAGCTGATGGGCATACGTCTCGACTTCATTGCCGGTTTCGATCATTGCCATGTCGAATTCCGACATCCCTGTTTGGTGGTAAATCTCCGGGCGATGGATTTTCAACCAGGCATTCTTGCGGCATTCTCGAAATATGAGGTAATCGGTTTTTGACAGCGTGACCATGTATTCAATGCTATCGTGATTCGAGCATATTGACCAGTTCACATTTCTCCCCATGCGAGTGATAAAACGGTAATGCTTTTGCGCTTCTCGTTGGTTCAAAGTCATGGTATTTGGGTCTGGTCAACAGGCTCATAATCTGGTATGTTTTTAAAATAGTTTCCCACATTTATGGACGTAGTAAAAGAAATCAAAGAGATCAAAACGCAACTGGCGTATTCTAAAAATATCGGGTTCTTTTTTGGCGCAGGAACCTCTTGCGCTTTAAAGATTCCAGACATCGCACTGCTTACAAAAGGTGTGGAGGCGAAGCTTAAAGACGATGATCTCAAGAATTTTCAGGCCATACGCGATGACCTAAAGGCCAGCGCAGCCACCGGCAAAGTTGTTACCATTGAGGATATACTAAATCAGATACGCAGAATCAGGGAAATCACCAATGAGAAAGCCGACAGGGAATTTGTCAAAGTCTCTGGCGAAGCTGCAAAAAAGCTTGACCGAGAAATCTGCAAACACATTTACAGCATCATCGACGACAAGGAAAAGGTGGCGGACCTGACGAATACGACGAGGTTTTTTGCTTGGCTCAACAATTTGAATCGAGACTTTACCAAAGAGGTTTTTACAACGAATTACGATTTGGTGATTGAAAAAGCGTTGGAGGCAAATCAAATCCCCTACTTCGATGGATTTGTCGGCGCGTATGAACCGTTTTTTTGGCAAGAAAGTATCGAGCAGCCGGCTGGCAAAAACGACCTAACCAAAAATTGGATTCGGCTATGGAAAATTCACGGTTCATTAAGTTGGTTTTGGAAGTTGGACGCCCCGACCGGCTCACAGAAGATCGTTCGGGCAGGAAAGTTCAACAGCTCAAGCACGATTGATAACGAGCTAGTCATCTACCCTTCCAAGGAAAAATACGACTCGTCGCGAAAGCAGCCCTTTATTGCCTACTTCGACAGGCTCAAAAACTTTTTGTCGAGTGGCGAATTGTTTTTTGTTTTTACCGGGTATTCGTTTTCAGACCAGCATATCAATGACATCATTTTCAATTGTCTCCGGCAAAACAACCGTCTGTCCTGCATCGTGTTCTGCTACCAGGATTCTGAGGTTGCGAATCTCCATAAACTGACCTCATCTTCTTTCATGAATTTGAGCGTCTTTGGCCCGACTAAAGCAATTGTCAACGGCGTGTTGGAAGAATGGAAGTTCGATAAAACGACCATGAAGGATAGCGAGAAGTTTGATTCGTATTGGGACGAAGCAAACAAGAAACTTCTTTTGGGCGATTTCAACAAGCTCGTGGATTTCCTTATCACGATTTCCGGTCAGACAGAGCCGATTGATCCACGAAAAAAATGACCAGTGATGTTACATATTTAGGAAAAGTGGTTAGGGTGGACTCCGGGTCGGTCGAAATGGAGCTATCAAACGAGATACCTTCAGCCGCGCCGATAATTAACGGTCGGCTCTATAAAATCGGCCAGATTGGAACATTTGTGAAAATCCCGATCGGCAACATCATCATCTATGGCATCGTTTCTTCGGTTAGCAATACGCCCAGCAACATCAAAGACGAGCAGGTCAAATACGATTTCGGCTCTCGGTTCCTCAACATCCAGCTTATTGGCGAGAAGGTCGGCGACGACGATTTTGAAAGGGGTGTCGGGACTTACCCGACCATCAATGATGGCGTCCATCTGGTTGTCGAAAAAGACCTGCAACAGATTTACGGGAATAAGGACGCTGGTTCCATCGAGATCGGCAAACACTCGTCATCCGAAAACCTCAGCGTTTATGTGGATTTGCATAAATTCGTTTTGCGGCATTCGGCGGTTCTTGGTTCTACCGGCAGCGGGAAGTCCAACACAACGGTGAGCGTGTTAAAGGCAGTTTTGAACGAATACAAAGGATCGCGAGTCATTCTGGTTGATCCGCATGGCGAATATAGCTCTGCGTTCCCCAATGCGAACGTGTTGAAACTAAACGATAAAAAGCACCCGCTTTTTATCCCATTTTGGCTGATGAATTTTGACGAGTTGGCTTATTTTCTCGTCGGCGCAACTCCAAAAGAAGACCAGACGCCGCATTACAGAAAGTTTCGTGAAATGATAGTTGAACGCAAAAGAAAAAATCACGACAAATTGAAAGCGGGAAAAGTAGATGTTAATTTCATTACTGCCGACTCACCTATCCCCTTTAGTGTTCGCGAGCTTTGGCACGAAATGAACTGGTGGCTTAACGCTTCATTTACTTTATCAAAAGAATCGGAGCAAACGAAAGCTACGGCGTGCGAATTATCTAAAGGCGATGCAAATTTATTAACCCCCGCCACGTTTACCCCTTACGCGATGGGTAATGTGTCTCCCTTTAAGTCATCACAGCAGATGTTGTATTCATACGAGAAGAAATTGATCTCTCGATTGCGTGATTCACGATATGATTTTCTTTTCAATCCTGGTGAGTATAAGGACGAAAATTCCAAACTCGATTTGCACGATTTGCTTAACTCCTGGATTGGAGGAAAAGAGCAGCTTACAATTTTGGATTTGCACGGCGTCCCGCCTGAAGTTTTGGACATTACTGTGGGGTTAATCACGCGCTTCATTTACGACAGTATGTTTTGGGGCCGCAATGAGACCTATACAGGCAAAAACCGGACGCTGCTATTGGCATACGAGGAAGCCCACTCCTACTTGAACAAAAAGGAAACCGATAGTTATTCAAAGGCTGCGGTGGAACAGGTTTTCAAGGAAGGGCGTAAATTTGGGGTCGGTGCGATGGTAATCTCGCAACGGCCGTCAGAGATTTCAGAAACCATTTTGGCGCAAGTGGGAACATTCATTGCGTTGCGATTAACAAATTCTGGCGATCAATCTATCGTCAAATCCTCCGCGCCCGACAACTTAATAAGCCTCATAGACCTTCTACCCTCGTTGAGAACGGGTGAGGCGATTATCGTTGGCGAGGCCATTAAAATTCCTTCGCGAGTCAGAATCAGGCTCAACAACCCGCGCCCGACGAGCGACGATCCAAAACTGGTCGAAGGGTGGAGCAAGGATCATAAACCTGATGCTGAGAACTATAAAAAGGTCGTCACTGCCCTTCGAGAACAAAAATTTAAAACTTAATCTTTATGGAAAGAATACCCATCAACTCCAGCATGATAGCGAGCATCCAATACGACCCGTCCAATGGAACTCTGGAGGTCGAATTCAAAAAGGACGGCGTAATTTGGCAATATTATGATGTTCCAGAAAACGTGTGGCATGAATTTCAAAGCGCCTCTTCACAGGGCAAATACTTCCTTGCCAACATCCGGGATCGTTTTGGCGGTTCAAAAGTCGGCTAATTGTTGACGGCATTTTGCACTGTGCGATGCCCACTGCGCGCTCGAATCTTTCCGCAACCCCACGATGTTACGGGCGACATACATGGTATGTAGGGGCAATCCTGCCCAACGATTTAATTGCACGGCTTAACCGCCGCACCACTGGCTCCCAACGTGTCGTCGGCTACCGCCCGACTTGACGCTTTCTCCCTGCGGGCTATCCGGGTAAATGACACCTAGCCGTTGTCCTTTACCAAAAAGCGTCAAGTCGGCCGGGACGGGCTATCGCCCTTACCCGACGACACGTTGGGGACTGGTTTTGGAAAAGGCGCTATCGCACCCACGACGACTCCGCTACCGCGACTAGCCCGCGCCGAAGCGCGAAAGACTACTGGCTTTCGAGCGGCTTGACGCCAAATGCCGTCAAGACACTACTTTTTGCATGTTGAAGGGAGAAAGCGTCGCCCCGCATGGGGCTTTTTAATTTCAGCCGCGCCGAATGGCGCGTCCGCTTTTCGAGGCCGCTGCTACAATGGCGGCTCGTTCGGATTCCAGAACCAGCCGCCATTATCTCGCAGGCGTGCGCCCAGCACTACTACCGGCGTCAAACCACCGTCACAATCCACTACAGCCCGGATTTCATGGTGGCAGGGGTGGCGGCTGGTTTTGGCACCATGAACGACCACACACCAGACATCACCATAGGTGAACGTCATGGCTGGGGCGACCCCCAGCCCTTTGGCATTGCCGCGATTGACGAGCGGCAACACATCTACATCATCGGTAAAACCGGATCAGGCAAAACGACCTTGCTGCGAAACTTGATTTTGCAGCATATCGCCCTTGGTCATGGCGTTGGCGTCATTGACCCGCACGGAGACTTGGCCGAGGAACTATTGAGCCATATTCCGCCCAACCGAGCGGACCATCTGGTCTATTTCAATCCGGGCGACCTGGAATTCCCCATCGGATTGAACGTAATCGGCAACGTGGCACCCAATGACCGGCACCTGGCCGCTTCAGGCATTGTGGGCGCGTTTAAGGCCATCTGGCGCGATTCCTGGGGGCCACGGCTTGAATATATCCTATACAATGCCGTGTCCGCGTTGCTGGAATGTCGGAACCAGACGCTTTTAGGCGTCAATCGCCTTTTGATTGACGATGAATATCGCGAGAAAATAATCCGACAAATCAAAGACCCGTTCATCCGGGCATTTTGGGCGGAGGAATACGCGAACTACGACGAGCGATTCAAGCGTGAAGCCATTGCGCCGATTCAAAACAAACTTGGACAGTTCCTTTTGAATCCGGTGATTCGGAACATCTTGGGCCAAATCAAAAGGAAAGTGGATATTCCTTTCGTGATGGACAACGGGCGATTGTTCATCGCCAACCTGTCCAAAGGCCAGCTTGGACATGACAAAGCGAACCTGCTTGGCTCGCTTTTAGTGACGCAGTTCCAATTAGGCGCGATGGCACGATCCAACCGGCCTGAATCCGAACGACGCGATTTTTATTTGTTCATTGACGAATTTCAAAATTTCTCGACAGATGCCTTTGCCTCGATTCTTGCGGAAGCCCGCAAATACCGTCTGTGTCTCACATTGTCGCACCAATACATTGACCAACTTTCGCTCCCCATCCGGCAGGCGGTATTCGGCAATGTGGGAACGCTGATCGCCTTTCGTATCGGCCACACCGATGCCGAGGCGATGGCAAAGGAATTTGGCAACACCATTCCCGCGATTGCCCTTGCCGACCTTGAGCGGTATGAGGCCGTCGTGAAGCTGCTGGTAGGCGGCTCAAATCTTGAGCCGTTCCGGGCGGCAATGTTACCGCCCCTTGAAAACCGAATTGGCCGGAAGGACAAGCTGATCGCGCTGTCTCGCGAGCGATTCGCCATGCCGCGCGGCTTGATTGAGGACAAATTGAATCGCTGGATGGCCGGAACCACATTGCAGCAGGACGGTGGGTAAACTTGCCAGAATCGGCAAGTTTACCCACCTGCCGCCCTTCTTTGGCTCGCGGCAATCTGCGAGGATGCCGAAAAAACGATCCCCCCGTTTCAAACGCGCTCCCGCAGTTGCCCCGATGCAACTTACAGAACGCGACCGCGAGATTATTAAGCTTGTTCACCGGCACCGATTTTTGCGTTCACACCACATTGTCGCCTTGATTGGCGACAGTAAGCAACAAGTGTTGCGGCGGTTAAAACTGCTTTACCAGCACGGTTATTTAGAGCGGCCTCGCGCCCAGCTTGAATACTACGAACGCGGCGGCTCACGCCCGATGGTCTATGGTTTGAGCGCCAAAGGCGGGAAGCTTTTGAAGCAAGAGCTTGGGATTGCCGCTTCGTGGACTGAAAAACAGGATGACATTGGCCGGATGTTCCTTGAACACGCGATCCTCGTTTCCGACGTGATGGTAGCTATTGAAATGGCCTGCCGGAAAAACGGCAGCGTTCGGCTGCTTTATGAAGACCAACTCACGCCTCAATCAGAACGGCACTTACTCCAATGGCAAGTGAAGGTTCAGGAGCATGGTGCCACGCTTGGCGTTGTCCCCGACCGCGTATTCGCTTTGGAATACACGGACCAGAGCAGCCAACTACAGCGAGTGCATTTCTTTCTTGAGGCCGACCGGGGAACCATGCCGGTTGTGCGAAGTGGATTAAAACAGTCATCTTTTTATCGGAAACTTCTCGCATACGAAGCGACCTGGACGCAGAAAATTCACCAGCGGAAACTTGGCATTCATCGTTTCCGCGTGCTCGCTGTCACCACGAATGCCATGCGTGTAAAATCGCTGCTAGATGCTTGCTCTAAATTAAAACGCGGTCACGGGTTGTTTCTGTTTGCCGACCGGACTGTCTTGGAAAAAGACCCCTTCTCCCCTGTTTGGCAATGTGGCAAATCCGCCAAAATAGCCGCTCTCTTGGATTAGCCAGCAGCAGATGCTCCTCTCACGAAGGAGATTATGCAGGATTATCAGATGACCGTGACTCTTCAGAGGAGTTGGGTCCGAGACCAATAGCTATTGAGGAGTAAGGCTTGCTTCTTTGAGGACTCTACGTCTGAAAAAGCAGATCAACCAAACAGTTATGTTAGCTATGAAAAGCATAGCCGCGCAAGTGACTGTCAAACAACTGTATTGCGCGCTGGATGCCATTGCCATAATAGCCCAGAATGAAAGAGTCTCGCTCCATGACTCCACGAACGCTTTTCTAAACGTCGGAATGTAACCCTTTGTGCCATTACAAAAGTGGCATTATGCTTCCAGGTAGGCTATACCGGGATTTGATTTCGCCCTTTATAATAGGCGCACTTACCCGAATAAAAGAAATCATCCCAATTGGCATCCTAAATGTCAACCTAATGTCGAAATTACCATGGTTTTTGACCTCCAAAACAGGTTTATTCCACTCGTTGCTTGGTCCGTCAAGCAGTAGTGCCGTATTGTAAATTGTCATACCCAGTCTGGCGAGAGTGCTTCTCCCATCCAAAAATGGCATGAGTTCCGATCCGGTCTTTATTTGCTCGACTGTTGTGGCTAGAATAAAGTCCCCAGGTTTAAACAAGTAATCGCCGTTTAACAAGTCGTGCTTGTCATACCTTATATCGGATTTCTTTTCAAAGTCGATTGTTTGTCCTGCTTGCGGAATCAACAACTCTGATCCCAGGTGAACCCGCACCCCGACGGGTCCGAGTTTTGCGGGATCGAATTGCGGATTAAATTCGATTTGCTTTTGAGCAATACATTTCAAAATGGATGCGTTACTTAGTAACATTACTATTCATTTATCTTCTAATGGTTTTCATATTAACATTGCAGTCGTGTGACCGCAATGCGTCACGTCTATATCGAGTAAGTGAATAACGTCAATGTTGCGGCCCATGAAAATGTCGCTTGTTTTCAGTTGAAACCCCAAGCCTTTTTCCCGAAGTCCAATATTCATCACCAATACAAAACAGCGGACTGAAGCGAGAAGTGTCAAGACGCCCCCTAGAATGATCGGCTCTATAAAGAGCCTTATTGCACCACATAGTCAGGACTTCGCCTAAAAAACAATCATATAAGCCAATCTGAACTGAGTTAAGAACCCGGCATTCAAAATTCAAATAATACTCTTCGATGCGAGGAGCCTTAATAAGCTTGGAAGAATGCAGGGTTAAGCTCTTTTTCAATGCCTTTTTCATTCCCTTCATTTTAACTTCCCACGGTCCTGAAACTGAACCCAAATAGTTTGTTGGTGCGACCATTGTAGCGTCTGGCACATTAACTACAAATTCGCGAGATTCCACAATGCAGGCTCTTGTGTAACTGTCGGGAAGAAAAGAAACTCCTATTATCGTCGGCCGACTCGAAAGCACTCCGACCCAAGATATGGTCGCGGCGCCGATGCGGCCATCACGTCCTGCGGAACTAACTACAACAACGGCTCTAGGTAAATGGGCTATTCGAATGCGTCGAAATTCATGTTTTGGCAATTTCATTATTTCACTCGCCCTTATGGTATGCTAAAGCGCGCTAACTTAGAACGCGATATAATTAACAGTATGATATTGTTATGCTTTTGGTTTAAATGCTGTTAGCAAGCTCAGGATAGCAACTGCAACTAATACTATAGAGCGCCAATCATCGTTGGAAATGCTATGTGTAATCAAAATAGACCAACCGAGCCAAAGAACGGAACAGAGTGTAAAGATATATGTTGCTAACAATAAGACGACGTAGAGACGCCCGTGTATGGACCTGGTATACGCGGTATGGGCAGCCCGAAAGAAGTCCATGATCGAGTGGAGAGAGTTGTGACGCGATGCTTTGTTAATCAAATCGTCGAATTGATACGAGTGGTGTTCTCTTCGGTCTGTTAAGTAATGATGGAGTTTGTTAACGCTCTCTAGCTCATTAGCATAAAGTCCTCGCTCTGCGTAAATCTTATTTGTCATTTCGAGCGTCACCCTTGTTGTGTTCTTTGCTACTTCGGTTCCAATAAGCATCTTTGTGGGAGAGCGTGTTTCATGCAAAAGCAATGTAATAAATGTCTGTTCTTCTTCCAAAACAATAGGCACCGCACTTAAATTCACCACAGACATTATCATTTGCCCTTTAAAGTTTGGATCGACGTTGGTGGCGCTAGTGAAAAGTCCCTTTGCAGCCAATGTCCCCCGCGCATGTAAAGTCCCGGCTAAACGTCCCGATATCCAAACAAATTCTCTGGTTATAATAGCGCAGTATCCTCCGGGGGGTATTGAAACTATTCCTGCAACGCGAGTAAAGGCTTCGAGATGACTCAATGGTTGAATACAACCGATGTGCAGGTCATATCCCAGCCCGGTGATGGCACCCTCTGTTAGGGGATGAATCACCAAATCCCGTTTATTTACTATTCGTCGAATATCTTTATCGGTTAGGAGTGCCATTGCTTACCCTTTCAGTCTCAAGCATATATTCGAGCACGATGCCGATTATGCGGTTAGAAAGCAAGCTGTTTCTTGCAACCCGGAAGCGTTGGCAGGACTGTTGCCCGTCATCTTGCAAGTCGGCTCACTCGCGAAGCAACAGGCATTAGGTTCGTTGGTCAAGATTGCGTCATAGCCATGCCGTGGCGTCCGTTGCGAAGCAAGTTCTTTTTTTATGAAGTGGATTATGCAGGTGCGGTATCGATTTTTTGGCTTAATTTGGCGTTCTGGGGTTTGCCGGTCATCGCGACAGGTAACCCGAACTATAAGATTGAGGTGAATCGCATTTGATATGATTGATTTTAATTAAACATGCCAGAATTGGCAAGTTTACCCCCCTACTGTTTTTTCCAACAGAAGATAGGATTCCATTTGGGTGCGGTTCGACTTCGCGAGCCGCGATAGTTCCCAACAATTAACAACGCAGGAGTAATATTATGCCAAAATCATCGTTTGTTGACTTCAAGGCCGTCAAAGCGGCCATCACTATGGAGCAGGTCCTTGAACACTATGGCCTGCTCGACAAGTTCAAGCGCGGCAACGACAGCTTGAACGGCCCATGCCCGATCCACAAGGGCAGCAACCCGACGCAATTCCGCGTGAGCATCAGCAAGAACATTTGGAATTGTTTCAGCGAGTGCAAACACGGCGGCAACGTCCTCGACTTCATTGCCCGGATGGACAACGTGAGCATTCATGCGGCGGCGCAGAAAGCCATCGAATGGTTTCAGCTTGATCGCGAAGCCATGTCCGCCAGCGAGGGTGAGGATACTCCGGGCAACGCCGCAGAGGAAACCCCGGCAGCAAAGCCGGTTGCCAAGCGACAGGCACCGCAGGCGGAGAAAAGCACACCCAACGCGCCCTTAAAATTCCGATTGGACAAGTTGGAACGCAGTCACCCATATCTTGCTGAACGTGGGCTGACATTGGAAACCATCGTGGATTTCGGTTTGGGTTTCTGTTCCAAGGGCATGATGGCCGAGCGCATCGCCATCCCCATCCACAACACCAAAGGTGAAGTCGTTGCGTATGCGGGACGCTTCCCCGGCGAACCCGCCGATGATACGCCCAAATACAAGTTGCCCCAGGGATTCCGCAAATCGCAGGAGCTATTCAACATTGACCGCGCCATCAAGGAACCGGGTGATAAACCCCTTGTTATCGTTGAAGGTTTCTTCGATGCCATCAAGTTGCACCAGCACGGTTGCCGCAAGGTGGTTGCGCTTATGGGCAGCACCATGTCAACGACACAAGAAGCCTTGATTCGGCTGAATACCAAACCGGGTGATCGGATCATCGTCATGCTGGACGAAAATGAGGCGGGCAGAGCGGGACGCGACGACATTGCGTGTCGCCTGTCGAAATCATGTTTCGTCAGAGTGCATGAATTCGAGCAGCCGGACATGGAACCGGAACACCTCTCGGCAGAACAAGTGCAACAGTTATTCCTGTGATTGGAGGATTACTATGGATGTTCATTGCACCACCTGTGGCGAGCCGTGGGATGTATATCATCTACGGCATGACGCCATATTTGAAACTGACCTCACCCATGCCGACGCAAAAGCATGGACGGAGTTGTCACCGAAATTCAAATTGCGTGATCGGTATCGCGATAAATTCAAAGCCATTGGCTATGAATTCGGCGGTTCGATCTTGAATGTGATGCGTTGTCCGGCGTGTCCAAAGGACGCCAAACCCGACGTTGACCGCGCCGCCATGAAAGCCGGCATCGTGGAGATTCTAGGCGATGACGAGGACGGTATTGCCGCCACGATGGAGGACTTGGGATTATGAATCCAAAGTTTCCTCTCGGCCACATTGTGGCAACCCCAAACGCGCTTGAATGTCTCACGCCGGAAGATATTCAGTGCGGGATGCAACGGCATCAATCCGGCAATTGGGGCGAAATGTGCGATTCAGACCGGCAGGAGAACGACCTATCCCTTGAAAAAGGTTTTCGTCTTCTGTCGGTCTATCGCGCTGCCAACGGAAAACCATTCTGGATCATCACCGAGTGGGACCGAAGTTCAACCACGGTTTTGATGCCCGAAGATTACTAAACACAAGAGCGATCCATCCGGGTCGCTCTTTTTTCCAACATGCCAATTCTGGCAAGTTTACCCACCTCCACTGATTTTTCGTTACGTCATAGGCTTCATCTTGGGTTCACAGGGTTCTTTTCAAACCATCAACCACAGGAGTATTCCATGAATATAGCGTATGACCGCATCACCGACCGCATCACCGCCTTACTTGAACAAGGCACCGTCCCCTGGCACAGACCTTGGAAAGCAAAAGCTGGCTGGCCGCGAAACTTTGTTTCCAAAAAACAGTATCGCGGCATCAATGTGTTTTTGCTCCATGCCATGAGCTACGAATCCCCTTGCTGGCTTACCTTTCGCCAGGCGTCACAGCTTGGCGGCAGTGTGAGGAAGGGCGAGAAAGCCTGTCCCGTCGTCTTTTGGAAACAGATGAATGTCGCGGACAAGCAATCAGGCGAGGAAAAGAAAATTCCTTTGCTTCGCATCTATCACGTCTTCAATGCCGCCCAATGTGACGGTTTGAAAGACGCAGCAGCCGTGACCGAGCAAATCGCCACGGTCAAACCGGCGGAGATTGTGGCGGGTATGCCACAGCCGCCCGCCATCAAACACGGCATGACGAAAGCCTTTTATTCCCCACGCGAGGATTCCGTTGGAATGCCGGTGCGAGAACGGTTCGACACCGAGGAAGGCTACTTTGCCACCTTGTTCCATGAGCTTGTCCATTCGACAGGCCACGAGAAGCGGTTGAAGCGGGAAACGCTCGCCGAAAACAACGGCTTCGGTTCCGATCCGTATTGCAAAGAGGAATTGATTGCGGAAATGGGGGCGGCATTCCTGTGCGGCCAGGCCGAGATCGTCGAACGGACGATTGACAGTTCGGCTGCGTATATCAAGGGCTGGCTTGGGGAGTTGCACCAAGACAAAATGCTCATCGTGCAGGCGGCAGCGCAGGCGCAGAAGGCGGCGGACTTCATTCTTGGCCGGACGTTTCAAGCAAGCGAGGTTACCCATGACTGATTTGGAAAAGCCAGTCAGTCGGCGCACCCGCTTCCCCTTCGCCCACTACCGCAAGCGCATCGTGGTCATTCTTGAACCGGGTGACTGCGTTGCTATGCGGTTGGAACGAACGCGTAGGCTGTTTCGTGCTCCCATCCAGGCGGTGTATCGGCAGTTGGTGGAGTGGCACGTTGAAGCGAAGCGACAGGAAAAACGGAAGGCTCGCAAAAAATGGAGGAAGCTATGACGGACTTCAATCCGAAGGAATACAAAGTGACGGTTCTACGGGACTGTCCGGTGCCGGAATCAATGTTGGTATGCGAGACGCCCGACCACGCCGCGAGCTATTGGCGGATGCACATTGCTACGCACCCGAATTTCAACCCGGAATGCGAATGTTTCGTGGTGTTGCTTCTCAATACTCGCAAGCGTGTCAAAGGACACCAGCTTGTCACCATCGGCACCATGGACACACTTCTGGTGCATCCGCGCGAGGTGTTTCGGACGGCAGTAGTTGGCAGCGCAGCAAGCATCATCTTGATGCACAACCATCCGTCAGGTGAGCCAGTGCCAAGTGAGGCCGACATCAAAGTGACACGCGACCTGATTCGGGCCGGCCAGGTGTTGAAGATTGAAGTGCTGGATCACGTCATTATGGGCATGGGAAATCCAGGACATTCTTCTTTGCGCTCGCTTGGGTATTTTGCTCTGTGACGAATTACAAGAAAGCAATGGGTGATTTTCATTTCTGAACATCACCCATTTTTATTTGCCCTGGTCCGCACCAAACTTCTGTTACAAGGTAGATTTGTATGATGCTTCGATAAGACTAAAAACGTAATTTACATTACTTTCTGGTGTAAATTTAACCATGCCCAAATAACCCCATTCATTGCTGGTAATATCCTTAATAAGACCGAACGTGTCCTCTGCGTATTTAGGACTGCGCAGCAGGATTTGAATCCAAGTTTTCCGAAATTCGAGCCTCGTAAAACTCTTTGTTGTCCGATACGTTATTCCCGTTTTTTGGCCAAGTTTCTCCTCCGTTGAGGGCAACTGAATAATTTTATCGCGTAATTCATTGGCAAGCTTCCGCATCTCCGATGAGGTGCTATTAAGGTGGTAATTAAGATCGTATCCCATCTGCGCCTCATTAGGCATTGCCTTTTTGAGTGCGACGAGCTTTTCAGGAAATGGGCTGTATTCGTTTTCCAGATGAAGGATGTTCCCTTCGTATAGCGAATATGTTTTTAATTCGACGTTGCTTAACGTCTGAACCGCAGCTTGGATACGAATGCTGAAACTTTGCGCAATCAGAATCACTCTTGGCTGATCCCAATTGATAATTTTTCCCTTGCCAAGTTTGCTCTCCACAAGCAATTCAAAATGTTTTTTATTTTTTTTTAGCCAATCGAAATAAAACAAACCTTGAGTCAGAACCTCTTCGTTTTCTTTCCACTTGTATTCAATAATGGCGGGCGAGTTATTTTCATCCAACCCAATCGTATCCATTCGTCCGTCTGTCGTTTGATACTCTTTCCCTAAAAAGCGGACACCCAAAATTTCTTCAAGATTCGCAGCGAAGAAATCTCGCAATTCTGTTTCGTTACCGAAACCATCCTTTTTTAGACTTAATTGTTCGGCTTTTAGTTTTTCGATTTTGAAAATTGGCATTGCATTGTTATCCTAGCAATTTCGTGACTAAAATGCACGAAAAAAACTTTAAAAATATCACATAATGAATCACGAACCACGTTATAACTTCATTGATTTGATTCGTGCAAATGCCGCCAGATCACATACATCGCGTATGTATCGCGCTCGCAATACAACCTGAGATCGCGAGCTATAACCGAGCAAACGTGCATGTTCGCATCATGGGGCCATTTTTTGACTGGTTTCTTCATGCCCTTAAATTACGATGCCAACAATTGCGTGGTGGGTAGTCTTTTTTCAATGTAGCCCACTACCTTGCGGCGTTGCCGATTGAACTGCCGTCGTCTGGCCAATCGCGCTTTGAATCCTCGCTGTTAAATTTGACACGCCTTCGCTAATTTGCACCTTCAATTTGTCACTCAATTGCGGCTGGTTTGGGTTTATCATCAAGTATTTTGCCTCTCCACCCCCCACCAAGGCGGTGAGAGGTTGTTCGTAAAAGGCCGCTTTCCTTAATTCCAGAACCTTGAAGAAAATCTGTGTTTGATCGTCCTGGCTAGGTCCCCCGACAATTAGACATCGCCGAGCACCGCCGGAAAAATCCTGAGTCGCCTCGATTTTGAAGATTTCACCCGCCATCTCAGTCTCAGAACGGACAATTTTAAAAATTGGTGGCCCGGATGTCAGTTGGGTTACAATGGCCGAGCGTGTTTCTCCTGGTGGTTTGCTAGTTTTCAGTTCATGGCTTTCAAACCAAAGATTGCCAATCATGCCCGACGTGAAGGAAACAAAAACTTTCTTGGTTCGTTCCGCTCGTTGCAACCGCAGGCGTTCGATTTGCTCCGGTTCCCTCTTTTTGAAGTCCCTCAGCAACGCTTTGGCCTCTTCGTTGTCTGGCAGTGCTTCCAAAACCAAAGTGAGTTCTTTGATGCCAGCAGTGTAATCACCTTGGGTTCCCAATGTCTTGGCTATCCGAACCATATTTTTTTCGGAAGCCTCATTTTGCACGGCCAGCGCATCGGGATCATTCGGTTTGGCTTGGAGCGCCGCCGTCGCCGCTGCCAGCGCCTCTTCATATCTTTCCCCTGCCAAACAGTCGCGGGCCGCTTTGAGTGACCTTGCATAATTGAGGCTCAATAAATTCGTGCTGAACGCATTGGTTTGCTCCGCGCGAACCTGCAAACTGACCGACGCTGGCTCATAACCGTCACGCTTGAACGTAAATTGCCAGCGGCCTACCGGCAACTCTCCCAGCCGAAGCGGAGTGGAGCCCAAGTTTCGACCATCGCTCGTAGTGACCACCGCCCCCGATGGCTCGGTTTGGAGAACCGCGCTGCCATATAAGAATCGAATCTCTGTTGTATTGGTGATTCCTGCCTTGACCGTGAGCGGCCAGGTCTGCTGATTCCGATTGTGCCACGCCCTGACCGTGTAGTTCCCTTCCGGCACGTCTTGAATCGTTGAGGGGAACTCCCCCGTTTCCAACAATTCGCCATCAGTCTTCAACACCTGAAACGATGCGTTCGACTGGTTGCACGTCAGTTCCATAGCGCCGAAGCGCGGACGAATCCAATAACTTCCCGGTGCGTTGGTAAACACGGTGACTTCCCGCGATTCGCGCAAGTGCCGGTAATTCGCTTCCACTGTGTAGCTGTCCGTAGGCACCGAGGTGGTCACTCCCGAACTATTGGTCAGGTCAAGACTGAACTCGGGGCCGCGAATCGAAATCACCGCAGCCGGAGGATCGGCATGAATTTCCAATGTCCCGTGAGTGCGTTTCAGGTCGATCTCACCCAAATCATGTTGTCCATACCAGATGAACAGATTGGTCGTGAATGGCTCGCTTTTGGGGTGTGAGACGGCAAACGTATGCCAGCCCAGGGGAATCCGCTCACCACTTTCAATCGTCCGATGGTCAAAGCCCGCCGTTGCTCCGTCCATAAAGGAGAGGTTGTGTCCGGCAAGCGCGATCGAAAATGTCAGGCGGGTTTGCTCAAGCAGACGTTCGTGAGTATGATAGGCGAAAAGGATGAGCACGAACACGAGCCACCACAGCAATGGCCGAACGCCCCGCTTCCATTGCCTGATGCCGGATGCCTGAATCGCTGGACCCGTTTCGCTCATGTTCCCTCGCCCCCACTCGTTCTCTTTGGTATTGACCACCCGCCGAACCTTCCGCCATGCTCCGTCCCATACTTGGCAGGTATCTATGTCTGATTTCAAGTCAAAAAAAGGCGGCTTTTGGTATGACGTGAGTTCGTTCGTGTTCGGATTCAAGGGTGGCCACGGCGAAATCTTGAACCACTGGATCGCTTTTGCCGAAGGGACCGCCATTACGCCGAAGGAATTTTACGCCGACCTGGAAAAGCAGCTTGCTGCCCGCGACATTACCGGCATGAAGATCAGTCGCATCGAATATGCCGAGGGCGGCCTCCTGTCCGAGAAGCGCGAGTATCTGCGGTTGGTTCGCGAATGGCTGGTGTTCGACATCTGCGCAGCCCCGTTTGGTGGTGGGTATTTCTTCTCGTGTCGCACCTTGTATGAACCGCCGGCACTCAAGCTCTGGCATCTACTTGCAGCGGTGTTGTTTTTCTTCCTCACGTATTCGGCCTTGGCATCTTTTCTCGGATACAATCTCGCCTTGGTTGCGCTGATTGGACTTGGAGTGGCCATTGCGCAGATGCTCCGCAATGCCATCGCCCTGGGGCTCTCCGACATCGACTCGGCGTTGATGAAAACTCCCGTGATCGGCCCCGTCTATGTGTGCTTTTTCCGCAAGGAGACGTATTTTCGAGCCGATACCCGGCTACTTTATTTGGAGGCCATCCCCCGGATGGTCAAGGAACTGGCGCAGGAAATGGTTGCCGCCAAGGGCGTCAAGCTCGGCCGCCAGTTCACGCAAACTCCTACGCTTGGTGGCTCATACCACCCCATTCCCCCGTCAGGAACGCCCGAACGAGTCTCATATGCCTTCGGTCCATAGCGTGCTCACCGGGAAATTCCGGGAGTGGGAACTGCGCGGACGCGGGCTCAAGGTGTTTGAGCACCCGGTATGTCCCGAACCTCCTTTTGTTCCCGTATACGCCTCGCCTGACGCCCCGGTAATCGACGACGGGAGGCGACCGACCTTCTTAAGTTCCCTCACTCAGAGATTGAGCCGCATCGTTGCGACGGACCGGCCCATCGTGCAGCCTGTCCCGGAACCTGAGCCGGAAGCCGAACCAGAACCGCTTATCCGCGACCCGCTCGTTGAAATCCAGGTTTCCCTTCCGTTTGACCTCGATACCAAGCGGGAGCTCTTCGGGCAATTCCTGACGAATCTGTCGCCCTGCCGCGAACCCATCGCATTTGAGATCATCGGCGTCCCCGGCTCGGTCACCGTGCAATTTGCCGCCGAAACGGATGACGCCCAGGTCGTGCGCCGGCAATTGCAGGCGCATATTCCCGAAGGAACTTTTTTGTCGGGAACAAATGCCTTGGAAACGGCCTGGACCAATTGCGAAGCGGACGAGGTATTGATCTTTGAATTCGGATTAGGCGCTGAATGCGTCCGCCCTCTTGCTTGCGGAGATTTTGACGCTTTCATTGGACTCATCGGCTCTCTGTCTGAACTTCAACCGAATACTCTCGCACTCTTTCAAGTCCTGTTTCAGCCGGTAACCCACCCGTGGGCGGAAAATATCATCCGCTCAGTCACCCAAAGCGATGGTAAGGCGCTTTTCGTCAACGAGCCCGAGCTGGTCAAGGCTGCGCAGCGCAAGACCGAGTATCCCCTATTTGCGGTGGTTGTGAGAATCGCCATCAAAAGCTCATCGTATGAAGCTTCCCTAAATATCGGCCGTGATTTTGCCGGCTCGCTCCGCGTCTTTGCCGACCCTCAGGGCAATGAGCTCATTCCACTGGAAAACACCGGGTATCCCTTCGATGAGCATGTCGAGGATATGCTGCGGCGACAGACACGCCGCAGCGGAATGTTATTGAACCGCGAGGAATTGTCCGGGTTCGTGCATCTTCCTTCCAGTGCCGTGCGCTCCAAAGCACTGTTGCGCCAGTCCACCAGGTCGAAAGCCGCGCCTGCCATCGTCAGGGCAACGCAAGGCATCGTCTTGGGAGAGAACCACCACGCCGGAGCGTCCGTCAAAGTAAGTCTGACTGCCGAACAGCGCACCCGGCATACGCACATTATCGGGGCGAGTGGCACCGGCAAATCCACGCTGCTTTTCAATCTCATCCGACAGGATATTGAAAATGGCGAGGGGGTCGCCGTGCTTGATCCGCACGGCGACTTGATAGACCGGATTTTGGGCGTCATTCCGAAAGAACGCATTGGCGACGTTATATTGTTAGACCCTTCTGACGAGCAATTTTCCGTAGGGTTCAATATCCTGTCGGCCCACAGCAATCTTGAGAAGAACTTGCTGGCCTCTGACTTGATTGCGGTATTCCAACGGTTGTCAGCAAGTTGGGGCGACCAGATGAATAGCGTATTGCAGAATGCGATCCTGGCCTTTCTGGAAAGCGACCGACGTGGCACCATCGCCGATCTGCGCCGATTTCTCATCGAACCCGCCTTTCGGAACGACTTCCTGAAATCGGTCAAGGATTCTGAGGTCGTATATTACTGGCAGAAAAGCTTTCCGCATCTCTCAGGCAACAAGTCCATCGGCTCAATTTTGACCCGGTTGGACACTTTCTTGGCCCAAAAACCCATCCGTCACATGGTATCCCAGCCGGAGAACCGGCTGGACTTCGCGCACATCATGGACAGCGGCAAAATCTTTCTGGCGAAACTACCGGAGGGATTGTTGGGCCGGGAAAACTCATATCTGCTCGGCACCTTGCTGGTATCCAAGTTCCAACAGATCGCCATGAGCAGGCAAGCGCAGCAGATCGCCGCCCGGCGTGATTTTTGGCTCTACATTGACGAGTTCGCCAACTTCATCACGCCGAGCATGGCGGAGATTCTGAGCGGGGCGCGGAAGTATCGCATTGGTTTGACCCTGGCGCATCACGAATTGCACCAGTTGCAGCGCAGTCCCGAGGTGGCGAGCGCGGTCATGTCGCATCCATATACACGCATTGTGTTCCGCGTCGGCGATGATGATGCAAAGAGATTAGCCGACGGCTTTTCGTATTTTGAATCAAAGGATTTGCGGAATTTGGAAACCGGGCAGGCCGTGTGCCGGGTTGAACGCAGTGATTTTGATTTCAATTTATCGGTCCCAATTCCGGTTGAACCGGACAAAGACGCAGCAGCAGCCCGGCGACAGGAAGTCACCACGGTTTCGAGAGAAAAGTATGGCACGGCACGGGCAGACGTTGAGGCGATGCTGGCCAAATCGCGTGAGAGCCTGCCAACGGTTACGCCGCCGACTTCCCCGCCAGCAAAACCGGTAGTGGAATTGCCAAAAGCAGCCGAAGTTCCGAAAGCAGTAAAACCGCCCGCAATCGTCGAAATCAAACCGCCGGTGGTTGCAGAAATTACGAAGGCGAAGGCAGAAGCACCCGCCATCAAACACGAGCCGCCACGCGATTTAGGCCGGGGCGGAGCGCAACACCAAGCCATTCAGCAGCGCATCAAACAGGCGGCGGAGGAACTCGGTTTTCGCAGCGTGATCGAAAAGCCTGTTTTGGACGGGCAAGGCAGCGTGGATTTGTGGCTTGAACGCACTAGCCAGACCATCGCGTGTGAAATTTCCATTTCAACCACGATTGACCATGAAGTTCGCAATGTGGCAAAGTGCTTGAAGGCGGGTGTTCCCAAAGTGATCGTGATTTGTCTGGACGAAGAACGCTTGCGGAAGATTAGAAACGCCGTTTCCGGCAGTCTCGGTTCAGAAGTGTCGGCGCGGGTGGAGTATTTCCAGCCCGACCAATTCGTTGCCTATCTAAAAACAATCCCCGTTGAAATTCCCAAAGAGCAAAAGACCGTGCGGCGCGGGTATACAATCAAACGGGTGGTTCCAGAACTTTCATCGGAACAGCAAAAAGAAAAGGAAGCCTCTGCCATCCGCGCGATTGCCGACTCAATGCGAAAATAGCGGTTATTTTTCTTCCAGCAAATAAACGGGGCCTCTGACTTTGAATTTTGAATATGCTTCAATCATCCGCATCCGTAATTTGACCAGACTTTGATCGGGAGTTTCTTCCGCATTGAAGATGGAGGTTTGCGACACTTTCAAGTCCCGCGCGGCCTGGGCCCGAGTCGTGCCTGCCTGCTTGCGAAAAGTCTTCGCAAGCACGCCCAAATCATTTTCACACATGGTCGTTATCTTCGACATGATGAAACCCTATCAAATGTATGCAATATGCCTACACTTTTTTCTTGCCATGCAGTGACGTTCTTGGGTATGAAATAGTATATGAAGGAAAATAGTGCCTTGAAAAAACGTGTCGGCATCTGGATTCGGGTTTCAACCGAAGACCAAGCCCAGGGCGACAGCCCCGAACACCACGAGCAGCGCGGCCGCGAATACGCC
>Ga0182013_10001352_pt1 | contig 33576 bp, 35 predicted proteins | sample 612S2MmetaG_FD_120487 | JGI IMG/M metagenome (GOLD analysis project Ga0182013, IMG submission 120487) | Permafrost microbial communities from Stordalen Mire, Sweden - 612S2M metaG | ecosystem: Environmental > Terrestrial > Soil > Wetlands > Permafrost | place: Sweden: Stordalen | collected... | reverse complement strand
CGGCTGGCCAAGGACTTCGAAGCCACAATCGCATCCGCACAAGCCTTCATCTACGCTGCCTCGATCATGCTGCTCGTGCGCAGGCTAGGTCGTGCAGCGTGAATTCCGAAACAGACTCTTAGTGCGCGGACCGACCGGCGGCGCAATGAGGATTTCAAAGGGCGGCCCGAGATGCAGCCGGGCGAGGGCGCGCCGGGTTTCCGCGTCGTCGGCTTCAAGTACGAATTTCACGTCGAGTTTTTCGGGCGGATAATCCAGCGCACGAATCGCGGCGACCAAGTCGGCGGCGACTCGCTGTTCGCGGTAAAGCGCGCAGATGATCGTGTAGATCGGAACCTTCCGGTCGTCGCTCTGGACCGGGGCCGCCGAGGCTCGGTTGGGCAAAATGGCGCCCAACAGCCGCAACATCGCCGCGGCAAGGAACAGCGCGCACAATAAGCCACTCAAGCTTTCGATGATCATCAGCGGTGCGGTGGCGAAAAACACAAACGCCAGCATCGCGCGGAAAACGGCCGTCATGGCGCGCCGACCCTGCGCCCGCGGCGCATTCGAAAACAGCGGCTGGCCCAGGCGAAGACCGTCGGCGGCGCGTCGGCCAAGCGCGCGTTGGCAATGCTGCTCGACGAAATGCCGCAGACGGTCGGACGATGTCAGGCGGAACGCGTCCGGCTCAGGTCGCGGCTCGTTGGGATCGGCTAATCGACGCGCCATAAAACCGCGCGGCGCGACGATCCAGACCAAGCCGCGGCCGGCGCGCAGCGGCAGCAAGCCCGCCGCGGCAGCCTCGATCAGTCGGTCGTCGTCGAGCGGGCAATCGGCGCGCGCGATATCACGGAGTGGGGCGTAGACGGTGCCCAGAGAGTGCGCCAGCGCCGTCAGGTAAGATTCTTCCGTGATCGCGTCGGCACAGATGAGCACGCGTTCCGCGCCAACGCCGATCGATTGCGCACGACGCTGTGCCGCGGCAATCACCCGGTGGGGCAGCAGATGGCGAATGCAATCGATTTCGGGGCAGGCGCTTGGGCGCGCTGCGGCCGGCGCTTGGCGCCGGGGGCGGGAAACGCATGCCGCCGGCGGTCCGCTGCGCAGCCCATGGCTCGCCTTGGTGCGATGTACCGCCGCCCCCATAACGCTACCCAACGCCACCGTTGGTCCCCCGACGCAACGTATCGCGGGCGGCCACCTCGACATTTGCTCGCGTCCCCGCTAAGCGGGCCGAGGCTGGCGAGCCCCACAAGAGTCCAAGCTCAGAGCTAAGTTCGCTGCCGGATCGTGAACCATGCAATTTAAAATTGCAATATCCAGTTCTGCTCGACGTGGCTCGCGGCTAGTGCTGCTCGCGGTGGTCGCCTTTGCGCTGACGACTATATTTGCGTGCGCCCGCCAAGCCGCGGCCCAGGACGGCGTGACCCTGCCACGGGGGGCGGCCGTTCCCGGCTTTTGGGATCCGCGGCGGCGGCCCGAACGGCCCGACCTTTCGCGGATCCAGTCGATCCGGTTTCTCACCGAGCTCGATTATCCGCCGTTCGATTATGCCGGGCCGGACGGCAATCCGGCTGGGTTCAACGTCGATCTTGCGCGGCTCTTGTGCGATGAGATCAAGACCAGCTGCACCATCCAGGCGCGCCGTTTCGACACGCTGCTTGATGCGCTCAACGATAATCGCGGCGATGCCGTGATCGCCTCGATTGCTTCGAGCGTGGCGACGCGCAAGCATGCCGACTTTACCGATCCCTATTACTTTACGCCGGCGCGGTTCGTGGCGCGCATCGACAGTCCCCTTCGCGATGTGCTGCCGGAACTGGTCGAAGGCAAGAAAATCGCGGTCGTTGCCGGTACCGCGCATGAAGCCTTTCTCAAGGAGATGTTCACCGAGGCCGAGGTGCGCCCTTACGCCAATGCGGAAGCCGCGCGCGAGGCGCTCCGCAACAAGGACGTCGACCTTCTGTTCGGCGACGGCATTGCGCTCGCGTTCTGGCTCAACGGCAGCGATTCGGCCGGCTGCTGCGCCTTCCGCGGCGGGCCTTATCTGGAAAGCCGGTTTTTCGGCGAGGGTGTCGGGATGGCCGTCAAGCGCGGCAACGACCTGTTGCGCCAGGCGCTCAACTGGGCGCTGTTCCGACAGTGGGAAAAGGGCAGCTACACCGACCTGTGGCTGCGCTATTTCCCGATCAGTCCGTTTTGAACTGTCGAGATTTGGCGCTATATCGCGCGCGTCCGCGTCCGCGTCCACGGTCGGAAGGCTAAAGAATAAGCTTATGACGACAGCCGAAATCCCCACCGCCTCGCTCCGCGAATTCGCCGAGCTGTCGCACGCTTGGCCGTTCGAAGAGGCGCGCAAGATCGTGGCGCGGCTGAAGCGGAAGCCGAAAGACGAGGTGATTTTCGAGACCGGCTATGGACCGTCGGGCCTGCCGCATATCGGCACGTTCGGCGAGGTCGCCCGCACCACCATGGTGCGCCACGCCTTTCGGGTTCTCACCGACGACAAGATCAAGACCCGGCTGATTGCGTTCTCCGACGACATGGACGGGCTGCGCAAGGTGCCGGACAATGTCCCAAACAAAGAGATGCTGTCGCAGCATCTCGGCAAGCCGCTCACCCAAGTCCCGGATCCATTCGGCACGCATTCGAGCTTTGCGGCGCACAATAATGCGCGGCTGCGCGCCTTTCTCGACCAGTTCGGCTTCGATTACGAATTCATGTCGTCGACCGACTGCTATACCTCGGGCCGCTTCGACGCGGCGCTCCTGACGGTGCTTGGCCATTTCGAGGCGGTGATGGCGGTGATGCTGCCGTCGCTGCGCGAAGAGCGGGCGCAAACCTATTCACCCTTCCTGCCGATCGATGCAAAAACCGGGATCGTCTTGCAGGTACCGGTCGTCGAGCACGATGCCAAGGCGGGGACCATCACCTACGAGAACGCCGGCGAGCGCGTTACGACCCCGATCACCGGCGGCCGCTGCAAACTACAATGGAAACCGGATTGGGCGATGCGCTGGGTCGCGCTCGGCGTCGACTATGAAATGGCCGGCAAAGATCTAATCGGCTCGGTCAAGCTTTCGAGCGAAATCTGCCGCACGCTCGGCGGTACGCCGCCCGAAGGCTTTAACTACGAGCTTTTTCTCGACGAGAACGGCCAGAAAATCTCGAAGTCGAAAGGCAACGGGCTCACCATCGACGAGTGGCTGCGCTACGCCAGCCCGGAGAGCCTGTCGCTGTTCATGTATCGCGAGCCCAAAGCCGCAAAGCGGCTGTATTTCGACGTCATCCCGCGTCATGTCGACGAGTACCAGCAATTTCTTGGCGCCTACGAGCGGCAAGAGGTCAAGGAGCGGCTGGGCAATCCGGTCTGGCACATCCATTCCGGCAATCCGCCGAAGCCCGACATGCCGGTCACGTTCCAGCTCCTGTTAACGCTGGTGTCGTCTTCGAATGCGGAGAACGCCGAAACGCTGTGGGGCTTCATCGGCCGCTACCGTCCGGGAGTGACCCCGCCAACGCACCCCAAGCTTGCAGCGCTTGTCGACTTTGCGATCAACTATTATCGCGACTTCGTCGCGCCGACGAAGAAGTTCCGTGAGCCGAGTGCGGCCGAACGTGCGGCGCTATCCGATCTGCGCGATGCCTTGTCGCAATTGCCGGCGGATGCCACGGCCGAGGCCATCCAAGACGTGGTCTACGAGGTCGGCCGGCGCGAGCCGTTTCTCGATCAGAAGAAAAAGGCCAAGGACGGCAAGCCTGGCGTGGCGCTCGATTGGTTCAACATGCTCTATCAGGTGCTGCTCGGCCAGGAGAAGGGCCCGCGCTTTGGCTCTTTCGTCGCGGCCTATGGCATTGAGAACACGGTCGGCATGATCGACGGCGCGCTCGCCCGCTCGGCGTAATCACTGGCTCGCCCACAGAATCCGCGCGATCCACAGCACGTCGGTCAGCGCCAGCGTGCGGTCGGCGTGCTGGGCATTAAGCGATTTCAGTTCGATCGATTTCGCGGTCTTGCGTTTGAGCTCCTTGGCCATCACCTCGCCGCCGCGGGTGCGCACCACGACGCGGTCGCCGCGACGGATCGGAGCTGCCGGCGACACCACGATGATGTCGCCGTCGCGATAAGCCGGTTCCATCGACTGGCCGGAGACTTCGAGCGCATAAGCGTGCTCGTCGCTGACGGCCGGAAAGGCGATCTCGTCCCAGCCTTCGCCGGCCGGAAAACCGCCGTCGTCGAAATAGCCGCCGGCGCCGGCCTCGGCGAAACCGAGCAGCGGCACCGCGCGTGCCGCCGCGGCACCGCCGCTCGCCTCGATCAGCCCGACGAAAGTGTCGAACGGCGTGCCGGTCGCGGCCAACGCCTTGGCGATCGACTCCGTCGAAGGCCAGCGGGCCCGCCCCTCCGGCGTGATGCGCTTTGATTTGTTGAACGTCGTCGGATCGAGGCCGGCCCGCCGGGCGAGGCCCGAAGCGGATAGGCCCGCGCGCGCGGCGAGCCGATCGATGGCCGACCAAACCTGCGCATGCGTCAGCATCGGCACCCCTGCCCAATCATGTGATGATAGGAATTATTGCCTGAATGCTCAAGTGCCGATAGGGTCGCGCCGCAATGAAGGTGTGGGCAGTATCGATCGTGGCGACGATCTATAAAATCTGCGAGCGGGCGGCTTGGACGGTGGCCGAACAGGCCGGACTATATCGTGGCTCGGAGCTCGATGCGCGCGACGGCTTCATCCATTTTTCGAGCGCCGAGCAGCTCGCAGAGACGGCGGCGAAGCACTTTGCGCGGCAAACCGATCTGATGCTGGTCGCGGTCAATGCGGCGGCGCTTGGCGACGCGCTCAAATGGGAGCCCTCGCGCGGCGGTGCTCTGTTTCCCCATCTTTACGGCGCACTGCCGCTTGCGGCGGTACGGTGGGCAGAGTCCTTGCCTGACGAGGTCGATGGCCGGCGCAACCTTCCGGAGCTGCAACCGTGATTGGGCTATTCGACCGTCTGGCACGGCCCTTCCTGCATGCGCTCGATCCGGAAGATGCCCATCGCTTTGCGGTCAGGATGCTGAAACTGGCACCGCTGCCGGCGGCCGCCCCGGATGACAAACGCCTGGCGATGCGGGTGTTCGGGCTCAATTTCCGTAACCCGATCGGGATCGCTGCCGGCTTCGACAAGAACGCCGAGGTACCGGATGCCTTGCTTCGCATCGGCTTCGGTTTTGTCGAGGTCGGCACCATCACGCCGCTACCGCAGGAAGGCAATCCGCGTCCGCGGGTGTTCCGGCTCGACGCCGATCACGGCGTCATCAACCGGCTCGGCTTTAATTCGGAAGGTGCCGATACCGTGTTGCGCCGGCTCGCGGCACGGGCGCAATCCGGCGGGGTGGTCGGCATCAATGTCGGCGCCAACAAGAATACGCTCGATAGAATCGCAGACTATGTGCAATTGATCGAGCGCTTCGCCTCGGTCGCAAGTTATGTCACCGTCAATATATCGTCGCCCAATACGCCGGGTTTGCGCAACATGCAGCAGGCCGCCGTGCTCGACGATCTCTTGGCCCGCGTGATCGATGCGCGAGAACGTGTGGCGCCCAATGCCGGCCCTACTCCCGTCCTGCTCAAGATCGCGCCCGATCTGTCGCTGCCCGATCTTGACGACGTCGTCGGCATCGCGCGCTCGCGCCGGGTCGACGGCATGATTGTCGGCAACACCACATTGTCGCGGCCGCCGCGGTTGCGTGAAGGCGACAAGGCGAAAGAGGCCGGCGGTTTGTCGGGCCGGCCGCTGTTTGAGTTATCGAACCGCATCCTCGCCGAGACCTATGTGCGGGTTGAGGACGTTTTCCCTTTGATCGGCGCCGGCGGCATTGATTCCGGCACCGCCGCGCTCGCCAAAATCCGCGCCGGTGCCAGTCTCATTCAGCTCTATTCGGGGCTGATTTTCCGCGGCCTAGGCCTGATCGCCGACATCAAGACGGCGCTTCTCGCGGCACTCGATAACGATAGCAAGCCGAGCCTCGCCGACTATGTCGGCGCCGACGCGGCCTCTGTAACCGCCGAGCCGTGGCCGGATTGAGCGCGCTAATGCGTTGTTAGCGCATCGCTGCGGTACCGGGCGACGGCGCCAGCACCGGCCGCAGCGCGGGAACCAGGCGGTGCTTTTCGCGCCGGGCCGGAATCGCGCGGTAAACCTGTTTGGTCGCCTCGACGATATGCACGCCGGCAAACGGCGCCGACAACGTCGCGCCGGTGCGTTCCCAGGCGACCGCCGAACGCAGGAACCAGCTGAGCGAAATCGGCGGCACGTAGAGCGCTTCGTCCCATCCGGTCGGCGTGAACCAGGCGTCGCGCAGAAGTTGGGTAATCTGCGCGCGCGAATAGGGCCGGCCGTGGCCGAACGGGGTCGTATCCATACGCGCCCACACGCCGCGCCGATTTGGCACCACCACTAGCAGCCGTCCGCCCGCGGCAAGGACCCGCCAAGATTCGCGTAACAACTCGACCGGATCAGCCGACAGTTCCAGCGCATGAATGAGCAGCACCCGGTCGACAGCGGAATCGGTCAGCGGCAGCTCGTCCTCCTCAACGAGCGCGGCCAACGCGGCCCGGGTGGAGGGCCAGCGAATAACGCCCTGGGTCGCCGGCATCATGGCGAGGCAACGTTCGGCCTCCTCGCGGAACAGGCCGAGATAGGGGGTGGCATAGCCGACCCCCAGTACCCGCAAGGCCCGCGTATCGTTCCAGCGGGTGCGGATGCCCCGACCGATGAAACGCCGGGCCACCACGCCAAGCTGCTGGGAATAAAAGTTGCGCAGATCTACGACATCCATGGTGACAAAATAGCACGGAATGCGTTGCCGATCCGCTTCCCGATCGCGGCGTTAACGATGCCATGTTGTGTCATAACCGACGAAAGCGGATGATCCAGAAACCCGAGACAATCAGGAAAAGACCATGGCGGCCCAGACCTATTTGTTCCCCTGCCTGAAGGATAATTTCGGTGTCCTCATTCATGACCCGGAAACGGGCGCGACCGCATCCATCGACGCGCCGGAAGCGGCGCCGGTCGAGGCGGCGCTCAAAAAGACCGGCTGGCGGCTTACCGACATCCTGGTCACCCATCATCACGCCGATCACACCGCCGGCATCGGCGAACTGAAAGCCCACTACAAGTGCCGCGTCGTCGCTCCGCGCCACGAGGCGCAACGCATCGCGCATGTCGACGAAACGGTCGGCGAAGGCGATAAGGTCCAGGTGGGCGGGCTTGAAGCGCGCGTCATCGACACGCCGGGTCATACCGCCGGGCATATTTCGTACTTCCTCCCGGCTGATAAGCTCGCCTTCGTCGGCGACACGCTGTTCTCGATCGGTTGCGGCCGCGTCATCGAAGGCACTCCCGAGATGATGTGGAACTCGCTCGTCAAATTGCGCAATTTGCCCGACGACACGCGGTTTTATTGCGGTCACGAATATACCGACGCCAATATCCGTTTCGCCAAGACCATAGAGCCGCATAATCAGGCGCTTGCCGCGCGCGCCGACGAGGTCGCGAAGCTGATCGCCGCGGGCAAGCCGACCATCCCGGCAACGATCGGCGCGGAAAGGCCGGCCAATCCATTTCTGCGTGCGGATGACGCCGAGGTGGCAAAATCGCTCGGGCTTGCCGGCAATCCGGCCTGGAAGGTGTTCGCGGAGATCCGCGAGCGCAAGAACCGGTTTTGACTACGCCATTGTCCGCGCGCGCTCTGACCGCGGAGGCCGTAATCCGGCTGCTCGATCTCAAACCGCATCCGGAAGGCGGTCATTTTCGCGAGACGTTTCGTGACTTGCATCGCGTGGAGGGATCCCGCGCGGCGTCGACGGCGATTTATTTTCTGCTCAGGCGCGGCGAGCGCTCGCACTGGCACCGCGTCGACGCCGTCGAAGTCTGGCATTGGCATGCCGGCGCGCCGCTTGCCCTCGACCTCGCGCCTGAGCCGGGCCGTATCGCGCGGGTGACGCTCGGCTGTGATCTTGCCGCGGGCGAGCGCCCGCAGACTGTTGTGCCGTCGCAGGTCTGGCAGGCGGCGGAAAGCCTTGGCGATTGGACGCTATGCGGCTGCACCGTAGCGCCCGGTTTCGATTTCAGCGGATTTAAGCTGGCGCCGAAGGACTGGTCGCCATAGTGGGCTGGGCCGAGGTCGCGGCCAGGTAAGAATGCAGCGCGGCCACAACTTGCGCGCCCTCACCGACGGCCGCAGCGACCCGCTTGGTGGATTTTGCCCGGACGTCGCCAATGGCGAAGACGCCGCGCCGGGTCGTCTCCAAGGGATGGCGACGACCGTGGGCATCATCGCCCGTCAACACAAAGCCCTTAGCATCAAGCGCCACGCCTGAACTGGCGAGCCAATCCGTATTCGGGTCCGCGCCGATAAACAAAAACAAATGGCGGAGCGGATGCCGCACTTCCCGGCCGTCCGCACGCGACCGCCAGCGAACCGCTTCCAGTACGCCGTCACGGCCCTCGAGGGCGCTGATCTGTGCGCCGGTGACCACTTCGATATTGGTAAGGCCCTCGATACGATCGACCAGGTAGCGCGACATGGCGGCGCCGAGGTCCGCACCGCGCACGAGCATTTTGACCTTTGCCCCTTGGCTTGCGAGATAGACCGCACCCTGTCCCGCCGAATTGCCGCCACCGACCACGGCGATTTCCTGATCGGCGCAAAGTTTCGCTTCTAACGGCGACGCCCAGTAATGCACGCTTGCCGCCTCAAAACCATCGAGGTTTGCAACGCCGAGCCGCCGATAGCGGACGCCGCATGCGATAACGACCGCGCGGGCGGTGACGCGCTCGCCACTACCCAGTTGCAACACGAAGCGTCCGGCTTCGTCAGGACCGGTCAGGCTTTTCACTTCGTCGGGAATAGCCATTTCGGCACCGAATTTCTGCGCCTGATGATACGCCCGCGCCATCAAAGCAATGCCGGTGATCCCGGTCGGAAAGCCGAGATAGTTTTCGATTCGGGCTGAGGCGCCGGCCTGACCGCCAAAGGCGCGGCAGTCGAGTACCAGAACCGAGAGCCCTTCGGACGCTGCATAAACTGCAGTGGCGAGGCCAGCCGGCCCGGCTCCCACCACCGCAATGTCGTAGACGCGATTCGGATCGATCGGCCCGACGAGGCCGACGCAGCGCGCCAATTCGTCTTCGCCGGGATTGCGCAACAGCTGTCCGCTGGGACAAAGCACGATCGGCAATTGCCCCGGATCGACATGGAAACGTTCGATCAAGGCTTTGGCCTCGGCGTCGGTCTCGGGGTTCAGCAATTGGTGCGGATGACCGTTGCGGCGGAGAAAACTCTCGAGCCGCAGCACGTCGCCATTATCGGCGCGGCCGACGATGATCGGGCCGCCGGTTCCGGTTTCGAGCAACCCGACGCGGCGCAGGATCAAAGCGCGCATGATCCGTTCGCCCATATCGGCTTCCGCCACCAGAAGCGCGCGGAGCCGGTCGGGCGCAATGATCAGTGCTTCCACCGGGCCCAGTGCGATGGCGTCCGCCAACGCCGGGCGTCAGGCAAATTGCGCCAGCTCGCCCATGAATTGGCCGGGCCGGTATTTGACGATCAGGCTTCGCTGTCCCGATTGTTCGAGCCGGGTTACGTCGACAATGCCGGCAAGGACGACGATCAGTCCGGGACCAACATGTCCGGCCGTAAAGAGTGCCTCGCCGGCAGCAAACGAGCGAACCTCGCCGAACCGACGTGCCCGCTCGATCTCCAACGGATCGAGATCGGGAAACATCTGGTCGTGCCGCCGTTCGAAGATCGACTGGGGTGGCAACGCCATGGTGATCCGCCGCGCGCAGCTCTCGTCCGCATCGAGACGCTTTATATATTACGCGAAATATTGCCCGCCATTGGCCGTCAATGTCGAGCCGGTGATCAGGCCTGCGTCGTCGGAGGCGAGGAAGACGACGCAGCGCGCCACTTCTTCCGGTTCGCCCAGCCGGCCGATCGGGATTTGCGGCAGCACGCTCTTCTGCAGCACCTCCTGCGACATCGCCTTGACCATGTCGGTCGCGATATAGCCCGGGCAGATTGCGTTGACGGTGACGCCGACGCGCGCGCCCTCCTGCGCCAGCGCCTTGGTGAAGCCGATCTCGCCGGCTTTGGCGGCGGAATAGTTCACCTGACCGAACTGTCCCTTCTGGCCGTTGATCGATGAGATATTGACGATGCGGCCGAATTTACGTTCGCGCATACCCTCGATCACCTGCCGGCACATGTTGAACAGCGAGCCGAGATTGGTATTGATCACCGCGCTCCACTGTTCCGGTTTCATGCGGTGCAGCTGGGAATCGCGCGTGATGCCGGCATTGTTGACCAGCACGTCGATCGGGCCAAGATCGGCCTCGACCTGCTTTACGCCGGCGGCGCAGGCTTCGAACGACGAGACGTCCCACTTGTAGACATTGATGCCGGTCTCGGCCTTGAATTTTTGCGCCGTCTCATCGTTGCCGCCGTAATTGGCGGCGACCGTATAGCCGGCCGCTTTGAGCGCAATGCAGATGGCGGCGCCGATGCCGCGTGTACCACCCGTGACCAACGCAACGCGGGGCATACTGTCCTCCCTTGAGTCCCTCACTCATGCCCGATCTTGCGCCGGGCATCTACTTCTTCGTCTGCAACCTTAAAGACGTACATGGCCGGGACAAGCCCGGCCATGACCTAAATCAACCCGGTATTCTTGCTGCTTAGCGCTCCACGCACATCGCGATGCCCATGCCGCCGCCGATGCACAGCGTGGCGAGCCCTTTTTTAGCGTTGCGCTTCTGCATTTCGTACAGCAGCGTCACCAGAACGCGGGTGCCGGACGCGCCGATCGGATGACCGATGGCAATGGCGCCGCCATTGACGTTGACGTTGCCGGTATCCCAGCCGAGATCTTTGTTCACCGCGCAGGCTTGTGCCGCGAACGCCTCATTGGCCTCGACCAGATCAAGGTCGCCGACATTCCAGCCCGCCTTCTTGAGCGCCGCGCGCGAAGCCGGGATCGGTCCGGTGCCCATGATCTTCGGATCGACGCCGGCCTGGGCCCACGACACGATCCGCGCCAGCGGGGTCTTGCCGAGCTTGGCGGCTTCGCTCGCTTTCATCAAAACCACAGCGGCGGCGCCGTCATTAATGCCCGAGGCATTGCCCGCGGTGACGGTGCCGTCCTTGTCGAAGGCAGGCCGCAATTTGCCGATCGATTCCAGCGTAGTGCCGTGCTTGGGGTATTCGTCGGTATCGACGACGACATCGCCCTTGCGGCTCTTGATGGTGACCGGTGCGATCTCGTCCTTGAATTTGCCGGCCTTCTGCGCCGCCTCGGCTTTGTTTTGCGACTTGACCGCGAATTCGTCTTGCTGCTGACGGGTGATCTGCCACTGCCGCGCGACGTTCTCCGCGGTATTGCCCATGTGATAGCCGTTGAATGCGTCCCACAACCCGTCTTTGATCATGGTATCGATCATGTCGAAATTGCCCATCTTCACGCCGCTACGCAGATAGGCGCAGTGCGGCGCCACGCTCATCGATTCCTGGCCGCCAGCGACCACGATCTCGCTGTCGCCGTTGAGGATGGCCTGGTAGCCGAGCGCGACCGAGCGCAAGCCCGAGCCACACAGCTGGTTGACACCCCAGGCCGGGGTTTCGACCGGGACGCCGGCCGCGATCGCGGCCTGGCGGGCCGGGTTCTGGCCCTGCCCGGCGGTCAGGATCTGTCCCAGGATGACCTCGGACACCCGTGGCGCCTCAACGCCGGCGCGGTCGAGCGCCGCCTTGATCGCGGTCTTACCGAGTTCGTGGGCGGGTAACGTGGCAAAGACGCCGTTGAATGCTCCAACCGGCGTGCGCACCGCGCTGACAATGACGACATCGTCTTTCATGGTGAATTCCTTCCGGGCTCTATTGCGCTAAAGCTATAGCTCTTGGTTTATTGCCGACGCGGGCTGGCCGCTGGTCAGTTGATATGCGGCCTAGCCGCTGGATCAGTTGATATATGTCATAAGGACGTGACCGGCCCTCGACAAGGCGCAAACTGGCCGCATCGCTGGTATGCCAGGCGCGTCGGCCTTGCTCCAGCGCCTAGTCGACCGGCCGGGTTCACAAAACGGTAGCCGCGGCGCCCGAAAGCGCTTATTTTATCAGCACAGCTATTTAGTTACCCCCCTGCTGGCGTCCTCAATGCCGGAAATATCCGGAAACACGGCTGACCCATGCCCGAAACTCTGACGAAGACCGCTGAGCCGGTTACGATCAAGAAGTACGCCAACCGGCGGCTCTACAATACCGGCACGAGCACCTACGTCACGCTCGAAGACTTGGCCGGCATGGTCAAGAACGGCGAGGATTTCGTCGTCTACGACGCCAAGACCGGCGAGGAGATTACGCGCTCGGTCCTCACCCAGATCATTTTCGAGCAGGAAAACAAGGAAGGCCAGAATCTCTTGCCGATCGCCTTCCTGCGCCAGCTGATCCGCTTCTACGGCGACAGCATGCAGATGCTGGTGCCGCGCTATCTCGAAGTCTCCATCGAATCGCTTACCCGTGAGCAGGAAAAGTTCCGCAATCAGATGGCGCAAGCCTTTGGCGTCGGCGGCTTCACTTCGCTCGAAGAGCAGGTGCGGCGGAATATGGATATGTTCGAGCGTGCCTTCTCCATGTTCGCACCGTTCGCGCGGCGCGAGAGCCAGAGCGCCGAGGCGGCTGCGGAAACGGAAAAGCCGTCGACGAAATTGGGCGACATCGGCGACCTCAAACGGCAGCTCGACGAGATGAAGCAAAAGGTCGATCGGCTGACCGAGAAGGATCCGAGCGAGAAATAGTTTGAGCCGCCGGAAGTTCAGAGAGCCTTGGCTAGTCTGGCAAGCCACGGTCGCTCGGTCGCGGCGAGGCCGATAAGCGCGCCTTGCAGATAGTCGCAGCCCCACGCCCGTAACGTTTTGGCCGCCTCATCGTCCTGCACCCATTCGGCGACAGTCTTAAGCTTCAGCCGCTTGGCGAGGTCGATGAGGGTTCGCACAAAGGCGCGATCGTCTTCCGAGCGCATGATGTGCTGCACGAAGGCGCCGTCGATTTTCACGATGTCGACGCCGAGCTTGCGCAGATTGCGGAACGAGGTGTAGCCGGCGCCGAAGTCGTCGATGGCGATACGGCAGCCGAGATCCTTGACGCGGGCGACAAAGCCGCGCGTCTCATCGATATCATGGATTGCCGCGCTCTCGGTGATTTCGACGATGAGCCGTTCCGCCACGCCGGTGTGGCTCCGCAACAGCGATCCCAGCCCCGCCCACCAATCGGGATCGGTGGTCGAGGCCGGCGATACGTTGAAGCTCGCCTGCAGCGCCGGTGCCGCGATCATTTCATCGACGACGAGTTCGAGCACGCGGAAATCGAGCAAGCGGACCAGACCGAGCCGCTCGGCGACCGGGACGATATCGTTGGCCGCGATCAGGCTGCCGTCGGTTCGGCGGATGCGCATCAGGCATTCGTAGAAGGCGGGCAACCCGTCCGCCGCCGCCGCCACGGTCTCGTAGGCGAGGAAGATGCGCCGATCGTTGAGCGCGGCGACAATCTCGTCGGTTGCGCGCACGTTCTCGCGGCGCATCGCCTCGCGCTCGATATTGGGTCGATAAGCCTGGAACGAGCCGCGACGCCTGGTCTTGGCGCCGTCGAGACTCTCCTGCGCACGGGCCAGCACTTCGGCCACGCTACGGGCGTGGCGCGGCGCCGTGACGCCGCCGATAGTCACGGTGACTGCAACCGGCCCGGCACTGGTCGGCACCATTTCGTCGCGGATGCCGGTGAGCAGGCGTTCCGCGGCTACCGCCATGTCGTCGGGCGTGCAGTCGCGCAGCACCAAGCCGAACTTGTTGCCGGAAAATCGCCCCAGCGTGTCCTTGCCGCGCATCCGGCCGTGCAATCGCTTGGCGATCGCGCCGATCACTTGGTCGGCGATGTCGAAGCCGTAGGACTCGTTGATGCGCGCCAAGTTGTCGATCGCGACCAAGAGAAATCCGCAGGACGAGCGGAAGCGCAGCGCTTCGTCGAGGGTGTCTTCAAGAACCTCGGTGAGGCGGTGGCGGTTGAGCTCCCCGGTCAGCCCGTCGCAGCAGGCGAGAAAGGTGAGCCGGCGCTCATGCTCGTAACGCTCATTGATGACGCGCAGCACGCCATGCGCTCGCAACGCCCGTCCATCCGGACCGGCAAACCAGCGGCCGGTGTCCTCGACCCAAAGCCTGGTCGCGGAAGCGGGGTCGGGGCGAATGCCGTATTGGATCTGATAGGCGACGCCGCGGCCCTCGTCGCGTTTGTCCGATTGCGTGACGACGTCGAAGCGCGCCTGCGCGTTGTCGGCGTCGAGAATCTGCGCATAGGTGCGCCCGCTCGATATCGCCGCAAGGTCGCGGATTAGCAAAATGTCGCCGGCATTCGCGCCCCACGACAACGTGTCCGTGTCGATGCGCCAATCGTAGGCGACCTCGCCGACTGAAGCGAGGATTTGGGCGATATCAGGTGGTGCGGCAGGGCGTAGCGCCGCGCCGGCCACCGTTGCACCCGGATCGGCTCTACGGGAACTGCCGGAAGGAATGGAATTTCGCTGACCGCTTTCGGTCACGGTCGCCTCGTTGTTGCAGTCCGCGGATGGCGACGGCAGACGGCGGGTTCGCCGCCAACATATCGGCAAGACTTTAAACAATTCGGTAAATCGCGGCCTCGGATTCCGTGCGTGCGCGGCATGACCTTTGCGACCTCTTTGATCAATACCCCGAGCGTCCCATTCCGGGACAGGAGCCTGTGGTGCGCAATACGCTGGTCCCCGTCGATCCGATTGACCCCGAGGTTGCAGCTTTGCGTGCCGGGCCACGTCCGAGCGCCGTTTTCATCGCACATTTGATCGCCACCTCGGCGCAGGCGCCGCAGACCCGCGCACGCCGCCGCGCCCAGCCTGACCAAGCGACGGCGGTCTATCGCAGCATCGGCCAATGGCCTACCACGCCAGGCCGCAAACTGTCGCGCTCACTATAAGCCGTCGCGGAAACTCCGGGAAGTTTGCCAGTCAGGCTTGTCCCGGACCTTCGAATTCGACCTGGCGCTGCGCGCTGCGGATGCCGACGATAAAGCCGGCGAGCACGTCGACTAGCGCGATCGCCATCAGTAGGAAGAACGTCGACGTGGCGGCCCGCGGCACGAGCAGAAACTCGACCAGCATGGCAATAAACAGCGCCATTGCCAGGATGTGATCTACCACCCCGCGGGTGCCGATCCGGGTCGATTTAATGATTTCGACCCACAGCAAAAAAATCGAAAACGCGATGAGGATATCTTCCCAGGTCAACACCCAATCCTGGCCGGACATCATGTGCACGGTGGTCACCGGCGAGGTCCAAACCACGCCCGGCGTCAGAAACGCAATCATATTGTAGATTGCGAAGGGCACCAGCAGCAGCGGAAAGCCAAGAACGAACATGACGCGGATTTTCCGTCACACAGCTATCTCGTCCGAAGCCGCGTCACCGGCCCGGCGATTACCGGCGCAGAAGGCTTAAGCTTCCGCCTTCTTGCTCAGCACTTGCCGACCACGATACATCCCGGTCTTGAGGTCGATGTGGTGCGGACGGCGCAATTCGCCGGAATCCTTGTCCTCGACATAGGTCGGCGCTTTGAGCGCATCGGCCGACCGCCGCATGCCGCGTCTTGACGGCGAAGTTTTTCGTTTCGGCACGGCCATGGGGTCGTTCTCCTTAAACAGGCGCCTTGCTCGGAATCCCGGGCTTATAGAAGAACAAGCTCGCCAATGCTAGGGGCCTCTCACGCAAGCATCGAGGGTGCTGAACTCCGCCGCACGGCGGACATAAAGGCCAGCCAGCCGGCGCACCAGGAGATCGGGCGTCCGGGCGCTGCGCTGCACCGGATTGGGCAGGATGGCGGCGAGTTCGGCCGCCTCGTGGGGGGTCAGTTCGCGGGCCGATTTGCCGAACGCCCAGCGCGCGCCGGCCTCGGCGCCGACCTCTCCATTCGGACCCCATTCGGCGATATTGAGATAGATCTCCAGGATCCGTCGCTTCGGCAGCACCAGATTGAGCCACAGCGCTAGCGGGATTTCCAACGCCTTGCGGATAAAGCTGCGGCCTTGCCAAAGAAACAGGTTCTTGGCGGTCTGCTGGGTGATGGTCGAGGCACCGCGCGCCTCGCCGACGTCGCCGGATTGTCGCAAGGCGTCGCGTATTGCGCCGAGGTCGATGCCGGGGTTGCGACAAAAGCTGCCGTCCTCGGCAACGATTACGGCGAGCCGCAGGGCGGGCGAGATGCGGCTGAGCGGGACGACGACGCGCTCGACCTGGGCGCCTGTCGCCCAGCGCCACAGCATGGGCGTCGAAACCGGGTCGATAAATCGATAAAATGGCGCAATGGCGTAAGGGACGAGCGTCAGGACAACGGCGGCTAGCGCGATGCACATGGCGAAGCGTCGCGCGGGTTGTCTCATCAGACGCCGTTCATCCGCGGCTTCGACGCAAGGGCTGCCGGCATCGCCTTCAGACAATGACAGAGCTCAATCCCGCGCATAGCCGATGAGCGGCTTCTTTTTGCGGCCGAGCAGGATCAGGATTGTCGCGACGATACCAATGACAACCCAGGCCGGGAGATCGAAGCTCTGCTGCAAATAGGGGTCCCAGGCCCACGCGATCTTCAGCTTCAACCAAGTTTGCACCAGATTGAGGCTGTTTTGATCGATGATCGCCCAGACATCGCCGACCTTGGTGTAGAGCACTTGGTGGTTGGCGATCGATTTGGTCCCGTCATAGACGAAGAACACGAATGCCGTGGCGAGCAGGCAGAGGCCGATAAGGCGAAGCAGGAATCTGATCATAAGGACGCCGGGCTGCGGATGGTCGTGCGGAAGCCATTGCGATGGCCGTTAGGCTGAAGTCTTGCAGGAGCCATTACCCTTCCGCGCCGACTTGTTCAATGTTGCTTGCCTGCGGCGCTTTTTTGCACCACAGCTTTGCAGCCGCGCGGGTCGCCCGCAGCCGACTGTCACTTGAGCATAGGCCGTCGGGTTCGCTAAGGTTCCAGGGTCCCATCGGCCCCCGCCTAGGCGGCATCAGCAGGATATCGAAATGGCTTCCAAAGACGGCGGCAGCAAGGGCGGCTCTTCGCGGCGGCCCACTTTTACCGACCAGGAAGCCCTCCTGTTTCACAGCCAAGGCCGGCCCGGAAAACTCGAAGTAGTCGCCACCAAGCCGATGGCGACACAGCGCGATCTGTCGCTGGCTTATTCGCCTGGCGTCGCCGTTCCGGTGCTGGCGATCGCTGAGGACGAGTCCAAAGCCTACGACTACACCACCAAGGGCAATTTCGTTGCGGTCATCACCAACGGCACCGCCATTCTCGGTCTCGGTAATCGCGGCGCGCTGGCGGCGAAGCCTGTGATGGAAGGCAAAGCGGTGCTGTTCAAGCGCTTCGCCGATATCGACTCCATCGATCTCGAAGTTTCGACGGAAGATCCGGACGAATTCATCAATTGCGTAAAATTCCTCGGCAAGGGCTGGGGCGGCATCAATCTCGAGGATATCAAGGCGCCGGAATGTTTCATCATCGAGCAGAAGCTGCGTGAACTGCTCGACATTCCGGTGTTCCATGATGATCAGCACGGCACCTCCATCATCGCCGCTGCCGGCCTGATCAATGCGCTCGAACTCACCGGCCGCGAGATCGCAAACACCAAGCTCGTCTGCAACGGCGCCGGCTCCGCCGGCATCGCCTGCCTCGAACTGTTGCGCGCCATCGGTTTTCGTCCCGAAAACCTCATTTTATGCGACACCAAGGGCGTCATCTACGAAGGCCGTACCGATGGTATGAACCAGTGGAAATCGGGCTTTGCCGTCAAGACCAAGGCGCGCACGCTGGCCGAGGCGTTGGCTGGCGCCGATGTGTTGTTCGGTCTCTCGGTCAAGGGCGCGGTGACGAAGGACATGGTGAAGTCCATGGCGGACAAACCGATCATCTTCGCCATGGCTAATCCCGATCCGGAGATCACGGTGGAGGAAGTGGCCGAAGTGCGCGCGGATGCCATCATGGCCACCGGCCGTTCCGACTATCCGAACCAGATCAACAATGTGCTCGGCTTTCCCTACATTTTCCGCGGCGCGCTCGATGTGCGGGCCCGCGCGATCAATATGGAAATGAAGATCGCGGCAGCGCATGCGCTGGCCGCGCTCGCCCGCGCGGACGTCCCCGACGAGGTTGCCGCGGCCTATGGCGCGCGTCCGAAATACGGGCCCGACTATATCATCCCGGTGCCGTTCGATCCGCGGCTGATCTCCGATATTCCGCCGGCGGTGGCGCAGGCGGCGATGGATACCAAGGTGGCGCGCAAACCGATTGCCGATATGGAAGTCTATCGGCACCAATTGCGCAGCCGTCTCGATCCGATCGCAGGCGTCTTGCAGGGGGTGTACGAACGGCTGCACCGGCGGCCGCGGCGCGTCGCCTTCGCCGAGGGCGAAGAGGAGCAGGTGATCCGCGCCGCCGCGACATTCGTGCACCAAGGGCTCGGCTCGGCCCTCTTGGTCGGGCGCGAGCGGCGCGTGCGCGAAACGGCGCAAATGCTCGGTGTTGAACTCGGCGGCAATATCGAAATCATCAATGCCGCGATGTCGTCGCGCAATGCCGCCTACGCCGCCTATCTCTACGAGCGGCTGCAGCGCCATGGTTTCCTGCAGCGCGACTGCCAGCGTCTGGTGAACCAGGACCGTAATCACTTCGCGTCCTGCATGGTCGCGCTTGGCGATGCCGACGCCATGGTCACCGGCGTCACCCGCAATTTTTCTGTTGCGCTCGAAGACGTACGGCGCTGCATCGATCCCAAGCCCGGGCATCGGGTTATGGGCATTTCGCTGGTGCTGGCACGCGGGCGGACGGTGCTGGTGGCGGACACGGCAGTGACCGAAATGCCGGGCTCCAACGACCTCGCCGAAATCGCCATCGAGGCAGCACGCGTGGCCCGCACGCTCGGCTATGTGCCGAGGGTCGCGCTCTTGGCGTTCTCGACCTTCGGTCATCCCGAGGGCGAGCGCTCGGAGCGGGTCCAGGAAGCGGTGCGGCTGCTCGACAATAAGCGCGTCGATTTCGAATATGATGGCGACATGGCAGCCGACGTGGCGCTGAATATGGAACTGCGCGAAGCCTATCCGTTCTGTCGTCTGTCCGGCCCCGCCAATGTCCTGATCATGCCGGCATTCCACTCCGCATCGATCTCGACCAAAATGTTGCGGGAGCTCGGCGGCGCCAACGTGATCGGACCGATGCTAGTGGGGCTCGACCACTCGGTTCAAATCGTGCCGCTGTCGGCAAACGACGCCCAGCTCGTCAACATGGCTGCGCTGGCTGCCTATAATGTCAGCTCTTAAATAATGGCCGGGCGCCGGCCGCCAAATTCGCGGCAAAGGATTTACGACGCCGAAACCTCTGTCGATTAGCGTGCCTGGCCAAAGGCATGATCCTGAGACATGGATTCCGAGACCTGGTCCCGAGGCCTGGGGGCGGTTTCCGCGAAAGATCGTGCTCAATCAAAACGCTAGGGCCCGGTTCCGGTCTCATCGGAACCGCCAAGGCTCTGGCCGCAGACAAGGCCAAAATAATGCAGCATGTCGTGCCACCGGTGCCCTTTGCGCTCGAAGTTTGCGGCCTCGTGAAGCGCTTCGACCGTCCCGCGGTCGACGGCCTCGATCTTACCGTGCGCGCCGGCGAGTTTTATGCGCTGGTAGGTCCGAACGGGGCCGGCAAGACGACGACTTTGCGTATGATTGCCGGCTTGCTGCGGCCCGACGCCGGCACAATCCGCGTCTGTGGCATTGATGCGCTCGAAGACCCGGTTGCGGCTAAACGGGTGATGGCGTGGATTTCCGATGAGCCGATGATCTACGACAAGCTCTCGCCGCAGGAATATCTGGAATTCGTCGCCGGGCTGTGGAGCATCGCGCCTGAGCTTGCCGCGCCGCGCGCGCACGGGTTGTTGCACTGGCTCGATCTGCTGCCGCATGCGCACGAACGCTGCGAAGGTTTTTCCAAGGGCATGCGGCAGAAGGTGGCGCTCGCCGGCGCGCTTATTCACGAGCCGCGGCTGATCATTCTCGACGAGCCGCTCACCGGGCTCGACGCCGGCTCCGCACGCCAGGTCAAACGCGTGCTGCGCGAGCGGGTGCGCGCCGGCGGCACCATCATCATGACGACGCATATTCTCGAAGTTGCCGAGCGCATGGCCGATCGAATCGGCGTCATTGCTCACGGTAAGCTCATCGCCGAAGGCACGCTCGAGGAATTGCGGCGGCAAGCCGGCAAGGGCCTGGACCAGACCGTCGCCAAGAATGCCGGCGCGAGTGTCGGGGCCAGCCTGGAAGACACCTTCCTTGCGCTCGTCGCCGAGGAAGCCGAAGCGGCATGATGTCTGCGCCGGGTACCGCCGTCTGGTTTGCCCGGCACGAATGGCGGCTGGCCTGGCGTGACTGGCTCGCCATGATGACTGCCGGCCGGCGCGAGCGCCTGCGCCGGGTCGTTATCGCTATCGCGATCTTCGTCATCTTTATGCATTTCGTCGCCTATTGGACCGTCGGCCGCTATGCCAACGCGGTGCCCGACAAGGCAACGCTGGTCACCATCAGCGCCAGCGTGCTGCTGTCGTGGCTTTTGATGATCTCGCAAGCGATGGAATCGACAACGCGCGCGTTCTATTCGCGCTCCGATCTCGATCTCATTCTGGCATCGCCGACGGCCGTGGAAAAAGTCTTTGCCGTGCGCATCGCCACCGTGGCGGTGTCGATGGCAATGATGGCGCTGCCGCTGGCGGGGCCGTTCATCGATGTGCTGATTGTGTGCGGCGGATGGCGCTGGATCGGCGCCTACGGTCTGATCGTTGCCATGAGCGCCGCGGCGACCGCTCTGGCGGTCGGCTTCACCGTGGCACTGTTCCGCCTCATCGGCCCGAAACGCACCCGCTTCGTGGCGCAGGTCGTTGCCGCGGTCATCGGCGCCGCCTTCGTCATCGGCCTGCAAGTCGCAGCAATCCTGTCTTATGGAACATTGTCGCGCGTGTCGGTGCTGCAATCGCAAGCCGTGCTGGCACTCGCGCCCGACGCCGGAAGCTTCATCTGGTGGCCGGCGCGCGCCGCGCTCGGCGACGGCTGGGCGCTATCCGGTGTGCTGGCTTTGAGCTTTGCCCTGCTCGCGGCCGTTATCGCCGTCGTCGCCCCGCGATTCGGTGAATACGCCATCAGTGCCGCCAGTGCTGGCGGGGCGGCGGTCAGCCGACCTGGGCACGGCGGCGCGTTCCAGTCGACATCGCCGCAACGCGCACTGCGGCGCAAGGAATGGACGCTGCTGCGCCGCGATCCGTGGCTGGTGTCCCAGACGCTGATGCAAATGCTGTATCTCATCCCGCCGGCGGTACTGCTTTGGCGCGGCCTCGATAACAGCCATGGTGGCTACTCCGGCGCCTATCTGCTCTTGGTGCCGGTGCTGGTCATGGCGGCCGGGCAGCTCGCCGGCGGACTCGCCTGGCTAGCGATCTCCGGCGAAGACGCGCCGGACCTCGTTGCCTCGGCGCCGGTGCCGCCGCGCTTCGTCGTGCGCGCCAAGATCGAGGCCGTGCTCGGCGTTATCGCCATCGTCTTCGCGCCGCTGGTCGCGGGGCTGGCGTTGGTTTCGCCGTGGCACGCGCTCGTCACCATCGGCGGCATCGGCATCGCGGCCGCGGCGGCGACCTCGATCCAGCTTTGGTTCCGCAGCCAGGCCAAACGCAGTCAATTCCGCCGCCGCCAGGTCTCCTCGCGCGTGGCCACCTTCGCCGAGGCCTTTTCCTCGATCGGCTGGGCCGCGACGGCGGCCGTTGCCGCCGCCAATCTCTGGCTCGCTATTGCGCCGGGTTTGATGACGATCGCGGTAGTGACCGGCGCCTGGTGCATGAGCCCGCGCCCGCGTCATGCCTGATCGCCCGGCGAACCGCTCGACGCGGCGAACCATCTTATGATTTAAGTCCCCTCCGAGACTTACGGCGCTTCGAAAGTCCTGGTTCACTTCGAAACATGGCGGTGTCCTGAAAGCTAAAGCCCGCCGGGAGAAAACGTCCTGTGATTCCGTTCGAAATGGTGGAGCCGCGCTCGCTTGAGGAGGCCGTGGCGTTGCTCGATCCGACCGAGACGACGATTCGCGCGGTGGCCGGCGGCACCGCGCTGATGCTGATGATGAAGGCCGGCGTGTTCCAGCCGACCCGTCTCGTCTGCCTGCACCGCATCGAGCCCGAGCACGCGCGCATCACATTGACCGAAGCCGGCGAATTGCGCATCGGCGCCATGGCGAGTTTGAGCGAAGTGGAGAAAGACTCCAACGTCGCTGCGCGGCTACCCGTGCTCAAGAATGCGCTGCGCCGGTTATCCAACCCGCGCGTGCGCAATGTCGCCCGCGTTGGCGGCGCGCTGGCGCATGGCGATCCGCACATGGATCTGCCGCCGGTGCTCGCCGCGCTCGGCGCTCGCGTAACCATCAACGGTCCGAACACGAGCCGTGAATTGCCGCTCCTTGAGCTTTTTGCCGGCTACTACGAAACCGTGTTGGAAAAGAACGAGCTGATCACGGCGGTGACGGTGCCTCAGCTTCACGACCGCAAGTCGGCCTACATCAAGGTCACGTCGCGTTCCGCCGACGATTGGCCGGCGGTCGGCGTCGCGGTCACATTTTCGCTTCATGATGGCGTGTTGCGCGATCCGATCGTCGTGGTCAGCGCCGCGACTGAAAAAGTCACGCGGCTCGCGGGTGCGGAACAAGTGCTGCAAGGCGCGGCGATCGACGATGCGGTGCTCAGGCGCGCCGGCGACGCCGCGGCCGCGGAAGCGTCGGTGCTCGCCGATGCGCATGGCTCGGCCGCCTATAAGCGCGAATTGCTGCGGGTCTATCTGCGGCGCGCCGTTCGGCAGGCTTTGGACGAAAGCACACCGCAGGTGCGGCAATGAACCAGGTCGGGCGCAATATTCCGCGGCTTGAAGTCCATGCCAAGGTTACCGGCCGCGCCGACTATACCCATCACTTGCGGCTGCCCGGCATGCTCTACGGCAAGGTGTTTCGCTCGACAGTGCCGCACGGACTCATCCGCAGCATCGACACCCAGGCGGCGCAGGCGCTTCCAGGCGTGCACCGCGTCATCACTGGCGCTGACATCCAAAAGCTTATTCCGGAGCCTTATTACGGTCCGGCGTTCCACGACCAGCCGATCCTGGCGCTGAAGAAAGTGCGCCACGTCGGCGAGCCGGTCGCGGTCGTGCTGGCGAGCGATCCGCATGTCGCCGAGCAGGCGGTGCAGCTGATCTCCGCCGAATATGAAGAACTGCCGGCGGTTTACGACGAAGTCGAGGCCATGCAGCCGGACATTCTGGTCCACGACGTGCTGCGCCCGGCCGGAACCTTCGCCGATCTAAAGCACCTGAAAGGCCGCGGCGGCACCAATGTCGCGCTCGATTATCACTTGCGGCGCGGCGACGTGGACGCTGCCATGGCGCGCGCCGATCATGTGATCGAGCACACATTCAAGACTCAACAATGCCTGCATCTGGCGTTCGAGCCTTTTGTCTCGGTCGCCGAGCCGGGCGACCAACGGCTGACCATTTACACCGCCAATCAATCGCCGTCCTTCGTGCGCATCGAAATTGCTCGGCTATTCGGCTGGCCGGAGAACCGGGTGCGGGTCAAGGTGCCCTATCTCGGCGGCGGCTTTGGCGGCAAGCTCTATATCAAGCTCGAGGCGCTGGTCGCTGCACTGTCGATGATCGTCCGTCGTCCGGTCAAGATCGCGCTGACGATGGAAGAGCAGTTCTACATGATCACCAAGCACGCCACGACTTTCCGCATCAAAAGCGGCGTCGGCAAGGACGGCCGTCTCGTCGCGCGGAAATGCGAGGTGTATTGGAACGGCGGCGCCTATGCCGACATCGGACCGCGCGTAGCGCAAAAATCCGGGTTCACCGCGGCAGGGCCTTATGACATCGACAATGTCAGCGTCGATTCCTACGAGATTTACACCAACCGCACGCCGGCGGGCGCGCTGCGCGGCTTTGGCGTTCCGCAACTGGTCTGGGCTTACGAGTCCCACACCGACTTGATTGCGCGGCAGCTCGGTATCGATCCGGTGGACTTCCGCCGCAAGAATCTCTTGCGCAACGGACGGCCGCACGCCAGCGGGACCGTGTTGCAAGACGCCGCTATTACCGAGGTCTTCGATTCGGTTGTGGCGCGCATGGGCTGGGACAAGCCGTTCGATCGTGGTTCGGAAACGCTGCGGCGCGGCCGCGGCATTGCGATCGGTCTCAAAGCTGTGATTTCGCCGACGACGTCGGTTGCGATCGTCAATATTTCGGCCGACGGCAGCACGACGGCCTATACCGGCACTGTGGATATGGGACAGGGCTCGGACACTGCCTATGCCCTGATCGTTGGCGAGGTGCTCGGCATTGCCGCCGAAGAGGTCCGCGTCATTCATTCGGACACCGACGTGACGCCCTACGACATGGGGACGCTCGGCTCACGCTCGCTCTATCACATGGGCAACGCGATGCGGCTTGCGGCAGAAGACGCCCGCACCAAATTGCGCGCGCTCGCCGTCGAAGCCGGACTGCCCGAGGGCACCAATTATCCGCCCGCAGAAGTTTTCAAGAAGCGCTACGGCATGCAAGCCGGCAATGTTATCGGTACGGCAAGTTTTGTTCCGAGCTACAAGCCGCCGGCCCCGCAGACCGGCCAATCGGATAACGTCACGCCGTTTTGGATGGTCGGCGGCGCCGGCGTCGAAGTCGAGGTCGATACCGAAACCGGGAAAGTGCACATTTTGCGGCTGGTCAACGCCGTGGATTGCGGCAAGCCGATCAATCCTGGCGTCGCGCGGGCGCAGATTTCCGGCGCCGCCATCATGCAGCTTGGCTTCACGTTGTCGGAAGCGATGCATCTCGACGGCGGCCAGGTCACGAATGCATCGCTGGCCGACTACAAGATACCCGGCATCGGCGACATCCCGCCGATGGACAATGAAGTGGTCGCGGCCGAGCAGCATTCCGGCCCGTTCGGCGCCAAGGGGATCGGCGAGTCGGGCACGTTCGGCGTCTCACCGGCGATCGCCAATGCGATCCACGACGCCACGGGCGTGCGCATCATGGAATTGCCGATCACGGCCGAAGCGGTGCTGCGTGCGCTCCGCGCGCAAGCGGGCCGCCCGCTGGACGACGAATAATTGGACGAATGATGAGCGCACGCACCATCAATTTTACGCTGAACGGCCAAGCGGTTTCGACCGCGATCGAGCCGCACCGCAATCTGGTTGAACTGCTGCAGCGGTTCGATCTGCTCGGCGCCCGCGAAAGCTGCGGTCAGGGCCTATGCGGCTGCTGCACCGTTTTGGTCGACGGCGTGGCAGTGTCCGGCTGCCTTTATTTCGCGGTCTGGGTCGACGGCAAAAGTGTCTCGACCGTCGAGCATCTCGATGCCGACGGCGCGTTGTCGAACGTGCAGCAGGCTTTCATCGACTGCGGCGCGTTCCAGTGCGGCTTCTGCACGCCGGGCTTTGTGCTGATGACGCATCAATTGCTCAAAGACTGCCCCGACCCCAGCGACGAGGATATCCGCGATTATCTCGCCGGCAACCTCTGCCGCTGCGCCGCCTACCCGGAGATCATCGAGGCGGTCAAGCGCGCGGCGAAAGCGGCGACGTAAATTCGGCCCCGGACGGTGTGCGAACCGATTTGATCTCGATCAATTCCGCCACGGTTCCAGGCGATAAAGCTTCGCCTTATGACGCTCCGCGCCCGTGCCGATGTCGCGCCTTCGCCGTTGCAAGGCCTGTTGCAAACGGTTCCAAAGTGGCTCTTGGCGGGCGTGCCGCTGGCGCTCCTGCAGCCACTTCTTGGGCATATCGCGACGCATGTGGCGCGCTCGCGACCCGAGTTGTTCGCCCGTCTTGGCGCGCATTCCGATAAATTGTTCCTGATCGACCCGATCGATTTACCGTTCGTCTTGCTGTTACGGCCCAACGCCAGGCGCCCGCAATTAACGGCCAGCCGCCGGGTCCCGCGGCCGCGGCATGACGCGGCCATTGCCGGCACCTTTGTCGATCTGCTCGGCATGATGGACGGCTCGCTCGATGGCGATGCGCTGTTCTTTTCCCGCGATTTACGCGTCAGCGGCGACACCGAAGCGGTGGTCGTATTGCGCAATGCGCTCGACGATCTCGAAGGCAACGCGCTCGACAGCATCGTCGCGGCATTCGGGCCGCTGTCGGCACCGCTGAAGCTCGTCATTTCGTCTTTGCGCGGCATGCGCACGGAGAAACGCGATGAATGACAACCGTTATGTGCGCCCGGAGCTCGTTTGTCCGGCCGGCACGCCGGCGGCGCTACGGACGGCGGTCGATGCCGGCGCCGATGCCGTCTATTGCGGCCTGCAGAATGCAACCAACGCTCGAAATTTCCCGGGCCTGAACTTCGCTCCCGCGGAACTCGAAACAGCGATCGGCTATGCGCATGCGCGGCACGCCAAGGTGCTGCTTGCCGTAAATACATTCCCGCGGGCCGGCGAGTTTGCGCTGTGGCGCGAGGCGGTCGATCTCGGTGCGCGTTTGGGCGCGGACGCTTTGATCGTCGCCGATCTCGGCGTCGCCGACTACGCCGCGCAGACCTATCCGGAGTTGCGGCTGCATCTGTCGGTCCAGGCCGGCGCCTCGTCGCCGGAAGCGATCCGGTTCTATTGCCAAAAATTCGGTGTCAAACGCGTGGTGTTGCCGCGCATTCTGACGGTCGCTGAAATCGCCGACGTGCACCGGCAGATTCCGTGCGAGATCGAAGCCTTCGTATTCGGCAATATCGGCATGATGGCGGAAGGGCGCTGCAGCCTCACCAATTATGTTTGCGGCCTGTCCACCAATATGGACGGTGTTTGTTCGCCAGCGGCCGACGTACATTACGAGGAAGATGCGGAGCGCAACCTGACCACCAAGCTCGGCCCCTATGTTATCGACCGCTTCACGGCCGAAGAAAGCGCCGGCTATCCGACCATCTGCAAGGGCCGCTATCTGTGCGACGCGCGCACCGAGGCCTATTACGCTTTCGAGGAACCGGTCACGCTCAATCTCTCGGCGCTGCTGCCGGATCTGATGCGTGCCGGCGTGACCGCGCTGAAGATCGAAGGCCGCCAGCGCAGCCGGGCCTATGTCAAAGCTGTGGTCTCCGCGTTCCGCAACGCCGTCGACGACATCATGGCCGGGCGCGACGCGAGCTTGGCCAGCCTGATCGCGCTGACCGAAGGCCACCGCGAAACCGAAGGCGCCTACCGCAGCAAAGCCTGGAGATAGACTTGGAGACACCCGTGAACGACGTTGCGGCCCAAATTACGCTCGGCCCGGTGCTGTTCAATTGGCAGCCCGATCATTGGCGCGATTTTTATTTCCGCATTGCCGACGAAGCGCCGGTTCAGACCGTCTATCTCGGCGAAGTCCTGTGTTCGAAGCGCGCTCCGCTGTTCGCCGAGCACTACGAAGCGGTGACCGAGCGGTTGCGCGCGGCGGGAAAAACGGTCGTATTCTCCACGCTCTCCGAGGTGACGCAAAATCTGGACCGCAAGCTCGTCGAAAGCGTTGCCGCGTCCCAAAACGATCTGGTCGAAGCCAACGATGCCTCCGCATTGCCGCAGCTTGCCGGCCGGCCGCACCACATCGGTCCGTTCATCAACGTCTATAACGAGCGCAGCGTTGCAGTTCTGGCGGAGAGCGGCGCGTGCAACTTCTGCCTTCCGGTGGAAATGCCGGCGGCGACGATCGGTGCGCTCTGCCGCGAAACGCAAAGCCTCGACGCAACATTCGAAGTCATGGTGTTCGGCCGCATGCCGTTGGCGCTGTCGGCGCGCTGCTATCACGCGCGCGCGCATGCACGCACCAAGGATAGTTGCCGTTTCGTCTGCGAGAACGATCCCGACGGGCTGGAGCTGCGCACACTGAGCGGACAGCCGTTCCTGGCCGTGAACGGGATTCAGACGCTGTCGTACGATTTCTTGAATCTAATCGACCGTGTGGAGGACCTACGCGGCCTGGGCGTGTCGCGTTTTCGCCTGTCGCCACACAGCTGCGATATGGTGCGCGTGGCACAGGCCTTTTGCGGCCTGCTCGACGGCACGATCACGGCGACCGAGGCGGCCGAGGCGCTGATCGGCTTGAATCTTCCCGGGCCGTTCTCCACCGGCTTCTATCACGGCAAAGCCGCGCTCAGCCGGAGCCTGCAGTGAACGCGAGTTCGCTGATCCGGCGCAAGTCCACCAATCGACCATGACTGATCACGGCGCGGGGCGGGCCGTGAAAGCGAAGCGCCTCGACGATGTCCGGCTGATCCAAAACAAGGATATTGGCGGGCGCGCCGACGGCAATATCGAAATCGGGGATATTCAACGCACTGGCGGGGTTCACGGTGATCATATCGTAGAGCGTTTCCATTTCGTTGCGCGACATCATCCAGAGCAGATGCGAGGCGAGAAACGCCACTTCGAGCATGTTGTTTCTGCCGAGCGGATAATAAGCGTCCGAGATATCGTCCTGGCCCAGGCAGACGGTGATCCCTGAGGCGAGCATTTCCGGAATCCGGGCATGCAGCGGGCCGGTATGCGGATTGCTGACGACCGCGACGCCCGCTTGACGGACGGCGTGCAGAAGGTCGCGCAGATACGGCTGCGGATAGGCCGACATGGCGCGGCAATGGTGGGCGACGGCGCGGCCCTGCCAGCCCCGCTTGATGGCTTCGGCAGCCATCATCTCCAGCGTTCGCAGATTGGGATCGCCGCTGTCGTCGAGCAGCATGGACACGTCTTTGCCGAAGCTGACGGCCAAGTCGAAGCAGAATTCGACGTGCGCCTTCATGTCCGCCGGCGTCCGCTCGATCCACGGAATGCCGCCGACCACATCGGCGCCAAGCCGCATCGCTTCGCGCATCAAACTGTCGGTGCCGGAATCCTTGATGATGCCGTCTTGCGCAAAGGCGACCACCTGAAGCTCGACGACGCCGCGGAATTCGTCGCGGACCGCGAGCAGCGCCTTGATGGCTTCGAGCTTTGCCTTGCTGTCGACATCGGCAAAGGCACGCATATGGGTCGTGCCGTAAAGCGCAGCGAGAGCGACCGCGCGGCGCGCGTTCTTCTCGATCCATGACGCGTGGTAGGTTTCCTTCACTTGGCTGGCGAGATCGATGGCCGCGGCCGCTCCGCTCATGCCGGCCTGCTGATAGGCCAGAAGCGCCGCTTCCGACATCATCGACAAGGTCCAGACCTTGCACAGATGCATATGCGGATTGACGAAGGACGGCGTGACGAGATTGCGCGCGGCGTCGATCTCCTCGGGCGCGGATTCTTGCAAGTGCGGGCCGATGCGTGAAATGCGGCCTTGGCTGACCGCTATGTCGACTGGCTGCTCGCGACCATGTTGCGCTCGATTTTGGCGAAGCCGGGCGTTGCGAATGATCAGATCGGCGTTCTGCATCGCGTCAGACGGAATTCAGCGCTTCGATGAATCTCTGTTTGATCGCGTGCCCGTCGCGTAGCGGCAGTACGCGTGGGGTGTCCTCAGGCTTTATCCGGGCATTGATCAGGAGCGGACCCTCGCCCCGATGCAGCAAGGCCCGCACATGCGCGGCGTCGTCGCTGCTTGAAACGACATGCCCGTGATTGAACCGGCAGGCGAGCGCTACGGCAACGAGATCGATGCCGCGATCGGTATGGCTCGGCTGCATGCCGGTTTCGCCGTAACGGGCATTATCCAAAACCACAATGGCGAGATTATTGGGCTGCTTGACGCCGATGGTGGCGAGGCTGCCCAGCCCCATCAGCATATCGCCGTCGCCAGTGATGACGGCGACGCGGCGGTTGGGCTGCGCCAAAGCGAGCCCGAGCCCGATCATGGCGGTGCCGCCCATGGCGCCCCAGAGATAGAAGTTGAGCGGATGATCGCCGGCCGCGGCGACATCGTAGGTCGCCGACCCAAGCCCCGGCACGACGAGGAGATCGCCACGGTCGACCAAAAGCTCGCGCACGAAATCGCGCCGGTTGAGCATCATCGCGTCCATTACCTCGTCCACACTTTGCGGCCGATCAATCGTTGCGACAGCAAAATCGCGACCTGAAGATTGCCGTCGAACGCCATGTCGCAGCCGGGGCCGACGGTCTCATCGACGGCATCGGCGCTTTCGACCCGGTAAGTGAGAAAGCCGCAAAGCCGCAATACGTCTTCGGTGATGGTGCCCATCGGCACTTGCCACGGATTGAATTCACCGAATTCGCCGCGCATCGTCACCAGCAGGACGCAGCCGAAGCCGCAATTGCGCAACAGCGAAAACATATTCACGCAATTGCCGACACCGCTCGATTGCATCAACAGCGCCGCGCGCTGCCCGCCGAGCGCTGCCCCCGCGACGAGTCCGACACCTTCTTCCTCGGTGGTCAGCACGACGTCGGCGATATCCGGATCGTCCTTGACGAGCGCGATCAGCCGGCTGTGGCCGGCGTCGGGCACATATCCAACCTGACGAATGCCGACACGGCGGAACTGCGTATAGATCGCGTCCGGCCAGGATGTTTCGATGGGCGTCGGGCTATGCAACGACGGTCTCGGGGTCTGCCAAAGCGGGGACTTTGGCAATATCGCACGGGGTGGTGAAAGCCAAGCGTGAGAGCGGCCGAAGCAATTGCGTCACTCCGCTCCGGCAAGGCCGGCGTCCTGGACGACCTTGCGCCAGCGCAAAATGTCCGATTGCAGGAAGTGCTGCAGCTCTACGACGGAACCTTGGCCGACCGGGGTCATGCCGAGATCAGACAGGCGGTCGCGCACGTCGGTCATGGCCAGGATGGAATTCAGCGCGGTGTTGAGCTTATCGAGGATCGGCGGCGGCGTCTGCGCCGGCACCACCACGCCTTGCCAGGCGGCGAGGTCGAAGTCGGCCACGCCGGAGTCGGCGAGCGGCGGCACGTCGGGCAGTTCCGTGACGTGTCGTATGGTCGTCACCGCCAGTGCATGCAGCTTGCCGGCATTGATCAGCGGCAGCGCCGGGCCGAGATCGCTGAAGACGAGCTGGATATAGCCGCCCATCAGATCGTTGAGCGCCGGCACCGTGCCGCGGTAGGGCACATGCGTCATCTTGATGCCGGTTGAGCTCGCGAACAGCGCAGCGGCCAGATGATGAAACGAGCCGATGCCGCCGGAGCCATAGCTCAAGGGTCGTTGTTTTGCGAGCTTGATGAGGTCCGCGACGCTTTTCACCGGCAGCGATGGATCGACCACCAGCACGAACGGCACCGAAGCGACGCGCGCAGCCAGCGCCAGGTCCTTGCCGGGATCGTAGGGCAGCGTCTTGTAGAGCGTGGCGTCTATGGCGAGCGAGGACACCGCCATCATCATCGTGGTGCCGTCGGGCGTCGATTTGGCGACGAAGTTGGTGGCTAGCACGGTGCCGGCGCCAGGCCGGTTCTCGACGATAAACGGCTTGCCGAAGGCCTGTTCGAGCTTGTCGGCCAGCAGGCGTGCCAGGATGTCGGTGCCGCCGGCCGGTGCGAACGGCACGACGAAAGTGACCGGGTGGCTTGGATAGTCCTGCGCATCGGGGGAGGCGTCATTCCTGCGACCAGCTTCGCCGTCAATTTTGCCGCCATTTTGGGCATGGGCCAGCCCTGCCGCCATCGCGGGCAACACGACGGCGAGCATCATCCGGCGCGACAATTCTATCGCCGTCTTCGTCGCCAGCATCGTTTCCTCCACTCGCACAGGGTCTTAACGCCGATGCTACAGCGGTCCGGCGTTTTAGCGCGCCCGGCGGCGGCAGGCCACCTTTGCAGTCGGAGGCCGCTTTGCCTTTCTTGACAGGGACTTGACCTGGACTTGACCTGCCGTCATAAGGACGCCGGTCAGCGCGCGTCCGGCACGGCCTTCGCTATGGCATTGGGCCGGACATCACGCTGCTCATCATCCGCAGAAACGACTGGAAGAAGCCGGTCCGGACGCAAATCCGAGCATCGGGTATCGAACACGAGGAATAAAGATGTTCGCGGTCTTTAAAACAGGCGGCAAGCAATACCGGGTGGCCGCCGAAGATGTGCTCAAGGTCGACAAGGTCAAGGGCGAACCCGGTGAAATCGTCGAGTTCGGCGAGGTTCTGGTCGTGGGCGGCGACAGTGTGTTGCTGGGCGCTCCCGTTGTTACCGGAGCCACGGTTGCGGCCGAGGTGCTGCAGCAGGCGCGCGGGCCGAAGATCATCGCGTTCAAGAAACGCCGGCGCAAGAATTCGCGCCGCAAGGTCGGCCATCGCCAAGAATTCACGCTGCTTCGCATCACCGAAATCCTGACCGACGGCAACAAGCCGAGCAAAGAGGTCAAGCCGAGGCCGAAGCGAGTGCCGGTGGCGAAAGTGGCTGACGCCACCGACGCTATTACGGAAGCACCGGAAGCCGCTTCTGAGTCGCCAAATGCGTCGGCCAAGAAAGCCGGCAAGCCAAAGGCCAAGGCGACGGCAGGCAAAGCCAAAAAGCCCGTAACCAAAGGCAAAAAGAAGTGATGCGGCGCGGTGATGCGTTTGTCACGAATCCGGTATAACCACTAGCAAGAGAGTTTCGGAGGCCAGCAATGGCACACAAAAAAGCAGGCGGATCCTCACGTAACGGCCGCGATTCAGCCGGTCAGCGCTTGGGGCTGAAGATTTTCGGCGGCGCCGAGGTGCTCGCCGGGAACATTATCGCGCGCCAGCGCGGCACCAAATGGCACCCCGGCAAAAATGTCGGCATCGGTCGCGACCACACTCTGTTTGCGTTGATCAACGGCAAAGTCGAGTTCCGTACCAAGACCAAGGGCCGCGTTTTCGTTTCCGTACTTCCGGCAAGCGAGGCAGCGGTTCAGTAATACGGTGGATCATAATGAGGTCCGCCGGTATCCAGTCGATCCGGCGGACCCGAATGGGCTCTGAACAGGGGGAGACCGGGATGCCGGCTCCCCCTTTCGCTTTATTCGCAGGAGCCCAGTCGATGACTCACACGACGCAAGTCCTCGCGCAGCGATCCAAAGAGCGAAGCGTTTCCGTTCTGCAAACCGAACGGCTGATACTGCGCGCCCCGCGCCGCGGTGATGGCAAAACCATTGCGCGCCTTGCTGGCGACCGCCGCGTTGCAGAAAATGCCGCCCGGATTCCGCATCCTTATCGCGCCGAGGACGCCGAAAAATTTACCGCTGCGGCCAACCGCCAGAACGGCGAGGCCACGTTCGTCATCACGCTGGATGGCGAACTCGTCGGCGTCTGCGGGGTCGAACCGCGCGACAGCGCAGTCGAGATCGGTTGCTGGATCGGCGTGCCGTTTTGGGGTCGCGGCTATGCCACGGAAGCCGTGCGCGCGTCGATCGATCATGCCTTCGGCGATCTCGGCCATGACACGCTGCAAGCCAGCGCCCGCGTCAGCAATCCGGCCTCGCGCCGGGTGCTGGAAAAGTGCGGCTTCCAATGGACCGGCGTTGGTCTCTATCGCATCCG